>Ga0326597_10000063_pt1 | contig 178431 bp, 170 predicted proteins | sample RVTome_12_FD_203789 | JGI IMG/M metagenome (GOLD analysis project Ga0326597, IMG submission 203789) | Soil microbial communities from uranium-contaminated site in the Upper Colorado River Basin, Wyoming, United States - RVT100D185 | ecosystem: Environmental > Terrestrial > Soil > Contaminated... | reverse complement strand
TCGGCGACGATGGCTTCAAGGCGAACCCGGTCTTTTGGCGTGACCGAAACGACGATTCCTGTTCTCATCCCCAAAGCTTGAACCAATTCGAACTATTTGGGAATCCTATGATTGGAGCGATCCACTAAGTCTTCCTTGAAACACTCATACTGGTCGTCGCCGAAGATCATCACGGCATCCGGCTTGAACGCATCGAGCGCTTCACGAATATGCCTCAGGCCCTCGAAATACTGTTCCCGGTGCCTCGCCGCGTAGCCCGCGCCCTCGTCATTCCCCCATTCTGCCTGCATCGGCTCGGGCCATTTTTCCGGCGAATCGAGCTCCGGTGGTAGGGACCCGTTGGCAAGCCTGGCCTTGGCCCTGGCGGCCATGTCCTCGTCGGCGAACATGAAACCGCCGAAATGGCTTAGGCCTAGGCCAAGCAGTTCCCCCACGAACGGTTCCTCTCAGACGTTCGGAATGGTCCTATCCGCCGGTGACGCTCATGTGGCGGGAAAGGGCGGGCCGGTTGTTCCGCCTGTCGATGACGAAATCATGGCCCTTGGGCTTGCGTGCGATAGCCTCATGGATCGCGGCGATCAGGGCATCGTCCTCTGCACTTACGCGGAGCGGTGCACGGAGGTCGGCGGAATCCTCCTGACCGAGGCACATGTAGAGCATTCCGGTGCAGGTCACGCGCACCCGGTTGCATCCTTCACAGAAATTGTGGGTCAAGGGGGTGATGAAGCCGAGATGCTGACCCGTCTCCTCGACCTTGACATAACGCGCGGGCCCGCCGGTGCGGTGGGTGGAATCCGTCAGGCTCCACCGCATTTCCAGGTCCGATCGGACCACGGAGAGCGGCAGATACTGGTCGGTCCGGTCGCCCGAGATATCGCCGAGCGGCATGGTCTCGATCAGCGTGAGATCACAGCCCCTGGCGCCACACCAGCGGATCAGGTCATCGAATTCGTCGTCGTTCACACCCTTGAGGGCGACGGCATTGATCTTGATCTTCATTCCGGCATCCAGGGCGGCGTCGATCCCCGCAAGGACCTTGCGGAGGTCGCCGATTCGGGTCAGTGCCTTGAACCTGTCGGGATCGAGGCTGTCCATGGAGACGTTGATCCTGCGGACGCCGATATCGGCGAGCGCCCGGGCATGTGCAGCAAGCTGGGAGCCGTTGGTCGTGAGAGTCAGTTCTTCGAGGGCGCCGGATCGAAGATGACGGCTCAGTTTCTCAAACAGGGTCATGATCCCCTTACGCACCAGCGGCTCACCGCCGGTGATACGTAGCTTCTTGACGCCTAGTCCGATGAAAGCGCTGCCCAGCCGGTCGAGTTCCTCGAGGCTCAGAACCTCTGCCTTCGGCAGGAACGTCATATCCTCCGCCATGCAGTAAATGCAGCGGAAGTCGCAGCGGTCGGTGACCGAGACGCGCAAGTATGTGATTTGACGGCCAAACGGATCAATCATGAGCACTGCCTCCAAGGGCCAATATAGAGCCAATCGGCAAGTGAACCAAATCTCATTTCGACGGCTCGACCGCAACCCGCCGCGCGCCGCGCGCCGCGCGCCGCGCGAGGGCCCGCGGTTTCCCGGGGTCTTACCGGATACAAGCGTTATTTAGGTTGCGCCCGGGGGAGGGACAAGGTGAAACGGGTTCCTTCGCCCTCGGTGCTTTCGACCGTCAGGTCGCCGTTCATCAGCTGGGCGAGCTGTTTGGAGATTGCAAGGCCTAGGCCCGCCCCCTCGACTTCACGGACCAGGATGTTCTTTTCGACCTGGTAGAAGGGATTAAAGACCCTTACCAGCTCATCGGCGGGGATTCCGATTCCGGTGTCCCAGACCGTAATGTCGACCATGTCGTCCCGGCTCAGAGCGATGTCGACGCCCACCTTGCCGTCAGCAGGGGTGAATTTGATGGCATTGCCCAGAAGATTTACGAGGATCTGCTTAGCGCGCAGGCGGTCTGCGATGACCAGCAGGTCGGTGCCCGCCACCTTGCCTTTGCTTCTGACGATCCGTCCCTTGTTGCCGATCTTGGGCTCCACCAAGTTGGCCGCTTCTTCGACCAGGTCGCTCACGCGCACGGGCAAGGCTTCGATGTTGACATTGCCGGCTTCGATATTGGCGGTATCGAGAATGTCGTTGATGATATCCAGGAGGTGTGTGCCCGCCTTGTGGATATTCTTGAAATACTCGACGTAGGAATCCTTTAGGGCGCCATGTATCTTTTGCGTGGCCGCATCGGAAAATCCGATGATGCAGTTGAGCGGCGTGCGCAGCTCGTGGCTCATCATCGCCAGGAAGTCGATCTTTGCCTTGTCTGCGACCTGGGACCTCTCCAACGCGACGGCGAGTTCCGAGTTGCGGCGCTTGAGTTCGCTCAGGGTTTGCTTGAGGTCCGAGTTGGCTTGGGCTGCGGACTTTTCCGCCTCAAATTGTCGCGTGACGTCGGTGCCCGTGCCGCGGTAGCCGATGAACCGGCCGCTCGCGTCATCGAAGACGGGGACACCGCTGATCAGGATGTGACGGGGCTCACCCTCCGGTCCCTCCATCAGGATGGACCGGTTCCTGAATGGCCTGTGGGCCTCCATCTGGTCGCGAATCCCCTCGGCGCCGCCGTCGTCCTCGAACCGGCCAAGGGTGAAGAAATGGCGACCGGTCAGCGCCTGTGATGGGATGCCGACCGCCTCCGTAATGCGCGGTGACACAAAGGTTAGATTGTAATTGTGGTCGACGGACCAGACCCAGTCGGAGGACGAGCGGATGACGTCTTGAAGCCAGCTTTCCATTTCGCTGGCCTTGCCAGTGGCATGGGAGAGCGGTGTGACGTCCTCGTAAATTCCCCCGAAACCAACGATTTGATCCTTGTCGTCGAGGACGGGGAAGTGCGTGGATATGTAATGGCGTTCCTTGTCGCCCAGGGAGATGGTGTCGGTCCGCTGCACGTCCCGACGCTTGGCATCCACCTGATCGAAGAGCACCAGCAAGCTGTTGGGGGTCTCGTCGGGCGAGGCCGGTTGGCCGTTCCCAGTAAAGAGGCCGGGCGCGAGCTCCCTGAAGGCCTTGCTGGTGATCACGAGACGTCCCTCGGCATCGGCGAGATAGAAGGGAGCGACGCGGTCGAAAAGGGCGTCGAGCAGGTCCTTGTGGCCGGCCCGTTGCTTCAGGCTCGTTCGCCCTTTGTCCATTCCCGCCGTGCGCCGGGGAGCCCGGCCCTTTACGGCGGCTTCGGCGCGGGCGCTCAGGACGTTCTGGCCCGCGGCACTCCGCAACAGATCGCGCAGGCTGATTTGCGTAGCACTCATGACGCCTTAAACCCCCAATTGGCGGGGCCCCCAATCCCGGCTCCTCCAAGAGCGCCCGCTTTCGGGCCGCAACGGAAGATGCTTAAGAAATAATGAAGATAAGTCCAGGATTCGTCAAGAAGTTCAATCGGATACAGAAAAAACAAAAAGTTAAGCCTTAACCATGGCCGAAACCGGGGGTGGGCGTTCACCAAGTTTTGCTGGCGTGCTGGGGCGGTTTCGATCACAAATCGCATCGTCCCGCAATGGAGAGGGGTGGGTCAGGATGTTGCGCGGAGATGCGCCATGACACGACACGGCGACCACCAGTCCGTATTAGGAGTCATCCTGGCGGGCGGTCGATCCCGCCGCTTTGACGCGGAGGACAAAGCCTTCTCGCTTTTGGCCGGCAAGCCGATGATCCAGCACGTCATCGATCGCGCCGCGCCTCAGGTGGCCGGGTTTGTCATCAGCAGCAATGCCGCGCCGGCGCCATTTTCGGGATTGGGCGCGTGGGCGGTGGTGGCCGATGCGACGCCCCGCTTCCAGGGCCCGCTTGCAGGTCTGGCGGCCGCGATCGCTTGGCTCTCGGACCGCAATCCGGGGATCGGTTGGATCGCGACCTTTCCCGTGGACGGGCCTTTTCTTCCGACCGACATGGTAGAGGTTCTTCTCGAGCAGGCACTGGAGCTGGTCGTTCCCGCGGTGGCTTCATCCCGCGGACGCATCCATCCCGTGTTCGGGGTTTGGCCGGCTAGCATCGCGACCGCCTTGAAGCACTACCTCGCGAGGGAACGGCGCGAATCACTCATTGAGTTTGTGGCCTCCCAAAGGGGCATTTTCGTGGAATTCGCCGCGCGGGAACCCGATCCATTCTTCAACGTCAATACTCGCGCCGACCAAGAAAGGGCTGAGACCCTGATCAAGGAAATGTGCCGCAGTGCCAAGGGGCGCTAATCCCGGACGACGGTCAACTCCACCACGTTCACTAGGATCAGTTGCTTGCCGGCATGTTCAAAGTTGACGGTGACCCGATGGCCGTCGACGGATTGGACCTGGCCCAGCCCCCATTCCGGGCATCCCGGATGACGCACGTGATCCCCTGGGGCCAGCAACGGTCCCCGGGCGGGAGTGTCGGAGGCCATAATTCACTCCATTCCGCGCTGATGTTCTTGATAGCCATGATGGCTGTGCTATCTGTAGCAATCCACTATTGCAGCTTTCTCCCCATAATTCGATCAAGTGTTGGGCGGGCATGAACACTGAACTGGACAAACGGGTAATGGAATTGATGTGCGCGCGGTTGTGCCATGACCTGATCGGCCCCGTCGCGGCCATCAATAATGGCGTAGAGCTCGTTCGAGACTTCGGCGATGAAATGCAGGGCGAGGCCCTGGAATTGATCGGCGAAAGCGCCTCACGGGCATCCAAGCTGCTCCAGTTCTACCGGGTCGCTTTCGGATCCGCTCGTGCGGCTGACGGTAGCGGCATCGGCATTGACGAAGCGCGCCGCCGAGCGCTCGAGGCCTTGTCATCCGAGCGCGTGACCATCTACTGGCCGGAAGGCGATTCGCCCCAGGCCGCGGGGCTGCTCCGTCTAACCGTGAAGCTCGCCCTCAATCTTCTCTTGTTGGCCGTGGAAACGCTGCCCGGGGCCGGGACCGTGGAGGTGGCGATCACCCCGGGCGACCCTGGCGAAGTGAGGATGACCGCGAGGAAAGAGGGAATCGTGATGCCCGACGATATCGCGGCGGTTCTCGAGGGGGAAGTGTCGGAAGAGGATTTGACGCCGCAGACCGTTCAAGCCTTCTTTACCCGTTCCCTTGCGGAATCCGTAAGTCGAGGCCTCGATCGGAAGGCCGACCCCGACGCTATCACTTTTTTCATAGAATTAAATGCTTAATCGCGACACCGCTGATTTTCCCCCGATTCCTTAAAAATCGACGCCGAATTTACCGGTTATTAAGCCGTTTCTTACACCTTTTGGCGGTCAATCCCGTTCGCCAAATGGCACGTGCCCGTCGTGCCTACCAAGGCACAATGCCGTCGTTCGGGGGGAGAGTTAAGAAACGATGGATGATCCGCTTCACGAGTTCCCGACCAATCGCGGAGTAGCCTATTCAGAACTCGACGCAGAACTGGTCCAAGCACGTCCGGCCGGCGGGTTCGAACACATCTCCCCGGGCTTGGCTGATTCCTGTCTGGACGCCACCGCCGGGATTAACCCGCCGGGTGGCAAGCTCACGGTGGAGGTTGGCAGTCGATCGCCTGCTGACTTTCACGGCTACAGAGGCCCTTTTGTGGCCAAAACCGCTGTTGGGAGCGGCCCAACGGGCCTAGGAGCGAGCCATGAAGTCCTGTCTTATCGTTGACGATTCCAAAGTGATCCGCATGGTCGCGCGGAAAATTCTTGAGGACCTCAATTTCTCCATTCAGGAGGCGGAAGACGGTCAGCAAGCGCTAAGCGCGTGTCTCAAGTCCGTGCCGGATGCGATTCTCCTCGACTGGAACATGCCGGTGATGAGCGGGATAGATTTCTTGAGAGAGCTCAGGAAAACCAATGGCGGGGAGGAGCCCGTCGTGGTTTTCTGCTCGACCGAAAACAACATCGACCACATTCAGGAAGCTATCGCCGCGGGCGCGAACGAATACATCATGAAGCCATTCGACAGCGACATCATTCAAAGCAAGTTCTTCCTAGTGGGGCTTCTCTAAATTGGCTGCCCTTGCGCGACTGGCGGCGACCGCACCGGGCCCGTGCAACGCAGTCCTGCGTCTGACCGAATTGGACAAATACGTCGATGAATCTCCCATGAGGGTTGTCTGATGAACGCTGATGATTTTCATGCGCTTGCCACCCTAGTGAAGCAGCGTTCCGGGCTGGCGCTTACGGAGGACAAGTCGTACCTCCTGGAGAGCCGGCTCATGCCCGTCGTCCGTCGGCGCAGGTTCAATGGCCTGACCGACCTCGTAGCGGCGATCAGGAACAAGAACGATGAATCCCTGATCACGGAAGTCACGGAAGTGATGACGACCAACGAGACCTTCTTCTTTCGGGACAATCGCCCGTTCGATCAGTTTCGGGACGTGGTGTTGCCCAGGCTGATGGAATCGCGCGCTTCGAAGAAACGCATCCGCGTGTGGTCGGCCGGCTGTTCCAGTGGGCAGGAACCCTATTCCCTGGCGATCGTGGTCAAAGAACTGGGGTCGCAACTGGCCGACTGGAACATCGAAATTGTCGGGACGGACATATCAGAGCGCATCCTGAGGAAGGCGAATGACGGCATCTATTCACAGTTCGAGGTGCAACGAGGGTTGCCTATCCGGATGTTGATAAAATACTTTCATCAGATGGAGTCGGGATGGGAAATCGATGAATCCATCCGGTCCATGGTGCGGTACCGGTCCTTCAACCTCCTGGACAATTTGTCGGCGCTCGGCACCTTCGACGTGGTCTATTGCCGGAACGTACTGACCTATTTCGACGACCCGACCAAATTGGATGTCCTATCCCGGATTCGGAATCAGATGGCGGATGACGGAATCTTGTACCTTGGCGGTGCGGAAATGGTGCTCGGTATCTGTGATGAATTGAAGCCCGTGCCCGGTCACAGGGGAATGTATGCCAACGCTTCGGTGGAGAATCAGTTAGCGGTAGGGTAGGGCCGCAGCGCAAATTTCACATGCATGAAAGCCCCGGCCTTAGGCCGGGGCTTTTTTTTGTCCGGATTTTGCCGGACTCAGTTCACGCGGACGCAGAGGCCGGCTGTTTGCTGTCGGGATCCGATCCCTGATCGTTGTCCTGACCCTCCGGATCACGCAGCACGTAACCACGGCCCCAGACGGTTTCGATATAATTTTCGCCGTTGGTCGCCGTGGTGAGTTTCTTTCTCAGCTTGCAGATAAAGACGTCGATGATCTTGAGTTCCGGTTCGTCCATACCGCCGTAGAGGTGGTTCAGGAACATTTCCTTGGTGAGGGTCGTCCCCTTCCGCAAGGACAGCAGTTCCAGAATCCCGTATTCCTTGCCGGTCAGATGGAGCGGCTGGCTGTTGACCTCGACCGTGCGCGTATCAAGGTTGACCGTCAACTTGCCGGTCCGAATGACCGATTCGGAGTGGCCCTTGGAACGCCGCACGATCGCGTGAATGCGCGCGACGAGCTCCGCCTTGTCAAAAGGCTTCGTGAGGTAATCGTCGGCGCCGAATCCCAGACCTTTGACCTTGCTATCGGGCTCCGTAAGCCCAGAGAGGATCAGGACCGGAGTCGTAACCCGGGCCGACCGCAGCCGCCTTAGGACCTCGTAACCATCGATATCCGGAAGCATGAGGTCGAGGATCATGAGATCGTAGTCATAGAGCTTGCCGATCTCCAATCCGTCTTCACCAAGGTCCGTGGAATCGACGACGAAGTTTTCGGACTTGAGCATGAGCTCGATACTTTTGGCGGTAGAAGAATCGTCCTCGACGAGAAGGATGCGCATAATTTGGTTTCTCCAGCTTTTCGATCTCGTTGATCGGCCCCTGAAAACCAACCCCCAAAGGCCCCTCCAGGGTTAACTTCAAACTTGATTAACCATATGGGGCATTATGAGCCGCGGCAAGTTAACAAAAGATTTACTAGGTTAGGAAATTTTCAGATTTTCCAAGAGTGGTAATACAGCCCCCCCAAAATAGCCTGTCTTGCGCGGAAAACGGCGCTCCTTGGCCTTTCGCGCCGCGACCGTTTTTACCCAAACTTAAGCAGTTGGCCACACTATGTTGAACGACATCATGGTTTCTGACACGGATTGAGCTTGGGTGTTTCTTTGGGCCAGTTGTTTAACGCTGTTCAGACCAACCTCTCACAAATTCCGGAACATCATCTGTATGGGCGCGTATCGGCCGTGCAAGGGATGCTCGTCGAGGTCGGCGGCATCCAGAGGCGTCTCATGGTGGGTGACCACTGCCATGTCCAGAGGCGCTCGGAAGACCCTTTACGGTGTGAGGTCGTTGGATTCCGCGACGGCCGGGTGTTGCTGCTGCCCTATGGCCCGGTGGAGGGCATCGGGCTTGGCTGCAAGGCCGAGGTCGAGAGCCAGGAGCCGGTGATCAGGCCCACCGAACGCTGGCTGGGGCGGGTCGTCAATGCTTTGGGGGAGCCCGTCGACGACAAAGGCCCCCTCGAAGATGGGGATCGGCCCTGTTTCCTCCGCTCCCAGCCACCCCCCGCCCATGCCCGGCAACGAGTGAAAGGCAAGGTGGACCTCGGGGTCAGGGCGATCAATACGTTTCTCACCTGCTGCCGCGGCCAACGCTTGGGTATTTTTTCGGCATCTGGTGTCGGCAAATCGGTTCTCCTGGGGATGATTACGCGCTTCACTGCGGCGGATGTCATCGTCATCGGCCTGGTGGGGGAGCGCGGCAAGGAGGTTCAGGAATTCATCGCCGATAGCCTCGGTGAAGAGGGATTGGCGCGCAGCGTTGTCGTCGTCGCGACATCCGACGAGCCTCCCCTGATGCGCCGCCAAGCGGCCTATGTCACGATGGCGGTCGCTGAATACTTCCGGGACCGGGAGAAGGACGTTCTTTGCATCATCGACAGCGTCACCCGATTTGCCATGGCGCAGCGGGAAATCGGCCTCTCTGCGGGAGAGCCGCCCACCAGCAAGGGATACACGCCGACCGTATTTTCCGAGCTTCCCAAGCTGATGGAACGGGCCGGTCCCGGCTGCGGGAAGGGGACGATCACCGGCCTTTTCTCCGTCCTGGTGGAGGGCGACGACCACGACGAGCCGGTCGCCGATGCCCTGCGCGGCATTCTCGATGGGCATATCGTGCTCGACAGGAGCATCGCCGAGAGGGGGCGGTATCCCGCGGTGAACATCCTTCGCAGTCTCTCGAGGTCGATGCCCGACTGTAACCTGCGGGAGGAGAACGCCTTGGTGGGAAAGGCGCGGCAAATGCTCGCCACCTACGAAGACATGGCGGAAATGATTCGGTTGGGTGCGTATCGGGCTGGCAGTGACGAAGCCGTGGACACCGCGGTCAAGTACTATCCGGCGCTCGAAGCGTTTCTCGCACAGGACCGGAACGAACGCAGTGATCTCGCTTCGGGTTACGCGCAACTCTCGCAGATTTATCGGGAGGAAGTTGAATGAAGAATCTGGATAACTTGATACGGCTTCACCAATGGCGCTTAGATGAAAAGCGGCGCAAGGTCGTGGAGTTGGAGAGGTTGGTCCTGAGACTGCGCGCCGAGATCGAGCTGCTGGAAAAGAACCTCAAGGTCGAGCAGCAGGTCGCGGCACAAAACGCCGAAGCAGCCACCGGTTACGGCAGCTATGTGTCCGCCGTCATCGCGCGCCGCGAGAAATTGAAGCAGTCTCTTGCGGGCCTGGAGAGCGAAATGACGCAAGCGACCGAGGATGTGGCCGTCGCATTCCGGGAATTCAAGAAGTTCGACTTGATGCGCACGCGCAATCAGGAAAAGGCGAGGCTGCAAAAGAAGCGGTTGCAGCAAAAAGAAATCGATGAGGCCGGCTTGAACGTCTACCGGCGCGCCTCGACGCGTTAGGCCTGGGGACCACCATGGCGCTCCGCGCTAGACTATGACGTCACTGCCATGTGAGCCGTCGCCTGCCTCCTGGTGGAACGGGTCCACGGAAGCCGTCGACGGCGTTTCGAACCTCATGGTGCCGCTCGATCCACCTATCTCCAAGGCAGATCCAAATATCCCACGAATGTCGTTCTGCATATCGGGAGTCAACGGAACATCGGTGCGCAGCGCTAGGTCGAACTGTTTTGGCTTGACGAGCCCGTCCAACTGCACCACCCCGAAACGTTTCAGTTCCGCCTCGACGATGAACCGGCCTGCCGCGTCCGCCTCCCTCTCGCCCTGTCCAGGTTTGTGCCGATAGAACAGCCTGAGTTGCTCGACGTTGTCGTCCCGGGCGATGGGAATGAGCATGACCTGCCATGCCGACGGCTGCGGATGCGACGCAAGCCGACCCAGTTGTGCAAAATCGTCCGAGAGGCGCGACGACAAACGCCCGTCCTGTATCTCCTCCAGAAGCGTGGTGGCGGCGTCACCCAGCCACCCCCGAAGGTCGCCGCCCTTCAACGCCGACAAAAAGAAAAGGATCGTCGAGGCCAAGGCCGGCCCAGGCGTCGGGATTGCGGAAAGCAGCGGCGGGGTGAGGGCTTCCGGCCCCGTGGGCCGCACCATGGCCGCGGCTTCCTTCAAGGAGTTCCATTCCCTCGCCAGTCTTATGAAAGTCTCATGTGATTGTAGGAGCGCGGCACTGCGCTCCTCCCCTCGAAGGGGATAGCCGGTGACCTCGAGCAGGACCTCCGCACCATCAGGGCCTGGCGCCGCAGCGGGCAGAATAAGTCGGCCTTGCGAGGTGGTCATCACGAGGTCGGCGGCGCGTGCTTTCCCTGCCGCTGCCTGATCGCCGGCACCGCCGATCCCCCCCGGCCCATTGGACGCGATCGTGCCCTTAAGCCAGCTCGACTGCGGGCCTTCCGGGAGCACGCTGGGCTCGAGGCTGGCGATGCGCGGCGGCCCCAGGGCGAGGATGCGCACCGTCAATGTATCGCCGGAGCGCAACCCCAGAACCTGTGATCCGGCGGGGGCGGCCGGTGCGATATCCAAGACGCGGGCGGACAAGACCAGCCCACTGCCTAGAGCCGGCCTTTGCGCCGAAACCTCGCGTCCTCCAAGGCTGCCCTTGGCAACGGCAGGGGACGTGAGCGGGCCCGATTCGGACTTTCCCTGATGACTCGTTCCGGCCAGGGCGGCCGGCCGATCGGATGCTCCGCCGGGCGAGGCAGCGGGCCGGTCGGCCTCGGTCTGCGGGCTCGGCCCCGGAGCGCCGATGCGCTGGTTTTGCCCCTGCTGCGCCTTGTCGAGGGATCCGATCGGCTGTTTATTCACCGACAGAATGACTACCCTGGATTGGGTCCCGACGGACTGTAGCTGAAGAACGACCGTGCTTCCCTCCTGCAGGGGGACGTTCGACTGAATCGTCAGATTCCCCTTGTCCGTCCGAATGACGACGGCGCCCCGGCCCGCCCGTTCGGCCACCACGCCCGAGATCAACGCACCGACCGAAAGGTTGGGAAGCTTGAAGGCGGCATCGGCGACGATGACGGTTGCCACGGGCGAGGTCGCGTTGCCTATCTGGTGCCTCAGGATCGCGGCGTCACCGTAGGACCGGGTAGAGAGAATGTCGCTCATCTCTGCTCTCCCGTCCGATTGCGGGCGGGACTACGGAAATTCAGACGCTGCGACGGCCGGTCGGATGATGCCGTCAAATCAAGACGTGCGGAGACAAGAGGGGTGCTCGGATGCATGTTTCACCGTCCCGGCATTCGCCCGTTAGACCTGCCCCAAGGTTTTGATCTTGGCTTTCGGATGGACCTCGTTCTGTGACATCACCATTGTCATCGGCCGGAACCGCTCGACGATGGATCGCACGAATGGCCGGACCTGGGGGCTGGTAAGTAGGACCGGGTTTTCCCCGAGCATCGCCTGGCGTTCGAAGGTCTCGCGGACCCGTCCGATGAACTCCTGAAGCCGGCTCGGCGCCAACGAGAGCTGTTGGTCGTCCCCGTCTCCTATGATCGCTTCGGCGAACCCCTGTTCCCACTCGGGGGATAGAGCGATCAGCGGTATGTATTCGCCTCCGGCGCTGGCTGTGTTGCTGATCTGCCGGCTCAAGCGGGTTCTCACGTGTTCGGTAATCGCGCCGATGCTGCCCGTGAAAGTGCAGGCCTCTGAAATGCCTTCCAGGATAGTCGGAAGATCGCGAATGGAGATCCCCTCGGACAGGAGGTTCTGAAGAATCCTCTGGGCCCCGGTGACGGAGATTTGATTGGGGATCATGTCGGCGATCAGCTTCTGCTGATCGGAATCCAGTTCGTCCAAGAGCTTCTGTGTTTCTGCATAGGACAGCAACTCGGCCATGTTGTCCTTGACGATCTCGGTGACGTGGGTCGTGATGACCGTGGCGGGATCGACCACGGTGTAGCCCTTGAACGACGCCTCTTCCCTCAGTCCTTCTTCGACCCACATCGCGGGAAGACCGAAGGTCGGCTCGACCGTTTCCTCGCCGGGAAGCTGAATGGGCTCGCCCCTCGGGTCCATGACCAGAAGCATGTTGGGCCGGAGATCGCCGCGGCCCGATTCGATCTCCTTGGTCCTGATGACGTAGGTGTTGGCCGGCAGTTGCATGTTGTCCTGGATGCGAACCGAGGGGAGGACGAATCCCATCTCGCCCGCGAGCTGGCGGCGGAGCGCCTTGATCTGATCGGTCAGCCGCTGACCCCCTTCGTTGTTGATCAGAGGGAGCAGCCCGTAGCCGAGCTCCAGACGGACATAATCGATCTGCAGCGCCGTGGCGATCGGCTCTTCGGCGACGGGAACCATTTCCGCTGCCGACCGCTCTTCCTCGAGGACCAGCGCCTCTCGCTGCGCCTTCTGCCGGGTCGACAGATAGGCAAGGCCGCCGGTCACCGACGCGAGAAACAGGAAGGGGGCCATGGGGATGCCGGGCAGGAGCGACAGCGCCGTCATGAGGAAGGCACTGAGCCCGAGGGCTGCCGGGTATCCACCCAGCTGGCCGAACAACGCCTTGTCGGTGGAGCCGACCATCCCCGCCTTGGACACCAGCATGCCGGCGGCCGTCGACACCATCAGCGCAGGGATCTGCGTGACCAACCCGTCGCCGACCGTCAGGACCGTGTAGTTCTGGGAAGCCTCGGTGAAGCTCAGGCCTTTCTGCGCGACACCGATGACGATACCGCCCACGACATTGATGAAGGTGATGAGCAACCCGGCGATGGCGTCGCCGCGCACGAACTTGGCGGCGCCGTCCATGGAGCCGAAAAACGTGCTTTCGTCCTCGAGATCCTTGCGCCGGGTCCGGGCCTCGTTCTCGTCGATCAATCCGGCGGAAAGATCCGCATCGATGGCCATCTGCTTGCCGGGCATTGCATCAAGGCTGAACCGTGCGCCGACCTCGGCGATGCGCCCCGAGCCTTTGGTGATGACGACGAAATTGACGATGATGAGGATGCCGAAAACGATCATCCCGATGACGAAATTCCCGCCCATCACGAAGTTGCCAAAGGCCTGGATGACCTGGCCCGCGGCGCCGGGCCCCTCATGCCCGTTGGCGAGGATCAGCCTGGTCGAAGCGAGATTCAGGGCCAGGCGCAAGATGGTGGCGATAAGGAGGACGGTCGGAAAGGAACTGAAATCGAGCGGCCGCGAAATGAATAGAACCGTCATCAGGATCAGGACGGAAAAGGTGAAGGACATTGCCAGCGATGCGTCGAGCAGCCATTTCGGCATCGGCAGGATCAGCACCACCAGGATGCCGACCAGGCCGAGCGCGAGCGCAATGTCGCTGCGCTTTGCGATTTCCGTGAGTACCGACGGCAGCCCGGCGGGGCCTCGTGCCACGGATTGATGGCTGGTTTCAGACATTGGGCCTCAAGCAGTACCGGCCGCGCTGCGCGTCAGATCGCGGCGCGATCCATTTCGCGGGGTGTAGGCACCGAAACGCCCTCTTCCGAGTACTGTTTCAGCTTGTTTCGCAGTGTCCGGATCGAGATGCCGAGAATATTGGCGGCGTGAGTCCTGTTGCCGAAGCAGTGATGCAGCGTCTCTAGGATCAGGTCCCGTTCCACCTCGGCAACCGTGCGTCCGACAAGCGCGTTGGCATCGGCGGCGGGGCTGGTGACACTCCCACGGGCCGCTTGTGGCTGGCCCGCCTGGGATTCGCCGCCGTCGAAAGACAGCATGATGGCCTCGGGGGCGATCTCTTCCCCCGTCGCCAGCAGCACCGCGCGATGCATGGCGTTTTCAAGCTCTCGCACGTTGCCCCGCCAGCCGTGAGCCCGGAGCTTCTCCATTGCGGCCCCGGAGAGGGGGCGCGCAAGTACGCCGTTCACCTCGGCGTATTTCTCGATGAAGTGGCTGGCCAGCAGGTCGATGTCTTGTGACCGGTCCCGCAAAGCGGGAAGACGGAGATTGACCACGTTGAGCCGGAAATAGAGATCTTCCCGGAACGACCCCTCGTTCACCGCCTTCTCCAGATCGCGGTTGGAGGTGGCGATAAGCCGGATATCCACGGGGATTGGTTCCGAACCTCCGACGCGGTCGATCTCCCGTTCCTGGATGGCGCGTAGCAGCTTCGCCTGCAGCCGGGCATCCATTTCGCTGATTTCGTCCAGCAGAAGGGTCCCGCCGTTCGCCTCTTCGAATTTTCCGATGCGGCGTGCGACGGCACCGGTAAAGGCGCCTCTTTCGTGGCCGAACAGCTCGGATTCCAGAAGATTTTCAGGGATCGCTGCACAATTCACCGAGATGAATTTCTGAGCCGAGCGCTGGGATTTTTCGTGAAGGTGCCGGGCAATCAGCTCCTTGCCCGTACCCGATTCACCGGTGATCAGAACGCTGGCGTCGGTCGCTGCGACCTGATCGGCGAGGCGCAGGATCCCGGCCATAGCCGGATCCTTGAATATGATCGCGCTGGATTCTTCGGTGGCGGCTTCGAGGACGGCGGCGATGAGCTCGGGATCGGGGGGCAGGGGGATGTATTCCTGGGCGCCGCATTTGATTGCGCCGACGGCGGCCTTGGTGTCGTTGCCGAGGCCGCAGGCCACCACGGGAACGCTGATCCTCTCGGATGCAAGGCACTTGATAATGCGGCCGATGTCGAGCTTGTCATCGACCATGACGAGGTCCGCGCCTTGTCCCGACCGCAAAGCTTTGAGGGCGCCCTCGATATCATCCGCGTGGGCCACCTTGGCGCCGCGGCTGATCGCGATCTTGCTGGCCGTGCCGATCTGGCCGTTTAGTGAGCCAACGATGAGAAGTCGCATTTCAATTACTCCTGCCCGAGGGCCTTGTTATTCGCTTCCCGTGCCAACAGTCTCGATAACTCGTTAGTCCGCCTTGACGATTTCCGTCATGGTCACGCCGAGCCGTTCATCGACGACGACAACTTCTCCTCGTGCGACGAGGCGGTTGTTGACATAGATGTCGATGGCTTCGCCGACTTTGCGATCGAGCTCGACCACCGCGCCGCGGCCCAGCTTCAACAGCTGGCTGACCTGCATGGTGGCTTTCCCGAGCACGGCGGAAACCTGGACGGGAACGTCATAAACCGCCGCGAGATCGGCCGCCGAACGCGGTTCGCCGTCTTCATCCGTCTCTTCCCCCATCGCCGGGTCTTCGCTGTGGGTCACCCCGCCGTCCTGCTTGGCGGCCTCCAAATCTGAAATCTCCGCCATCGCGGCCGCCATATCCTTCTCGGTGAACGCGGATTCGTCCGTGGCGGGGTTGTTTTCTTCGGCCATCTTCGTCTCCTATCGGACTATTCGCTCAACCGGTTGTCACTCAGCTACCGACCCGGGCAGGAGGTCGGGGAGATCGCCGGTAAAACGGGTGATTGCGGTTTCGATGCTTTTCCAGACCCGGGCGGTATCGCGTTCCGCGCCGCCTTCCGCCCATTCCACGCGGCAGTCCCCGGGAGAAAGGGAGGGATCTTCCAAAAGCACCACATTGCCATTGAAACCCGAGGCCCTGGTCAGGCCTTCCAGATGATTGCTCAGGGGCTCGAGAATGGAGGCATGGGCGCGCACGACGATGCGCGGTTCGTCGTAGGCGGCGCAAAGGCACTCGTGGATGAGTGCCTCGATCTCCTCGAGACCGTGCTTGCGCGCATAATGGGGGACGATCTTGCTGATGATCATGGCGACCGTCCGCAGGCCTTCGTTCTCGAGGCTGATCCGCACTTCCTCCAGCTTTGGCCCCAGGGATTGCAGGGCCTTGCTCGCTGCGGCCACGGCATCGGCGACCTGCTGGTTGATGGACGCCTGGACTTCCTCTCGCCCAAGTGTCTTGCCCTCGGCGAATCCCTGCCGTCGCGCGTCTTCGACGTCTTCGAGGGTGAAGTCGCGCGCCGCCGTGACGCCGCGCTCGTCGGCATCGAAGTAATTGTCGAAAAGGAATCTCTTTGCCACCGGCATTCGATCGACCCCATCAATAGATGAGCTCGTCCTCCTCCTTGTTGTCGGCGATGACGATTTCCTCCCGTTCCGCGAGGTCCTTGGCGGTCGCCACCAGGTACATCTGCGCCTCGTCGACGTCGCGCAGGCGTACCGGTCCCATACTTTCCATTTCGTCGCGGAGAATCTTGCCCGCGCGCTCGGACATGTTGGTGAAGAACAGGTTGCGCAGCGTTTCCGAGGCCCCTTTCAAGGCCAGCGCCAGCTTCGTTTTGTCGACCTGCCGCAGGAGCGTTTGCACTCCGCTTGGGTCGAGCTTGGCGAGATCCTCGAAGGTGAACATGAGCGCACGGATCTTCTCCGCTGAATCGCGGCTGCGTTCCTCGAGCCCTGTAATGAAGCGGCTTTCGGTATTGCGATCGAAATTGTTGAAAATCTCCGCCATCATTTCGTGGGGATCGCGCCGGTTGGTCCGTGCGAGGTTGCTCATGAATTCTGTGCGCAGGGTCTTTTCGATGCCGTCGAGGATCTCCTTCTGCACCGTTTCCATCCGCAGCATCCGCATGATGACCTCCATCGCGAAGGGCTCGGGCAGGGCTGTCAAAACGCGTGCGCCGTGCTCGGGGCGGATCTTCGAAAGAACGACGGCGACCGTCTGTGGGTATTCGTTCTTCAGGTAGTTGGCGAGTACGCTCTCATTCACGTTGCCCAGCTTGTCCCACATCGTCCGACCGGCGGGCCCGCGGATCTCGTCCATGATGTTTTCGACGCGATCCTTGGGTATGGCCTTCAGAAGGAGGCGTTCTGTGCTGTCATAGGTCCCGGTCAGGGAGCCGGTCGCGGAAAGTTCATCCACGAACTCGGCAAACAGCCTGTCGATAATGGTGGAATCCACGCTTCCCAGTTGGGCCATGGCTTGCGAGAGTTCCTTGATCTCATCGTCATCCATCAGCGTGAACAGCTGGGAGGCCTGCTCTTCGCTCAGCGAGAGCATCATGATCGACGCCTTCTGCTGCCCCGTAAGGCTGCGGTAATCTTCCTTCTGAACCATTGGGGCGTTTCTCTATTGCCGCCTAAGACTCTTGGTACATCCAGTTGCGGATGATGTTGACGGCCTCATCGGGGTGTTTCTCCACGATTTCACCGATGCGTTTCATCGTCGAATCGCGGACGCGACCCTCGACCTCTTCCATGTTGATGGAGGTCGCACGTTCATGGCCGCTTGCCCTGGCATCGGGGAGTGCCATCGCTCCGGAGCCCGCGCCCGCCGATGCCGGGGGCAGGGCGGTGCTATGGGATCCCGCCGCCGCGACCGATTCCTCGATGAGGTTCTTGCTCGATGCGATGGCCTCCGGCAGGGCGTCCAGGATGCGTTTGATGAGGGGGCGAATGACCAGAAGGATCACCAGGATGGAAACGATGGCGAGAATACAGAGCTCGGCGATTCGGATGTAGTCGTTCTTGCCGAGGCCGAACAGGGGCCGTGCCTCCTCTTCCAGTACCGGCTCGCCCTTGGCGAACCTGAGGTTGATGACCTCCACCTTGTCCCCGCGCGTCGGGTTGTAGCCGATCGCCGTTTCGACCAGCTTCTTCAGTTCCGTCATTTCCTCCGGTGTGCGGGCCTTATAGGTGCGGTTGTTGCCCGCGTCGGTCGCATAGGTTCCATCCACCAGCACCGCGACGGAGATGCGTTTGACGGTTCCCGACTCGCGGATATGCGTACGGGTGGTCTTGGAGATCTCGTAATTGACCAGTTCCTCGGTCCGATTCGAATTCGTGGAATTTGAGTTTTGCGAGCCCGTGGTGCCCTGAGGGGTTGAGGAGGGCAGGCTGGAAGTCACGGTCACTGGCGCATTTGCGCTGCCCTGGGAATCCTTCGCTGCGGAGGTTTCCTCGACGGATTGGGTGGAGCGCACCACTTGCCCTTCCGGATCGTAGCTCTCCGTTGTCGTAGAGATTCGATCGAAGTCCATTTCCGCCGTTACTTCGGCGCGAACGCGGCCCGCCCCAACGGTGCGCTCGAGGATCTCCTCGATGGTCCTCGCGAGCTGCGATTCGAAGGCCTCCTTTCTCCCGCTGGCCTCCGCGGTTTCTGCGGCCAGGCCGCCGCTCTTGGCTCGTCCGGGGGCCAGCAGCGTGCCTTGGCCGTCGACGATGGTGATCCGTGAGGGCTGAAGGTTGACCACGGCTGCGGCGACCAGTTGCTGAATCGCCGCGACTTCGCCTCTTACCAGACGGCGCCCCCCCTGCATCTGAAGGACGACGGAGGCGCTGGGCTCCGGGGCGTTGCGACTGAACAGCTGGCGTCTCGGTAGGACGAGGTGAACGCGGGCCCGGCGCACGTAGGAGAGCGAACTGATCGATCGCGCGAGCTCGCCCTCCAGTGCCCGAAGCCTGTGAATGTTCAGGACGAAATCGCTGGTTCCGAGCGAATCGGAGCGATCGAACAACTCATAGCCCATCGTGCCGCCCGACGGCAGCCCTTCCTGCGCCACCGTCATCCGCAGGCGGCTGACCCGGTCATTGGGTACCAATATCTGGGTGCCATTGCCCTGCAGTTCGTAGGGCACGTTCATGGTATCGAGTTTGGCGATGATCTTGCCGCTGTCGGCGGGGTCGAGGCCGGCGAACAGAAGCCCCATCGTCGGGGCCGTCAGGCGCGTCGTCAGAAAATAGAAAAATCCGATGAAACCGACGATGACCATACCCATGATCACCAGCCTGCCGGTGCCGATATTTCGCAGAGTGTCTAACAATTTCGCCTGTTCCCCCCCGGCGTGCGGCACCGTGGCGTGCCACGACTTTGATTAGGCTCCCTTAACCTGCATAGATTGATATGTGGTGGCCGTGAACAACCCGTTAACGGGAGGAAAATTTTGCCGGGTGCTAGGAAGATTTTTCCGCGATGACAGGGAATGCCGGCACTAAGAAACGTCCCGGCGCGAGGCGGGCGCGCGTGAGGCGCCAAACTCCCGCTGGGGGGGGAGTCGGTGTCACTGCGGTGGAAGGCTGAGTGGAAAGGGACTATTCCGAGGCTCTGGTGGATGCCGATCGGTAATCCTGGATCTTCGTGGCCCTGAGACCCCTGACGCCGTGGCTGTCGATCAGACGCTGCCAGGACAGGAACTCCTCTATGGAGAGGGTGTACCGTTCGCAGGCTTCCTCGATCGTGATCAGGCCCGCACGAACGCCGGCAACGACCTCGGCCTTTCGACGGATCACCCAACGCTTGGTATCCGGGGGCGGCAGATCGTTGATGCTCATGGGCGTCCCATGAGGCGTACCGATTCGGTTCGGCATTCTGTCACGCTGCTGCGACATAGACACTTATTCTCCACTTCGGTCCGGCCCTTCTTGTTGTCTTATTGGCCGGAGCGAGGCGCCGTTGGCCGGTTCGTCATCAAGGACCGGATGCGAGGGGTAAAGTAGCCCTAAGCCCTTTAAAAAAAGCTAAAGAAAAGGGTTAATTTTCAATGGTTAAGCCCGGCTCTCCGGGGTTGGGAGCCGGGCTCTAACCGCTTGGATTTCCTAGCTTTGGGTTAGCGCTTGATGCGCACCAGATCGTCGAGCATCTCGTCGGCCGTGGTGATCACCCGGCTGGTCGCCGAATAGGCCCGCTGGGCGATGATCATGTTGGTGAACTCGGTTCCGAGATCGACGGTCGAGTTCTCTAGGGCCCCCGAGGCGATAGCGCCGGCGGACCCGCTCTTCGCGAAGCGCAGCACCGGGCTGCCGGAGCTCTCCGAACCGATATAGACGTTACCCGAGCGCGAAATGAGGCCGTTCACATTGGGGAAAGTCGCGACCGGAAGCTGGTAGATGGGGAGCGTTTCACCGTTATCGAAAAGGGCGATGACCAGGCCTTCCTCGCTTATGGAAACGCCGGAGAAGGTACCGGCCTGCACGCCGTTCTGGTTGATGAAGGTCACGTTGTAGTCGCCGGAGAACTGGGTCACGCCATCGGTCAGGCCAAGGGTGCCGAAATTGATGTCGATCGTGCTGTCCAGCGCGCCCGTCGGCCAGCCCGATACCGCGACACTCGCCACGTTGAAGGTGCTCGGGGTGCCGTTGCCTGAGAACGTGACCGCCGGCGTCGCGGCGGCGGTGGCCGACACCGTAAAGGAACCATTATTCGACTGGACAAGGACCGAGGTATTCGTGGCGTCAACGGTCAAGGCCGCACCTGCCGAACTCTGGGCAATGTTGACCGTGTCCGTCCCGTCGAACGTGAATCGTGCATCGCCCACCGCCGTGATCAAGTTGGTCAGGGTGGTCGCGAGGTCCGCGCCGATCGCTACCGGGGTCCCCGTCGCACTCGCGTTGCTGTCGAATTCATAGGTGGTGCCCCCGATCACGATCGTGTCGCCGTCGCTGGGCTGGCCCGTGAACTGAAGCTGGCCGCTGGAATAATAGACATTGCCATTGGCATCCCGCAGGTTGAGCGACGCGGCGCCGGTCGGCGGCGTGGCGGACAGATCCCATTCATTGAGGTCGGACTTGGTCCAGGTCAGGGCGATATCATGTGCAACACCCAAGGAATCGAAGACCTGGAGGTTTGATTGGTGCGCTGCGCCAATGGGTTCGGATGCGGGAAGGTTGAGCCCGACCTCGACCTCGGTCGTCGCGCTGGCACTGCCCGAAACGCCCGAAACGTTGACCGTCTCGAGGCTCGTCAGGGCCGACAGATTGATGGGGATCGGTACGCCGTTGGTGTCCGTCCGCCATCCTTGCAGGTAGTAGCCGGCGGTATTCTTGAGATTGCCGTTTTCATCGGGTGCGAACGACCCGGCCCGGGTGAAGAGGTAGGGATCGTTGGCGCCAGGTGTGGCCCCGCCGTTGACGACGAACATGCCGTTCCCGGAGATCGCCACGTCGGTGGCCGAGCCCGAGCTCTGTAACAAGCCCTGCTGGTCGATGTTTGACTGGCGATTGAAGATCACGCCGCCCGGGGAGTAGCTGTTGGAGGTGGATTGCTGCGTCACCAGGGTCGAGAACCTGGCGGCGGTGTCCTTGTAGCCCACCGTGTTCACGTTGGCGATATTGTCCGCGATGGTGCCAAGAGCCTGACTTTCCGCGTTCAGCGCGGACACGCCCGAGAACATTGCTCCGTAAAGACTCATTTCCTGTCTCCTGTAGACGTCCTGTCAATAATTGGCTGTGGTGCCAGAGGTTTCAGAGTTCCATGTGCTTCGGCTGGGGTTAGGTATTGGCCGGGGGCTCCTTGATCGCGACGACGTCCGATAGCGGGACTTCCACGCCGCGAATGGTGAGCTTCACGGTATCGCCCGAGCTGTCGGCGCCATCGACCAGACCTGCGGTGTAGGTCTGGACACCGAGCGACTGGCCGTTGCTGCCTACGGCGGTGACCGTGATCGTGTATTTGCCATCGGGCTGCTGGACGCCCTGTAGGTCCAAACCGTCCCACGCGAAGGTGTGCCGGCCCGCCGTGATCTCGCCGGGGACGGTGAGGACCTGGACACCCGATTGGTTTCGAATGGTGATCGCAACCGCCGTCGCGTTGCTCGGCAGCGCGTAGGCGAAGTTCGCCTGTCCGTCGACCAATGCCGCGGTGTTGCCTTTGGCCTCGACGTATTTCCCAAGGTATCCGACGGCGGTCAGCGTCTGGTTGGAGCTGTTGAGTCCGATCAGTTTTTCGAGATTAGCGTTGGTCTGGATGTTCTGCTCGACCCCGGCGAACTGCGCGAGTTGGGAGGTGAACTCGGTGGAATCCATCGGTTCCAGCGGGTCCTGATGCTTCAGTTGCGTCGTCAGCAGGGTCAGGAAGCTCTGCAGGTCCCCGGTCAGCTTGGCCCTTGCCTCCTGGGATGCAGTCGTCGGCGTCGCGGCGGTCGTGGCGGGAATTTCCATGATCGGGCTCTTTCGTCCTTATACGCTAATGTCGATCCCGCCTAAGGCGGCGCGGGAATTCTGGTAGCCGGCGATCAGGGGCAGGGTCACGATTTCGTGGTCGCTGCCAGGGGCGCCGACCGGCGTCCCATCGCTGGCGCCCTGGCCTTGTCCGAAGTCACGGCCGGCATTGGTCTCGCCACGAAGGCTGAACTGAAGGCTGTTGGAATCGGTCCTGAGGCCCGCGTCCTGCAGCGCGCGTTCCAAAGAGCGCGCGTCGCGTTGCAGCAGGTCCAGCGTGTCGGTCCTATCCGCGGTCACAACCGCGGCCACCCGGCCGTCATGGGTGACTTCGAGCTTGATGTCCACCTGGCCGAGAGAGGCCGGTTTGAGCTTGATGCTGATGTTCTCCGTTCCCGCGGCCGCGGCACGCGCGACATGGAACGCGAACTGATCGACGGGGACCGGCAGGGGCTGCGGCATGCGCAGGGAGGCCTGAGCGGCACCTTGGCTGCTTGCGGAGGACGACGGGGCACCGGCCATCCCCAACCCATGCAGGCACTGGGTCGCGCCCGAGGCGCCCGGGCCAAGGGACTGCGCCGAGTTCGGCGACTTCCCGGCGCCAAAGGCGGCGATCTCCGCCGGGGAGGGCAGGGGGGCCGCACCCTGTTGCGCCGCGCCCAAGATTTCAGTGGGGGTGGAGGCGGCCGCAGCCTGGGAGGCGGCGCCCTTCACCATGCCGTTCATCGCGCCGGCGGATCCAGGCTGGACACCGGTCGAGGCCTGGCCGTTGCCCGTGTCCTGGCCGGCGCCGACTTCCTGGCCCGCGAGGATGCCTGTGACGAAGGCCGTGCGGGATACCGTGACTGCGGCCTTCGTTTCGAGCGAAACGTCCGCCGGGACATGGGTGTGGAGCATGATCTCCGACGGCCTCAGGACCGCCGAGCCGAAGGTGCTGGTTGACGGTGTCGTGCTGGCTCCTTGGCCGGTGCCAGCGGCATTCGCGGCGCCGTTCTTCGTAGAGCCTTCCGCCCCCGACTGCGGGGCCAGCGCATTGGCGGTGGCGGGGACATCGACGATGGTCACTGATGCCGCGGCGGCCCGCGCCGCGCCTTGCGCTTGGGTAATCCCGGCGTCCGCGGCCTGTGCCGTGGCCGCGCCCGGGGCGTGGGACGCGACGGCAGCGGCGGCCTGTTGGCGCGCGACCGTCGTGACGGCCGCGGCAGTCGGCGAGGCGTTGGCCACGGAGGCTTGCAGGGCCGCCGGTCCGTTGCTTCCAGCCGGTGGGGCAGCGACGGCGGCAGCCTCCGCATCGGCGGAGGTTTCGCCTGCGTCCTCCGGGGTCTCTTCCGTCCCGGATGCCGGCGTTTCGTGCGTGTTCTCCGACGGACGGATGGCGCCCTCCTTGGCGGAGCCATCGCTGTCCTTGTCTGCGGACCGGCGGTCCCTGTCGTCCGATCGATCGGCATCACGAACGGAGCTCGTCATCTCGCTTGACTCGGTCCGCTCGGGGACAGCCCTATGGGCGTCCTCTCTGGCCCGGTTTTCCAAGGCGGCGGGCCGCGGCCCGATGTCCTTATCGCCGGGTAAGGTCGGGTCGTTGCGATGGGCCTCGCCGAGCCGGGAGAGAAGCTCGTTGAACGTGGCAAGGGAGGCCGCTTCACCGGCATGCTCGGCCAAGGGCCTCAACGTGCCTGGGCCGGCGGCCTCTGGCTTGAAGATCAGATCGTTGACTGACAGATCCATAATTCGCTTGCCACGGTTCGTTCGCAATATTTGGCATCCCATAGGGAGCAAGCGCCGGGCCAAACGAAATTGTTCCATAACACGTTGATTCTAAATATTAAAATTCTTCGACGTTCCCGCCGGAGGGCAAATGGTGCCGGGCCGAGAGGAAAATTGTTCTTACGGCGGGCAATTCCTGCCTGTCGGTCCACGTTAAAGGCCGAGGCCTCGGTCCAGTGGGACCCTAGGACGGGGGTCTCACCGTCCGGAACAGAGGCGACAAAAAACCCGCCGTTGCGGCGGGTTCTTTCTGCGCGTCTCACGCGCCGGGCTGCAAGGCCGTCAGGCGGTTATTGTCAGGCGACCATGTGGGGTGGCAGGGGCTACCGCCCTCTCCTTGCCATTACGCTGTGCCTCGTGTGGCTGGGCCCGCCGTTCCGCGGCCCTGGTCGGGGGTGCCGGGCGCGCGGCCTTTACGGATCTCGGGCCCTCTGCCGCCCCCACCGCAGGCATGCCCGTGCCGTCGCCTTGATGGGCGATTTGCCGCCACGATTCGCAAAGCGGCTCAAGCAGCCTGACGGCTTCCCTCGCCGGAGCTGGATCGTTCTTCAAGTCGACCCTGGGAAGCTCCCGCAGCACATAGCCGTAGATGGCGTCGAGATTCGCTGCAACCTCTCCACCCTGCTCGGTATTCAGCGTCATCTGCAAGTGTTCGACGATTTCCATCGCCCGCTTATTGGCCTTCCAGCGCGTTTCGATTTTGCCGGCTTCGATCGAAACGATCGCTTCCTTGAGGCATCCGATGGCCTTTTCATACAGCATGAAGACCAACATGGCGGGCGATGCGGTCATGATTTTTTGGTTCTGATACTGCTGGAATTTTTCGGCTGACATGGTTGCTCTCGCTTGGGCCGGAACGGCTTTGGATTTCCGTTGCGGCGAGGTCCGGGGTTATCAGTTGTCGCGGCTGGTCAACACCTCGAAGGATTGCTTGATCGAGTCGAGAATCGCGTTCATCTGGGTGAGCGCGGTTTCCATGGCGATGAACCTTTCGAGAAGGGACTGACGCTGGCGCTCGAGCCGTTCCAGGAGAAGGTCGATGCGTTCCTGGGTGAAGTCGTTCTGGTCGTCCAGGCCCTCGATCTCATTGGCCACGGCTCCGGTGGTCTCGTCCAGGATATCGTCGACGGCGAAGTAAAGACGGCTGCCGATGCCTTGGGTGAAATCGATCTGCAGGCCGCCTAGGTTGGTATTTCCCGTATAGAGCAGCTGCAGCCCTTGCGCGCCGCTCTGGTCGGTGAAGATGAGCGTGTTGTTGGAGACGGTGATGGTGCCGTCATCCGCGCCGTCGGCGCTGCCCCCGACATTGGCGGAGTAGACTGAGTTTCCATTGTTGGTGATCGTGAGCTGGCTGATCAGCGTATCGGTGTCGTCGGTGAAGGTCAGGGTGTCGTTGGTGATGTGGGTGACCTCGAGTCGGAACGTCCCGCCCGAACTGATGATGGTGGCATTGAGATCCGGGTCGGCATTGATCGCGTTGGCGAGGTCCGTCAAGCTGTCGGTCGCATCGTAGGCGAAGGTGCCGATCACGGTGTTGGAACTGTCGCGAATGTTGAACGAGCCGTTGCCGAGGGCGGGAGTCGTCAGGTAGTTCTCCATCGGGGAATCGGCATTGGTGATGGTCGAGGTCTCGGCAATCAGCCCCGTGCCGAGGTCGATGGTGAGAGTCTGAACGCCACCCGCGGACGGGTTCGTGAGGCTGGAGAAGGAAAGGCTCGCGACCTGGACATCGGATGATCCGTCATTGACGTAGATGTCGATGGTATGCGCCGCGCCGTCCGCGATGTTGGTGGCCGAGATGTCCGAAGCGACCGGGCCGCCGTCCAGGGAGAACAGGAGCCCTGCGGCCGTTTGCAGGTATCCCTCGCTGGAGACCGTCCCGTCGATGGAGAGAGTGAGCAGCCCCGTGGAGGCATCGTAGGCCCCGGCGGCGATCAGGGCGTTGACCGTGGTCGCGTCCATGCCGCTTGCCGGCGTCGCGACGGCACCGCCCGTCATGTTCAGGGTGGTGAAGGCTGAGGTGTCCAGCGCACCGTCCGAGATGTCGGTCCCGCGCAGGAAACCGTCATCACCCGACAGGGTGAGCGTGACGCCAAGGGTCGCGAAATCAATATCGACGGTCTGGCCGGCGCCGAGGTCGAGGCCGGTTCCCGCCGCGGCGTCGAGGCTCGCGGTGATGTCCACGGTCTGCGAGGCGCCCGTGGTCAGATTGACCACGGTCAGCTCCTCGGTGGCGCTCGCGTAGGAATAGCGGAATGCCTGACCGGAGGCGACGGAGTCGTCAAAGGCGATGTTGCCGATGCCGTCGCTGGCCGGGCCGCCCGTCTGGGCGTCGACCTCGGTGAAGGAGCCCGCTTCGGTGATCGCTCCCGTCTGGTACCGGTCATCGTAGTTGATGTTGATCGTGTAGCCGGCGGCGTTGTAGGTCGTGGTGCCGGAAAAGGACAGAAGGGTCAGTCGGGGGTCGGACGACGAGAAATCAAAATTGAAGAGCCTGCGTACGTCGTCGGCGTTGTTGAGCAACGCCGTATCCAGGGTGCTGTCATCGATCTCCAGCGTGTCGCGCAGCAGCGGATCGGTCAGTGCCGCGTTGTTCACGAATTTGATGCCGATTTGGGCGAGGACGGAATAATCCTCGCTCACGCCGGCGACCCCGAAGCCGAGGAGCTGGCTCATCTGGTTCTCGATGTTGTGCAGCGTCTGCGAATCGATGAGCATGGCCTCTTCGGGAATCTTGCCCGTCGACTCGTCGATCTGGGTCTGACCGTTGATGAAGACCTTGAGCGCGTTATAGGCCTCCACGAAGGCAGCGATCTCCGATTTGACAGCCGACAGGTCCTGTTCGATGTCGATCTTGATGTTCGTCCCCACCTCCGCCTGAAAGATGGACAACGTCATGCCAGTAAACAAGTCATTGACCGTATTGGAATTTCTTTCGATCAACAGGCGTGAATTGTTGATCGACAGATCGGTCGACACGGAACCCGCGCCCTGTTCGGCGATGGTGAAGGGATCGCCGGTGGTGACGATCTTGAGACGGAACTGCGCGCCTTCCTGAACGATCGACGCGGAGACCCCCATCGACTGGAGGGTCGCATCCCCGTTGATGTTGTTGGCCAGCGTGGTGATCGATTCGGAGCTCAGGTAGGCAAGGTCACGGGTCGTCGTCCCGTCGTCGAACCTGAGCGTCCCGGAGGATCCCAGCGTCGTACTGGCGCTGGCCTGGCGCGCGCTCTCGTAGGTGGTATTGGTCTTGTCCAGCAGGCCGTCGGCATAGACCTGCGCCGTTTGCGCGGCTTGCAGCTGGTTGGCGGGATTGCCCGAACCATCCAGGATGCCAACGGTTTGCAGCGGCGTGTTGGTGGTCTCGGAAACGGAAATCGCCGTTCCGGCGGTATTTTTCGTCATCACCAGGTAGTGTTCGGTATCGCTGACGGTGACAATGCTGGCGCTGACCTGGGTCGGGCTGGTGCCGGTGTTCGCCGCATTGATGCGGTCCCTGAGGTCTAGCAGGCTGTCGCCGGCCGCTAGGGTGATGGTCTTGCCCTCGATCGTGAATTCGTCGCCGTCGGCGAACCCCAATTCCGTCGAGGTGCTGGCGAAGGAGTCGCTGGCGATCTTGTGCGACCGAGCGACTTGCAGGACTTCGATTTCGTGGGTGCCTCCCGTTGCGGAGTTGGTCACCGTCACGCCGAGAAGGTTGGCAGCCGCCGACGCCGTCGTGCCGTCCGTCCGGCTCACGGTGGCGAAAGCCTGTTTGGCGGAAAAGATGTTCTTGGTGTTGTCGACGCTGACCGCGCCGCGCAGCGTATCGAGGGAATCCTGGAAGGTTCCCAGCGCCAGCTTCATCTCCTGGTACGCCTGGATTTTCAGGGAATTCGCTTCGATGTTGGCTTCCAGCCGGTCCACCGGAAGCCGGCGGGCCGCGATCATCTGATCGACGGCGGAGACGAAGTCGATGCCCGAGCCAAGGCCCGATAGCGTCACACGACCGCTTTCATCGACGGTCAGACTGTTCAGGTTGAGTTCCACCTAATGACGCTCCTGAACCACGGTCGCTACGGTTTCAATTTGTCTAAAAATCTGACTAACCGAAGTAAAGAAACGGAGAGGGGAAACTCCCCTCTCCGTCCCTGACGCGTTTACTGGAACAGACGCAGCAGGTTCTGCGGCAACTGATTGGCCTGGGCAAGCATGGAAACGCCAACCTGCACCAGGATCTGCTTCGAGGTGAAATTGGTCATTTCCGATGCGACGTCGAGGTCCATCAGGTTGCTTCTCGCAGCCTCTGAGTTCTCGATGGTTGCCGCCAGGTTGTCCGAGGCGAACTCGAGCCTGTTCTGAGCGGCGCCAACGCCGGAACGCGCGGAGTTCAGCGTGTTGATGGCGGTGGTCACCGCCGTCGAAGCGGTATTGGCATTGGTGACATCGGTGATGTCCCCGCCGTTCAGGCCCAGGGCCGAGGTGGTGACGGCATTCACCGAGATCGTCACGTCATCGACGTCCGTCGTGTTCCCCGTGCCCAGCTTGTAGGTGAAGCTGGTCGAGGAGGACGAATTCGCCGTACCGAACACCAGGGCACCGAGATCTCCAACGCTGATCGAGCCGGTCGTGGCGGAGCTGGTGATCGCCGTCCCGACCGTGAAGTTCAGGGTGAAGTCGTTGGTGCCGTCGGACAGAGCCACGCTCTTTGTCCCGGTATCGCCGGCAAATGTGCCGGTGAAGCCGCCGATGTTGATGTGGACCGCATCCGTACCGCTGGTGCTGTTGGTCGTGATCACGCCACTGATATCGGAAAGCGCCGAAACCGCAGTGGTGGAGTCAGCCCCAGAGATGGAGATGCCGGTGATCGTCCCGGTGCCGCCGCCGATGCTTGCGCTGTTGGTTGGACCCGCAGCGGTCTTATCGAAGGCGGAGTTCAGGGTGATGACCACACCAACGGTACCGAAATCGACCACCTGGGTCTCGTTCGTCGCGATGGCGGTGGACCCGATGTCGATTCCCTGGCTGGTGCCGTCGGTCAGGTTCGTGACGGTCAGCACGTTGGTGCTGTTGTCATAGCCGATCAGGATCGAATCGGCGCCGACGCCGTTTGCAAGTTCAATGGACTGGAAACCACTGCTGGCGTCGATCACGTTGTTGGTCGCACTCTGACCGTTGAGAGTCGTGGATGTCGTGGACGATCCGTTGACCAACTGCACGCCGTTGAACTCGGTGTCCGCAGAGATACGATCGATTTCCGAAAGCAGGGACTGATATTCCGTATCCAGGAACGACCGTTCCGTGGAAGACAGCTGACCGGAACCTGCCTGCACCGCGAGGGTCTTCATCCGGACCAGGATGTCCGAAACCTTGGCCATCGCGCCGTCGGCGATTTGAAGCATGGAGGTCGCCTGAATGGCGTTGACCTGGGCCTGCTTCTGGGCCTGGACCTCGGCGTTCAATCGAGAGCCGATGGCCAGGGACGCGGCGTCGTCCTTGGCGGACACAACGCGGCTGCCCGAAGACAACTTGGCCAGAGACGACGTTGTCATGCGGTCGTTCACGGTCAAGTTGCGGTGGGCGACGTTCGCCGCAAAGTTGGAGATAACGTTAAGAGCCATAATAACCTCCTACATGGATAACGAATTCGGCTTCCTGCCGAACGTGCAAAACCCTATGTCATAAGTTTTAAGAAAGGGTTGTTGCACCTCTTGTGTAGCGCCCAAATTCGAAGATTTCTTCCCGGCCAGGGCGCGTGGCGGCGTCCGGGGAGACGCAAGAATCCTGCCAAGAAGGTCCGTGCCCCAAACCCGGCCCTTTCGCCGGTCTTGTGCGTCATGGTGGGCGGCAAAATTTTCCCACTCGGGCAAGACTTTCCCGGTCGCCGGGCAAAATCTGCCGGTCCGCCAGACGGAATCCGCCTCCGGGCCACCGGGGGTGGCAACGGGCCGCCCGGTGCGGGGGGTGCCGAAAGCGTGTCGGCAAAGGCTTCGCGCGCCCTGGCTTAAGGAAATCTAAAGGATGATTTGCCACCGTTCCCTTCGTTGAGACTGTGGGAAATGCAGTTGCGGCGATCGGTTTCTTCCGGCGCCCCTGTCCCGCCTAACGAACATGGATGACCGAGGTGAGAAGCGTCGAATGTCAGACCTCGTGAGCAGCGGCAAGCCCGGGACTCAATCGTCCTCGACATCCACCGCCGTCCTTACCGATATCGCGCGGACGATGCCGGTCGACGAGTTGTTGGCACGGGCAGTGACGTCCCATCAGGAAGGCCGTCTCGATCTGGCGGAGGCGGCGTATCAAGACGTCCTTGCGCGCCAGCCCAGGAACGCCGACGCGCTCCAGTTTCTGGGGGTGCTTTGTCATCAGACCGGCGACAGCGAGAAAGCCATCCGTCTGCTGACCAAGGCTTTGAAGTCGCAGCCAAAAAATTATAGTTGTCACAATAACTTAGGGAGCATCTACAGCGAGACGGGGGACTTCAAGAAAGCTGAATTCCATTTCCGCAAGGCAGTCAAGAGCCCGGAGGTCGGGGCAGAGGCCTGGGCCAATCTGGCGCAGCTGCAGCGGCGCCAGGGAAAGGACGAGGAGGCGCTAGGAAGCTGCGCCTGGTCCGCCAAGACCAATCCCGGCTATGCGAAGCCGCACAGCATCGCCGGGCAGATTTACACCGAGCGTCAGGAATTCCCGAAGGCCGAGGCTGCATACAGGGAATTTCTGGCATTGGAACCCAACGACGTCTTCGCGGGCAACAACCTAGGCTATGCCATGCTGATGCAGGGCCGCTTCGAGGAAGCCGAGCGTCAGTTTTCCGAGACCCTTGAACGCGCGGGCAACTCGCCGGAGGTCAGCTACAACATGCGCTTCCTCCTCATGCGGGAGGGGAAGCTCGATGAGGCGCGCGAAATGTTCCGGGAACAGCTCAGGGCCAATCCCGACAACTGGACCTCGGAACTGGGCCTGGCGCTGGGGCTCGCCGTGCGGGGCTCCTACAGCGAGGCGCTGCGCAACATGCTGGACATCCTGGACCTGTTTCCAAAGGACGTTAAGGTCTGGGGTGATGTCGCCAAGGTGCTCACGTCTCTCGAGAAGTTCGAAGACGCGATCGAGGTTCTGAAAACGGCGGCGGAATTCGCCCCCGATTGCGCGGGCATCCACAACAACCTCGGAGCTTCTTATGTGCAGATCAATCTCCATGGACCTGCCGTCCATCATCTGAGAAAGGCGATTGCGCTGGAGCCCGACAATATCGGTCCCTATCTCAACATTTGCAGGGCGCTCCGCGGCGTCGCCGAGTTCGATCAGGCAAACTTCTACGGCCGGGCGACCTTTGATCTCGAAAGCTACAAACAAAGGCATTTTCCCGGCTTGCAACAGGTCTTCCGGGGCACCTGCGATTACGAATATCTAGAAAAGATCGGCGATCCTTTCGAGAACGCCCGGGCCGTCCGAACCAACCACCTGCCGACCATGCTGCTCGATCTTCTGGTCGCGGCGGAACGCGCGGACGAGGTCCAGGAGCTGTTCGCCCTCGTTCGCAGGTGGGCGGCCTATGCCGAGGACGCGGCGGAAAAGAACCCCCTCGTGCCGTGCACGCGGGGTGAACCCGGGGACAAGCTCCGCATCGGTTTCCTGTCCGCCGACCTCAGGCAGCATTCGGTGTCGAGGTTCCTGACCCCGCTCATGCGCAACTACGACAAGGACCGGTTCGAGTTCTTTTTTTACTCACCGGTCGATGCGGTGGGCGATCCGATCCAGGTCCTCATCCAGCAGAGCGTCGACCGTTTCACCTTCGTCAAGGACAAGTCGCCGAGAGAGGTGGCGGCAGTCATCCAGAAGGACGATCTCGATATCCTGCTCGAGCTCAACGGCTTCACCACCGGCTCCAGGGTCGAGGCCCTGGCTTATCGGCCTGCGCCGGTGCAGATGTCCTGGCTTGGTTATCCCTTCAGTTGCGGCCTGAAGGCGATCGATCATGTCGTGCTTGACCACTACGTCGTAGATCCAGAGGGCGAAAAGTATCTGGTGGAGGAACCGGTTCACATGCCCGAGGCCTGGGTCTGCTTCGGCAAGTTTGCCGAGATCGAAATCCAGCCCGGCATTCCGCTCGACCGCCACGGCAGATTGACCTTCGGGACCCAGAACAATGTCTACAAGTACACGGCGGAGATGATCGCGCAGTGGGCGCGGGTCATGACGGAGGTGCCGGACTCCCGATTCCTGGTGGTGAGGCCCGAAGCGGACTCCCTGGTTATCTGCAAGAACATCTCGGAGCAGTTCGAAAGGAACGGCGTGAGCCCCGATCGGTTGTATTTCTTCAATAACCGCAATGAAAGAACCAGCCATCTCTCCTACTACAACGAGATCGACGTCAGCCTCGACACCTTCCCGCTGACCGGGGGCACCACCACCTGCGAAGCCTTGTGGATGGGGGTTCCCGTCGTCTCACTGGTGGGCGACGCCTTCCATCAGCGCATCAGTTACTCCGCCCTGATGCAGTGCGGGCTGGAGGAACTCTGCACCTTCGATGCCGCAACCTTCGTCGAACGCGCGGTCGAGGTCGCCACGGATCATGACCGGTTGCGGCTCTGGCGCCACGGCCTGCGTGAAGTGGTGGCCGCTTCGCCGCTATGCGACCAGGAACGCTTCGTTCACCAGTTCCAGGAAATGTTGCAGCAGGTAGCCGCGTATCACAACTTGAGACAGGAGACCGGGTCATGAGTGTTGCAGACGACCGGCTGCAATTCGAAGTGCAGAAACGCCTCGACGCTTCGGCAATGGCGGTCGATGACGCCCTCAGGCGGAAGGCGCTCGAAGTGGTGGTGGAATCCGACCGCCATAACTGGTCCTATCAGTGGAGTTGGCTCGGCGTCCCCATCATCCAGATGCCGCCCGACGTCATCGCCACCCAGGAAGTGATCTGGGAAACCCGGCCCGAGGTCGTGATCGAAACGGGGATCGCGAGAGGGGGCTCGCTCATCCTGCACGCGTCCATCCTGGAAGTGATCGGTGAGGGGCGGGTCATCGGCATCGACATCGATATCCGCGACCACAACCGGCGGTCCATCGAAAGCCATCCGCTCGCGAAGCGGATCACCATGCTGGAGGGCTCCTCCGTCGATCCGGATCTGGTCGCCCGCGTCGGGGCCGAGATCGCGGGGGCGGAGCGAGTGATGGTGATCCTCGATTCCAACCATACCCACCAGCATGTCCTCGATGAACTGCACCTCTATTCACCGCTGGTGACGGAAGGCCAGTTCCTGATCGTGGCCGACACCGTGGTGGAAGACATTCCCGCCCAGGGGCACCGTCCGCGTCCCTGGGGCCCGGGCGACAACCCCGGCACGGCATGCGCCCAGTTCCTCAAGGAAACGGACCGCTTCATCCGCGATCCGTTCATCAACGACAAGCTGCTGATCACGAGTTCGCCGGGAGGGTACCTCAGGTGCGTGAAGCCGTAGCGCGAGCGGCCGTCGACGGCAAGCGGGCGGTGGTTTGGGGCGCCACTGGACAGGCCAAGGTCCTCAGACCGATCATCGAAGGCCGGGGCTATGCCGTTGCCTGCCTCTATGATCGCGATCCCGACGTGGCAGCGCCTTTTCCCGGGGTGCCGCTCTTCGCCAACCTCGCCGAATTCGACCACTGGCTCGAGGAGAATAGCGCTGATCTCCACGGTTTCGCCGTCGCCATCGGCGGCAATCTCGGATGCGAGCGCCTTGCCATCGCAAGCAAGCTCTCGAGTTTCGGCCTGGACGCTCTGACGCTCGTCCATGAGCGTGCCTGGGTCGCCGGCACAGCGGTGCTCGGCGACGGCTGTCAGGTGCTGGCGATGGCGGCGATTTCCGAAGAGGCGCGGCTCGGCCGTCAATGCGTCGTCAACACCAAGGGCTCGGTGGATCATGAGTGCGTTCTCGGTGCTGGCGTGCATGTCATGCCGGGCGCGACCCTCGCCGGCTGTGTCCGGGTGGGCGATTGCGCCATGATCGGATCGGGCGCGACCGTCTTGCCGCGCCTGACCATCGGCGCCAATGCGGTCATCGGTGCCGGTGCCGTGGTGACCCGAGACGTGGGCGAGGGGGAGGTCGTCATGGGCGTGCCGGCGCGCCCGAGGACGGCCCTGGCCCGGGCGGTCGGCGGAGTTGCGGGATGAAGCGCATTCCCGTTGCCGGACCTTCGATCACGGATCTCGAAATCGATGCCGTCCGCGAGGCGGTGCAGACGGACTGGTATGACGGTGCCGGACGGTTCAACCGGCGATTCGAGGAGGCTTTCGCGGCTTACGTCGGCGTCCCGCATGCGATCTGCCTGCCGTCCTGTACTTCGGGGCTCCACCTTGCGCTGGCGGCTTTGGGCGTCGGGCCGGGCGACGAAGTGATCGTGCCCGAACTCACCTGGATCGCGAGTGCCGCGCCGGTCTCCTATGTAGGGGCGGAGCCCGTCTTCGCCGATGTCGATCCCGACACCTGGTGCCTCTCGCCCCGCTCCTTCGAGGCCTGTATCAGCGAACGCACCAAGGCCGTCATCCCGGTCGATCTCTATGGGAACATGGCGGATTTCGAGGCAATCCGCGTCATCGCCGCGCGCCACGGCATCGCCGTGATCGAAGATGCGGCCGAGGCCATGGGGTCCATACTCGACGGCCGCAAGGCGGGAAGTTTCGGCGATCTCGGCGTCTTCAGCTTCCATGGATCGAAGACTATGACCACCGGTGAGGGGGGCATGATCGTCACCGGTGACGATGCCCTTCGGGACCACATCCTGATGCTGCGGGACCACGGCCGCAAGCCCGGCGATGTCGCGTTCTTCAATTCCGAGGTCGCCTTCAAGTACAAGATGTCGGGACTCCAGGCGGCGCTGGGGCTGGCGCAGCTCCAGCGCGTGGAGGAGCTGGTCGCAGCCAAGCGCGTGATCTTCGCTCTTTATCGCGATCGGCTGGGCGGCGTCCCCGGCCTCCGGCTCAATCCGGAACGCGCGGACGAGAGGAACAGCTACTGGATGACCACGGTGGTGTGGGACGATCGCTTCGACTTGGAGAAGGACGACCTCATCGCGGCCCTCGGGCGGCGCGGGATCGATACGCGCCCCTTCTTCCACCCTCTGAGCTCGATCCCCGCCTATGCGCAAAGCCGTGACCGCGCCCGCGCCCGGGCGCAGAACGCCGTGGCCTATGCCGTCGGATCGCACGGCATCAACCTGCCGAGCGCCCTCTGCCTGGTGGAAGAGGATATCGACCGGGTCGCTGCGGCGCTCCTCGACCTGCTGGAGGCCGCGAGGCGGCCGGTTCGGGCCGGCCAGGTCTGAGCGCGCGGCGTCAATCCTGCCGGCCGGAGTCAAGAGCCACGGGAAGGGGCTCGGCATGTGCGAAGCGCGGGTGCCTTGCGTCCGCTGGGGAGATGATCCTCTCCGCCGCCGGTGGCCAGTCGATGGAGAGGTCCGGGTCATCCCACGAGATTCCCGCCGCGCTCTCCGGCGCGTAATGGGTGGAGATTTGATAGAACACCTCGGTCTCCGGGACCAGGGTCTGGAACCCATGGGCGATGCCTTCGGGGATATAGACCATATGCCCGTTCCCCGCGCTGAGTTCGAGCGCCGCCCATTTTCCGTATGATGGCGAGCCTTTCCTCAGGTCGACGATGACGTCGAACAGGGCGCCGCGGGTACAGCGGATCAGTTTCGCTTCCATGTGGGGCGGCGCCTGGTAGTGCAGGCCGCGCAGGGTTCCCGCCTTGGCATTGAACGACGTGGAGCACTGGACCAGTCGGGCATTCAGGCCACGGGCCTCGAACTCCTGCCGGCACCAGGTACGGGCGAAGTGGCCGCGTTCGTCGCCGATCGGTTCGGGCTCCACCAGGTAAGCGCCAGGGATCGCGGTCTCCTTGAAAATCATCGGACTCTCCGGCTGCCGGCTCCCGTCAGTCGACGACCCGAACATCCGGGATCGGGACGACGAATTTCCCGCCCCAGTCCCGGATGGCGGACATCTGGGCGATGATCTCGTCCTCCAGGTTCCAGGGCAGGATCAGGACGTAGTCCGGCTTGGTTTCGAAGATCACCTCCGGCGCGAAAACCGGAATCCGGGATCCCGGAAGGTGCATGCCCTGCTTGTGGGGGCTCAGGTCCACGGTGTAGTCGAGGAAGTCGGTGCCGATGCCGCAATAATTCAGGAGGGTGTTGCCCTTGGCGGGCGCACCGTAGCCGACGATCGACTTGCCCTCCTCGCGCACTCCGATCAGAAAGCGCAGCAGGTCGCGCTTGGTCTTCTTCACCCGCTCCCCGAAACCGCGATAGGACTCCATGCTATCGAGCCCTGCGGCCATTTCCTTGTCGCGCATCTTGAGCACGTTGAGCGACGGTGCCCCGTACCCGTCATGCCGCCCGTAGATCCTGAGCGACCCGCCGTGGGTCGGGAGTTCCTCGACGTCGACCAGCGTGATGCCGTGTTTCGCGAAGATGCGCTCGACGGTCAGGAATGAAAGGTAGGAAAAGTGTTCATGATAGATGGTGTCGAACTGATTGAGGGTCATGAGTCGCAGGAGATGGGGGAACTCTAGGGTCAGGGTTCCCTCGGGCTTGAGCACGATCTTCAGGGCGGCGACGAAGTCGTTGATGTCGGGAACGTGGGCCAGAACATTGTTGCCGATGAGCAGGTCCGCCATGGTTCCGGCCTGGCTGAGCTCCTTGGCCAACGCTACGCCGAAGAAGCCTTCCAATGTCGGGATGCCCCTCACCTTGGCCGAGCGTGCGACATTGGCGGCCGGTTCGATGCCGAGGACGGGGATTCGCTTCTTCTTGAAGAACTGCAGGAGGTAGCCGTCATTGCTGGCGACCTCCAGCACCAGGGACGAGGGGCTCAGCGTGAACCGGTCGATGGCGTCGAGGGCGTATTTCTTCATGTGGTCCAGCCAGCTTTTCGAAAAGGACGAAAAGTAGGCGTAGTCCGAAAACAACTGCTCGGGGCTCTGGATCTCTTCGAGCTGGACGAGCTGGCAGTTGCCGCAGACATAGGCGTGGAGCGGGTAGAACGGTTCTATGCGCGCAAGGTCGGCCGGCCGCAGGTAGTTGTTGGCCGGCGGCATCGCGCCGAGGTCCACGAAGGTGTCTTTCAGAGCCGTATGACAGAAACGGCACTTGCCCGGATTGGGCGCCGGCTCACGCGACGGCGCGGCCTTGGACGGAAGCTTTCGTGCTGTGCTGCTTGCCACGGTTCATCCCTTTTACATAGGAGCTGATCTGAAACTCGGTGAAGGCGGCCATGTCCACGCCTTCGCGGAAGGCCCGGTACCATTCCACGCTGTGAACGATGGCCTCGTCGGCCCCCCAGCAGGTCTGCCAGCCCAATTCGGACTTGGCCTTGGCGCTGGACAGGGCGAGCAACTTGGCTTCGTAGGGGCCCGCGTCGCCCTCCGCGGTCCATGCCGCCCCCTTTCCGAAGGCGGCGACCACTCGGTCCGCGACCCAGGCCACCGTCTTGCAGTTGCACTCATCGGGGCCGAAATTCCAGCCGCCGTTCGCCTTCTGCGGGGCCTCCACGAGGCGCTCGGCCAGCGAGATCATGCCGGTGACCGGCTCGAGCACGTGCTGCCAGGGGCGGATGGCCTCGGGGTTGCGAATGGCGAACGGGCGACCGCCGAAATGGGCCCGGACGGCGTCCGGAATCAGTCGGTCGGCCGCCCAATCGCCGCCGCCGATGACGTTGCCCGCGCGGACGGTGGCGATTCCCGGTGCCCTCCGGCTGTCGTTGAAATAGGACCGCAGATAGGCTTCGACGGCGAGTTCGGCGCACGCCTTGCTCACTCCGTAAGGCTCGCGTCCGCCGAGGGTGTCGGTCTCCCGGTAACCCCAGGGCCACTCCTGGTTTTCGTACACCTTGTCGGTGGTCACGATCACGGCCGCCGCAACCTTGCCCGACCGGCGGATGGCTTCGAGCACGTTGACCGTGCCCATGGTGTTGGTGGAAAAGGTCTCGATGGGTTCGGCGTGGGCCCGGCGCACGATCGGCTGGGCGGCGAGGTGAAAGACGATTTCGGCGTTGGTCGAGGCCATGATCGCCGCCAGCCGGTCGAGGTCCCGGATATCCGCCGTCACGGTCGGCACCCGCCGCCATAGGCTGGTGGCTTCGAAGAAGCTCGGATCGGTGGGCGCGGGCAAGGCGTAGCCGGTGACCTCGGCGCCGAGGCCGGCCAGGCGCTCGCAGAGCCAGCCGCCCATGAAGCCGGTGTGGCCGGTGACGAAGACGCGACGGCCCGTCCAGAACGACGCGGTCATGCCGGCACCCTTTCCTGCCGGTCGGGCAGCGGGACGTGGTCGGGCCAGCTCCGCCATGGCGCCGATCCCCGGTTCCACAATTCGTTGAGAAGCTGCATCTCGCGATAGGTGTCCATGCATTGCCAGAACCCCGGATGCTGGTAGACGGCGAGGTCCCCCTCCTTGGCGAGGTTCTCCAGGACGCCTTGCTCAAGGCTTTCGTTGTCTTCGGCACCGAGCCGGTCGAACGCGCCGCGCTCGAACACGAAGAAACCGCCGTTGATCCAGCCGTCGTTGACCTGGGGCTTCTCGCGGAAGGTCCGCACCGTGCCGTCGGCGATGGCGAGCTCGCCGTAGCGGGAAGAGGGATGGACCGCGGTCACGGTGGCAAGCCGGCGCATCGTTTCGTGATGGCGGACCAGCGCGCCGAGGTCGACGTCGCACACTCCGTCGCCATAGGTCGCCATGAACCGGTTGCCGCGGACGTATTTCAGCGCCTTGCGGATGCGTGCGCCGGTCAGGGTGTCGTGGCCGGTTTCGGCGAGCACCACCCGCCAGTCTTCGTCGAACCCGTTGGAAAGCTCTTCGACGGTCCCGTCGGACAAATCCACGGCAAAATCGGAATTCCGGCGCCGGTAGTTCAGGAAGTAATCCCGGATGGAATCGCCCTTGTAGCCGAGGCACAGGATGAAGTTGCGTACCCCGAAGGCGGAGTAATGCTTCATGATATGCCAGACGATGGGCCGGCCGCCGATCTCGACCATCGGCTTGGGCTTGAATTCCGTTTCCTCGCGCAGCCGCGTTCCGAGGCCGCCGCAGAGGATGATGACGTCCAGCCCGCGGGCCGGATCCCGGGTATCGAGTTTCTCAGACATGACAGCTCTCGCTTCCTCGTTGCGACATCGGCCGTTGCCCCAGACGGCGCCTGTGGCGGGGACAAGAGTTGGAACGTCCACCGCGTCGATCGGCCGAAGTCTTGGCCCAGGGGACGAGGCCGGCGAAGGCCGACGGCGGGGCTTCCGCTCGGGAGGGAAATGGGTGGGGTTCGGCCGTGGGGCCCATGAGGCCGCGGACGCCGGGCCCGCGTTCCGCCGCGCCAGGAAGGAGAGCAGCAGCGCAGGGGCGCGGCACCAGGCCGCCCGGGCCGTTAGAGACGTGACCCGCGGTCGGGAGGCTGAGCGCCGGCATCGCGATCATCGTCATCATCGTCGGTTTCCACCCCGGCTAGAGGGCGTGCCGAATGGCGTATTTGTTGTTGGGCAGCACGTATTGCCGCGCGAGCCGGCGCTCGGCGTCGACGAACAGGGGGGCGCGCATGTTGAGGGAGATCTGGGCGCTGTTCCCGTCCCGGCGGACCGTCACGATCAGAAGAACCGCGAGGTTGTCGCGGCAGATGCCGAGATAGGCGCAGGCATCTTCGAGATCGCTTGCTTCGATCGTGTTGCTCTCGAGGTTGAGAGGCGCGACGAGAAACGCGAGATCCGGATCGTCCAGGCTCTGAAGCACCTTGAAATGCGGATGTTGGCCGTTGGGAAGGGCGGCGAGGCCGAAATCATGATGATCGCCGAAGCCGAGCAGGCCGCTCGGCAAATTCAGGACGCCTTCCGGATGCACTTCCAGCGTTCCGAACCTGGATTCGACGACGGAGGGTTGGCCCAGGTGCTTGGGATTGGCTTCCATCTGGCCCTCCATCCGGGGCAGAGACTGATTGGCAAGCATTCGATTCTCCTTCTTAAATTTGGGGCCCCTTCGCCGGGCCCCGCTTTGCCCTAGTTCAGGAAATTCGCGAGGTTCAGTGTCGACAGCCTTGAAACGGTCATGTAGCTCGCTTCCAGGATCACCTGGTCATTGGTCAGTTTCGTCACCGTCAGCGGGATATCCACGGCCTTGATGTCGCTGATCGATTCGTCGAGATAGAGCGCGATGTCCTGGAGCGAGGAACTGGCTTGTTCGATGGAGCGCTGCGCTGAACCGATGCGGCTGCGGATCACCGGCAGATTGTCGATCGCCTGATTGACCACGACCAAGGCCTCCTGCAGCCGGTTGCGGTCGATGGTCGGGCTCGTGCTGGAAGTCCTGGTGAGATTGAGCGCCCGGATCAGCTGTTCGAATCCCGCTTCGTCCGCCGTCACGCCCCAGCTCACATCGAAGTCGTCGGCCACCTGCGAGGTCAGCTTCGTGCTGTTGCCCTGGAAATAGGCGGTATCGGCGTTGCTGGGGTAGATGCTGGGCGGAGGCAGGAAGGAGGGGTCGGTGAAATCGACGGGCGCGGTGCCGGTTGCGGTGCCGGAGAACAGATAGCGGTCGCCGAGCTTCACGTTGAGGATGCGCGACAGCTCGTTCATCATGTCCTCGGCCGTCTGGGTGAGCGGGAGCTCGGCCGCGTCTTCGGCGTTGAGCGCGTTGACCAGGAGCTTCTTGAGGTCGCTCCCGATGTCGAAGGCATCGGCGAGGCTCTGTTCCATGGACTGAAGGCGCAGGTTGATGGCCTCGTTGCTGGAGACGTACTGGTCTGTCCGGGTGCGTGTGCCTTCGAGGTTGACGAGTTTGGCCGATTCCAGGGCGATCCCGGAATAGCGGCGCGCCTTCTGGCCCGACGACAGCTGTGTCTGCAGGTCCTGCACGCGCTTCTGCGCCTGGAGAATCTGGGATTGGGTCAGGTTATGCTGAGCCAGGGTCGCGATGCGGGTCATGGATTGCTCCTGCTCACACCAGTTTCGAGAGGATTTCGAACACTTCCGAGAGGGCGTTCACCATCCGGGCGTTGGCGGCATAGGCGTTCTGGTAAAGGATGAGGTTGCCGAGCTCCTCGTCGATATTGACGCCGGAGATGGAGGTCGCCTTTTGCCGGACATCTTCGTAGATCACGCTGCGGAAGCTGTAGTCGTCGGCCGCCGTCGCGGCCAGGTTGGCGTTGGTCGAAAGGATCGTCGCCGCATACCCGGCCAGCGACGACATCGACTGGGGGATGGTTCCGGCCTGCGCGAAAGTTAGCTGCTCCTGGAATTTGCGGAACATGCGCTGGGTCACGCTGTTGTCGCCGATTGCCACTCCGGGGTCGCCGCTGGCCAGCGTGCTCTCGCCGAGCTCGCCGCGAACGAGCAGCTGGGGGTCCGCGACGATCTCGGGGCGGACCTGGATATTGCTGGCGAGGCCTCCGGTGGACGACCCGATAAACAGGTTGTTGAGCCCGAAGAAGTGGGAGAAGCCGAACCCCGTGGCGGCCTCCTGGGAGGTACCTTCGTTGATGGCGATTCCGTTGCTCGCGCCGTTGACGGCAATCATCAGTTGATCCGATGCGTTGACGCTGGCGGTGGCGCCCGCGAGGCCGGGTATCGCCGGGGACGATCCGGCGTAGACGCCGTTGATCGCGTCCCGGACCTGGTCGATCGTGGGCGGGCCCCCCACCACGGTCGAGAGGTCGTCGAGATCGAGGTCGATGGGCGCGCCGACGACGTTGCCATCGCCGTCCAGCACCGCGATCCGCACCGATCCGGTTAGGGTGACGGTGTCGGTTCCCGGGTTCGCGAACGAGCGGGCACCGGTTAGGGTGTTGGCCGGCGGAACCGCGGAGCCGTCATTGTGCAGGGCGTCCAGTTCGTCCCGGAGAACACCGGCGAGGACATCAAGCTGGTCGGCGAGCCCGGGTAGGATGGTGTCGCGCATGTCGATCAGGCCCTTGAGCTGGCCCGCCTGGATGTCGGCGGTGATGTCGATGTCGTTGACCGTGATGCCGGATATCCCGTTGCCGGGATAGGTCACCGAGGCACTGATGTTGGCGGCCACCGTATAGGCCACGGTCGCCTCGGTGGTGTCGATCAGGGTGCGGCCGTTGCCGGCCATGACCACCATCTGCCCGGTGTCCCGGGTGAAGTAGCTGATGTCCATGATCTCCGCCAGTTCGCCGACGGCCCTATCGCGCTGGTCCTCCATGTCGCCGGAGGGTTGGCCGAGCGCTTTGGCGCGGGCGATTTCGCCGTTCAGCTCGACGATGCCGTCGATCAGGCTGTTCGTCCGCGTGACCAGGGCAGAAATCTCCCGGTTGGCCTCCATCCGGACGTCCTGGACCGAGTCCGCCATCTGGTTGAGTTGCCGAGTGTTGGCGGACAGGGCATTGACGGCATCTTGCTGGGCGTTGGGCGATTCCGGATCGACGCCGAGCGCCTGGAGGCGATTGGCGAGCTCGGCGATGGTGGCGGCGATGGAGCTGCTCGATTCCGGCGGCCCGAACATGTCCTGGATGGTCGTGTAATAACGGTCGAGAATCGAGACGTTGCCGAGCAATGAGATCTGTTCACGCAGGTTGCGGACGAGAAAATCGCTGACCTTCCGCTGTACCCCGGTGATCTCAACGCCGGCCGCCTCGCCATCGATGATGATCGTCTGAAGGTCGGCAATCTTGCGCGTATAGCCTTCGGTATTGGCGTTGGCGATGTTGTTGGAAGTTATTCCGAGCGCCGTCTGGTTGACCTGCAGTCCGGTGAGGGCCGAGTTCAGGGCGACGGAAAGGGAGCCGGACATGGTTCAGGGCACTCCTCGAGACCTGGGCTAGAGGCTCTGGTTCACGGCAAACGGCAGGGGCTTGCCCGCGGCGAGGGCGCTTGCGCCCATGGCGCCGGTCGAGGAATAGGCGGCCCCCGCCTGTTTCTCCGCCACCGCGTTGACGATGACGCCGAGCAGGCGCTCGCTGACAGACTTGACGGCCCTGAGGGCGCGCTCGTTCTCGCTCAGGGTCGAGTTGAACATGGCGGTGACTTTCTCCAGGCGGTGCTTGACCGAGTCTTCGCACTGCGCGAGAAGGGCCGGATTCGATTTGATCTCCAGCATGTAGCCCTCATAGGCCTTGGCCAGGTCCTGCTTTTCGGCCTGCAGGTCCCGGATCTCCTCAGGCTGCATGTTGTTGAGGAATTCCAGTTCGCGGTTCATCACTTCGATCAGCGCCGCGGTGATGGAAATCAACCGTTCGATCAGTCCGTTCTTGTCCTGGTCCATGGCTATTCAACCTCCTGGTACCTGATGATGTCGCGGTAGACCGAATCGGCGATCCCGAAGTTGCCGGATTTGGCGAGAGCCTTGCCGTATTCCTCGGCAAGAAGGGATCTGTAGATGTCCTCGCTGGGACCGCCGCCGAAGGGCCCGTCGGTCTTGAGGCCGGAGAACATGATCTGCGTGAACTGGGCGAGGAACACCGATTCGAAGTCCTTGGCGACCCGCATCGCCTCGGAGTTGGTCGGCTTGCCGCCCAGTTTCGGGACCTTCGGGTCGAGATGGAGGGAGGCGGCCGTGGTTGCGGATGAGATCTGGGGCATCACATCACCTCGATTTCCGCTTGGAGCGCGCCTGCGGCCTTGATGGTCTGCAGGATGGAGATCATGTCCCGGGGGCCGATACCCAGAGCGTTCAGGCCGCGCACCAGTTCCTGCAGGCTGACCCCGGAGCGGATGACCGTCAGCTTGCGCTGCTTGTCTTCGTTGACCTCGATCTCGGTCCGCTCGACGGTGGTCGTCGTGCCGGTGTTGGAGAAGGGCTGCGGCTGTGAAACCTGCGGGGTCTCGGTGATGCGGATCGTCAGGTTGCCCTGGGCGATGGCGACCGTGGAAATGCGGACGTTTTCGCCCATCACGATGATGCCCGACTGTTCGTCGATGACGACCCTGGCCATCTGGTCGGGCGTGATCCGGATCTGCTCGATCTCGGTCATCAGGGCGACCATGTTGGTTCTGCGGGTCTCCGGGACCTTGAAGGTCACGGTTCCGGGATCGACGGCCTTGGCCTCGGCCCCCTTGACGGAGGCGTTGATGGCCTGGGACAGCCTGTTCGCCGTGGTAAAATCCGGGTTGCGCAGCGACAGGCGGAGATTGGCCATCGTCGCCAGCTCGAAGCCCACCTCGCGTTCGATGATCGCACCGTTGGGGATGCGCCCGCCGGTCGGCACACCCTTATTGAGGGTGGTGCCCTCCCCCTTGGCCTGGAATCCCGAGACCGCGATGTTGCCCTGGGCGACGGCGTAGACCTCGCCGTCGGCACCGATCAGCGGGGTCACCAGCAGGGTGCCGCCGAGCAGGCTTTTTGCGTCGCCCAGCGCGCTGACCACCACGTCGATCCGCGCGCCGTGGCGGGCGAAGGCAGGGAGCGTGGCGGTGACCATCACCGCCGCGACGTTCTCCGTCTTGACGCTGTCGTCGCGGACATTGACGCCGAGCCGTTCCAGCATGCCGATCAGGCTCTGCCGGGTGAACGGCGAATTGCTGAGGCTGTCGCCGGTGCCGCCGAGCCCGACCACCAGGCCGTAGCCCACCAGCATGTTTTCGCGGATTCCCTCGAAATCGGCGATGTCCTTGATCCTCGAGGAAGCGCCCGCGGCGGTCGACCAGGCCGTGATCGTAAGCGCGAAAAGCGCCGCGGCGAAACCGAGGACGCGGGCCTTTTGGATCGGCCAGGTGATGGAAACGAGGCGGAATACTGAAGCCTTGATCATATTGAGTACCGGCAGAAAATGATTCCCGAAGATTTGGTCACGCCATGTGAAGCGAATTCCATGCCATCGGCCGCATGTTCGTAAGTCTTTGATTTTAAATAAATTCGGTGGAACCGCACCGCGCGGGAGTGGGCAGGAACCGCAGCCTCGGGCAAGTGCTGCCGGGAAAGAGGCAAAAATTGCCCGGGCGGAACGCCGGGCGGCTGCGCAAATCAGGCAATATTCACAGCATCTTAACTAAGCTGAGCCAACATGGGCCTTGGTCAGGGCGACGCTCTCGCGTTCGCGTCCCGGGCCGATTTTTTCGTACTTGCCGCGAGCAACGTCGCAATGAAAATCACCCGGACAGGGTCACTGACATCGACGCCGAGTCGCCGGGTCGGTAGCCGCAAAGCCCCGGCCACAGAGAGGTTCGAGGACCATGTCAGCGCCGGAGAGGGGGCGGCCGCGCCGGCGGTATCGAGCGTCAAGAGCGCTCCCCCCGTCGAGTCCGTGCTTGCGGCCCAGGAGGTGGATGACCCCGGCGAGCGCCCGGCCAAGGCGCGTCGGCGGGCCGAGGATATCCTCGACCAGCTCGAAAATGTGCGTCACGGCCTGCTGGCCGGCGCCTTTTCCCGCCGTGAGCTGGAGAGCCTGGCCCGACTGGTCCGGATCGGCCGCTTGCAGGTGGATGAGCCCCGATTGGCGGAGATTCTCGACCAGATTGAACTGCGTGCCGAGATCGAGTTGGCAAAATACTCCACCCTGTATTGATCTCCTACCTTATAACTAATTGGAAAAGCCGATAAATCGGTGTATCTCCGCGCTTGCGAAGGCACCGCACGATTCAATATACTCCGCGCCGCTTGAGGTCCGGTGCATAGGGTTTGAGGAAATGCCAACCAAGATTTCCCGTAATTACAGGCCGTCCGAGGACGAGCCCTTCATGAACGCGAAACAGAAGGAGTATTTCCGCAGAAAACTGCTGGATTGGCGGTCGGACCTGCTGAGCGAGACCTCCGAGACGCTCCAGCATCTCCAGGAAGGCGGCCTGCAGGAGCCCGACATCGCCGACCGCGCGTCGCTGGAGACGGACCGTTCGCTAGAGCTCAGAACGAGGGACCGCGCCAGGAAGCTGATCACCAAGATCGACGCGGCGCTCAAGCGCATCGAGGACGGCACGTACGGCTACTGCGAGGAAACCGACGAGCCCATCAGCCTGGCGCGTCTGGAGGCGCGGCCCATCGCCACGCTGTCCATCGAGGCGCAGGAGCAGCACGAGCGGATGGAACGCACGCGGCGCGATGACTGACCCGAAAGGGGCAGGGCGGAGGCAGGAACGGCCGGCGCAGGGGCGCCGGCCGTTTTCATGCGGGGTGGTCGGCTAGAAGGGGTAGATGATGTCGAAGATCTGCGTCCCGTAGCGCGGCTGCTGGACGTCGGAGAGGTGCCCTTCGCCGCCGTAGGCGATGCGCGCCTCGGCGATCTTCTCGTAGGAGATCTTGTTTTCCGATCCGATGTCCTCGCGGCGAACGACGCCGGCGACCATCAGCCGCCGCACCTCGTAATTCACCCGGACCTCCTGGTTGCCGCGGATCACGAGATTGCCGTTGGGGAGCACCTGGGTCACGACCGCCGCGACCTTGACTTCGATCTTTTCGTCCCGGTCGATCTTGCCGGAGCCCTTGTTCTGGGTTTCACCGGTGATGTTGATGGGGTTGGAACGGTTGAAATCCTTGGGCATCAGGCCGTCGACGATGCCCTCGACGCCGAGCGCGGAGGTGATTCCGTCGTTCTCGGTCGTGGTCCGCGTGCGGTCGGTGGTGTTGTTGAGCTCGGCCTTGTCGTTGATATCGATGACCACCGTCAGGATATCGCCGATCTGCGAGGCTCTCTGGTCGCGAAAGAAGGCACGCGCCCCCGGCCGCCAGAGCGAATTGGGCCGGGACTCGACGTGCTTCCTCACGGGCATGGGGAGGCTGACAGGGCGGTAGTGCGGAGCCTGGGTTGGATTTTGGATCTCCGTCAACGGTGGTTTCTCACCGACCTGTGACAACCTCTTTAGCGTATTGCCGCACCCCGAGAGCGCGATGGCCAGAACGAGCGCCAAGGCGCCGCGGGCGGCAAAATTCGTCGTTTGCATAGACATGCTCATCTCCTCGCCGTGCTGATCGCCGGCGGGCTGACCGTGGTGGCAATGCTGACGGCATTGGGGCCGGTGACTTCGGACTCCACCACGGTTTTGCTCTTCAGGTTCATGATCCTGACGGTGTCCCCGCGACTGCCATGCTCCATGGCCCGGCCCTTGGAGGTCAGCACCATGTGGGGGGTCGTCACCACCATGGTGACGATGGCGCCTTTCTTGACCATGCGGGGTTTGCGGATGTCGCCGGCGCGCACCACCTGGCCGGCGGCGAGGAACCGCCTTGGCGTCATGCCGATCAACTGGTCCGCGTCGGTGATGACATTGCGGTTGACGCGCTCGGCGCGCCGGTTCAGCCATTTGATATCGCTCCGGCGGATGACGTCGCCCGATTTGAGGCGGCGGTTCATCGTCGGCACCTCGATAAGCTGGTGGATGCGCCCGGAAACCGTGAAACCCTGGGCTGCAGCGGCTGCCGCCCCGGCGGTGACCGTGGCGGTGAAGTGCCCGGTCCGCCTGCGCAGGTCCAGGTTCGACACCCGGGGTGCCGCGGTATGCTCCAGCGGCACGTGGATCGGCGGCGTGCCGCGGGACAGCAGGAGCTCCCATTTTCCGGGGAGGCCTTCCGCTTCCAGCGCGTCACGGATCGCGGCGCGGATCTCATCGGCCTCGATGGTCCGGCCGGGGCGCATGACGACGACCCGCTCGGACCAGCTCTGGGCCTGCCAGACGAGCCCGTGGGCGCGGGCTATGGCGGCGAGGCGATAGACGTCATAGGCGGTTTCGCCGCCCGGCGGGGGGGCCTGGTCGACGGTCGCCTCCGCCGCGGGGCCGGCGTTGGTGAAGAGGTCGCCCAGCTTCACGATGCCGGCGGAAACCGTGACCTGACCGCGCGAATGGGAGACGGGGTGGCTCGGGGCGTCGGCGGCGGCCGGGCGTTCCGCCACCAGCATGGCCGAGAGGCCGATTGCCACCGCCAGGGCTATGAGGGACTGTTTCATCGGTTGCTCCATCGGGTGCCTGCCGGCGAGGGCGATGCGCTAGGCCGTCTGAACCAGCTGGTTGAGCATCTCGTCCGAGGTCTGCACGACCTTGGACGCGAGCTCGTAGGCGCGCTGGGCGGCGATCAAGTTGGTGATCTCCTGCACCATGTTGACATTGGAGGTTTCGAGGAAACCCTGGAGGAATGTCCCGAAACCGGTCGACCCTGGGGTCCCCGTTACCGCCGAGCCGGAGGCCGCGGTCTCCGCCAGCAGGTTGTCGCCAAGCGCCTTGAGCCCCGGCTCGTTGGGGAAGGTGGCGAGCTGGATCTGGCCGACATTGGAGAGTGCGGTCTGGCCGTCGAGCTTCACCAGGACCTCGCCGGAGGCGTTGATGGTAATGGAAATGGCATCGTTGGGCACGGTGATGCCGGGCTGCACCGCGTAGCCCTGGGGGGTCACGATCTGGCCCGTCGGGTCGAGCTGCAGCGACCCGGCCCGGGTATAGGCGGTCGAGCCGTTCGGCAGGGTCACGGCCATATACCCCTTGCCCTTGATGGCGATGTCCAGGTTGTTGCCGGTGGACAGCATGTTGCCTTGCTCGTGCATGCGATAGACGGAGCCGATCTTGACGCCGGTGCCGAACTCGGCGCCGGTCACGGTCACCGTCCCGGTGTCGGAGGTGGTCGATCCGACCTGGGTTTCGGTCTGGTAGAGCAGGTCGACGAATTCCGCCCTCTGGCGCTTGAACGCCGTGGTGTTGACGTTGGCGATGTTGTTGGAGATGACGTCGACATTGAGCTGCTGGGCCAGCATCGCCGTCGCGGCCGTGTCTAGAGAAGCCATTGAAACCTATCCCTTTCGATGGCGCATCCTGCGCATCGTTCGAAGGCGCCGGCCTGCCTGGCCGCGCCCGATGTCATTGCGGCGTCGCGCCGAGCTCTTCGATCGCCCGACGCATCCGCTCGTCCTCGCGCTCGATCATCTTGTTGACGGTCTGGTAGAACCGGGCCGCGCTCATGAACTGGGTCATCTCCAGGACGGGCTGAACGTTGGAGCCTTCGACATGGCCCTGCAGGACCTCGGTCGAATCATCGGGCACCGGCTGGACATCGCTGCGGAAAAAGCTGCCGCCGTTGCGCTTCAGGGCCTGGATGTTGTCGAATTTGACCACGTTGATACGGCCGACGGCGTTGCCGTCGGCGGTGATGGTGCCGTCCTTGGCGATGGTGATGTTCTGGGTCGTATCGTTGATCACGATCGGCCGCTGGCCGCGGTCGAGGACCTGATGGCCGGCCGAGGAGATGAGTTCACCCTTGTCGTTGAGCCCGAGATGGCCGTTGCGGCTGTAGCGGATGCCCTGGGGGGTCTGCACGGTGAGAAATCCATGGCCCTTCAGCGCGATGTCGAGTTGGTTCGAGGTGCGCGTGATTGGGCCGTTGCGACTGTCGCGGTGAAGGCTGACCTTGCCGACGAAGTTGATGCCCTCGCCGCCGACGGTATGTGCCACGAAGCGCTTGAACAGCAGCCGCTCGGCCTTGTAGCCGCCGGTCGACATGTTGGCGATGTTGTTGGCCATCACGGACATCTGGTCCTTGACGGCCATCTGCCGCGCGAGTGCGACGTTGATCGTTGACTCCATGACGTTCCAATCCGTTGATACGAGAATCCAAAATCCGCTGGCCTTAATGCAGAGCGTGTGCCAACGGGGGAAATCCCCATAAATCAGATAGCTAGACCCCACCCGGGCCATTTCACACCGGGCGCAAACCTGCCGGTCGGGAAAGCGTTGCCGGGCAAATCGTGCCCTTCGCGCGCATTCGCCGCCGCGCGGGCGTGACCGCGTGGCCCGGAACGCGGGGTGGGCAGGCGGTGGCGGGAGCGCCGAGTTTTCACTTGGGCGGCCCGGTCTCCAAAGCATTTCTTAACCATCGTCTCCTAGAGTTCGGTCCAAGTCCCTGGCTGGCCGGCCGGCCGGGGTCGCGCTGTCAGTGGGGAGCCAGTTTATTGCCATGACCGATCAGGCAATCGAATCACAGGATCAGATCGACGACGACGTCGCGGATGAGGACGCGGAGGGGGCGGAATCCGGAACCAAACGTTTCTCGGGAAAGAAGAAGCTCCTCTTCTTGATGCTTCCGGTGTTGTTGCTGGTCGGTGCCGCCGCGGCCGCCTATTTCATGGGGTTTGCCGATTCCCTTCTGGGTAGCCATAAGGATCCCGCGGCGACCGAGAAGATCAGGCTGGAGGAACAGCGCGCCAAGGCGGTGTTCTTCGATCTGCCGGAGCTGCTGGTCAATCTCAACGCCCCTGGCCGGCGGACGAACTTCCTCAAGATCAGCATCAGCCTCGAGCTTTCCGCCGACGCGGATATCAAGCAGCTCGAGACCGTCATGCCGAGGATCGTCGACAGTTTCCAGGTGTATCTGCGGGAACTGAGGGTTTCCGACCTCAAGGGGTCGGCGGGCATCTACCGCCTGCGGGAGGACCTCCTGCGGCGCGTGAACGAGGCGGCCCGCCCGGTCAAGATCAACGACGTTCTGTTTAAGGAAGTTCTCATCCAGTAGGGATTTCCGCGTTCAGCAAGTTCGAGGGACGGTTTCAATGCCGGAACAGGAAGATCAATCGGCCGAAGACGAGGCCGGGAGCGAGAACGATCTCGCCGGGGAGGCCGGGGAGAGGGGGGAGGCCGGCGGCGCGGCCCCCGCGGCCGAGGCTCTCCAAGAGGAAAAGGACGGGACCGGCCGCGTTCTCGAGCAGGATGAAATCGATTCCCTGCTCGGGTTCGAAGACGATTCCGATTCCGATCAGTCGGGCGTCATGGCGATCGTCAATTCGGCGCTGGTGTCCTATGAGCGCCTGCCCATGCTCGAGGTGGTCTTCGACCGGCTGGTCAGGCTGATGACCACGAGCCTGCGGAACTTCACTTCGGACAACGTCGAGGTGTCCTTGGAGAGCATCACTTCGGTGCGGTTCGGCGATTACCTCAATTCGATCCCGCTGCCGGCCATGATCGGCGTCGTCAACGCCGAGGAATGGGACGGATACTGCCTGGCGACCGTGGACAGCGCGCTGATCTATTCGATCGTCGACGTGCTCCTCGGCGGCCGCCGGGGCACCGCGGCCTTGAGGATCGAGGGCCGGCCCTACACCACCATCGAACGGAACCTCGTGGAAAGGATGCTGCACGTGGTTCTGGCCGATCTTTCCGCGGCGTTCGATCCGATCAGTCCCGTCAAGTTCGCTTTCGACAGGCTGGAGACCAACCCCAGGTTCGCCGCGGTGGCGCGTCCCGCCAATGCGGCCATCATGTCGCGGTTCCGGATCGACATGGAGGATCGTGGCGGCAAGGTCGAGCTGGTCATCCCCTATGCCACCCTGGAACCGGTGCGCGACTATCTGCTGCAGATGTTCATGGGCGAGAAATTCGGCCGCGATACGATCTGGGAGAACCATCTGGCGACGGCGCTCTGGAACACCGACCTCACCATCGATGCGGTTCTCAACGAGCAGTCCATGGGCCTGAGGGAGATCATGGACCTCAAGGTCGGCTCCCAGATCATCTTCAATTGCGGCCAGGACCCGGATGTGGAACTCCGCTGCGGCGGTCAGCCCCTGGTGCTCGGGCGGATGGGCCGGAAGGGCAAAAACATTGCCGTGCGCGTCGAATCGACGCGGCTCGAGAAGATCAGATCGGGCCAATGATCGGTTTCGAAACCATCCTTGAGGGCCTCGTCGCCGTCCTCCTGCTGGCGACCATCGTCTATGCGATCCTGCTCAATCGCAAGCTCAACGCCTTGCGTCAGGGACGATCCCAGTTCGAAGACCTGGTCAAGGACCTCAACCAAGCCATCGCGCGCGCCGAGGAAGGCACCGGGGCCTTCCGCAAGCTGAGCGAAGGCAGCGCCCAGCGCCTCGAAGAGACCGTCCGCGAAGCCCGCGCCCTGCGCGAAGAGCTCGGTCGTCTGGTCCACCGCGGGGCGGCGCTGGCGGACGAGCTGTCGGGTGTCGTCAAGCAACACCCTCGCCCTTCTGCCGCCCGGCCCCTGTTCCCCGACCGTGGGGAAGCCGCCGACTTTGGAGCGGGGGAAGAGGGGGAGCTCCCGCTCGAGACCCGGGAAAAACTCCGCAGGCTCATCGACACGCTCCGTTGAACCCATGAGGGTCCGTCCCATGCGCTTACGTTTTCTGCCTGTCGCGATTTTGGTCACCGTCCTTATGCTGGGCGTCAAGGTTGGCAACCTCCTGTTCGGCCTCGAGGCCCAGGCGATCGCGCCGTCCCACGCCCAGGAGGTCGCGCCGGCCAAGGCGGGACCCGTCAAGGCGCCGGGAGGGCAGGGCGCAGCGGCGACGACCGAGCCGCGGGCAGGCGGAGCGGCGGCGGCCGCGGATGCGGCCAAGGCAAACGGGAAGTCGGCTCCGGCGCGCGACGCCGCAAAGGGCGATCCCGGGGGGTTGCCCTCGGATCCCACGCTGTTCAGCCAGGCCGAAATCGACCTGTTGCAGAAGCTGGCCTCCCGCAGGTCGGAATTGGAGCGCTGGTCCAAGGACCTGACGATGCGGGAACAACTGCTCAAGGCCACGGAAAAGCGCATCGACAACAAGCTTGTCGAGTTGCGTGACATCCAGGGCAAGGTCAAGGCCATGCTGAAGCAATACGACAAAGACCAGGAGGGCCGCCTCAAGAGCCTGGTCAAGATCTACGAGAACATGAAGCCGAAGGACGCCGCGCGCATCTTCATGGAGCTGGACATGCCGATCCTGCTCGACGTTGTCGAGCGCATGCGGGAAAGGAAGGCGGCGCCTATCTTCGCCAAAATGGAACCGACCAAGGCGAAGCGGATCACCAAGAGCATCGCCGCGCGGCGCAAATTCCGGGGCGATCGTTCGGAAGTCCAGGCGACGCCGCCGCTTCCGGATTCGCCGCTTCCCGCGTCCCCTCGGGCGGAGAAGCCTGGATCGCGGGGCAGTTGAACGTTCCCCCTGGCGGCGCGGGACGTCGGCCTCAAACCGGCGGAAGCCCTGGCGAAATCCCCCACGCTTCACCGAACCTTAACCACTCCCGCCTAGGGTGGGATCCGCGATCGGTTTCCGGGGTTCGATCCAACGACCGGGACACGGGGAGCCGAGAATGGCGGTCGACCTAAGTTTGCCCATTCTCATCGTCGCGGACGACAAGAGCTTGCGCGATGGACCGCAGCTGCCCGGCCTCGCACAGAGCCGGGACGACATGGACAAGCGGCCCGCCAGCTTCGACCTGGCGGCGATGGGCCAAAGAGTGCGGGTGCAGGGATGATCATGAGGGGAGCGGCCTCCGGTATGACCTGGCGAGGGCTTTCCGCCGTCCTTTCGGTCACCGCCCTTTCGGCCGGGGCCTTCGCTGAGGGCCCCTCCGCCCAGACCCGGACCCCGCCCCCGGGACAGGCCGAGGCCGCCCAGGGCCTCAAGGGCGGCCCCGAAACGACCGGCGCGTCCGTTCCCGTTCGGCTCGGAACCCACGGCGGGTTCACGCGGGTCGTCTTCGATTGGCAGACGGCGATCGATTACGGGGTCGAGCAGAAGGGCGGGACGATCACCATCCGGTTCAGGCGGGCGGCACGCCTGGACCTCGGCAGCCTGACGGCGGGGGACTCCCCCGCGATCGTCCGCGCCGAGGTCAAAGGGGGCGGCAATGACACGGTCGTCAAGATCGAAACCCGGGCGGGGACGAGAGTGCGTCATTTCCGTTCCGGCACGGGAATCGTGCTCGACATGCTGGACCCGGGTCAAGCGGCCGACGCGGATCGGGGTACGCCGCTCGCCAGTCAACCGGCCGCGAAGGCGTCACCGGAGATAGCCGCGAACGCGGTTACGGGGGACATCAAACCCGCGGGCTCGCCGCGTATTCCCGCCGCGCCCAAGAAACCCAGAAGTCTCGCGGCAAAGCCGCAGGCAGCGGCCGAGACGCCGCGCGCGGCCGGCAGCGCCCCGTCGGGGAAAACCGGGCCCGCACCGCCGGAAGCGGAAAACCAGGCCGCGCCGAAGGCTCTCAAAGCGCCCGAGCGGGCCTCGCCGCCAGGGCCGAGGCCGCTCGTCGCGGGTGAGGTCGAAAACGCCGCCAGGCCCGCGGACGGGATCGCCGTCGCCCTGTCGCTGCAACCGCGAGAGCCCATGATTCGCTTCCACTGGGAAGCCAGGGTCGGGGCCGCGGTCTTCATCCGGGGCGGCCACCTCTGGGCGGTATTCGACCGGCGGTCGGGGATGGTCTTCGAAGGATGGGAGAAGCGCCGGGCCAAGCGCGAGCGGAGAGCCGGGCAGCCTCAGGCGGCGATTCCGCCCTGGGCGGCGGGGCTGGGCGAGCCGGGCGTCAGCCAGGTGTCCGGCCATACCGTTTTTCGCATGCGCCTTCCCAGGGGGATCGTCCCCCGGGTGGCGAAGGAGGACGAAACCTGGGTGGTGACGCTGGATCAGGAGATCGCGCCCCCGGTAGCGGGCATCGCCGTCACTCCGCATTTCTCTCCGGTGGCCGGCGCACGGCTCAGTCTCTCGGTTGCCGAGGCGGGTCAGGCCTCGGCCATTCGCGATCCCGAGGCGGGCGACCTCGTCTGGGTGGTTCCGGTCAGGGAACCCGGGAAAGGCATCGGCCTGAGCCGCACATTCGTCGACGTCGAGCTGTTCGCCACGGCACAGGGGATCGCCGGCCGGGCGATGAGGGACGGCGTGGTGTTCAACTCCCTGCGCCAGGGCGTGGAAATCACCGCGCCCGGAGGGCTCAGCCTCTCGGGGACCAATGCCTCCGGGCCGGTGGGCGGGGCCTCTGGGTCGCCATCCGGGCGCAACGCCGCGGAGCGGCGAAGCTGGCTGTTCGAAATCGCCAAGATGCACCAGCCGGACGCGGCGGCATTCGCCCGCGCCAATCACCGATTGCTCGAGGCGGCCTACAAGGCGGCGCCTGCCAACCAGAGCCGCGCGCGGCTGCGCCTGGCCCAGCTCTATTTCGCCCACAGCCGGTTCTCCGATGCCGCGGGAATCCTGCAGGTCATCGAGGCCGACGAGCCGGAGTTCGTCGACGACCCGGTGTTCCGGGCCCTCAGGGGGGCGAGCTATTTCTTCCGCGGCGACCTGAAGCGGGCCCACCGGGACCTGTTCCATGCCAACCTCGACCCCTATAGCGAGATCTCGCTCTGGCGCGGCGCCGTCGAGGCGGCGGATCACAACTGGGCGGCGGCCTCGCGCCTGTTCGCCCGCACCGAAACCATCATCGGCGTCTATCCGAGGCATCTGCGCATCCGCTTCGGCCTGCTCGCGGCGGAGACCGCGTTGCACGTCGGCGACATCGCGCTCGCCAAATACCATCTGGAAACGGTGCGTGCCCTGAAGCCCGGAAGATCGTTCCGCCCGCGGATCGATTTCCTGCAGGGTCAGCTTTACGCCTTGACCCTGGATCCCGAGGGGGCCGTCGAATCCTGGACCAGGGCCGCGGCGGGCCCCGATCCCAAGTACCGTGTACAGGCGCTTCTCGCGCGCACGCAAATGCTGCTGAAACTCCAGAAGATCGGCCTCCAGGACGCGAGCAAGGAGCTGGAGAAGCTCCGCTATATGTGGCGCGGCGACGAGCTGGAATTCCGGGTGCTCAAGCAGCTGGGCGAGGCCTATCTTCGGGCCGGCGATTTCAAGCGCGGCCTTCCCGCGCTGCGCGATGCCGTGCGCTACTACCCCAAGCATCCGGAGGCCGACGGCGTGATCGACCACATGCGCGCGGCATTCGTCAAGCTCTACGTGGGCGGCAAGGCGGACGAACTGCGGCCCCTCGTGTCCCTCGCCCTCTACGACGAGTTTCGTGAACTGACGCCGCCGGGCAAGGTCGGCAGCGACCTTATCGCCAAGCTCGCCCGCCGCCTGGTCGGCGTGGACCTTCTGGACCGCTCGGCCCGGCTTCTCAAGCACCTCGTGGACGAGAGGCTGACGGGCACGGAGCGGCTCGAGGCGGCCAACCAGCTGGGCCTGGTCTACCTGCTGGACCGCAAGCCCGATATGGCCCTTGCGACGCTCGGTGGGGACCTGCCCGCCGACCTCGCGCCGAAGATCGCGGTGACGCGGCGCCATCTGCGGGCGAGGGCGCTCGCCGAACTGGTCCGATTCAAGGAGGCGCTTGCGCTGCTGAGCGGTGACAAGACGCGGAATGCCGAACTTCTCAGGGCCGAGATCAACTGGCGCCTCAAGGACTGGGCGGCCGCGGCGAACGCCTACCAGGCGCTCGTCGGTCTGACGCCGGCCAAGGACGCGGCGGTATCGGACACCCGCCACCGCTACGTCCTCAGCCTCGCCATCTCGCTCGCTCTCTCGGGCGATGTGCAGAGGCTCGACGCTGTGCGCGGGACCCATGCCGAGGAGATGGCGAAGAGCCGTTACCGGGAGGCCTTCAACCTGGTGAGCGGCCATTCCGGGCCGGTGCCCAGCGATTACAAGGTCATCACCCGGAAGGTCGCGGAGGTAGATCTGTTCCAGACCTTCATGAAGACCTACCGGGAGAAACTGCTGCGCGCCCCCGGCACCGCCGTTCGATCGAAGGAGAAGGCTCAGCCGGCCAAGGGCTGATCCGCGCCCCCGGCCGCGAGGCCCCGACCCGGCCTTGCCGGGCTCGCGGCCCCCTTGGCCTCCGCGGTCACTGTCCGAAGCTCTGGATCAGACTGCCCGCGACCAGGTACCAGCCGTCGACCAGCACGAAGAAGATCAACTTGAAGGGCAGCGAGATCATCACCGGCGGCAGCATTAGCATGCCCATGGACATCAGCACCGACGCCACCACCATGTCGATGACCAGAAATGGCAGGAAGATCAGGAACCCGATCTCGAAGGCGCGGCGCAGTTCGCTGATCATGAAGGCGGGCACCAGGACCTTGAGCGGCGTCTTGTCCGCGGTTTCGGGCGGCTCGATCTTGGCGAGGCGGTAGAACAGCCCGAGGTCCTGTTCGCGGACCTGGGCCAGCATGAACACCCGGACCGGGGCGACGGTCTTCTCGAAGGCCTCATGGCCCTGGATCTTTTCCTCGATCAGCGGGGCGACGCCCTCGTTGTAGGACTTCTCCAGGACCGGTGCCATGATGAAGCCGGTGAGGAACAGGGCCAGGCTGATCAGCACCATGTTGGGCGGCGTCTGCTGGGTACCCAAAGCCGAGCGCAGGAAGGAGAGCACCACGACGATGCGCGTGAACGACGTGACCATGATGAGGATTGCCGGCGCGATGGAGAGCACCGTCAGAAGGGCGATCAGCTGAAGGATGCGCCCGGTGGTGGGGCCGCTTGCGTCGCCGAGATCGAGATTGATGCTCTGGGCCGCGGCGGCGCCCGGCCAGAACACCGCGAGGCCGATCGCGATGGCCGCCGCCAGGGTGAGCCAGCGGATCGCGTGTCCGGTTTTAAGGAGCGGTGCGTTCATCGGCCGCGCTCCCCCGCGGCCTCGGCCGGCGGCCGGCCGGCCCCGCCGCGGATGCCGGTTTCGACCACGGTGTCGGATGCGGGACCGAGCAGCAGCAGGTGCTCGACATCGTCGCGGCGGACGAGGACCAGGCGGCGCTTGGCGTCGACATTGCGGAATTCCAGGACTTCGAGGCGGGCGTCCCGGCGCGTCCCGAGCGCCGTCTTCTGGCCCAGAACGAAGCGCTTGTAGGCCCAGGCCAGCAGCCCGATCAGGGCGAGGACGAAGACCAGTGCCAGGATGAATTGAAGATAGTTACCGAAATCCATGGCGATCCAGCGCGCCCCGTGAGGCCAGGCGGCGTCCCGGCCGGGGGATGTCGATCGGGCTCACGATCAGGTCTTGGGCTTCACGGGCCGGGCCGTATAGGCGCTCGCCGCGTTGCCGTGCTGGGAAAGCGCGCGCAGCGCCCCGGTCAGCTCCCGGTGTCGTTCGCCCATGGTCTCGGCCAGGCGGTTGAGTTCCTCCATGAGCCCGAGGAGGACGGGATGGACCATCCTCGCGGTCTGGGACTCGAGACCGGTCATGCGCCCGCACAGCTGCTGGACCTCGTTCTCGAGCGGCTGGATATTGATGATCTGGCCGTCGTTGATGAGGTCCCGCGCGGCGCTGACCACGTCGTTCAGCTTGGCGATGTCCTCGAGCATGCTCGATACCGGTTCCATGGCCCGCTTATCCGTTCTCGGGCGTCGGCGCGCTCGCCGGCTCCCCGGCCGACGCACGGTAGACATAGGTGAGGATTTCGGCGACCGCGGCGAGCGCGGTCAGCGGTATCTCGCTATCGACGTCGACGGCGGCGAGAACCTCGGCCAGGTCGGCGTCCTCGCGCACCTTGATTCCCCTGGCGAAAGCGATTTCCAGGATCTGGCGCGCGACGGCGCCCTCGCCCGAGGCGATCACCCGGGGAAGCTTGTCGCCCTCGCGGTCGTGCTGGAGGGCGACGGCGACCTCACGCCGGGCGGCGGCGCCGTCTCCGGGGCTGCGGCCGATGCCGCCGCCGCCGTCCTTGGCCCGGGATGGTTCGGTGATGGGGCTCACGCGCGGATTCCTTGAAGCCTGGCGCTTCCTGTGCATCGCCATGAACGCGCGCGTCCTGCACGCCGGTCATACGGCGATACTCGCGTAACATGCTTAAGGAATGCTTAATGGGAGACGGGCCGAGCGGCGGGGGCCGGGCGATCACTCGGCCTTGCGACCCGGGCTGGCGGGCGACGCCTCGGGCTTGGATGACGAGGAGGGGAGGATCTCGCTGACGCTTTCGATGCTGGCGGCGGCCGCGGCGCGGTTCTCTTCCTGGATCCGTTCGTAGATTTCCCGACGCAAGACGCTGATTTCGGGGGGAAACGTGAACCCGAGCTTGATCGATTTGCCACGGACCTCGATGACCGTGACCTCCACGTTGTCATTGATGATGACCGATTCGCCGATCTTGCGGGTGAGATAAAGCATCGTCGTCCCTACTTAGAGCCCCATCAGGCCTCGGGTGGTGCAGAGAGTCCTACGGGTGGATCAATTACGCCTAAATTTTGTTCTGCTTTTTACATTTCCTTAATAGCACAGGGAACAAACTAGCACATCTTTTCGGAAACCGAAGGCTCGGGGTGAAAGACCGGGCCTCCACGGTTCGGGGCGGGACCACGTAGACCCGCCCCCAGTCCACCCCGCCAGGAGGGCGCAACCGGAGCCACGCAGCCCGCGATGGATTTCGGCACGCTGCCCCTCTTTTCCGTCATCTCCCAGCGCATGGCATGGCTGGGCAAGCGCCAACAGGTGCTCGCCCACAACATCGCCAACGCGAATACCCCCGGCTATCGCGCCCAAGACGTCAAGGAACCGAGCTTCAAGCAATTGATGAGCGGTGCCAACCCAAGCAACGCGAGGATGGCCGTCACCCATGTGCGACACATGGGGGGCGGCCAGCCCGCGCGCGAGCCCTTCAAGGTCATCGAGGATCGGGATGCGGAAGTCACACTGACGGGCAATTCGGTGACCCTGGAGGACCAGGTGACCAAGGTCGCGAAGACGGCGATGGACCATCAGGTGACGGTCAATCTCTACCGCAAGCACATCGCCATGATCAAGACGGCGCTGGGCCGGCCCGGCACCTGATCCGAGCATGGAGGCGTAGCGCAATGGACATCCTCAAGGCGATGGAACTGGCCAGCGCGGGCATGCACGCGCAGTCGACGCGCATGCGCGTGGTCGCCGAGAACCTGGCCAATGCGGACACCCGGCCGGACAAGCCGGGCATCGAGCCCTACCGGCGCAAGCTGATCACCTTCAAGAACACCCTCGACCGGGCGCTCGGCATCGAGCGGGTCGGGGTCGACCGCATCCGCACCGACCGCACCGAGTTCGAGAAGAAATACGATCCCGGCCATCCCGCCGCCGATGAGCGCGGCTACGTGCAGGTGCCCAACGTCAAATCGATGATCGAGATCATGGACATGAAGGAGGCCCAGCGTTCCTTCGAGGCCAACCTCACCGTCATCCAGGCGGCCAAGTCCATGCTGCAGAAGACAATCGACCTTCTCAGGGTCTGACCGCGGCATTAGGGGGAGAACAGCATGCCCGTGAACCTGACGAGCGCCGTCGGCGCCTACAACAATACCCTTCAGAACGCCCTCAGGCCGGGGATGGAGGCGCGCACCGGCGCCCCCGGCAAGAGCTTCGAGACCCTGGTTACGGAGGTCGCCGATCAGGTCGCCAAGGCCGGATCCGAGGCCGAGAGGCAGACCGCCCAGGCGATGACCGGCAAGGCCGACCTCAACCAGGTGGTGATGGCCGTGGCCAGCGCCGACATCGCCGTGCAGACGGTGGTCGCGGTCCGCGACAAGGTCATCCAGGCCTACCAGGAAATCCTCAGGATGCCCATCTAGGGCCGGCGCCAGACGCCGCCATGGGCCCGAGCGACATCCTCGAGATCGTCCGCGAGGCGATCATCGTGACCCTCAAGATGGGGGCGCCCGTCATGCTGATCGGCCTGTCGGTCGGGCTGGTCATCTCGCTGGTCCAGGCGTTGACCCAGATCCAGGAGATGACGCTCGCCTTCATCCCGAAGATCCTGGTGATCTTCCTCTCGCTGCTGCTGCTCGGCCCGTTCATGCTGCGCACCCTCACGGTCTTCACCAACCAGATGGCCGCCCGCATCGTGAGCGGCGGGATCTAGATGCCGCTGGAGCTGCTGCCGGCCGACCTTTTCGGGTTCTTCCTGGTGTTCGCCCGCGTCGGCTCGGCGGTGATGATGATGCCGGGCTTCGGCGAGCAATACGTCTCGCCGCGCTTCCGCCTGGTCATCGCCGCCGCCATCACCCTGCTGATCACGCCTGTGATCGCGCGCTCCCTTCCCGGCCTGCCGGCATCGCCCCTGCTGCTGTTCCTGCTGCTCGGCGGGGAGATCGTCATCGGGCTGTTCCTCGGCACCATCGGGCGGATCATCATGTCGGCGCTTCACGTGGCGGGCACGGTGATGTCGTTCCAGTCGGGGCTGGCCAACGCGCTCACCTTCGATCCCGTCTCCAGCCAGCAGGCGGCGATGTTCGCCCTGTTCCTGTCGCTCGCCGGCCTCGTCTTCGTGTTCGCGACCGACCTCCATCACCTGATGCTGGAGGCCATGGTGATGAGCTACGGCCTGATCCTTCCCGGCACCGTGCCGCCGATCGACGACCTCGCCCAGGTGATGTCGCGGCTGGTGGCGGACGCCTTCATGCTCGGCTTCCAGCTCTCGGCCCCGTTCATCGCCGTCGGCCTCGTGTTCTACCTCGGCGTCGGCCTGCTCGCCCGGCTGATGCCCCAGGTCCAGGTCTTCTTCATCGCCCTGCCGGTGCAGATCTTCCTCGGCTTCATGGCGCTCGCGCTCTCGGTGAGCGCCATGCTGCTGTTTTTCGGCGACCGCTTCCGCGACCTGTTCGCCCACGCGCTCGGCGGCTAGGAGGCGAGATGGCGGAAGACCAGCAGGACCCGTCGCAAAAAACCGAGGAACCGACCCAGAAGCGGATCGAGGAGGGCCGCGAGAAGGGCCAGATCGCCAGCTCGCGGGAGATCAACAACTGGTTCATGATCCTGGGCGGGACCATCGTCCTCTTGATGATGGGGCCCTCGCTGTTCGCCGAGCTCAAGGGCGAGCTCGGCCATATCCTCGCCTTTTCCCACACCAGGTCGCTGGCGGGAAGCGGCGCGGGCCAGCTGATCACCGACACGATCCTCGGGGTCGCCGGCATCCTGGTGCTGCCGCTCGCCCTCCTGGCGGTGATGGCGGCGCTCTCCTCGCTGGTCCAGAACCGGCCCATGATCGCCTTCGAATCGATCAAGCCGAAGTTCGAGAAGATCTCGCCCATGAAGGGCTTCAGGCGACTGTTCTCGAGCCGCTCCCTGGTCGAGTTCGTCAAGGGCATCCTCAAGCTCGCCATCGTCGGCACCGTCGCCACCCTGGTGATCCTGCCCGAGGCCGACGGCCTCGCCGGCCTGCCGGCGATGCCGACCCAGGCCTTCCTGCTGGTGTTGTGGAAGACCGCGGCGAAGATGCTGATCGCGGTGCTGGCGGTGGTGACGGTGATCGCGGTGCTCGACCTGCTGTACCAGAAGATGCAGCACCTCAAGCAGATGCGCATGAGCCGCCAGGAGCTCAAGGACGAGCTCAAGCAGACCGACGGCGACCCCATGGTCAGGGCGCGGCTCCGCCAGATCCGCATGGAGCGCGCCCGCCAGCGCATGATGCAGGCGGTGCCCGAGGCCACCGTGGTCGTCACCAACCCGACCCATTTCGCCGTCGCGCTCAAATACGAGCACGAGGTGATGGAGGCGCCGGAGGTGGTGGCCAAGGGCGCCGATCTTGTGGCCAGGCGCATCCGCGAGGTGGCCGAGGAGCACGGCGTGCCGCTGGTGGAGAACCCGCTGCTCGCCCGCGCCCTCTACGCCGGCGTGGAGCTCGGCCGTCCCATCCCGACCGAGCATTACCGCGCCGTCGCCGAGGTCATCGGCTTCGTCATGAAGCTGCGCCGCACCGGCCGATAGCGCGAACCGCTCCTCCGTTTCATGGTTAACCTTTGAAGTTGGCGGCGGCCCCGTTGTGAGGCATCTTTAGCCCATGTCGAGACTCCTCTGCATAGTGGTGCGCCGCTGATGGCGGGCTTCCTTGGCGCCCGGACGGGGGCCGGCACGGGGGTGTCCCCGGCCTGGGCCGCGTGGTCCCGCTACGCGCTTTGGGCCGCCGTGGGGGTTTTGATCCTCGCCGCCTACCTCGCCTTCAGCGGCCCGGGGGGCGTGCTGCCGCGTCCCGGCATCCTCGACCGGGCGCTTGCCGCCGCGGGGCTCGGCCCCTGGCCGGCGTCGGTGGCGGGCGGCCTCGCGGCCCTCGTGCTCGCCGCGCTGGTCACCGCCGGCGCCCTCGGCGCGGCCGCGAGGGGCGCTCGGGAGAAGACCCTGATCCTCGCGCTCGAGGCCGAGCCCGGCCCGCGGGCGCTGACCGGGGCGGGCGGCGCGGTGCTGTGGTGCAACGCCGCCTTCGCCGCCCTCGCCGGGGACGGCGGGGGCGAGGCGATCGCCGCGCTCGCATCCCGTCTCGACGGCAAGGACACCGCGGCGCGGTTCGCGAGGCTCGAGCAAACCGCCCGGGTGGGCGGCGGCGCCGAGGGGGTGTTCCGCGCCCATGTCCCCGATGGCGGCGCGAAATGGCTCAAGATCCAGGTCCGGCCGATCGAGTACGCGCCGGGCTGCGTGCTCTGGGGCGCCGAGGACATCACCGCGCGCCGCCGCATGGAGATCGAGGCCGAGGAGGAGCGCCGAGTCCTCCTGAGGTTCTTGAACGATGCCGAGGTCGCCTTCTACGCCGTCGCCGGCGACGGTCTCATCGAATTCGCGAACCGGCCGTTCGCCGACCTCCTCGGCGTTCCCGCCGCCACCCTGACCGACGGCTGCCATCGCCTGGCGGACGTCATCGGCGGCGACGGCCCCGATCCGGCGAGGCCCTATGTCCCCTTCGCCGCGGGCATCCGGGGCAATCGGGGCGGGGCGGTGTTCCGCTGCGCCGACGGCACGGAGGTCCGGGCCGAGGTCGTCCAGCAGGTCACCGGCGAGCCCGGGACGCCCGGCCACAAGGCCCAGGCCATCGTGCGCGACCTCGCCGCGGAGCGCGAGGACCAGGCCAACCTGGCCCAAGCCCGCTACCGCTTGGAGCGGCTGTTCGAGGATGCGCCGGCGGGCATCGCCATCGTCGATTCGCGATCCGTGATCGCCGAGAGCAACGCCGAATTCCGCCGTTTCGCCGCGGGCGGCGGGGATGTGAAGGGCCGCCCGCTTGCCGATCTCGTCACCGATGACGACCGCGCCGCGCTCGAGGCCTGGCTCCAGCCGCTCGCGGACGGCGAGGGGCCGGGGGCGGTGCTCGACGTCCACCTCGCCGAGGGCGAGGACGCGGAGGGCGCGCTCCACGCCACGCCGCTTAAGGACGCGGACGGCGCGCCCGCCGGCGCCATCGTCCACCTCCTCGACATCACCCAGCACCGGCGGCTGGAGGCCCAGTTCACCCAGTCCCAGAAGCTCCAGGCCGTGGGCCAGCTCGCGGGCGGCATCGCCCATGACTTCAACAACCTGCTGACGGTGATGATCGGCTTCTGCGACCTCATCCTGCAGCGCTACCGCCCCGGCGAGCAGACCTTCGCCGACATCATGCAGATCAAGCAGAACGCCAACCGCGCCGCCAACCTGGTGCGCCAGCTCCTGGCCTTCTCGCGCCAGCAGACGCTGCAGCCCACCGTCATCAACATCACCGACGTGCTGGCCGAGCTTACCAACCTCCTGAGGAGGCTACTCGGCGTCAACATCACCCTCGACGTCGTCCACGGCCGCGACCTCGCCCTCGTCCGCGTCGACCAGGTGCAGCTCGAGCAGGTCATCATCAACCTCGCCGTCAACGCGCGGGACGCCATGAAGGCGAAGGGCGGGACGCTCACGATCAGGACCGCCAACGCCGGCATCGAGCGCCCGGTGCGCGTCGGCTCCGACGTCATGCCGCCGGGGCGCTACGTCTCGATCTCGGTGGCGGACACCGGCCACGGCATCTCCCGCGCCCATATCGGGCGCATCTTCGACCCCTTCTTCTCGACCAAGGAGGTCGGCGCCGGCACCGGGCTCGGGCTGTCGACCGTCTACGGCATCGTCACCCAGACCGGCGGCTACGTGCAGGTCAAATCGGTGGAGGGCGAGGGGACGGAGTTCGTGATCTACCTGCCGGTCCACGAGGCCACCGAGGTGGAGGCCGCGAAGGCCGCCTCCCGCAAGGCGGAGGAGGCCGAGCCGCCCGCTCGCGACACCTCGGGCGTCGGCACCGTGCTGCTGGTCGAGGACGAGGACCCGGTCCGGCTCTTCGGGGCAAGGGCGCTGCGCAACAAGGGCTATCAGGTGATCGAGGCCAAGAACGGCGATTCGGCCATCGCCGTGCTCGAGGACTCGAACGAGCACATCGACCTCGTCATCTCCGACGTGGTGATGCCGGAGCTCGACGGCCCCGGCCTTGTGCGCGAGGTGCGCAAGCGCTATCCCCACATGAAGGTGATCTTCATCTCGGGCTATGCCGAGGACGAGTTCCGCGAGACTCTGGAGCGCGAATCCGACATCCACTTCCTCGCCAAGCCCTTCTCCCTCGAGCAGCTCGCCGGCAAGGTCAAGGAGGTCATGGCGGGGGAGTAGGGGCAGGCGGGTTGCTGGCCTGTCTAACCTTTTTGACGTGGAGTAGTGCTGGGGCGCCGCAGGCGTCTCTTGAACCAATCGACCAATTCTTCGAACGCTATTTCCTTGTTGACGACATTGAGAATCATTTTCTCCACGGCATCACTTAGCGATTGGTCTTTATCGACGGTCGCGAGTCGATACCCGCTCTTTGTGATGAGGGTATGGAGCAGGATTACCGTGGTGCGTTTGTTGCCGTCCGCGAAACCGTGGTTGGTGGCGACGGATTGAACCGGCGCGGCGGCCTTCCGTGCGATTGGGCGGTAATAGCCCGAATATGGGCGCGCGATCGCAGACTCGACCATTCCCAAATTCGGGATGCCATCTTTCCCGCCGAAGGTAAGCGCACGCGCGTGTGCGCTTATCGCATCGGCGAGGGTGATGCGGTAATGTCGTTTACTTCTTGGCAAGGCGCTTCAACGCGCCGGAATAGATGTCCATGGCGTCATTCATGACGGTCACGGACGTCGAGCTTGTTTCAAGCGTACGGCGCCGACCGTCATACGTGACGTGCCACACTTCCCTCCCCCGTTTGACGCCGCCGCTCGAAACGGCGGCCTTCCTGCCAACCGCGGAGGGCTTCGCTTTCTTGATTTTGTCCCGATGTGCCATTGCATCACCTCACTATTGATCAAACTATCATAGGCTTCAGGCCGGGTGAAAATTTTCCAGTTGTCATGTGGGTTCCTGAGACGGGGAGGCCGCTTTCTCCACACACGGATGTAGTTTTTCTTTTCCGTGGGTCGCCGGCGCCGGTCCGGTTTTCTCCTCGCCTACGCACATTTGCCGTGTTGCACAAAAGCCCTTCGCGCCGGTGCGAAAGCCTTCGCATATATCCCCTTAGGCTATGTACATACTAAAGTCATATATGTATAGTCCTCCTAAGTTGGGAATACGCTTTAGCCGTGAATTGGCTAAGCTTGTTCTCAACCGATGGAGGTTGGCATGTCAACTCATGCGCTGTTGGGGATTCTTGGACTATGCGTCGAAATCGCTGCGGGGGTGCTTGTAGCGATGTTCCCGCAATCGCTTATCCCGTGGTTCGTCTTGGCGGGCACTACGATTTTTATGGGTTGGGCGACGGTAATTTGGTTTCTTGATCATTATAGGCTTCAAAGCCCGTTTATTTCTGTGGAGAAGTGGCGCGCGTCACAGGCCCGCGGTGCACTGCTGGCGCAAAATACATGGCGGGATCGGGACCACTTGGAAATTTCGGCCATTGCTTGCCTGTCATTGGGGCTGCCGGTAGGGGCCCCCTTAAGTATAGACCCGCAATTATCCAGACATCGTGCGCTACGGGATGCCGTAAACAATAGGCGGTTGCAGCCATCTGAGCCCTTAGTTGGAGACGCGAACGTCCATACTCGGGTAACATGGCAGGCTCTGACAGATTTTGTGTTGCGCGATGATACCCCGGGTGGCCTAGGGGCTGATTTGAGGGGTGTGTTACGCGATTGGGGCCACCCTATTTCTGAGGTTAGTGATGGCGCGCGGTAAATACCTTTCTCTAGAAGAAGCCCGTAAGGAAGGGAAGCTAGACCAGTTTGCCAAGGAGCATCCCGCTATTGGCGATGGCATGATGTTCGATTCCCTGCTGGAAAGGATGACAACCCCATTGAAGCCCGGAGACTATTTCTTGGTTGTCGCCGGGAAAATGCGGGTTGCACACGAGTTGGAAAAATTCGAGGACGGCTCCATCGCCGTTGATCTTTATCGCAATCTCGAAGATTACAAATCAGACAAGGCGATGGAGCGCAATTTCAGGTTTTGGCTTTAGTCATCGCCAACCATATCGTCCAAGTTGTTTTTCTTCTTGCCGTCAGGATTTGTCCGTAGGTGGACCTTTTTCCCCCGTGCACGGACGACGTGCGTGTTTTCTATCTCGCCGCGATCTGCAATTGGGATCGCTCGCTCGACGGGGGTGTAGTTGTTATTCCCTTGAAATTTGACATGGGTAATGTCGCCTTCCTCGTCGGCTTTGGCGTCAACGATAATGCGCTTTTTCATTGGTAAGCTCCATTCAGTTGATGGAGCCGTCTTGACCGAAGATTCGGTGGATCGTAATATACGAACCGGGAACAAATCTCGCCCGCGCGACGACTCCTATAAGGCGCGGGTGGTTTCGAAGGCTGGGATGTTGGCGCATCCCAGCCTTCACCTTTTATATACTACACTGCGTTTTAGTAAAACCGCAAGAGCATGTTCGCGATTTGTTTCCCCGGCCGATTTGGGGGCTAAGTAACTAGTTTGAGTGGGGGAATTTGCATTACCCTCGGGGGAAAGCGGCCAAGAGCAAGTCGAACATTAGATGCGGTTGTTTCCGAAGATTAAACCTGAATTCGAATTCGCCCAAATATTTCGGCAAGTGCTTGCGTGACACCCAAATGTGGGTGCCGTTGATGCCGCGCTTGAGGCAGCCCCAGAAGCCTTCGATGGTGTTCGTGTGGACGGGGCCGCGCACCCATTCCTTCTTCCGGTGGTTCACTGTTCCGTGGCGATAGCCTTCCTCGGCCAGCTTGCGGAAGGTGCCGGACTCATCGGTGGCGATCCGGGATCCCTGCTTCACGGTTTCGAGGATATGCGGGACAACGTGATGCTCGCGGCGTGAGCGGACGATACGGGTAACGACTTCGTTGCCGCGCTCTACCATGCCCAGCACAACGGTCTTGTCGTCCTGACCCTTCTTGTCCTTGCCGCCGATGAACGCCTTGTCGGCCTCGACGATGCCCTGGTGCCCAAGGGGGCCGTCGCCGTCTACCCAACCCATGTACTTGCGGATTTCGTGCCCCATGCGCCAAGCGGTCTTGTAGGTGACGCCAAGCTGGCGTTGCAGCTCCTTGGCCGAGACGCCATTCCGGGTCGTTGTGAACAGGAACATGGCGTAGAACCACTTTTGCAGCGGTGTACGGGTGCGGTTGAAGGGTGTTCCTGCCATCGGGTGAATATGATGGCCGCACCACTGGCACTCGTAGGCCGGTTCCTTGCGGATGCGGTGGTATTTGGTCTGCTTGCCGCACTTGGGGCATTCGCCCTGCATGCCGTAGCGGATGTTCATGAGATGGTCCAGACACGTATCGTCATCTGGAAACCGCTCTAGGAATTGCGAGATGTTCATTGCCTTTGCCATGTAGACATACTACCAAAGATGCCTACATAGGTCAAGGGGATATATGCGAAAGCCTTCGCCGTGAACAAAACCGGAAGATGATGAGAAAAGCCCCTCGCTATCAAGGGCTTATAAAAACGCTTGCTTATGAGAACAAAACATGTACAGTTCCCCTTCGAGCTGAATCGAGAGGGGGGCGTTGGCCGGTTGCATCCGCCCCACCCGTATGGAATAAGGAGGGACAGTTTCATGGCGACGGCGCTGCATCTCGTGGACAAGGACAACATGGACAAGCAGAAGGCATTGGAGGCGGCGCTCGGCCAGATCGAACGCAACTTCGGCAAGGGCTCGATCATGAAGCTCGGGGCGCATGCCGGTGTCGATGAGATCGAGGCGATCTCGACCGGCTCCCTCGGCCTCGACATCGCGCTCGGCATCGGCGGGCTGCCCCGCGGCCGGGTGATCGAGATCTACGGGCCGGAGAGCTCGGGCAAGACGACGCTCTCGCTCCACGTCATCGCCGAGGCCCAGAGGCAGGGCGGCGCCTGCGCCTTCATCGACGCCGAGCACGCCCTCGACCCGATCTATGCCAAGAAGCTCGGCGTCGACATCGAGAACCTCCTGATCTCCCAGCCCGACGCCGGCGAGCAGGCGCTCGAGATCGCCGACACGCTGGTGCGCTCGGGCGCCATCGACGTGCTGGTGGTCGATTCGGTCGCGGCGCTGGTGCCCCGGGCCGAGCTCGAGGGCGAGATGGGCGACACCCATGTCGGCCTCCAGGCGCGGCTGATGAGCCAGGCGCTGCGCAAGCTCACCTCCTCGATCTCCAAGTCCCGCTGCATGGTCATCTTCATCAACCAGATCCGCATGAAGATCGGCGTCATGTTCGGCAACCCGGAGACCACCTCGGGCGGCAACGCGCTCAAGTTCTACGCCTCCGTCCGCCTCGACATCCGCCGCATCGGCGCCGTCAAGGACCGCGACGAGGTGGTCGGCAACCAGACCCGGGTCAAGGTGGTCAAGAACAAGGTCGCGCCGCCCTTCAAGACGGTGGAGTTCGACATCATGTACGGCTCCGGCATCTCCAAGACCGGCGAGCTCATCGACCTCGGCGTCAAGGCCGGCATCGTCGAAAAGTCCGGCACCTGGTTCTCCTACGGCGAGACCCGCATCGGCCAGGGGCGGGAGAACGCCAAGGCCTTCTTCGTCGAGAACCCCGAGATCGCCGCCACCGTGGAAAAGGCGATCCGCGCCAATGCCGGGCTCGTCTCCGACGCCATGCTGGCCGATCCCGCCGAGGATGCGGCCGAGGATGCCGCCGGGGACGGCGAGGACGACGACGCGGCCCGCGCCTCGGGCGGCGAGGCCTGAGGCCGCCACCCCGCATAACCGGGCCGGGCGCGCACCGGCCCCGACATCGCGGTCCCCCGCGGCGCCCCGCCCGCGGGGGGCCGCATCTTTGCGTCCGGGCGCGATCTGGACAGGGGCGCAGGCGCGCTGTAAAAGCAAGAGCCTTTACCCCGGCCCCTCGGGGACCGGGCACGCCGGCACCGCGGGGACGACGGAGACCATGCCCCCGGCACCGGGTTTCGGGGCGGGCGATCCCGGCGCGGGCCGGCACAGCCAGGGACCTATCGAGCGGACCATGACCACCACCAACGACATGCGGGCGGCCTTCCTGGACTACTTCCGGGACAACGACCACGAGATCGTGGCCTCGAGCCCGCTCGTCCCCCACAACGACCCGACGCTGCTGTTCACCAACGCCGGCATGGTGCAGTTCAAGAACGTCTTCACCGGCGCCGAGAAGCGCGCCTGTGCGCGCGCCGCCAGCTCGCAGAAATGTGTGCGCGCCGGCGGCAAGCACAACGACCTCGAGAACGTCGGCTACACCGCGCGCCACCACACCTTCTTCGAGATGCTCGGGAACTTCTCCTTCGGCGACTACTTCAAGGAACGCGCCATCGAGCTCGCCTGGGGGCTGCTCACCCGCGAGCTCGGCCTGGACCAAGACCGCCTGATGGTCACCGTGTACGCGAGCGACGAGGAGGCCCGGGCGCTGTGGCGCAAGGTGGCGGGGCTGGAGGACGCGCGCATCATCCCCATCGCGTCGTCCGACAACTTCTGGTCCATGGGCGAGACCGGTCCCTGCGGGCCGTGCTCGGAGATCTTCTACGACCACGGGCCCGAGTTCGCGGGCGGCCCGCCGGGCTCGGCGGCGGAGGACGGCGACCGCTTCGTCGAGATCTGGAACCTCGTGTTCATGCAGTACGACCAGGTGAGCGCGGAGGAGCGGCGCGGCCTGCCGCGCCCGTCGATCGACACCGGCATGGGGCTCGAGCGCATCGCCGCGGTGCTGCAGGGCAAGCACGACAACTACGACATCGACCTCCTGCGCCGCCTGATCGAGGCCTCGGCCGAGGCCGCGGGCGCCGCCGCCGACGGCGAGCACGCCGTCTCCCACCGGGTGATCGCCGACCACCTGCGCGCCACCGCCTTCCTCATCGCCGACGGCGTGATGCCGTCCAACGAGGGGCGGGGCTACGTGCTGCGCCGCATCCTGCGCCGCGCCGTCCGCCACGCCCACATCATGGGGGCGAAGGACGCGCTGCTCTACCGCCTGGTGCCGGAGCTGGTCGCCGAGATGGGCGCGGCCTTCCCCGAGCTCGCCCGGGCCGAGGCCCTGATCACCGAGACGCTGCGCCTCGAGGAGGAGCGCTTCCGCGCGACGCTGGTCCGCGGGCTCCGCCTGCTCGAGGAGGAGACCGCCACGCTGGCCCCCGGCGCGGCCCTTCCCGGCGCGGTCGCCTTCCGGCTGTACGACACCTTCGGCTTCCCCCTCGACCTCACCCAGGACGCGCTGCGCGCCCAGGGGCGCACCGTCGACCTCGCCGGCTTCGATGCGGCGATGGACAAGCAGAGGGCCGACGCCCGCGCCGCCTGGGCCGGCTCCGGCGAGGCGGCGACCGAGGCGGTCTGGTTCGGCCTGCGCGAGCGGCTCGGCGCCACCGAGTTCCTCGGCTACGAGACGCTGATGGCCGAGGGCGCCGTCGGCGCCATCCTGGTCGAGGGCGAGGAGGTGGACGCGATCGCCGCCGGGACCAAGGCCGCGCTCATCGTCAACCAGACGCCCTTCTACGGCGAATCCGGCGGCCAGATGGGCGACCGGGGCGTGATGTTCACCCGCGAGGGGGCCGAGTTCGCGGTCGGCGATACCCATAAGAAGCTCGGCGACCTGCACGTGCACCTGGGCGCGCTCAAGGCGGGCCGGCTGGCGCTGGGCGACATCGTCGAGCTGCGCGTCGACGGCGGCCACCGGGCGCGGCTCCGCGCCAACCATTCGGCGACCCACCTCCTGCACGCGGCGCTGCGCCGCCGGCTCGGCGCGCACGTGACCCAGAAGGGCTCGCTCGTCGCGGCCGAGCGGCTCCGCTTCGACATCTCCCATCCCAAGGCGATCGAGACCGAGGAGCTCCGCGCCGTCGAGGCCGACGTCAACGCCCAGATCCGCGCCAATGCCGAGGTGGGCACCCGCATCATGACCCCGGACGAGGCGGTCGAGGCCGGGGCGCTCGCCCTGTTCGGGGAGAAGTACGGCGATGAGGTGCGCGTCGTCGCCATGGGCCGGGACGAGGAGGCGCCCTATTCGGTCGAGCTCTGCGGCGGCACCCATGTGCGTCGCACCGGCGACATCGGCAGCTTCCGCATCGTCTCCGAAGGCGCGCTCGCCTCGGGCGTCAGGCGCCTCGAGGCGCTGACCGGCGCCGACGCCGATGCCTACGACCGGGGGCGGGCGGCGCTGCTCGCCGAGGCCGCGGGCCTCTTCAAGATCGCGCCGGAGGAGGTGCCGCGGCGCATCGCCCAGCTCCTGAACGAGCGTCGCAAGTTCGAGCGCGAGGTGAGCGATTTGCGCCGCGAGCTCGCGCTGGGCGGCGGGGGCGGCGCCGGGGAGGCGACCGCCGAGGGCCGCGAGGTCGCCGGCGCCAGGCTGGTCACCCGCCGCCTCGACGGCGTGCCGGCCAAGGACCTCAAACCCATGGTCGATCAGTTCAAGGCCCAGGGGTCCGGGGTCTACGCCGTGGTCAGCGCCTCCGAGGACGGCAAGGCCTCCCTCGTCGTCGGCGTGACCGACGACCTCACCGGCCGCTTCGACGCCGTCGCCCTGGTGCGCGCCGGCGCCGCGGCGCTCGGCGGCAAGGGCGGCGGCGGGCGGCCCGACATGGCCCAGGCCGGCGGCCCCGACGCGGGCGCGGCGGATGCCGCCTTCGAGGCCATCTCCAAGGCGATGGAGGCGGCCGCCGCCGAGGCCGGCTGAGGCCCGGGCACGACATTTGGAATCCTATGGGAAAAAGGCCCGCAGGAGTCCCTGCGGGCCTCTTTTTTTGTGCCTGGAATCCGGGTTTCCGCCTCATCGTTCGACGGGCTCATCCTTCGACGGGCTCAGGATGAGGCCTCATCTTCTTCGCCTCATGCTGAGCGTGTCGAAACATGAGTTTGGCGAAGCATCGAGAGCGCCCCGCGCTCAGGGGGCCATCTTGGCCTTGAGGTTCTCGTCCAGCTTGTCGAGGAACTCGGTGGTGTTCATCCACGCCTGGTCGGGGCCGATCAGGAGCGCCAGGTCCTTGGTCATGAAGCCCGACTCCACCGTCTCGACGCAGACCTCTTCGAGGTTTTCCGCGAACTTCACCACCTCGGGGGTATCGTCGAAGGTGCCGCGGTATTTGAGGCCGCGGGTCCAGGCGAAGATCGAGGCGATAGGGTTGGTCGAGGTGGGGTTGCCCTTCTGGTGCTCGCGGTAGTGCCGGGTGACGGTGCCGTGGGCGGCCTCGGATTCGATGGTCTGGCCGTCCGGCGTCATCAACACCGAGGTCATCAGGCCGAGCGAGCCATAGCCCTGGGCCACGATGTCCGACTGCACGTCGCCGTCGTAGTTCTTGCAGGCCCAGACGAAGCCGCCGTTCCATTTGAGCGCGCAGGCCACCAGGTCGTCGATCAGGCGGTGCTCGTAGGTGAGCCCCTTGGCGGCGAAGCCGTCCTTGAACCGCTTCTCGTAGGTCTCCTCGAAGATGTCCTTGAAGCGCCCGTCATAGACCTTGAGGATGGTGTTCTTGGTCGACAGATAGAGCGGCCAGCCGCGCTGCAGGGCGTAGTTGAAGCAGCTCTCGGCGAAGCCGCGGATCGAATCGTCGAGGTTGTACATGCTCAGGGCGATGCCCGGCCCGGGGAAGTCGAAGACCTCGCGTTCGATGGCCTCGCCGCCGCCCTCGGGCTCGAACTTGATGGTCAGCTTGCCCTTGCCCGGCACCAGGAAATCGGTCGCCCGGTACTGGTCGCCATAGGCGTGGCGCCCGACGACGATGGGCTGGGTCCAGCCCGGCACCAGCCGGGGCACGTTCTCGCAGATGATGGGCTCACGGAAGATGGTGCCGCCGACGATGTTGCGGATGGTGCCGTTGGGCGAGCGCCACATCTTCTTGAGGCCGAACTCCTCGACCCGCGCCTCGTCCGGCGTGATCGTCGCGCACTTGACGCCGACCCGGTATTGCTTGATGGCGTTGGCCGCGTCCACGGTGATCTGGTCGTCGGTCTCGTCGCGTTTCTGGATGCTGAGGTCGTAATATTTCAGATCGACATCGAGATAGGGCAGGATCAGCTTGTCCTTGATGAACTGCCAGATGATCCTGGTCATTTCGTCGCCGTCGAGTTCGACGATGGGGTTTTCGACCTTGATTTTGGCCATTCGAGTGTCTCCCGCGGGCGTGGTGTAGGGGCGATGGGATGCCGATACCGGACGCTCGGCCTGGCCCCCTGGAATCATGGCGCGCAACATATCAGACCTGGGGTCCAGCGCAACCCGGCGTGAGACCGGAGCTAGATCCGGTCGGGCCGGGCGGGGATGCCGGGCGGGACGTAGCGGGCCAGCGCCGGCAGCACCTCCTCGACCCGGGACACCACCATGAACAGGCCGCGGAAGCTCTCGCGGGCGAAGCCGTTGGCCACCGCGTGGTCGAAGAGGTCGATCAGCGGCTGCCAGTAGCCGCGGTCGTCGATGATCACCACCGGCTTGCCGTGCAGCCCGAGCTGCCGCCAGGTGATGATCTCGATGGTCTCGTCCAGCGTGCCGGGGCCGCCGGGCAGCGCCACGAAGGCGTCGGACCGTTCGAACATCTCGCGCTTGCGCGCGTGCATGGTCGCGACGGTGACCAGGGCGTCGAGGCCGTCATGGGCGAGCTCCTTGCGCTTCAGGTCCTCCGGGATGACCCCGGTGACGCGGCCGCCCGCGGCGAGCACGGCGTCGGCGAGCACCCCCATCAGCCCGATGTTGCCCCCGCCGTAGACCAGCTCGATGCCGGCGCCGGCGAGGGCGCGGCCGAGCGCCGCGGCGGTCTCGCGGAAATGCGCCGCATGCCCGAGCGACGAGCCGCAGTAGACGCAGATCGAGCGGATTTCGGCCATCTCCGGCGACGCTCCCCCAGGTTGACGAGGCAGGTTATAGCTGGCGCCGCCCCGCAAGGGAACAGGCGGGCCAAGATTGCCTTGATCATGCCCCATTTTTGGGCCCTGATACGCGCGGGAAAACCCGGCTTCCCGGCCGTGGTGACAGGTTTCGCCATGCCGGGAAGAAATTTTGCTCTAGGGGGAATGCCCGTGACCTAGCCGGGACGGTGCCGTCTTGGAGAATGGCGCGGACCGGTTCGATAACTGGGAGGTTTGCATGAAATTTGCATTCATAATTCCATCGGTTGCCGCCCTGGCCTTGATTGGGGGGACGCTAGCCACCACCGGCGCGAGCCAGGCCGATAGCAAGAAGGCCGATGGGTATTCGCTTTCCGTCGCCCAGTCCGGCGCGCAAGCGGTCAGTGACAAGCGCCGCAAGCTGATGGGTGACATGAGCAAGACCCGCAAGTCCCTGACCAAGGCCGCCAAGGGCGGCAAGATCGCGGCGGCGCAGGTCGCCCAGGCGGAGAGGATCGCGGCGGACGTCAAACAGCTCGCCGCGCTGTTCGGGGACAGGAACACCGCGAGCGACAAGGTCAAGGGCCGCGCCAAGCCGGCCATTTGGGAAAAGATGGGTGATTTCAAGAAGCGTCTCGCCAAGTTGGAAAAGGCGGCCGCCGACGGCGTCAAGGCCGCGAAGGCCGGCGACGCCAAGGCCGTGGCCGCCGCCATGGGCGACGCCGGTTGCGGCGGGTGCCACAAGGCCTATCGCGGTCCCAAGGTCAAATAGAACGCCGCATGCGGGGCCGCCGGGGCGGACCCGGCGGCCTTCGCCATTTGGCCGTTGCGCCCGCGATCCTGAATCCCGCCACCCATGATCCGCCCCGCCAAACCGCTTCCCATTCTCGCCGCGCTCGCCTTCCTCGCCCTGGGGCCCGCGCCGGCCGCCGCCGCCGGCGCCGAGGCCCTGGCCCGCGGCAAGTACGTGTTCGAGGCCTCCGGGTGCGCCAACTGCCATACCGACCGCGCGAAGAAGGGCCCGCTCCTCGGCGGGGGCGCCGCCATCAAGACCGCCTTCGGCTCCTTCTTCGGTCCCAACATCAGCCCGCACCGCACCCAGGGCATCGGCGCCTGGACCGAGGCCCAGTTCATCCGCGCCATGCGCGAAGGCGTCTCTCCCGACGGCCGGCATTACTATCCGGCCTTCCCCTATACCTCCTTCACCCGGATGACCGACCAGGACCTCAAGGACCTGCGCGCCTATATCTTTTCCCTGCCGCCGGTCGACCGCGCCTCGCGCCCGCACGAGATCGCCTTTCCCTACAGCGTCCGGGCGGGGCTCTGGCTGTGGAAGCGGCTCTATCTCGAGACGGGACCCTTCAAGCCGCGCGCCGAGAAACCGCCGGAATGGAACCGCGGCGCCTACCTGGTCGAGGCCATGGTCCATTGCGGCGAGTGCCACACGCCGAGGACCCGGCTCGGCGGTCTCGATCGCGACATGTGGATGGCGGGCAACGGCGATGGGCCGGATGGGGAGCGCATCCCCAACATCACGCCGGACGCCGGGACCGGCATCGGCAAATGGTCGGCGGAGGAGATCGTCGAGTCGCTGGAGACCGGCATCCTCCCCGACGGCGATGAGTTCGGCTCCCTGATGGCCGACGTTGTGAGCTATGGGACCTCGAAGCTGACGGCCGAGGACCGCAAGGCCATCGCCGTCTACCTCAAGTCCCTGAAGCCGGTGGTGCATCGGCCCGTCGGCGCGGCGAAGAAGAAGCAGGCCGGCAAGTAGGGCCCCCGTCCTTCCCGCCATTGCGCGCGAGTCCGGGACAAGCTACGGTAAGCCGGTCGGGCAGGATTGCCGCCGTTTGAGCCGCCCACGCGGTGGGCCGGGGCCATCGCCCAAGTGAGGGAATCGGCAGGCGTGAACCGGGCTCTCATCATCGCCACGATCGGTGGCATCGTCCTGGCCGCCGCCCTGGCGGTCAGCATCTTCACCTTGCCCGGTTCCGACGAGGAACCCGGCCAGTCGGCCAGGGCGCCCCAGGCACCGGGATCCGAGGCCGGCGCCAAGCCGGGCGGCGGCTTCATCGGTCTGCCGAGCCTCAAGAAGGGGGGCGGCAACGGCGTCGAGGCGCCCGGCGTCGCCGGCCGCAGCAAGGAGCCGCGCTTCGATATCGTCCGCATCAGCCCGAGCGGAAGCGCCGTCATCGCCGGCCGGGCGGCGCCGGGGGCCGTGGTGACCGTGCTCGAGGGGGGCAAGCCGATCGGCACCGTCACCGCCGATGCCCGTGGCGAATGGGTGCTGGTGCCGGCCAAGCCGCTGGCCCCGGGCGGCCGGACCCTCAGCCTCAGCGCCAAGATGCCGGACGGGTCCACCCTGGACTCCGCCGGCGAGGTGGTCCTGGTGGTGCCGGAGCCAGGCCATGACGTCGCCGGCAGGAAGGTCGACGGCCCCGGCGGGGCCATCGCCCTCAGGGTGCCGCGCGCGCAACCCGGGGGGGCGCGGTCGGGCCCGCTCGGCAGCACGGTCCTGCAGTCCCCCGGGGGCGCATCCCGGGGCGAGCGGCCCAAGAGCGGATTGTCGGTCGACAGCGTCGATTACGATGCCGCCGGGAAGGTCGCGATCGGCGGCAGCGCGCGCGCCGCCGCCCGGCTCCGCATCTATCTCGACAACCAGGCCCTCGGCGACGCGGTCGCGGATCAGGAGGGACGGTGGTCGTTCCGGCCCAAGGACGCCCTGGAACCGGGGACCTACAGGCTGCGGGTCGATGAGCTTGGCGCGAGCGGCGCCGTCGCGCGCCGCATCGAGATCCCGTTCCGGCGGGCGATCGTCGTGGCCGAACTTCCGGCGGGCGGGCTCGTCGTGGTCCAGCCCGGCGACAACCTCTGGCATCTCGCGCGCGGCACCTACGGAAGCGGGTTCCAATACACGTTGATCTTCGATGCCAACAAGGACCAGATCCGCGACCCCGATCTCATCTATCCCGGCCAGATCTTCACCCTGCCGCGGAAGGCGCCCGTCAACTAGTCGATCCCAACCGACCCGGCCCATCGCCCTTAGCAAGCGTGCCGCTATGGGCTACACTCCGAGCCGTTTTTTGCGATGGCACCGGACGGCGGAATCCATGCAGTTGCCCATTCACCGCGAGGGTTGGCCCCTGATCGCCGCGTTCCTGCTGGCGACGGCCGCGCTGTGGCTGCTCTGGCCGCCACTCGGCATGGCCGGCGTGGTGCCGAGCTTGTGGTGCGTCTGGTTCTTCCGCGACCCCGAGCGGCGGGCCCCCGAGGAGGCGGGCGCCATTCTGGCGCCGGCCGACGGGCGGGTGCTCCCGGTCGTCGAGGCGCCGCCGCCCGCCGAGCTCGGGATGGGCCCCCGGCCGCTGACGCGGATCAGCATCTTCATGAACATCTTCGACGTGCACGTGAACCGCATCCCCGCGGACGGCAGGATCCTCGCCACCCATTACCGGCCCGGCCGGTTCTTCAACGCCTCCTTCGACAAGGCGAGCGAGCACAACGAGCGGCTGTCGGCGCTGATGGAGCTCGAGGGCGGAGAGCGCCTCGCCTTCGTCCAGATCGCGGGGCTTGTGGCCCGGCGCATCCGCAGCGTCCTCAAGCCCGGCGACGCCGTGAGCCGCGGGGCGCGCTTCGGGATCATCCGTTTCGGCAGCCGGGTCGACGTCTTCCTGCCTCCCGGCGCCCAGGTTTCGGTGACGCCCGGCGAACGCTCGGTCGCCGGCGAGACCGTCATCGCCCGGTTGGAGGGGAGCAATGCCCCCGCCGTCCACGGTCTCGGCGGCGGCGACGGAGGGAACGCCCGATGACGCGGAGACCGAGGAAACGTGTCGCCTCGCAGACCCGGGCCCGCCTGAGGGGCCTCAACTTCAACCGCCTGATCCCGAATATCCTGACGGTGCTGGCGCTCTGCGCCGGCCTGACGGCGGTGCTCTACGGCTACCAGGGCAAGTGGAAATTCGCCGTGATCGCGGTCCTGGTCGCCGCCGTGCTCGACGCCCTGGACGGACGTGTCGCGCGGCTGCTCGGCGGCTCGACCAAGTTCGGGGCGGAGCTCGATTCGCTTTCCGACTTCGTGAGTTTCGGCGTCGCTCCGGCGCTCCTGGTGTTTCTCTGGTCCTTGCAGGGCGCCCACGAGATCGGCTGGGTGACGGCGCTGGTGTTCTCCGTCTGCGCGGCGCTGAGACTGGCGCGCTTCAACACCCGGCTCGGCGTTTCGGACATGCCCGCCTGGGCGTCGAACTTCTTCACGGGGGTTCCCGCGCCGGCCGGCGGCGGCCTTGCCTTGCTGCCCATGATCCTGAGCTTCGCGTTCCACAATTCGGCGCTCTCCCATCCCGCCGTGAACATCCCGGTGATGGTCCTGGTCGCCTGTCTCATGATCAGCCGCATCCCGACCTACGCCGTGAAGCAGGTTCACGTTCCCCACCGCCTGGTCATGCCGTTCCTCCTGCTGGTGGGGCTGACGGCGGCCCTGCTCGCGATGGCGACATGGCTCACGGTGTCTGTGTTCCTGTTCGCCTACCTGGTGTCCATCCCCTTCTCCGTCCGCTCCTACCGCCGGCTGGCGAGCGCGGCGGCGCGGCAGGCGGGGGGCGGCGGCGCCAAGGCCGTCGGCGGCACGCAGGAGGCGGCCGCGGACCGCGTCTTCGAGGACATCGCCGAAGAGAGCGGCGAGGAGGAAGCGTTCGGCGAGGACGACGGGGACGGCCGTTAGGGCGACGCCAATGGTCCGGGCGCAGCTAGAGCCCGGCCACGTTCTCGGGATAGAGCTCGTCCACGCTGACCCGCCGGTGGGTCACCCCCTGCTCGTCGCAGAAGCGGACGAAGGCCTCCAGGGTCGGCCGGTTGGCCTCGACGCCGTAGGGCCAGAAATCGGCTCCGAACATGTCGCGGGCCTTCTCCGCATAGGCGAAACACCAGGGAATCGGGAAACGGCAGATGTTGCCGTCGAGCGCCCGGGTCAGGCTGCGGTTCTTCGCCTCCGTGAAGGCGGAGAACAGGCTGGGGCCGATCCAGGGATGGGCGTCGTAAATGTCCTTGCGGATGGCGACCGTGTGCATCATGGGAAAGATGCGGTTCTTCTCCCAGTAGCCCTCCTCGAGCGTCTGGAAATCGACGATCAGGCGCCGGATGCGCGGATCGCCGGCCTCGAACAGCTCCGGCGGATGGGCGCAGATCACGGCGTCGAGGTCGCCCGCCAGCAGCATGTCCATCAGCGACCGGTCGGTGATCTCCTGGTAGCTCACCCCTTCGGGAATGATGCCTCGGACCTGGCTCCAATTCGCCAGCGTGTTGATGCCCGCCCGGAACCACTCGATGTCGCGGAGCGGGATTCCGACATCATGCATCAGCCAGGCCCGGACATAGACGATGGCCGTCTGAACCCATTCCGGAATCCCGACCTTCTTTCCGGCCAGCTGCTCGGCCGAGGTGAGGGGACTGTCCGTCCTCACGTAAATGGCGTGCTGGCGGAAGAAGCGGGAGGGGAACACCGGAATGCCCGTCAGGTTGTCGTCCCCCTGCGAGGTGAGGGAGACGAACCTCGCGAGGGACATCTCCGACACGTGCCACTCCCGGCTTTCGGTGAACCTCGCGAAGATGTCCTCGACCGGCAGGTCGATATGATTGATCGCGATGCCGGGCGCCGTGACCTTGCCGTCGATGAAATCGCGGATGTGGTCGTAGTCGCTGATCGCGACGTCGAGGCTGAGCTCCCCCATTGATCCTCCTTGCCGGGCGGCGGGCCGCGTTGCCGCGTCCGGCGCCGCCGGTTGCCGCGGCGTTCAGTCCGCCTTTTCCATGTGGATCGTCCGCTGCGGGAAGGGGATGGAGATGCCGGCGCCGTCCAGCGATTCCTTCACTTTCCGCGTCAGGTCGAAATAGAGCGGCCAGTAATCCGAGGCCGCGCACCAGACCCTGATCTGCAGGTTGATCGCGCTGTCCCCGAGGGCCGTCGTCATGACCATCGGCTCCGGTTCCCCCTTAACGCGGCTGTCACCGGAAACGAGGTCCTTCAGCACCTGCAGCGCCTTGCCGATGTCGTCGCCGTAGCCGATGCCGACATTGATATCGACCCGCCGCGTGTCGTTGTGGCTGAAATTCTTGACCGCGGTGCCCCACAGCTGGCCGTTGGGGATGATGATGTGAACGTTGTCCGGGGTGTTCAGCGTGGTCATGAACAGGGTGACGGACTCGACCGTGCCGGCGACGCCGGCGGCCTCGATGAACTGACCCACCCGGAACGGCCGGAACAGGAGCAGCATGAAGCCCGCCGCGACGTTGCCGAGCGTCCCCTGGAACGCCAGGCCGATGGCGAGGCCCGCGGCGCCGAGTACGGCGATGAAGCTGGTGGTCTCCACACCGAATCGCGCGAGCACGGCGAGGACGGTGAAGACGATGACGCCGTACCGGACCAGGCTGGCCACGAAATACCGGATGGTGTCATCGACCCTGGGGCTCTTGCCCAACGCGGTGCTCGTCAGGCGCGCAGCCCAGCCGGCGGCGATGTAACCGACGATCAGGATGACGATCGCGCCGAGGACGTTCAGGCCAAAGGTGCTGATCACCGCGATGACCTGTTCGGTCGCATTCCTAGCGGATTCTTCCATGTCAGTTTGTTCCCCCTGTTTCGGCAGTTCGGGCGGTGACGCCGCAGCCTGCCGTGATCAAACCGCCCATTAGAATAAACGCCCCCGCGGCCCCGCGCCAAAGCGATTCGTCACCGCCGGTCGCCCCAGGTCTCCCGGGTGGCGGTGATTTCCACCTCGACCAGCTTTCCTTCCGCGGAATAGCCCTCGACGAAACCGATGTCGAGCGCCGGCGGCAGGGCGCCGGCCGTCTCCCGGAAGAGGGAGCGGAGATGGTCCGGGCTCTGGCTCGAATGCAGATAGCAGGCGGCATGGACGACGCGGTCCCAACCGGAGCCGCATTCCGCGAGGTAATCGGTGATCCGCGGCAGGATGTCGCCGCGGAGTTGATCGTCCAGGGTGGGAAGCACCGCGGTTTGCCCGGAGAACACGAGGAGGGGGCCGGCGGTCAGGTAGCGGCAGGGAAGCCTCGGCGGATCGTTTTCGCGAATCGCCTTGTCGTGGCCCGGACTCGGCTTCAGGGTGATCAGGTCCATGGCTACCGCGGCCTCGGAGTCGAAGACGCGGGGCGCGATATAGCTCGATGTGGCGGCGCGGGCGGGCCCGGAAAGGACCGACCGGCGCACGTCGCTGGCGGCGTCCCGGGCGGCGCGGTCGCGGCCGAAAATGCGGCTTCTGACGGCGTTGGCGAGGCTCAGCCCGTAGGGCGCCAGCGCTTCCTCGAAGGCCCGGAACATGGCCTCCGTACCGGCGGCAGGCGCGGCGCCGGGACGGGCTTCCGCGCTCAGTTCGACGAATTCCAAGTCGAGCCAGTTCTTCAGGGTGATGCGCATGCGGCGGGCCTCCCGTGGGGGGTTGTCGTTAATATCCGTTCTTGCGGTCGCCTGGACCGGCGGGCAAAGTACACGACTCGCGGCAATATTAGTTAACAAAGGCACGCGGCGAGCGGGGCGAAAATAACCTTTCATCAATATTCTCCGACTAAGTTTCATGCGGCAAATGAGATAGAATTCTATGATTGTGGTTGGGGAACTTCCGTTGCTCGTGCATGGCCGAGCCACAGGGGCGAGAGAGAGCCGCGCCGCCGCGGGTTGAGGAGTGGGTCGAGATGTCCATGCCGCTAATGGGTGAGATATTGGTCGCCAAGGGATTGGTGACCCTGGACGAGGTGGAGCGGGCCTTGCAGCTCCAGCGCGAGAACGGCGGCCGGTTCGGCGACTGCCTGGTCTCGCTCGGCGTCGTCACCGAGGCGGACATCGACGAGATCCTGAAGGAAACCCCCGACGCGCCGCGCAACCTCAAGGAGCTCGACGTCGACCCCATGATCGTGCTGCAGCTGATGATCAAGGGGATCTATCTCGAAAGTTTCGAAACCCCCTCCCAGATCGCGGAGGCGATGCGGCTCCCCAATTCCATCATCAACGAGCTCTTGAAGGAGGCCGTCGACCGCAAGCTGGTGGAGGTTGTCGGTTCCGCCGATTCCGGGGCCGGCGCGTTTTCCGAGATGCGCTACATGCTGACGACGCTCGGCCGCAGCTGGGCCAACGAGTCCCTCGAACAGAGCCAGTATTTCGGCCCGGCGCCGGTGACCCTGGAATCCTTCCGCTACCGCGTCGGCCTTCAGAAAGTCACCAATGAATGGGTGACCCGGGAAAATATCGTCCAGGCGTTCAGCGAGCTGGTGATCCCCGACCGCTTCGTCGACCGCCTGGGGCCGTCCATCAATTCCGGCCAGGCGATCCTGATCTACGGACCGGCGGGCAACGGCAAGACCACCATCGCCGAGATCCTCGGCAGTGTGTTCCGCAACGTCATCTATATCCCGCATTGTTTCGAGGTCGACGGCCAGATCATCAAGGTGTTCGATCCCGCGGTGCACAAGCCGGTCAGCGAGGCCGCCGCCGGCACGGTGCCCCGGCTCAGCATCCAGCGCGACCATTTCGACCGGCGCTGGGTGCCCTGCCAGCGCCCGCTGGTAATCGCCGGCGGCGAGCTGACGCTCGACATGCTGGACCTGCAGTTCAGCCAGGTCTCGCGATTCTACGAGGCGCCGCTGCACGTCAAGGCGCTCAACGGAATCTTCGTGATCGACGATTTCGGCCGCCAGCGGGCGGAGCCCGAAGACATCCTCAACCGCTGGGTGATGCCGCTCAACAACCGGGTCGATTACCTGAAACTGCACACCGGCAAGTCCTTCCAGGTGCCTTTCGACGAGCTGGTGATCTTCTCCACCAACATGCATCCGAACGACCTGATGGACCCCGCCTTCCTCAGGCGCATCACCTACAAGCTGGAGACCGTCGAGCCGTCCGAGGATCTGTTCCGACGGGTGTTCGAGAATGTCGCGCGCAAGGAAGACCTCGACCTGACCGAGGAGGTCTACAACCAGGTGCTGGAGACGATCCGCGGGCACGGCGCGGCGCTCGCCTACTTCCATCCGCAGTTCATCGTCTCCCAGGTGCTCGCCACCTGTAAGTTCCAGGGCGTGAAGCCGGAATTCACCCGCGACAATATCAACGACGCGATGCTGAACCTGTTCGTCCACGACACCAGGTCGGAGGCCGACACCCAGATGGCCCGCTCCATGAACCTGTCCGGCGCCATGCGCAAGACCGCCTGACCCGAGGGGGCCCCGGCCCCTCGGGACCGCGCCGCCGGGTCCGCCCCCGGCCGTCTTGATCCATGGCCATTGTGCGCCCGGCTCTCCTTGTCCTACTCTTGCCCATGAACCGCTCTTGACAAGGAGAGCGGGCAAAGGCTGGAGGGAGACGCAGCGATGGCGCGCACATCCGAAGAATTCAGGGAAGCCATACTCGACCTGCTGCAGGAAATGCGGTGGGACACACCGACCATTCTCGAGGATTACCTGCGAAACCACCTGACCCGGGAGGGCGCCCTGGTCTATGGGCTGGAGCATTGCGTGTTCGCGGCGAACTTCCCGCGCTGGCTCGCCAACATCACGGGAAACTGTCCCCATCTCGAGGTCCGCAAGTACTTGATCGAGAACATGTACGTGGAGGAGGTCAAGGACCCCACCATCCCCACCGGCCACTATGAGAGCCTGGTGGATTTCGCCGAGGAGCTGGGGGCCGACCGGGACTTCATCCTCGGCTACGGCGGGGCGCCGGTCACCAAGATGCGCATCGCCTATTGCGAATGGGTGAGCCGCACCAAGCCGTGGCTGGAAGCCTTCGCCGCCATCGCCGGTAACGAGGTCGCGCGCGGCAACGCGATGATCGGGCGCGTGGGCGAGCGCGCCCGCACATCCCGGCGCACCTTCGAAACCCTGGGGCTGTCGGAGAAGGCGCTCGCGCATTGGGATTCGGCGGAAGTGGCCGACGGCGGCGAGGGCGGCCACGGCGATGCGCCGCTCGACATCCTGGACACCTACGCCAGGACCCAGGAACAGCAGGACGCCTGCCTCCGGGCCATGCGGGAGCGTCAGGAGGTCAATCGCATCTGGTCGGATCAGGTCGGCGCCTGGGCGTTCGAGGCCTCGGGCCTGGCGCCGCCCTCCATCGACCGCCGCCAGCCGAGACCCCGGCCGGTCCTCGCTGCATGAGCCCCGGCGCGGGCGCCGGAGGCCGCGGCGATGGCTGACACCCCGCGGGTCGCCGTCGTGACCGGAGGCGCAAGCGGCATCGGTCTGGCCATCGCCCGCCACTTGGCGGGGGAGGGCATGGCGGTCGTCGCCGCGGACAGCGATGGGGCGGCCTGCGCCGAGGCGCGCGGCGTCCTGGAGGCCGCGGCGGCAGGCGGCAGCGCCGTGATCGAGGCGGACATCGGCACGCCCGAAGGGGCGGCCGCCGCCATCGGTGGGGCCATCGACGGCTTCGGCCGGATCGACCTTCTGTGCAACAACGCCGCGGTCCATCCCAGGGAACTGCTGGAGGACCATGCTCTCGACACGTGGCGCGAGACCTTCCGGGTCAATGTCGACGGCGCCCTGATGTGCGCGCAGCGGGCGCTTGCCCACATGAAGCGCGAGGGGCGGGGGACCATCGTCAACATCGGCTCCATCAGCGGCACGGCGCCCTATGCCACCGGCGGCGCCTATGCCGCCTCCAAGGCCGCGCTCGCGATGCTGACCAAGGTGCTGGCCATCGAGGCCGGGCCCTACGGCGTGACGGTCAACTGCATCGCGCCGGGGGCCATCCGCCACCGCCCCGGCAGCGAGGATCAGGACCCATCCCCGCCCCAAGGCATCCCCATCGGCCGCCGCGGGACGACGGCGGACGTCGCCCATCTGGTCTCCTACCTCGCCTCCGATAAGGCCGGGTACCTGACGGGCGCGGTGATCGTGCTGGACGGCGGGGCGACGGCCGGGCGGCTGCGCCGCTAGCGCCCCGGCCCACATAAGAGGAAACGAGACGGGAGGACAACGTGGACGATCTGCCCCCAATTCCGGCGAAAGCCGCGGACACCCTCAACGACATGCTGGACAACTGCGCCTGCATCGAAGCCGGGCAGAACGTGCTCGTCCTGGCGGCCAATGACGGCCTCAGGGGCGGCGTCAATATCGTCGACGAGGCCACGGTCGGCTGGGTCGCCGACGGCGTCAGGCAGCGCGGCGCCGATTCCCGGGTGATGTGGGTCGACATGCCCGAGCGGCCGGCGGTGATCTGGCCGGACATCGCCACCCGCGACACGGTCTGGCGCATCCCTGCGGAGGTCAAGGCGGCGATGAAGGACGCCGACATCCTGATCAGCCATGTCTTCGACCTCTCCTCGGAGGAGCATCTCAAGGAACTGCCGGAGACGCTGCGCGAATACGAGCTTCCCATGGTGCGCAACATGGCGACGACCGCATCGCTGCTGATGACGGATTGGGCGCGCACGCCCCATGACCTGATCGCCGAGATCCGCTACCGCATGGGCGAATTCATCGTCGCCGGCGAGCCGTGGGAGCTGACCCACCCCAACGGCACCCATCTCAAGGGCACCGTCGGTCCCGGTCCCCGTGCCCGGCCGACCTACGTCTACTGGCGCAGGGACGGCTTCTACCGGCCGTTCCCCGACGGCATCTACCCCGCCGTCGATCCGGTGGGCTGCGAGGGCATCTACATCTTCGATCGCATGATGCCGATCTGGGCCCGTAACATCGGCGTGCCTCCCGCGTTCAGCGCGCCGGTCGTCCTGACCGTCGAGGACAACCACGTGGTCAAGGTCGAGGGCGGGCCGGAAGCCGCAACCATATCCGGCTTCCTCGAGGCGCTGGCGGCGTCCATCGGCGAGGACCACGCCTACGAGATCAGGGCGCCCCATGGCGGCGTCCATCCCTCGGCCATGGTCACGGAGGCGGAATGTCCGGACGAGGATTACCGGGAATTCATCGCCTCCTTCCACCCCTTCAGCGTGCACATGCATCTCGGCCAGGGCGGGCGCAACAAGGATTTCCCCTACAATCTGCACACCGCCTGCGAGGTCCGCGGCGGCACCCTCACGGTCGGCGGCCACAAGGTCCACGACGGCGAGCGCCTGGCCGTCGCCGACGATCCCCGGGTGCGCGCCGTCGCCCGGCACACGCCCCACCTGCCCGGGGTGGAGGGGATCTCGGCCTTGTCCGGCTGAAGCGGCGGCAGAGGCCCCGTTTCGCTACTCGACGACCTTGCGGTAGAGGTGCCAGGTCGCATGGCCGAGCACGGGGATCACCACCGCAAGGCCGACGAAGGCCGGCAGGCAGCCCAGGAACAACAGGACCGCGATGATCAGGCCCCAAAGGCCCATCGACATCGGGTTGGTCAGGACCGCGCGCATCGACGTCTTCGCCGCCGTCAAGGCGCCGACCTTGCGATCGAGCAGCAGCGGGAAGGAGATGACGCTGATGCACAGCACCAGGAGGGCGTAGAGGAAACCTACCGCGGTGCCGATGACCACCAGTTGGGCCCCCTTGGCGGTGGTGGCGACCTGGGTCCAGAAGGCGCCGATGGATGTAGCGACGGTGCCGTCGAAGGTCAGGTTGTAGATCCACAGCGCGGAGATCAGCCACGCCAGGAATATCGCGATCATCACCACGCTGAGGACGAGAATCGCGCCGATCGAGGGCGAGCGGAGGACGCGGAAGCCGTCGGTGACGGAAACCTTCAATCCCTTCTCGCGGCGCCGGCTCATTTCATAGAGGCCCATGGCGATCAGCGGGCTGATCAGCGCGATGCCCGAGAACAGCGGCCAGACCAAGGGCAGAACTTCATGCCCCGCGCCGATCCTTGCGGCCACCAGGGTGACGACGGGATAGATCATGACGCAGAGCACGAGATGGGTGGGATGCGCCTTGAAGTCGTCGAACCCTTCGCTGAGGGCGTTCAGGATATCCCTGAGGCGGACGTCGCGGACCTTCAGTTGATCGGTGCTGACCCCGGCCTTGGGCAGGTCGGTGAGGGTGTCTTGGTGGGTCATCGTCGCGCCTCCTCTGTTGTTGCTTGGACCCGACACCGTCCCTGCCGGCAGCGGAGGTCTCCGGGGCGGGCCCTTGTAATCGCGCTTAACGCCTTGAGATTCGGTACTCCATTCTACTTCGCGGCAACCGCCAATGATTGCGATTGATTGTTGGTCCCAACAAATGGGACGTAGTAAAAATCATCTTCTCCGATTCTTGCCAAACTGTACATACAAACCGTCGCGGCACGGGCAGCGCGACGGTTTTTGACTTTATCGGCGAGCCCGTTGCGGTTTCCGCCGCCCGGTCTAAAATTCCTCGCAATCATGGTTTCGGTATGTTAATTCCATGCCCCAACGGCTATGCCATAAGGCCCGCTCCCGGCATGGGGCACAGTGACGGGTCGGCTTCGAGGCATGTGGTCGCCTTCGTCCGGGGGATCCCGGGTGCGGTCGCTCAGGAGGGCGCTGAAGCGGTGAGGAGCTTACCGGTTCGTTCGGATCAAAGCGTATTCAGGGGGTGGTTTGCCATAACAGCAGGGGGGTTCGCCCTGGTCGGAGGCCGCACGGCAGACCGGGGCTGCGGGCACGCGCCAAAGAATGCATCTGCGGATATGGATTCCATGAAACAAGAGAGGGTCAGCCCGCGCCGCATCGACTGAACATCCGGTGCGGGCCGGTGGCGTCTAGAGGTAAGGAATGACAAAGGGAATTACCGTAGCTCTCCTGCTGTTCCTGGTCGCGGCCGGAACGGTCGCGTTCCACGTTTGGAGCCCCTGGTGGTTCACCCCGATCGCCTCCAACTGGGAATACATCGATCACACGATCGTCCTCACGTTCTGGATCACCGGCGCGGTGTTCGTCGCCGTCGTCGTCTTCATGGCCTACTGCGTGCTGAAATTCCGTCACAGGGACGGGGCGCGGGCCGAGTACAATCCGGAAAACAAGAAGCTCGAGTGGTGGCTGACGGGCCTCACCGCCTTCGGCGTGATGGCCATGCTGACCCCGGGTCTGTTCGTCTGGAACCAGTACGTGTCGGTTCCCAAGGACGCGGGGCAGTTCGAGGCGCTGGGCCAGCAATGGCAATGGAGCTTCCGCCTGCCGGGCAAGGACGGCGTGCTCGGCAAGACCGCCGTCAGGTTCGTCAAGGACACCAATCCCTTCGGCATCGATCTCAAGGACCCGAGTGGGCAGGACGACCTTTTGATCGCCGGCGATGACCTGCACATCGCCTTGGACAAGCCGGTCAAGGTGTTGCTGCGGTCCCTCGACGTGCTCCACGACTTCTATGTTCCGGAGTTCCGGGCGAAGATGGACATGGTCCCGGGAATGGTGACTTATTTCTGGCTAAAGCCGACGCGCACGGGCCGGTTCGACATCATGTGCTTCGAGTTGTGCGGGATCGGCCATTACGCCATGCGCAGCAAGGTCGTCGTCGACACCGCGGCCGATTACGCGGCCTGGGTCGGCAAGCAAAAGACCTTTGCCCAGTCCCTGCGGGAGGCCGGGATCAAGCCGCTGACCGATACCGCGGTCGCATCGTCGGAGGACGCCGGAACGACCGCGCCGGCCCCCGCCCCCGTGGCGACCAACCAATAGACTCACACGAAGAGTGAAGAGGGCGTTCCAATGGCCGATATCGCACCAACCGCTGGCAGCCAAGTCCCACCCGCCGAGGTCGAGGAAGTCGAGCTCTATCACGCGAAAAGCTTCTGGACGAAGTACATCTTCAGCCAGGACGCCAAAGTCATCGCCATCCAGTATTCCTCCACCGCCATAGGGATCGGCCTGGTGGGGCTGGTACTGTCGTGGATGATGCGCCTGCAACTCGGCTTCCCCGAGAGCTTCGCCTTCATCGACGCCACCGACTACTACCAGTTCATCACCATCCACGGCATGATCATGGTGATCTACCTGCTGACGGCGCTGTTCCTCGGCGGCTTCGGCAACTACCTCATCCCGCTGATGGTGGGCGCGCGGGACATGGTGTTCCCCTACGTCAACATGCTGAGCTACTGGGTGTACCTCGGGGCCGTGGCGCTTCTGGTGGCGAGCTTCTTCGTGCCCGGCGGCCCGACGGGCGCCGGCTGGACCCTTTACCCGCCGCAGGCGATCCTCCCCGGCACCCCGGGCGCCGACGCCGGTTCCGGCGGCGGCATCGTCCTGATGTTGGTCTCCCTGGCCCTGTTCATCGTCGGCTTCACCATGGGGGGGCTGAACTACGTGGTGACGGTCCTTCAGGCGCGCACCCGGGGCATGACCCTGATGCGGCTGCCGCTCTCCGTCTGGGGCATCTTCGTCGCCACCGTGCTCGCGTTGCTCGCCTTCCCGGCGCTGTTCGTGGGCGCCGTGATGATGTTGCTCGACCGGCTGCTGGGGACCAGCTTCTTCATGCCCACCATCGTCCAGGCGGGACAGCAGCTCGCCTACGGCGGCGGCAGCCCGATCCTGTTCCAGCACCTGTTCTGGTTCTTCGGCCATCCCGAGGTCTACATCGTCGCCCTGCCGGCCTTCGGCATCGTCTCCGACCTCATCAGCGTGCATGCGAGACGCCACATCTTCGGCTACCGCATGATGGTCTGGGCCATCGTCATCATCGGCGGCCTGAGCTTCATCGTCTGGGCGCACCACATGTATGTCAGCGGCATGAACCCGTGGTTCGGCTTCTTCTTCGCGACCACGACGCTGATCATCGCCGTTCCCACGGCGCTCAAGGTCTACAACTGGACGCTGACGCTGTGGCGCGCCAACATCAATCTCACCCTGCCGATGCTGTTTGCCCTGGCCTTCCTGGTCACCTTCGTGAACGGCGGCATCACCGGCCTGTTCCTCGGCAACGTCGTGGTGGACGTGCCGCTGTCGGACACCATGTTCGTGGTGGCGCATTTCCATATGGTGATGGGCGTCGCGCCGATCCTGGTGGTCTTCGGCGCGGTCTATCACTGGTACCCGCTGATGACCGGGCGGATGCTGCACGAAGGCATGGGCCAGTTTCATTTCTGGACCACCTTCCTCGGCGCCTACACGATCTTCCTGCCGATCCACTACCTCGGCCTGCTCGGCGTGCCGCGGCGCTATTTCGAGATGGGCGAAACCGGCTTCATCCCGGCTTCGGCGCAGGACCTCAACGCCTTCATCACCGTGGTGGCGCTGCTCGTCGGCGTCGCCCAGATCGTGTTCTTCGTCAACGTCTTCTGGAGCATGAAACACGGCAAGCTGGCGGGAAAGAACCCGTGGAAGGCGGCGTCGCTGGAATGGCAGACCCCGGAAGTGCCTCCCGGGCACGGCAATTTCGGGAAGGAACTGCCCCTGGTCTACCGCTGGGCCTATGACTACGGCGTGCCCGGCGCGCCCGACGACTTCATCGCGCAGAACGTGCCCGGCACGGCGAGCGAGGGGGCGCACCGCACGTGAACCTGTTCCAGGAACTCACCACGAAGCCCTGGCTCGACCCCACGGGGCCGGGCAAGGAGCCGGAGGAGGCGGTGAGCCTCGCCCTGCCGCGCTCGACGGTCGGCCTGCGTGTGTTCCTGGTGGTGGTGACGGTGCTGTTCGCGCTGTTCATCGTCTCCTACAGCGACCGCATGCTGCTGTCCGACTGGAGGGCCATGCCGGAGCCCTGGCTGCTGTGGCCCAACACGCTGATCCTGGTGCTCGCCAGCGCCTCGCTGCACTGGGCGACGGTTTCCGCGCGCCGCGGGCGGCTCGATGAGATGAAGACCAGCCTGGTGACCGGCGGCGCCTTCTCGCTGGCGTTCCTGGCCGGTCAGCTTTTCGCCTGGCAGGCCCTGGTGGCGGGCGGGTATTACGCGGCCTCCAACCCCGCGAATGCCTTCTTCTATGTCCTGACGGCGCTGCACGGGCTGCACCTGATCGGCGGCGTCGGGGCGATCGGCCTGACCTTCGCGAAGCTGCGCCGCGGGGCCAAGGTGGAAGACGTGGCCCAGGCCGTCGATCTCTGCGCCGTCTATTGGCATTTTCTGTTCGTGGTTTGGCTGGTCGTCTTCGGCCTGCTGTTGTTTACGTAACGAGGGCAAAAAAACAAATGTCAGATACCACAGCGACAGGTACCGCGAGCGTGTCCGCCAGGCCCGACGGCGCGCGAGGCTTCGTGGCCGATTGGTCATCGGACCAGAGGACGTTCAAGGGCGTCCCCTGGGGGAAGGCCATGATGTGGATCTTCCTCCTTTCGGACACCTTCATCTTCAGCTGCTTCCTGCTGTCCTACATGACGGTGCGGTCGTCGACCACGGTGCCCTGGCCCAACCCGTCGGAGGTGTTCGCGCTGTCCTTCGGGGGCGAGCCCATCCCGCTCATCCTGATCGCCATCATGACCTTCATCCTGATCACCTCGTCGGGCACCATGGCGCTCGCGGTGAACTTCGGTTACCGCAAGAACCGCGCGGTGACGGCGATCCTGCTGGTCGTCACCGCGATCTTCGGCGCGACCTTCGTCGGCATGCAGGCCTTCGAGTGGACCAAGCTGATCGTCGAGGAAGGGGTCAGGCCCTGGGGCAATCCCATGGGCGCCGCCCAGTTCGGGTCCACCTTCTTCATGATCACCGGCTTCCACGGCTTCCACGTCTCGGTCGGCGTGCTGTTCCTGCTGATCGTCGCGCGCAAGGTCTTGAAGGGCGAATACGATCGCGGCGACAAAGGCTACTTCACCAGCCGCAAGGGCAGTTACGAGATCGTCGAGACCATGGGCCTCTACTGGCATTTCGTCGACCTCGTCTGGGTCTTCATCTTCGCGTTCTTCTATCTCTGGTAGGGCAGTCAAATGACACACGAACAAACGCAGACGCACGGCGGCGAGGCGCATGTCGAAGGCCAGCAGCATCCGCTCGGCATCTACTTCAAGATCTGGGCCTGGCTGTTCGTGCTCTCCACCTTTTCCTACCTGGTGGACTATTTCCACGTCCAGGGCCTCCTGCGCTGGACCCTCATCATCATCTTCATGCTGGCCAAGGCGGGGCTGATCGTCGCCGTCTTCATGCACATGATGTGGGAGCGGCTGGCGCTGATCTACGCCATCCTGGCGCCGCCGGTGTTCATCCTGGTGTTCGTGGCCCTGATGACCTCCGAATCGGGCTACACCTTCCTGACACGGACGATCTTCTTCGTGACCGGTTCCTGACCGGCCGGCGCAAGCCGATGATCGCCTTCACGGGGCGCCCGGGCCAGGCCCGGGCGCCCTTCGTTTTCCTCGGTCCGGGAGCGCCGCGACGGCGGTCATGGGTCGGGATGTCGAAGGAGTTGGCTGGGGGATCTGGACCACGATGAACCTGAACCGGGCTTTAAGAAGAAGTCGTGGGAGCCGCCTGAAGATTGGGGGCCGGTGGATCGCTATGTCTCTCCCAAGTCCAACCCGTCGCCTGCGGGTCGCCCGTGGGAACGGCTCTACTTCCGTAACCATCCACCCGTGAACCGGCTGCGGGTCGGGGTGGTCGGCTTCGATGACCCACCGCCCAGGGCATTGCCGCGCACGAATGTGATCAACAGCAAGAACTAAGAACAAGAAGAAGGACCGCCGCCTCCGGCCCGACCCCTCGGCTCATGCGTGAGCGGGGCAGTAGGACAACCGGAGGCAGACGGCCCCGCAACAACGCGAACACCATGGATTCTGCATGCTGAAGTATTTCTCGGTTTGATTGAAGGCTTAGTTTGTAGTAGCGTCTCTCACGCCACACAACATCCTGTATCGGTGTTGGTGGCCGAGCCGTTTCGGTTTGCCAAGTCTGACCGCAAGCATTGCTTCCTGCCAGCCTTGGAGGGCCTGAACACTCTTTGACTTGAGAGAGCCGACTTCGGTCCGTTCTCACAGACGAGGAGACATACCATGTCTGACCCGCGCGCTTCGCGTGGTGAGCGGACGTTGCCGCTCACTGTAGCCAACACCGGCTTCCTCTTGGACCGTCTAGGCCAAGACTGCCATCCCCTCCAGTTCCTTCGAGAACTCACTCAGAATTCCATCGAAGCTATCGGTCGTTGCCAGAGCGACAACCCGCAAGTGCTGTGGGACGTTGACTGGAACACTTTCGACCTCAGCGAAGAGGCTGTCTACAAGCTGTCAGTCACTGACAATGGCGACGGCATGACTGGCCCAGAGATGGGGAACTATCCGGTTGACGTACCATAGCTAATCCCCTATACTGGCTTCACCAATCGAGGAACGAAGCCATGTCAAAAGTCGATCTTACACACCCCATCTATCACGATGAAGATGCTGCCAGGGAACACCTGGAAAGCCTCTTGTGGCCCGATGGTCCTGTCTGCCCCCGCTGTGGTAGCGATAAGGCAACCAAACTCAAGGGCAAATCCACTCGCCCAGGCGTCTACAAATGCCGCCCGTGCAAGAAGCCCTTCACGGTCACCATTGGAACCGTCATGGAACGGTCCAAGGTCCCACTGTGCAAGTGGGTCCTCGCCGCTCAACTCATGGCGTCATCCAAGAAGGGCATGAGCGCGTTGCAGCTCAAGCGCATGATCGGCACCAATTACGAAACCGCTTGGTTCCTGTTCCATCGCCTCAGGGAATGCACCATTGATCCCAAGAAGGGCCCCATCGGTGGCGAGAACAAGGTAGTTGAGGCCGATGAAACCTATATCGGCGGCAAGGCCAAAAACGTCCACAAGGGCAAGCCCGTCCCTAAGAAACAGGCCGTGTTCGCACTGGTGGAGCGCGGCGGCGAAGTACGGTCCTTTCACGTTACCAAGGTCAACGCCAAGACCCTGCGGCCTTTGTTGGTTACCAGCGTGAGCCGCAAGTCCTATTTGATGTCAGACGAACACACTGTTTATCCGACGATGGGCAGGGAGTTCTCCGGGCACGGCACGGTCAACCACAGCGCCGGCGAGTACGTGCGCGGCTCCTTCTGGTACACCAACTCGGTTGAAAGCTATTTCGCCCTTCTCAAGCGTGGCATGATGGGCTCATTCCATAACGTGAGCGAAGCCCACCTTTACCGCTATCTTGCGGAGTTCGATTTCAGGCATAACCACCGCAAGGCCAGCGACAAGGAACGCGCCGAAGCCCTACTTAAGGGCGCCAAGGGCAAGCGGCTCATGTATCATCAACCTTGTGAAGCCTCGCACGCCTAAGCAGAAGGCCCGCACTTTCCTGCGCTGGCGCGCTTCCCGCGATTCCGAGTAGGCTTCCCCTTGCTCCGATCCCTCTTAGGCCGGGGTTGGGGCGGGGTCTTCAGTAGTCGATATAGCAGCGCATCACGGCGTTCGGCGGTATCACGCTGGCTGCGTTGGTCATCTTGCTCGTTCATGGGAACAGACTACCATGCCCAAAACAACCAATCACGGGCGAATTGGTTACTGCATCTATTGTGGATCGACCGGCCCCGAACTTAGTCGCGAGCACATTGTACCGCTCTCTCTCGGCGGTAATCATGTTCTATCAAAAGCCAGTTGCCCAGACTGTTGCTGCATTACCAAGGACTTCGAACACACATGCGCCCGCTCGCTGTTTGGTCCCTATCGTGTCAGAGAGAACTTGCCAACACGACACCCCCAAGAAAGGCCGGCCACCTTGACGCTGCATCTTGTCGACCAGGACGGGACCGAACGACGGGTGGAACTGGCGCCAGAGAAACACCCGGCCACCCTCATTATGCCGATATTTGACCAACCGCGTCTATTAAGGCCACCAGACGAACCAGAACCAAAAGGCTACACCATGTGGCTGGCTATCCCCGACCGAGATACCCTTAACTTAGTTGAAAGGCACGGTGCCGCCTCAATGAAACTCGGCACTTTCGAATTTCTCAGCTTTTGCCGATTACTTGCAAAGATTTCCCATGCAGCCGCTTACGCTCACAGAGGTTTCCGAGATCTATTCGAACCCCTACTTCCTGACTTCATACTAGGGAAAAGCGAAGATTATCGAGACTTTGTCGGAGGGAACTCACAAAGATTTAATGAACCAGAAGAGATGGCATTTCCTATGTTTTTTGAATCTGTAGATATTGGTGATCTAAGATATCTTGTGGCCCAGCTCCGTCTTTTCGCCTATCAGGCAACCCCTGTCTACCGTGTCGTCGTTGGCCGACGTAATGTAGTCCAGACACTTAAAGATAATTGACGGCCTGTCACACAGATACAAAACGCACTGCCGGTATACCTCGCGCGTGTCATCGGACAGATCGCCCCAAGACCTCGCTTCCATGCTCGGGTCTAGATGTTCCAAGGTTTCAAAAAGAAGGCACGCAAACGCCTCCACCGGGTCCGCATCATCTGAAGCCCTGTCCGCCGAGGCGCTGGCCTGTCCGCCAATATGTAATTCATCACTCATGGTACGTCAACCGGATAGTTTCCCAGAGATGGTTGAGTACATCAATCAACTCTCGTCTTCGCTCAGTCAGCAGTCCCTGACCGGTAACTACGGTGTCGGAGCGAAGATTGCCGCTGCTACCCGGAACCATGCAGGCTTGATCTACATGTCCTGGAAGAACGGAGTCGGCTCCATGATTCACCTTTGGCGGGACCCCGAAGATGGCTGTTATGGGCTTCGCCAGATCGAACGACCAGATGGATCATTCGGCCACTGGGCGGAGCTTGAGGACGATGTTAAGCCGGAGATGATCGGAGACCATGGCACCAAGGTTATTCTACTCGGCAACGCGCTGGGTCAAGACACGATGCGCGCGCCTGAGGGTGCGGCAAGCCCTTCAAGGTGGATCGCGAAGTACCTAAACTCCAGATACTTTGACCTTCCCCCGAATGTATCTATCCGCGCTCGTGAGGGCTGGGAGCATCCTCGATCCGACCGTGATCGCAACATCCTTAGGACCATCACGGGCCAGAAGAAGTACCTGGAGGATCATTCTCAAGCCTCGGGCGTTGTTTCGCTAACAGGCGCGAGCGCCCACTGGTGGGTACTCAAGGACGAGCCTGCCCTCAGTCAGAACAGTGGCTAGATCGAATCCGCTGGTCATGTCGCTGCGCTCTATCAAGGCGAACTGTACGAGAGGGCTATGAGCAGGAGCGGGCGCGCCTTGCTGCAGAGCTTCGGCATCTTGCTCGGACACAACAGAGTGGTGATCTATGTTGAGCCGGATTTGAACGGATCGAAGTCCATCACCACAGATACTGCTCGAATCCATATCCTACTCGATGGTCAGAGCTTCCCTTGGGAGGACTTCGCGACAGAGTTTGGCAGTAAGCTATCGGACGTGTCACATGGTAACTTAACACCAACTGATGCGCCGGTAGCGCGAGCTGCTGGCACGGGCGAACTGAACGTTCCATCCATCGAGGTCAGAGGAGGCAACCTAGAGCAGGGAACTATGCGTTACCGCACCAGCCCTGATGCTGGTGACTTGTCCCTTCAAGGCGGGGCACCCGGCGTCACCGTTGCCTTTCCCATCACGCAACAGACTGTTACGCGAGTAATCGCTAACAAGGACGCCCTGGCCCTGCAGGCGCGGGGGCTTATATCTCTACTCGACGCTGCTGATCAGGAAGCCGCTGCCGGCAGTAATGCTCCGTCTCTAACGCTTTGGGAGCCCGGGAAGGATGGTGACGAAGAACTCAAGAAACTACTGAGAGAACTCCGTGACGAACTTCGACGGTTTACGGAGGCTCTTGAGAGCGCTCCGAACGAAGTCACCACTGAAAGCCTTTCCTCTCTGCGGAAAATAGGTCTCGCGTTTGCGGTGGGCTTCGCTGGAGCGGTGGGCGCATGGATGGGCAACGCTACCATGGCTCTGCTTTGGGACATCCTCGCCAGCCTGGGAGTTGACTGGAACACCTTCAAGGAATGCCTACAGGGAAACCCCGGCCTGTCCCTATAGCCGGGCTGTAAGTAGGGCGACAGAGTGCAGATGGCCTGGGTAGCTCAACCGCTTCCCTCTCAGGTGTGCCTGAGAGGAGCCGTGGGGTGTCCCTATGCCGACCCCGTGTTCTGTACTCGTAAGGCCCTTGGACGGTCGGTAATGCCTCGTTTTTTAAAGATTATGAGAGTTTGGCTGGGGGACCTGGATTCGAACCAGGACTAAGCGGGTCAGAGCCGCTCGTTCTACCGTTAAACTATCCCCCACCAGGGGTGCCGGGCCTTCGGCCGCGGGGGTGCTTCTACCATATCCCGTCATAAAAATCAGTTTCAAGTGCAAGGGCGCAAAACCTGGATTCGGACCCTTCCCGGGCCGCGGCCCCCCGCCTTATCCCCTTCGCGGCGGGGCCAAGTTTGGCTAGAATTCCTGCCATGAGGACCCAAGACACGAGGACTCGCCGGGGGCCGGGGACCCGGGCGAAGCGCGTCAGGCGCGCCGCGGGGCAAGGCCCCGAGGACGAGGCGGACGGCGGCTCGGGCGCTTACGCGGCGCTCGATCTCGGGACCAACAACTGCCGTCTCCTGGTGGCCAAGCCCGTAGGAGAGGGGTTCCGCGTGGTCGATGCGTTTTCCCGCATCGTGCGCCTGGGCGAAGGGCTGGAGACGACCGGACGCCTGGCCGAGGCGGCGATGGACCGGACCGTCGCCGCCTTGCGCGTCTGCGCCTCGAAAATGGACCGCAAGCGCGTGATCAAGGCGCGCAACGTGGCGACCGAGGCCTGCCGCCGCGCGGGGAACTGCGAGGAGTTCCTCGACCGCGTCTGCGGGGAAATCGGTCTGCGGTTCGAGATCATCTCTCCCCAGGAGGAGGCGCGCCTGGCGCTGGCGGGCTGCATCCCGCTGCTTCTGGAAGGTTATCCCTACGCCATCGTCTTCGATATCGGCGGCGGCTCGACCGAGGTGATGTGGGTGGAGATACCGGGCGACGGAAGCGTCGAGTTGATCGAGACCCTCTCCCTGCCGGTGGGCGTGGTCAACCTGGCCGAGATTCACGGCGGCGGCGAGATCACCGGCCGGCAGTACGAGACCATGGTCGAGGTGATCGCCCGGGAGCTCGCCGCCTTCGAGGCCCGGCACGGCATTTCCGGGGCCATCGGCGACGGCCAGGTGCAGATGCTGGGAACCTCGGGCACGGTGACGACCCTGGCCGGCATCCATCTCGGCCTCCCCGCCTACGACCGGTCGGTCGTCGACGGCTGTTTCCTGGGGTTCCATGACGTCACGGAGGTGACCCGCTACCTCATGGGCCTGGATTTCGCGGGCCGCGCGCAAGAGCCCTGTGTCGGCACCATGCGGGCGGATCTGGTGGTCGCCGGCTGCGCCATCCTCGAGGCGATCTGCCGGACCTGGAGCGTCGGGCGCCTGCGGGTGGCGGACCGCGGGGTGCGCGAAGGCATCCTGCTCGGCCTGATGCGTCTCGCGGTGCGTCCCGAGCCGTTTCGGGCCTGACCATGGCCGGCGGCCGGAAGCGCGGAGACAAGCGGGGCACGACGGCTCCCGCCGCGGCCGGTGAGCCCCGCGCCAAGCGCCTGAGGACGGCCAAGGGGCGCAGGCTGTCCTCCTCCCGGTGGCTCACCCGGCAACTGCGCGACCCTTACGTGGCCGCCGCCCGCAGCCGGGGCTACCGCTCGCGCTCGGCCTTCAAGCTGATGGAGCTCGACGACCGGTTTCATTTCCTGAAGCCGGGCAGCCGGGTGGTCGATCTCGGGGCCGCGCCGGGCGGCTGGAGCCAGGTCGTGGCCGAGCGCATCAAGGCCGGCCGCCCCGGCGGAGGGCGCCTCGTCGCCGTCGACATCATGGAGATGGAGGCCGTCGCCGGGGCCCGTCACCTCACCCTCGATTTCCTGGCCGAGGCCGCCGCGGCGGAGATCAAGGCGGAGCTCCAGGGGCCCGCCGACGTCGTCTTGAGCGACATGGCGGCGCCCGCCACCGGCCATCCCCGGACCGATCACCTGCGCATCATGGCGCTTCTCGAGGCGGCCTATGCCTTCGCCCGCGAGGTCCTCAGGCCCGGCGGCGTGTTCCTCGGCAAGGTGCTGCGCGGCGGGACCGAACGGGACCTGCTGGACGCGCTGAAGCGCGACTTCCGCGAGGTCCGTCACGTCAAGCCCCCCGCCAGCCGCAAGGAGTCGGCGGAAATCTACGTCGTCGCCACGGGATTCAGGGGCGCCTCCGAGGGCGAGTGAGAGCCGTCAGAGGCTGACATGCCCCTCGAGATACGGCGGCAGGTCATGGACCGCCACCTGGGTGAGGTCCTTGCCGATCTCCCCCGTCACGCGCGCGCTGGCCTGGTCGTTGAGCGCCTGGCGGAGGTCGCCGAGAACCCGGGGCGGGGCCACCAGGACGAGGCTGTCGAACCCCTCCTCGAGAGCCGCGGAATTGACGATCGCGGCCATCTCCTTGGCGAAATGCTCCTTGGCGAACCGGTGCCAGTCGGCGCGCGGAGCCATGGCGTGGCGCCCCTCGCCAAAGGAGTCGAAGGCGCGGCCCGGCCGGTCGGTGCCGATCGCCCGGGTGGGCGCGCGCGCCTCGTCGTCTTCCTGGCTTTCGATCTGGTCGAGGCCGGAGCCCGGACCCCGGTTCACGAATATGCGGCCCCGCGCGCCGTCGCACACGAGCACCCAGGTGGTGACTTTCTTGGACAGCATCTCTCGCCTCTCCTGGTCGGTTGCCCTTCGAATATGGACATCGCGGGGCGGTTTGTCAGGCCCGAAAAGCGGGCGGTTTCCCTTGCGGTTCAATCCGCTTGGCAAGGGGATGCTTATGTGTATGATAGCGCGCCAACCTAGGAACCGAGGTGGGCATGAAAATCCGGGAAGCTTTGACCTTCGATGACGTGCTGTTGGAGCCAGCCGCCTCCAGAGTGCTGCCCAACCAGGTCGATACCCGGACCCGTATCACGCCCACGATAGAACTCGGCATTCCCCTCCTGTCCTCGGCCATGGACACCGTCACCGAAAGCCCCATGGCCATCGCCATGGCCCAGGCCGGGGGCCTCGGCGTCATCCACAAGAACATGGACATGCTGGCCCAGGCCGACGAGGTGCGGGCGGTCAAGAAGTTCGAGTCGGGAATGGTGGTCAATCCCGTCACCATCGGACCGCAGGCGACCCTCGGCGACGCGCTCGACCTGATGGCCCGGCACAGGATCTCCGGCATCCCGGTGGTCGAGGGCAACGGCGGAACCAGCCGGGAGCCGGGCAAGCTGGTCGGCGTGCTGACCAACCGCGACGTGCGCTTCGCCACCGACGCCAAGACCCCGGTCTGGGAACTGATGACCAAGCAGAACCTCGTGACGGTGCGAGAGGGCGTCGACATGGAGGAGGCCAAGCGGCTCCTGCATCAGTATCGCATCGAGAAGCTTCTGGTGGTGGACGGAGACTACCGCTGCATCGGCCTGATCACCGTCAAGGACATCGAGAAGGCGCAGCTCCATCCCGGGGCCTGCAAGGACGAGAAGGGCCGGCTGCGCGTCGCCGCGGCGACCGGCGTCGGCGATGCGGGGATCGCCCGGGCCGAGGCCCTGATCGATGCCGAGGTCGACGTCGTCGTGGTGGATACCGCCCATGGCCATTCGGAAGGCGTGCTCGCGGCCGTGAGGAAGGTCAAGAAGCTCTCGAACCTGGCCCAGGTCGTCGGCGGCAACATCGCGACCGCTGAGGCCGCTAAGGCGCTGATCGGCGCCGGCGTCGACGCCGTCAAGGTGGGCATCGGCCCGGGGTCGATCTGCACCACGCGGATCATCGCCGGTGTCGGCGTGCCCCAGTTCACCGCCATCCTCGACGTCATGGAGGAATGCGAGAAGCAGAACATCCCCATCATCGCCGATGGCGGCATCCGGGCGTCCGGGGACCTCGCGAAGGCGCTGGCGGCGGGCGCCGACTGCGCCATGGTCGGATCGCTGCTCGCCGGGACCGACGAAAGCCCCGGCGAGGTCTATCTCTATCAGGGGCGGTCGTACAAGTCCTACCGCGGCATGGGCTCGATCGGCGCCATGGCCCGCGGCTCCGCCGACCGCTATTTCCAGGAAGAGGTCTCCGACACCCTCAAGCTGGTGCCCGAAGGCGTCGAAGGCCGGGTGCCCTACAAGGGGCCGGCGGCGACGGTCATCCACCAGCTGATCGGCGGCCTGGCCTCGGCCATGGGCTATACCGGCAACGCCAACATCCGGGACATGCAGAGGAACTGCAAGTTCGTCCGCATCACCGGCGCGGGCCTGCGCGAAAGCCACGTCCACGACATCGACATCACGCGGGAAACCCCCAACTACCCCGGCAAGGACTGAACCGGTTCATGGCCAAGGAACGTGCTTCGGTCCTGATCCTCGATTTCGGGTCCCAGGTGACCCAGTTGATCGCCCGGCGGGTCCGGGAGGAGGGCGTCTACTGCGAGATCGTCCCCTTCAACGCCGGCGCCGAGGCGATCGCCCGCCTCGAGCCGGCGGCCATTATCCTTTCCGGGGGGCCGGCGTCGGTCACCAGCGGCACGGCCCCCAGCGCGCCGCTCGAGGTCTTCACCCTCGGCGTGCCCGTGCTCGGCATCTGCTACGGGCAGCAGACCATGGTCGCCCAGCTCGGCGGCAAGGTGGAGAACGCGCGGCACCGGGAATTCGGCCGGGCCTTCATCGACATCGACACCGTGGTGCCGCTGTTCGAGGGGGTGTGGTCCAAGGGCGGGCGCGAACAGGTCTGGATGAGCCACGGCGACCGCGTGATCGAGCTTCCCGAAGGGTTCGAGGCGGTGGCCCGGACCGGGGACGCGCCGTTCGCCGCCATCGCCGACCTCGGGCGCAATTTCTATGGGCTGCAGTTCCATCCCGAGGTCGTCCACACCCCGGACGGCGCCAGGCTGATCGCCAATTTCCTCTTCCGCGTCGCCGGTCTCGAGGGCGACTGGACCATGAGCGCCTTCCGCGATCGGGCCGTCGCCCAGATCCGCGAGCGGGTCGGCGATGGCCGGGTCATCTGCGGCGTTTCCGGCGGCGTCGATTCCTCGGTCGCCGCGGTGCTGATCCATGAGGCCATCGGCGACCGGCTGCAATGCGTGTTCGTCGATACCGGTCTCCTGCGCGCGGGCGAGGCGGAGGAGGTCGTTGCGGTGTTCCGCGGCAACTACAACATCCCGCTGGTCCACAGGGACGCGATCGGGCTCTTCCTCGGCAAGCTCGAGGGCGTCACCGATCCCGAGGAGAAGCGCAAGATCATCGGCGCGACCTTCATCGACGTCTTCCAGGAGGAGGCGGAAAAGGCGGGCGGCGCAGACTTCCTGGCCCAGGGAACGCTCTATCCCGATGTCATCGAATCGGTGTCCGTCGCGGGCGGTCCCAGCGCCACCATCAAGTCCCACCACAATGTCGGCGGCCTGCCGGAGCGCATGAACATGGCGCTGGTGGAGCCGTTGCGCGAGCTGTTCAAGGACGAGGTGCGCGCGCTCGGGCGAGAGCTCGGCCTGCCCGAGACCATGGTCGGCCGCCACCCCTTCCCGGGGCCGGGGCTCGCCATCCGGGTGCCGGGCGAGGTCACGGCGGAGCGCCTCGAGATCCTGCGCAAGGCCGATGCGATCTACCTCGATGAGATCCGCAACACCGGCCTCTACGATGCCATCTGGCAGGCTTTCGCGGTGCTGCTGCCGGTGCGCACCGTCGGCGTGATGGGGGACGAGAGGTCCTACGACTACGCCCTCGCCCTGCGGGCGGTGACCTCGACCGACGGCATGACCGCGGATTACTACCCCTTCGACGACGAGTTCCTGGGCCGCACCGCCAACCGAATCATCAACGAGGTTCGGGGTGTAAATCGCGTGGTCTATGACGTAACCTCGAAGCCGCCGGGCACCATCGAATGGGAATGAACCCCCGGCGTCACGTGAACGGAAGGACGGGATCATGACCGACCAAGTGAGAGCCTCGCACATCCTGCTGATGTATGAGGGGTCCGCGCGATCCACGGCGACCCGCAGCAAGGAGGAGGCCCTGGCTCAGATCGAGGCCCTGGCCCAGGCCGTCACCGGGGGCGGTGATTTCGGCGAACTGGCGGCGGCGAATTCCGACTGTCCGTCGGGCCGGCAGGGCGGCGATCTCGGGGCCTTCGGCCGCGGCCAGATGGTCGGCGCCTTCGAGGACGCCGCCTTCGCGCTCGAGGTCGGAGAAACCTCCGGTGTCGTGGAGACCGATTTCGGCTACCACCTGATCCAGCGCACGGGCTAAGCCCCGCCCCGCGGCCGGATCAGCCCGCGGTCAGGGCGAAACCAGCTTGAGATTGCGTTCGAACACCGCCAGCGCCGCGGACAGGCTGTCGGACTGGGAAATCTTAGAGCTTCCCTTGAGGACCGAATATTTCAGCGTGCGGTCCGACGGACGGCGGTTCTTGATCACCGTGTAGAGCGGCTGCGCCCGGGCGTGGGAAAAGATGGAGAACTGCGCGACGCCGCCTTCGTAATCGATGGCGTAAGCCTTCCAATCCCCGGCGATGACGCGGCGGGAATAGATGGAGAGCAGAAGGTTCAATTCGGGCCGGGTGAAGCAGAAGATATGCTTCCTGCGCTTGTGGTGGGCAAGACGGTATACATTGGTCATCTTTGTTGCGGCAGGCTCCCGATCAATGCGGCTTGGATCCTCATGTCTCAATCGCAGGTTCACGCGTGTGCAATATTGTTGTCGATTTTTGAACCTGCGTCTAGGTTCGTGGCGTCTCGGAGCCGTCGCCGTTAACCATCCAAGGGCGCCGCCGAAGAGGGCTCTCGGCCGCCCGAGAGGCGCGATTGCATGGGCCTTGCGGGGCGGGTATGGTAGCGCCCCGAACGCGAGGGTTAGGTGTCCATGGACAACTTTATCCAAGAAGTCGACGAGGAACTGAAACGCGAGCGCTACGCGGACCTGTGGCGCAAGTACGGCCGATTGGCCGTCGGCGCCGTGCTCCTGGTCGTGATCGCCGTCGCGGGCACCGTCGGCTGGCGCCAGTACCAGAGCAACAAGCGCATCGAGGCCGGATTGAGCTTCATGGATGCCCGCGAGCTCGCCGAGAGGGGCAAGACGCAAGAGGCGATCGCCGCGTTCACGGCGCTCGGCAAGCAGGGAGCCTCCGGCTACCGCGACCTCGCCCGCTTTCAGGAGGCCGCGGCGCTGGCCAGGCAGGGGAACGAGGCCGCGGCCGCGGGGGTCTACGATTCCATCGCCAGGGACCAAGGCAGCGATCCGCTGTTCCGCGATCTTGCCCTCATCCTCTATGCCCTCAGCGTGGCCGACCGGGCCGAGCCCAAGGCGCTTGCCCAGAGGCTGAAGCCGCTCTCGGAAAGCTCGAGCCCGTGGAGATTTTCTGCCTTGGAGATCACGGCCCTACTGGAGCGCCGCCGTGGCGACGTCGCCGCCGCGAAGGAAATCTACCGCAAGCTCGCCGATGACGAGCGCGCGCCGCCGAAGCTGAGGGCCCGGGCGGCGGAATTTCTTGCCGTCATCGGCAGTTAGGACGGGGCTGGTCATGAGCGCGCGTCTCTTCCGTTTGGCGGTCCTCCTGCCGCTGTGGTCCGGACTGGCCCTTGCCGGGTGCAGCTTCGTCGAGCCCAAGCCGCCGAAGCTCCAGGGCAAGCGCATTCCCGTCATGCTGCAGGGCTCCTCTCCCGTGGCCGACAATGTCGCCCCGGACGCCACCATCGCCGTGGCGCCGCCGGTGACCAACGGCGCCTGGCCGCACGCCGGGGGGGTCGCGAGCCACGCGCCCTACCACCTGGCGCTCGCATCGAGGCCGAAACGCATCTTCAGGGTCAGCACGGGGCGCGGCTCCAACGACGACCGGCGCCTCCTGGCCCAGCCGGTCATCGATGAGGGCGGGCGCCTGTTCATCCTCGACGCCAATGCCCGGATCTACGTCTACAATGCCGAGACCGGGCAGCGGCTCTGGGCCCGGGACCTGCGCGTCCCCAGCGAGCAGAGCGGCACCTTGGGCGGCGGCATGGCGGCGGTCGGCGGGCGGGTGTTCGTGACCACCGGTTTCGCCCAGGTGCTGGCGCTGGATGCCGGTGACGGCCGCGTGTTGTGGCGCCAGAACCTCTCGGCGCCGTTGCGGGCCGCGCCCACGGTCGCCGACGGCCGGGTGTTCGCCGTTTCCACCGACAACCAGACCTCCGCGCTGGACGTCAAGACGGGCAAGGTGCTCTGGACCCATCGCGGCACGACGGAGCTCGCCGCGCTTCTCGGCGCCGCCGCCCCGGCCTATGAGGACGGCGTCCTGGTGGTGGCCTATTCGTCGGGCGAGCTGTTCGGGCTCAGGGCCGAGAGCGGGCGGCAGGTGTGGGCGGACTTCCTCTCCCGCCGCCGCAATACCAGCGGCATCGGCACCATCGTCGGGATCCGGGCCTCGCCGGTGATCGACCGCGGCCGGGTCTTCGCGGTCAGCAATTCCGGACAGATGGTGGCGGTCAACCTCAGCAACGGCGCCCGCGTCTGGCAGCGCCGGCTCGGAGCCAGCAGCACGCCCTGGGTGGCGGGCGAGTTCCTCTATCTCATCACCAGCGACAACGTGCTGATCTGTCTCAGCCGGGAGGACGGGCGCGTCATCTGGGGGCGCACCCTGGTGCGCTACGAGAACGAGAAGAAGCGGCGCGACTGGGTGACCTGGTCCGGCCCCCTGCTCGCCGGAGACCGGCTGCTGGTGGCGGGCTCCAACCGCCAGGTGGTTTCGGTTTCCCCCTATACCGGCGATCTCCTCGGCCAGGTGGCCGTCCCCGACGGGGTGGAGATCGCTCCCATCATCGCGCGCGGTACCCTCTACGTCCTGACCCGAGACGCCGAGCTCATCGCCTGGCGCTAGCCATGACCGCGACCGTGGCCATCATCGGCCGCCCCAATGTGGGGAAGTCGACCCTGTTCAACCGTCTTGTCGGAAGGCGGCTGGCCATCGTCGAGGCGACCCCGGGGGTGACCCGCGACTGGAAGGAAGGAACCGGCCGCCTCGGCGATCTCGAGTTCCGCCTGCTCGATACCCCGGGGCTGGAGGAAGCGGCGCCCGGCACCGTGGAGGCCGCGATGCGCGTCCAGGCGGAACGCGCCCTGGCCCAGGCCGATGTCGCCCTCCTGGTGTTCGACGCCCGCGCCGGAATCACGCCGCTTGACCGCCATTTCGCGGCCTGGCTGCGCGAATGCGGCGTGCCGGTCATCGTCATCGCCAACAAGTGCGAATCCCGGGCCGGGCGGGACGGCGCCCTGGAAGGCTTCGCGCTCGGTCTGGGCGACCCGGTGATGATGTCGGCGGAGCACGGCGTCGGCCTGGAGGGCCTGAGCGAGGCGCTCTTCGAGGCCCTCGGGGAGGGCGCCGGCGCCGCGCTGGGTGAGGAGGTGTCCTTCGGACGCGAGGGCGAATTCGCGGAGGAGGGGGAGGATGCCGCGGAGGCGGCCGGCCCACTCCGGCTCGCCGTGGTGGGCCGTCCCAATGTCGGCAAGTCCACCCTGGTCAACGCCCTGATCGGCAGCGAGCGCATGGTCACCGGGCCGGAGCCCGGCATCACCCGGGACGCGGTGCCGGTGGATTGGGAATGGGGCGGCCGGGCGGTGCGGCTGGTGGATACCGCGGGATTGCGGCGCCGGGCCCATGTCACGGAAAGGCTCGAGCGGCTCTCGGTGGCCGAGACCGAGCGGGCCATCCGCCTTGCCGAGGTCGTGGTTCTGGTGCTCGATGCCACCGTGATGGCGGAACGCCAGGACCTCACGATCGCCCGCAGCGTCGTCGAGGAGGGCCGGGCGCTCGTGATCTGCGCCAACAAGTGGGATTTGGTGGACGATCCCGAGGCGTCGCTCAGGAAGCTCCGCGACCGGCTGGAAGGGTCCTTGCCGCAGATCAAGGGGGTTGCGACGGTGTGCCTCTCGGCGCTGACCGGCCAGAACCTGGGACGCCTCATGACCGCGGTCTTCAAGGCCTATGAGCTCTGGAACCGGCGCGTGCCCACGGGGGCGCTCAACCGCTGGCTGGAAGAGCTGGTGGCCCATCATCCCCCGCCCGCCGTCTCGGGACGGCGCCTGCGCCTGCGCTACATCACCCAGGCCAAGGCACGGCCTCCCACCTTCATCCTGTTCGCGAGCCGTCCGGGCCTGATCCCCGCGAGCTATCTGCGCTACCTGGAAAACGGCCTGCGCGAGGCCTTCGGCCTGCCCGGCGTGCCGCTCAGGCTGATCCCGCGCGGCGGCAGGAACCCCTACGCGAAACCCGCGTGACGGCGTGGCGGCCGCTCGGCCCCACTCCTCAGGCCCTGTCCTCAGGCCCTGTCCTCAGGCCCTGTCCTCAGGCCCTGTCCTCAGGCCCTGTCCATTGACAAGAGATCGCGGGCGTTGAAGCGCTCGCCGTTGCGCGTCCATGAGGCCTCGGCCGGCGGCACGAAGGCCTGGGCAATCTCCTCCGCGCTCGGCAGGGTCGCGGGGTCCTCGCCGGGGAAGGCCTCGGCCCGCATCCCGGTGCGGGTGGCGCCGGGATTGATCAGATTGACGCGCATCTTGGTGTTCTCGATCTCCGCCGCCCAGGTCTCGGCCATGATCTCGAGCGCCCCCTTGCTGACCGCGTAGGCGCCCCAATAGGGGTGACGCCCGTCGCCCGCGCCCGAGGTGACGAAGATCGCCCGGCCGGCATCCGACAGTCTGAGCAGGGGGTCGCAAGCGCGCACCAGCCGCCAGTTGGCGGTGAGATTGATGGCCATCACCTCGTCCCACTGCTTGGGCTCGATCTGGTGCATCGGCGTGAGCATCCCGAGGATACCGGCATTGCCCACCAGGATGTCGAGCCGTCCGAAGCGCTGGTGGATGGCGAGCGCCATCCGGTCGATGGTGTCGAACTCCCTGAGGTCGGCGGGAAAAAGCGTGGCCGATCCGCCCTCGGCCCGGATGGCGTCGTCGACCTCCTCCAGCCCGCCCTGGGTGCGGGCGCAGACGATGACCTGGGCGCCCTCGGCGGCGTAGGCCCTGGCGACGGCCGCGCCGAGGCCTCGGGAGGCACCGGTGATCAGCGCGATGCGGCCCGAGAGCCGTCCGGGCCCATCCGTCATCGCTTGCCGGCGACCTCGGTCAGGAACGAAAGCTGCGCCGAATGGGCGCCGCCTTCCTGGTCGGTGAGGGGGATCGGGTATTCGCCGGAGAAGCACGCATCGCAGTGTTGCGGACACGCCGGGTTGCGGCCGTTCTCGCCCATGGCGCGGTAGAGGCCATCCATGGACAGGAAGGCGAGGGTATCGACACCGATCGCCTTGCGCATGGATTCGAGGTCCATGTTGGCGGCCATCAGCTCGGAGCGCTGCGGCGTGTCGACGCCGTAATAGCAGGGGTTGGTGGTCGGCGGGCTGGCGATGCGCATGTGCACTTCCTTGGCCCCGGCCGCGCGCAGCATCTCGACGATCTTCACCGAGGTCGTGCCCCGCACGATGCTGTCATCGACCAGGATCACGCGCTTGCCCTCGACATAGGCGCGGTTGGCGTTGTGCTTGAGCTTCACGCCGAGATGGCGGATCTGGTCCGTCGGCTCGATGAAGGTGCGCCCGACATAGTGGTTGCGGATGATGCCGAGCTCGAAAGGAATGCCCGCCTCGTGGGCGTAGCCGATGGCGCCCGGCACGCCGGAATCGGGCACCGGGATCACCATATCCGCGTCCACATGGCTTTCTCTCGCCAGTTCCGCGCCGATCCGCTTGCGGGTCTCGTACACGCTGCGCCCCTCGACGACGCTGTCGGGCCGCGCGAAATAGACGTATTCGAAGATGCAGTGGCGCTGCGGCACGGGGGCGAAGGGATGCAGGCTGAGGACGCCGTCCTCGGTGATCACCACCATCTCGCCGCCCTCGACGTCGCGCACGAAATCCGCGCCGATGATGTCCAGCGCACAGGTTTCCGACGCCAGGATGTAGGCCCCGTCCAGTTCGCCCATGACCAGCGGCCGCACCCCGAGAGGGTCGCGCACCCCGATCAGGGCGTCCCGGGTCAGCGCCACCAGGGAATAGGCGCCTTCCACCTGCTTGAGCGCGTCGATGAAGCGGTCCACCACGGTGACGTAGTTCGATATCGCGATGAGGTGGATGATGACTTCCGTGTCCGTGGTCGACTGGAACAGGCTGCCGCGCTTGACCAGCTCCCGGCGCAGGGTCACGGCATTGGTCAGGTTGCCGTTGTGGCCCATGGCGAAACCGCCGAACTCGAAGTCGGCGAACAGCGGCTGGATGTTGCGTTCGACGGTATCCCCGGTGGTGGAATAGCGGTTGTGGCCAATGGCGTAATCGCCCGAGAGCTGAGCGATCGCGCCCTCGCTGGAGAAGTTGTCGGCGACATGGCCGAGACCGCGGCGGGAGTGGAAGTGCTCGCCATCGTAGGTCACCATGCCGGCGGCTTCCTGGCCGCGATGCTGCAGGGCGTGGAGCCCCAGCGCCGTCAGCGCCGCGGCATCGCTGTGGCCGAACACGCCGAAGACGCCGCATTCGTCGTGGAACGCATCCCCCTCGAAGGGGTCGATGGTCAGCTGGCGGGGTGGGGCCAATCCGGTGCTCCGAGTCACGCGTTCATTTACCCCGGTTCGTGCCTTCGAACAAGCGGTTCAGTCCCTGGCGCACGCCCGAAGGGTAGCCCGCGGCGGCGGGCGGCGCCGGCTCGGCCCCCTTGCCGGCATCGGCCGTGGGCCGCGGCTCCACCGGCTTGGGAAGGACCTTCTGCATGTTCTCCGGCAGAAGGGTGATCACGTATTTGGTGACGATCGCAGTGACCTGCAAGGTGCGGGCGTTGGAGAACCAGCGCGGCTGGTCCTTGAGGCCCCCGACATAGATGCTCGCGCCGATGAACAGCACGATGACGATCAAGGCCCCCCGGAGGAGGCCGAAAAGGAAGCCCAGCGTGCGGTCAAGCGCCCCGGCGCCGGCGCCGTGGACGAGCCGGGCGACGATCCGGGAGAGGATCGAGAAGACGATCAGGCTGCCGAGGAAGAGCCCGCCGATGGTGAGAGCACCGGCGGCGTCGGGCCAGCCGATGTTGTCCCGCACCAGGGGGTAGACCGGGCCGAAGGCATAGCTCGTGACCAGGACGGCGCCGAGCCAGCTGGCGATGGACAGCACTTCCTTCACCAGGCCCTGGAACCACGCCAGCATGCCCGACAGCAGGATGATGCAGACGACGATGATATCGGTGAAGATCTCGGCTGACATGGCGCAATCCCCGGCTAGAGCGTCCCGGTCCGGCCGCCGCCGCCGTCCAGCGGCCTCAAGGGCCTCGCGTGCCTGTCCCCAGGCGCGAGACCGAAGAGCGCGAGAAGCTCGGTGAGCGCCCTGATCTCCACCATCCTCGGCGGTCCCGCCGGAGCCCGCGCGGCGCGGTCCTTGCCGGGCGGCACCACGGCGCCCTCGAAACCGAGTTTCTTCGCCTCCCGGAGCCTTGCGTCGCGGCCGCTGACCGGGCGGACCTCGCCGGACAGGCCGATCTCCCCGAAGAAGAGCGTGCCCGCGGGCGCCGGGGTGTCGGCGAGGGACGAGACCAGCGCCGCCGCCACCGCGAGGTCGGCCGCCGGCTCGGAAACCCTGAGGCCCCCCGCGACACTGAGATAGACGTCCTGGCCCGACAGGTTGAGCCCGCAGCGCGCATCCAGGACGGCGATCACCATGGCGAGCCGGGCCGTGTCCCAGCCCACCACGGCGCGCCGGGGGCTCGCCAGCGACGACGGCGCGACCAGGGCCTGGATCTCCACCAGCACCGGGCGCGTGCCCTCGATTCCGGCGAACACCGCGGCGCCCGGAACCGGCGCGATGGCGCCGTCCGGGGTGTCGGACAAACCCAGGAACATGGCCGACGGGTTGGCGACCTCGGCGAGGCCCTGGTCGGACATCTCGAAGACGCCGATCTCGTCGGTGGGGCCGAAGCGGTTCTTCACCGCGCGCAGGATGCGGAACTGCTGGCCGCGCTCGCCTTCGAAATAGAGCACCGTATCCACCATGTGCTCGAGCACCCGCGGGCCGGCGATCTGGCCTTCCTTGGTCACGTGGCCGACCATGATCACGGTGAGCCCGGTGCGCTTGGCGTAGCCGATCAGCGCCTGGGCCGCGGCGCGCACCTGGCCGACGGTGCCGGGCGCGGAATCGAGGTCTTCGGCATACATGGTCTGGATCGAATCGATCACGAGGAGCCTTGGCCTTTCCTCCGGCGCCAGCCCCTCGATGGTCGCGATGACCTGATTGACGGACGTCGCCGCCAGCAGGGAAACCGGCGCGTCCGCCAGGCCCGTGCGCTCGGCGCGCATGCGCAGCTGGTCAGTCGCTTCCTCTCCCGACACATAGACCGCGCCCGCCGCGCTCGCGGCGCTTTCGCGTCCGAGCGCCGCGCTCGCCTGCAACAGCAGCGTCGACTTGCCGATCCCCGGATCGCCCGCCACCAGCACCGCGGAGCCGGGCACCAGCCCGCCGCCGAGGACGCGGTCGAGCTCGGCGATCCGCGTCAGCCGCCGCTCGGGCGCCGCCGTGCGGCCCTTCAGGCCCTCCAGCGCGAGACCGGGCGCCGCCTTGCCCGGCCGTCCCGGACCGCGGGTCACGACCTCCTCGGCGATGGAATTCCAGGCGCCGCACCCCTCGCAGCGGCCGGCCCACTTGCGGTGCTCGGTCCCGCATTCCTGGCAGACGAAGCGGCTGCGGGCGCGCGCCATCCTAGCCCCCCGGCCGGGCGGGCCGCTCGGCCGGCCTGCTCATCGCGAGACCTGCATCTGGATCGGCCCTTCCGCGCGGCCGTGGATGAACTGATCCACATAGGGGTTCTCGGAGCGGTCGATCTCCGAGACCGGCCCCTGCCAGATGATCTTGCCGCCGTGCAGCATGGCGATGCGGTGGGCGATCTTGCGGGCGCTGGAGAGGTCGTGGGTGATCGACAGCGTCGTCGCGCCGAGCTCGCGCACGCATTTGACGATCAGGTCGTTGATGACGTCGCCCATGATGGGATCGAGCCCGGTGGTCGGCTCGTCGAAGAAGATGATCTCGGGCTCCGCGGCGATGGCCCGGGCGAGCGCCACGCGCTTCTGCATTCCGCCCGAGAGCTCGGCGGGAAAGAGCGCCCCCACCTCCGGGCCGAGGCCCACGGCCGCGAGCTTCTTGAGGGCGACGGCGCGTGCCACGTCGCGGTCCATGCCGCGCGCCTGGATCAGGCCGAAGGCGACGTTCTCCCAGACCGGCAGGCTGTCGAACAGGGCGGAGCCCTGGAACAGCATGCCGAACTTGTGCATCAGCTCGTCGCGCTCCGCGCCGCTCAGGGTGCCGACGTCGATCCCGTCGATCTCGATCAGCCCGGAATCGGGCTGCAGGATGCCGAGGATGCACTTGAGCAGCACCGATTTCCCGGTGCCCGACCCGCCGATCACCACCACGGATTCGCCTTCCTCGACGTCGAGGTCCACGCCGTTCAGGACGACCTTGGGGCCGAACGCCTTGCGCACGTCCCTCAGGCGGATCTTGGGCGGTTTCGTGTTCATCGCGAGAAGAACATTTCGGTGATGATGTAGTTGAAGACCAGGATCAGGATCAGCGAGGAAACCACCGCGTTGATCGTCGCCGTGCCCACGCCCTGGGCGCCGCCCCGCGAATTGTAGCCGTGGTAGCACCCCATCAGGGAGATCACGAAGCCGAAGGCGGCGGCCTTGGTCAGGCCCGAGACCACGTCCTTGACCTCGAGGAACTCGAAGGTCTGGGTGAGGTAGTTGGCGGGGTTGAAGCCGAGCTTGTTGACGCCGATCAGGAAGCCGCCGAAGACGCCGATGATGTCGGCCACCAGCACCAGCAGCGGCATCATGGTGAGCCCGGCGATCAGGCGCGGCGCGACCAGGTACTTGTAGGGGTTGGTCGAAAGCGTCGTCAGCGCGTCGATCTGCTCGGTCACCTTCATGGTGCCGATCTCCGCCGCCATGGAGGCGCCGATGCGCCCGGCGACCATCAGGCCCGCCAGCACCGGCCCCAGTTCCCGCGTCATGGACAGCACCACCACCGTCGCCACCGCGCCCTCGGCCGAGAAGCGGGAGAAACCGGAATAGCTCTGCAGCGCCAGCACCATGCCGGTGAAGATCGCGGTCATGCCGACAACCGGCAGGGAATAGTAGCCGATATCGACCATCTGCCGGCCGACGAGATGGAAATAGAAGGGCGGCGTGACGCAATGGGCCAGCGCCCGGCCCGTGAACAGCGAAAGGCGGCCAACGGTCGCGAGGAAATTCAGGAAGATCCGCCCGGTTCCCGCGAGCAGCCGGAGGACGACGTTCTCTTCGGGGGCGGCGACGGTCATGAAGCCGCGCCGCCGCCCAGGTAACGCCGTTCGAAGCGACGGCCCAGGGCCGTCAGGATTTCGTAGCCAATGGTCCCGGCTTCTCGTGCCAGTTCGTCCACCGGATGTTCGGGACCGATCAGATCGACAAGGGCGCCGGGTCGCGTGGCTTCCGCGGGGACGGCGGTTACGTCGATGGTGATCAAGTCCATGGACACGCGCCCTACTACGGGAACCCGGATGCCGCCGATCGTGGCGCAAGCGGAATTGGACAGTGAGCGGAGGAACCCATCGGCGTAACCGATGCCGATGGTGGCTATCCGATCGCCGCGCCGCGCTCGGTGCGTCGCACCATAGCCAACGGCCGATGGGGTGTCAATTGTACGGGTCTGTAGGATTTTCCCTTGCAGCGTAATGACTTGCGCCATCGGATTGGGGCCTCCGGGCCGCGGATTGATGCCGTAGAGAGCGGCCCCCGGGCGGGCCAGGTCGAAGTGGTAGGCGGCATCGAGGAAGACGCCCGACGAATTGGCGAGGCTCGCCCTGGCGATGCCGAGGGGGCGGAGGATCTCGAGCGCCTCCTCGAAGCGGCGGAGCTGCTCCGCGTTCTGGGGATGCTCGGGCTCATCGGCGCAGGCGAGGTGGCTCATCACCGCGTGCAAGGAGAGGCCGGCGACGCCGCCCGGATCCCCGGCCAGGGCCTCGACCTCCGCCGCCCCCAGGCCGAGGCGGGTCATGCCGGTTTCGACCTGCACCATGGCCGGAAGCGGCGCGCCGCGCGCCCGGGCCTCGGCCGTCCAGGTCTCGATCTGGCCGGGATGGTTCAGCACCGGGACGAGGCCGCGCGCCGCGGTCTCCGCCGCGGTCTCTGCATCCACGCCGTTGAAGATATAGATGGCCGCATCGGGGAGGCAGGCGCGCAATGCCACCCCTTCCTCGGTCAGGGCGACGAAGAAGCTCCGGCATCCCGCGGCCGCGAGCGCGCGGGCCACGGGCTCGAGCCCCAGGCCGTAGGCATCCGCCTTGACCACGGCGCCGCATTCCGAGGCCGGGCCCAGGCGGTCGGCGAGCGTCCGGTAATTGGCGGCGACGGCGTCAAGGTCCGCGGTCAGGTATCCGCCGGCGCCCCTCACGTGGCCGGGGGCGGCATCAGAAGGGGGCATCCTGGTCCGGGACGTGGTCGTTGGCGACGAAATCCATGAAGCGCGTCAGTTCGCCCTCGAACACCAGCTTGACCGTTCCCGTCGGGCCATGGCGCTGCTTGCCGATGATCACCTCGGCGAGGTTGTGGACCGCTTCCATTCGAAGCTGCCACTTCTCGTGCTCCTCGGTGCCGAGCTCGGGCTCAAGGCGAGATTCATAGTACTCAGCGCGGTAGATGAAGCCGACGACGTCGGCGTCCTGCTCGATGGAGCCCGATTCGCGAAGGTCGGAGAGCTGGGGGCGCTTGTCCTCGCGCTGCTCGACGGCGCGCGAGAGCTGCGAGAGCGCCAGCACCGGCAGGTCGAGCTCCTTCGCCAGCGCCTTGAGCCCGCGGGTGATTTCCGAGATTTCCTGGACCCGGTTGTCGCTGGCCCGCGTGAAGGACGGCCGCAGGAGCTGCAGATAGTCCACCACCACGAGGCTGAGCCCGTGCTGGCGCTTGAGGCGCCGGGCGCGGGTGCGGAGCTGGGCGACGGAGAGCGCAGGGGTGTCGTCGATGAAGAAGGGGATCTGGGAAAGCTCCTGGTTGGCTTCAACCACCCGCTGGAAATCGGCGTTGGAGAGGTCGCCCTTGCGGATCTTGTCGGAGCCGACGGCCGCGGCCTCGGAGAGTATCCGGGTGGCGAGCTGCTCCGCCGACATTTCCAGGGAGAAGAAGCCGACGACGGCGCCGTCCACCACCTTCTGCTGGCCGTGCTCGTCGACCTCCCGGCGGCAGGTGCGGGCGGCGTGGTAGGCGATGTTGGTGGCGAGCGCCGTCTTGCCCATCGACGGCCGGCCCGCGAGGATCACCAGGTCGGAGCGCTGCAGCCCGCCCAGCAGGCGGTCGAGGTCGGTGAACCCCGTGGGGGTGCCGGTGAGCTTGCCCTCGCGCCTGTAGGCCGCCTCGGCGATCTCGATGGCGCTGGTCAGCACGTCGGTGAAGGAGCGGAAGCCGCCTTCGTATTCGCCGGTGGTGGCGAGGTCGAACAGGTGCTGCTCCACCGCCTCGATCTGCTGCGTCCCGCTGGAGTCCAGCGCCGGGTTGAAGGCCTGCTCGCGCATCTCCATGGCGAGCTCGATCAGCCGGCGCCGGAGGTGGAGGTCGAAGATCGTCCGGCCGTAGTCGCCGGCGTTGATGACCGTGACCGCGCTGGCCGCGAGACGGGCGAGGTACTTTGCGCCGCCCACCTCGGCAAGGGCGTCGTCGGCCTCGAACAAGGGCTTGAGGGTCACCGGATTGGCGATCTGGTGGCGCTCGATCAGCGTGGCGCAGGCGGCGTAGATGCGCCCGTGGACGGGATCGTAGAAGTGTTCGGCGTAGAGGAACTCCGAAACCCGGCTGTAGGCCTCGTTGTTGATCAGGATGGCGCCCAGCAGCGCCTGCTCGGCCTCGAAGTTATGGGGCAGGTCGGGCCCGGCGTGGGGGCCGTCGCCATCCCTCAGGGGGGTGATGTTGCGTTCGGGCGTTGCGTCAACCATGGCCGCGAAACATACAGGGCCCAGCGCGGCGTCCAAGACCTAATTCGCCTTTTCGGGCCAAAGGACGTAGTCCCGCACAGAAAAACCATCCACAGCATGTTAACTACGTGGGCAACAGCGCTCAGGTCAACGGCCAAATGCGCCGGCCGGCCGGCACGCTCACTCCGCGGCAGCGGACTTGGAGCGCCGTGCGCGTTCCCAATCGGTGATGTAGTCCCGGGTCAGCGGCACCGCTTCCTGGTCCTTGGTCAGCTGCATCTGGAACACCATCTGGTATTCGTTGCGGAAGGCCACCTCGGCGCCCGCCAGGTAAAACTCCCACATGCGGCAGAAGCGCTCGTCATAGAGCGCCTTGACCTTGTCGCGGTTCTCGGCGAACCGCTTGCGCCACGCACGCAGGGTCTTGGCGTAATGGAGCCTGAGGATCTCGATGTCGGTGACGTAGAGCAGCTGCTTCTCCGCCACGGGCAGGACCTCGGACAGCGCCGGGCAGTAGCCGCCGGGGAAGATGTACTTGCGCACCCAGGGATTGGTCGAGCCGGCGCCGTCGGAGCGGCCGATGGAGTGCAGCAGGGCGACCCCGTCGTCGGTGAGAAGCTCGGAGATTTTCTTGAAGAAGGCCGGGTAATGGGGCGTGCCGACGTGCTCGAACATGCCAACCGAGACGATGCGGTCGTAGCGCTCCGTCTCCTCCCGGTAGTCGCGCAGGTGGAACCGGACCCGATCGGCGAGCCCGGCGCGGTCGGCCCGGGACCGGGCCACCTTGAGCTGCTCTGCCGACAGGGTGATCCCCGTCACCTCGGCGCCCGTCTCGGCGGCGAGGTAAAGCCCGAGGCCGCCCCAGCCGCAGCCGATATCGAGCACCTTGAGCCCGGGCCGGTTGAGCACGAGCTTGGCGGCGATATGGCGCTTCTTGGCTTCCTGGGCCGCTTCCAGGCTCATGCCGGGCTTGTCGAAATAGGCGCAGGAATACTGGCGGTCGCTGTCGAGGAACAGGTCGTAGAGATTGTCCGACAGATCGTAGTGATGGGCGACATTGGCCTTGGACCGTCCCGCCGGGTTGAGCTGCTGGATGGGCCTGAGGAGGTTCCGCATCACGACCAGGGCGGTGACGATGCTCTGATTGCCGGGCTGCCACAGGCTGCGGGTGGCGAGGTCGATGAAATCGTAGACCTCTCCCTGTTCGACGGTCAGGGCCCCCTCCATGTAGGCTTCGCCCACGTAGAGCGCGGGGTTGACGGCCAGTTTCCACTGGGTCAAGGGGTCATGAATCCGGATCGTGACCCTGGGCGCGCCGCCGTCGCCCATCTCGTGTTTCCGGCCCTTCGCGTCGATCAAGGTCAGCGATCCGGTCCGGACCAGCTTCCTCAACAAACGTATCAGCAGCATCTTTTCCCCCGTGCCTGGCCTCTGCCGCCAACGAACCAGGCCTCATCCCGTCATGAAGCCCGGGGTTCGCCTCCGGCGTCGTCGTCCTCGATCGTGCCTTGTTCCGGCGCCTCCGCACCTGTCGTCGCAGCGGCTCCGGATTCTAGCTCCTCTTCTGCCTCGAACGCCTCTTCATAGCGGAGCTCCGTCTCTTCCGCGTCTTCCTCGGTCAGGGACTTGCCCTGGGCCTGCAGATCGGCTTCGTCCAGCGAACGCGCGACATTGGCGGTGATCTCGACCACCACCTCGGGGTGGACGGCGATGCGCACGGTGTGCAGGCCGATGACCTTGATGGGCGAATCGAGCTTGACCTGGGTCCGGTCGATGGAGGCGCCCTTTTCATTGAGGGCATTGGCGATGTCGCGCGGCCGCACCGAACCGTAGAGCTGGCCGGCATCGCTGGCCTGGCGCACCAGCACCACGGACGCGCCGGCGATGCCGAGGGCGGCCTTTTCCGCCTCCGAACGCCGCTCGGCGTTCGCGGCCTCGAGTTCGGTGCGCCGGGATTCGAAGTTCTCGCGGTTTTCCGACGTCGCCCGGAGCGCCTTGGCCTGGGGCAGCAGGTAGTTGCGGGCGAAGCCGGGCTTGACGTTGACCACGTCGCCCATCTCCCCAAGCTTTTCGATACGCTCCAACAAGATCACGTGCATCACTCGTTCCTTTCGTCACGTTGGCCCGGGCCGCCAAACCGTTCCCTGAGGCCCATCCATTGTTCCAGGAAACCGATCGCGGCGACCACGACGGCGGGCCACCCGAACAGCACCAGGAATACATACGCGGCCACAAGCACGACCGTCCTGCTGGGCCAACCCGCCGATACCGCATGCATGACCGCAAGTCCCAGCAAGAAGTAGGGCGCCCACAGTATCAACGCGACGTTGGTCCCAACAAACCCGAGCCACCCCGATCCTAGCAAGGCGACGGCCGTCGCGGCAACTGTCACGCCCGCGAGCCACGGTGGCAGCTGAAGCGCCCTCAGGTGCGGCGACGGGCGCTGGCTGAGGCCGCGGCGCACCAGGAACCGTTGCGCCAGCACGCCGTTGATCGCCAGCTTGATGATCCAGCCGATGGTGATCGCGGCGGGGACGATGAACGTGATGGCATCGAACAGCCTTGCGGCGTCGGCGCCGGAGGCGCGGTTCCGGGACTCGAGGAGAAGCTCGCGCATGGGCGCGAGAAACGTCCCGATCTGCCCCCTGAGGCCGTCCGGGCCCGGCCCGGCGATCGCCATCGCCGTCAGGAATAAGGCAATCCCGAGGAGGGCGATCCATGTGAGCAAGAGGCCCGGGGGATACCATTCGACACTGCCGTCCCCTTCGCGCCGGCTGAGCAGGGCGAAGCGCACGATCATGAGGGCCGGTACCGCATCGGCCGCGGTATACATCACCAGCCGGGGCGCGTCGCTGACCAGGGCGACGGCGAGGCCCGCGGTTGCCGCGGCGATCACGCTCGCCACCAGGCCGAGCGCAAGTCCCACGGCGATCAGCGGCATCGGCGAGAAGAACTCCAGCACCAGGACCCCGATGATGCTCCACCTCGCCGACAGGAAGAAGAGCGCGCTCAGGAGCCCGGCGGCCACCGCGATCGGGACGTCTCGTTTCATGATGGAAGCTCCGCCGGGGCTCGGCCCGGTAAGCGGTTCCCGTCAGCTTACGACGAACGGCAGCAGCGCGAGGTGACGCGCCCGCTTGATCGCCTTCGCGAGCTCCCGCTGCTTCTTGGTGGAAACTGCGGTGATGCGGCTCGGCACGATCTTGCCGCGTTCGGAGATGAAACGCTGCAACAGGCGGACGTCCTTGTAGTCGATCTTCGGCGCGCCGGGGCCCGAAAACGGGCAGGTCTTGCGGCGGCGGAAGAACGGGCGGCGTGCTCCGGGGGCCCTCATGCGTCGTCTCCTTCTTCGGTGTTCTGGGCGGCCCTGCCGGATGCCGGCTCAGCCGGCCCGCCATCGCCCTCCTCGCGGCGCGGGCGGTCGCCGTAGTCCCGCCGCCCACGGCCGCCGCGGCCGCCGCGCTCGTCGCGGCTCCTCAGCACCGGCGAGGGCTCGTCGCTGAGCTCCTCGACGCGCACCGTGAGGTAGCGCAGGATGTCGTCGTGGAGGCGCATGTTGCGCTCCATCTCGGCGATCGCCGCGGGCGGGGCGTCGATATTGAGCAGCGCGTAATGGCCCTTGCGGTTCTTCTTGATGCGGTAGGTGAGGTTGCGCAGGCCCCAGTATTCCTTCTTGGAGACCGTGCCGCCGGAATTGGCGACGATCTCGGCGAAGCTGTCGGCGAGCGCCTCCGCCTGGGCCGAGGAGATATCCTGGCGTGCGATGAACACGCTTTCATAAAGCGGCATTGACAAACACTCCTTATGGCTGTTCCCGGTCCGGCGCCGCCGCCGAAATCCCCAAACGGGACCGTGGCTTGGCCTTCCGCACCTAGCCGGTCCGCCCATGCGGCCGGCAAGGAATGTCAAGGTCGCGCAATATACACAATTGACCGAATCCTTCAAGTCCGCCGCGATTCGGCGTCATCGCGGCCTTGACAGGGGCAATCTGGACGCTATCACTCAGCCGACCAGCAACGAACGAAGGGCGGCGACGGCGTTGAAACAGGCATTCGTATTTCCCGGCCAGGGGGCGCAGTCGGTGGGCATGGGAAAGGCCCTGGCGGCGGCGTTCACCCCGGCCCGGCAAGCCTTCGAGGAGGTCGACGAGGTGCTCAAGCAGAAGCTGAGCGCCTTGATGTTCGAGGGGCCGGCGGAGACACTGACGCTCACCGAGAACGCCCAGCCCGCCCTGATGGCGGTCAGTATGGCCGTGGTCCGGGTCCTCGAGCGCGAGGGCGGCCTCCGGGTCGCGGCCGCCGCCGATTTCGTCGCCGGCCATTCGCTGGGTGAGTATTCCGCCCTCGCGGCCGTGGGCTCCATCACGCTCGCCGATGCCGCGGTCCTCCTGCGCACGCGGGGGCGCGCCATGCAGGAAGCGGCGCCGGTGGGGACCGGCGCCATGGCGGCGATCCTCGGCCTCGACTACGACGCGGTGGCGGAAATCGCCGCCGAGGCGGCCGAGGGGGAGGTCTGCACCGCCGCCAACGACAACGCGCCGGGCCAGGTGGTGGTCAGCGGCGCGGCGCAAGCCGTCGCCCGCGCCGTGGAACTCGCCAAGGAAAAGGGCGCGCGGCGCTCGGTGATGCTGCCGGTGACGGTGCCCTCGCACTGCGCCCTGATGGCCCCCGCCGCCGACGTCATGGCGGAGGCGCTGGCCGCCGTGAAGATCGCGCCGCCGCCGGTGCCGTTGGTGGCCAACGTCAAGGCGGCGCCGATCACCGATCCCGACGACATCCGCGAGGCCCTGGTCGCCCAGGTCACCGGCATGGTGAGGTGGCGGGAATCGGTCCTGTGGCTCCGGGACCACGGGGTGGAGCGGCTGGTCGAGGCGGGGGCGGGCAAGGTGCTGACCGGCCTCGCCCGGCGCATCGACAAGGATCTCGAGGCGGTGTCGCTCGCCGAGCCCGCCGACATCGAGGCCTTCCTCTAGGGTACGGCCCAAGGGGCACGGGGGAGATCCACATGTTCAGTCTGGACGGCAGGAAAGCGGTCGTGACCGGGGCGAGCGGCGGCATCGGCGGGGCCATCGCCAGGGCGTTCCACGGCGCCGGGGCCGAGGTCGTGGTGTCGGGGACGCGAAAGGAGGCGCTCGACGCCCTCGCCGCGGAGCTCGGCGGCCGGGTCCATGTCGTCACCGCCGACCTCTCCCGGGCGGAGGACATCGCACGTCTCGCCAAGGACGCGGAGGCGGCGCTGGGCGGCATCGATATCCTGATCAACAACGCCGGTCTCACCCGGGACGGTCTGATGATGCGGATGAAGGACGAGGACTGGCAGGCCGTGATCGACGTCAATCTGACCGCGGCCTTCCGCCTGAGCCGCGCCGTCCTGCGCGGCATGATGCGCGCGCGTTGGGGGCGGATCATCTCGATCACCTCGGTGGTGGGCTCCGTGGGCAACCCGGGCCAGGCCAATTACGCCGCGTCCAAGGCGGGCCTTGGGGGGCTCAGCCGGTCGCTCGCCGCCGAGGTCGCGTCCCGCGGCATCACGGTGAACTGCATCGCCCCCGGTTTCGTCGTCACCGCCATGACCGACGCGCTGGAGGGGGAGCAGCGCGAGCGCCTGCTCGGCGCGATCCCCGCGGGCCGCTTCGGCGAGGCGGCGGAGATCGCGGCCTGCGCGCTCTACCTCGCGAGCGAAGAGGCGGCCTACGTCACCGGCCAGACGTTCCACGTCAACGGCGGAATGATGATGACGTGAGGCGTTCCCCGGGCCCCCGCCGGAGGGTGGTCAAGGGGAAAAAATTGTGTTACCAAGCCGCAAGTTTACCGGCAGCTTGGCCGGGAGATCGCGGGGGTCACGACCCGAAGATGTGGCGCCCAAAAGACCGAATAACCGGGCCGCGGCGGCTGTGGTCCGCCCGGCAGCCATTTTCCGAGGATAGATGAAGAAATGAGCGATATTGCCGAACGGGTGACCAAAATTGTCGTCGAGCATCTCGGTGTCGAGGATTCGAAGGTCACCGAGAACGCGAGCTTCATCGACGATCTTGGCGCGGATAGTCTGGACACCGTCGAGCTCGTCATGGCTTTCGAGGAAGAATTCGGGTGCGAGATTCCCGACGATGCGGCCGAAAAGATCCTGACCGTCAAAGACGCCATCGGCTATATCGAAGCTCATTCATGATCGCGGGCCGGGGGGCGTCGGTTCGGCGCCACGCCCCGCCGGATGCAACCAGCAGCACATCACATGAAACGTGTCGTCGTCACCGGCCTCGGTTTGCTGACCCCGCTTGGTTGCGGGGTGGGCCCGAATTGGGACCGGCTGATCGCCGCGAAATCCGGCATTCGCAAGATCGAGCGGTTCGAGGTGTCCGACCTGCCCTGCCGGATCGCGGGCCAGATTCCGCTTGGCGACGGAAGCGACGGGACCTTCCTGGTCGACCAGTGGATCGAACCCAAGGAACAGCGCAAGATGGACAGCTTCATCATCTACGCGCTGGCCGCCGCGGTGCAGGCGGTGGAGGATTCGGGCTGGAAGCCCGACGGCGAGGAGGACCGGAACCGCACCGGGGTGATGATCGGATCGGGGATCGGCGGCCTGCCGGCAATCTCTGAATCCTCCATCGTCCTGCACGAGCGAGGCGCGCGCAGGATCAGCCCCTTCTTCATCCCCTCGGCGCTGATCAACCTCGCTTCGGGCCACGTCTCGATCCGCTACGGTTTCCGCGGCCCCAACCATTCGGTGGTGACCGCCTGCGCCACCGGCGCCCATGCCATCGGCGACGCCGCGCGGCTGATCATCATGGACGATGCAGACGTCATGGTGGCGGGCGGGACCGAGGCCGCGGTCTGCCGCATCGGCCTCGCCGGCTTCGCCGCCGCCCGGGCGCTTTCCACCAAGTTCAACGACACCCCGGAAAAGGCGTCCCGTCCCTGGGACGTCGACCGCGACGGCTTCGTCATGGGGGAAGGGGCGGGCGTCGTGGTCCTGGAAGAGCTGGAGCACGCCAAGGCCCGGGGGGCGACCATCTATGCCGAGATCACCGGCTACGGCCTTTCCGGCGATGCCCATCACATCACCGCGCCGGCCGAGGATGGCAATGGCGGCTACCGGGCGATGCAGGCGGCGATCCGCCGTGCCGGCATCGCCGTGGAGGACATCGATTACATCAACGCTCACGGCACCTCGACGCCGCTGGGGGACGAGATCGAGCTCGGCGCGGTCAAGCGCCTGTTCGGCGATCACGCCTACCGGATCTCGATGTCGTCGACCAAATCGGCCATCGGCCACCTGCTCGGCGCGGCCGGGGCGGTGGAGGCGATCTACTCGATCCTCGCGGTGCAGAAGGGGATCGTCCCGCCCACCCTCAACCTGGAAAACCCGTCGGAGGGGTGCGACATCGACCTCGTGCCGCTCGAGGCCAAGGAGCGGGAAGTGAGGAACGTACTCTCGAATTCCTTCGGATTCGGAGGCACCAACGCTTCGCTGATCTTCAGCCGTTATTCCTGAGGACGTGATGCGGCCGTGGTTCCGCCGTCTCGCTTTGGCCGCGCTGATCGCGGCGGCGCTCGGCGGCGTGGGGGTTGCCGCGCTTTTCTCCGCGCTGGACCGGCCGGGGCCGCTCGGCGGCCCCGCCATCGTGGTGGTCCCCAAGGGCAAGGGGCTCGGCCCCATCGCCGGCCTCCTCGGGAAGCAAGGGGTGATTTCCTCGCCGCTCGTGTTCATGGCCGGCGTGCGGCTGACCGGCAATCAGGGACGGCTGCGCGCGGGCGAGTTCGAGTTCCCCGCCGGGATCACGCCCCGCGGCGTGATGGAGGTGCTGATCTCGGGCGCCACGGTGGTCAGGAAGCTGACCATCCCGGAAGGCGCGACCACGGCGCAGGCCATAAGGCATTTGCACGGCGCCTATGGGCTTATGGGCGAGTTGCTGCGGACCCCGGAGGAGGGCGCCCTGCTGCCCGACACCTATCACTATTCCTATGGCGACGAGCGCGACGAGGTGATCTCGCGCATGGAACAGGCGATGGTCGATGAGATGACCCGCCTGTGGCGGTCCCGCGCGCCCGGTTCGCTGCTCACCTCGCCCCAGGAAGCGATCATCCTCGCCTCCATCGTCGAGCGCGAGACGGCGCTCGGCGCCGAACGGCCGCTGATCGCCGCCGTGTTCCTGAACCGGCTCAGGCGGGGCATGGCGCTGCAATCGGATCCCACCGTCGCCTATGGCACGGCGCTCCGCGACGCCGTTCCCGACCGGGTGCTGCGCCGGGCCCTGACCCGGGCCGACCTGGCGGCGCCGGGGCCCTACAACACCTACCTCAACAAGGGGCTGCCGCCGCAGCCCATCGCCAATCCCGGCCGCGCCTCCATCGAGGCGGTCCTCCACCCCGCGAAGACCAAGGCGCTCTATTTCGTCGCCGACGGCAACGGCGGGCATGTCTTCGCCGACACGCTGGCCGAGCACAACCGCAACGTCCGGCGCTGGCGCCGCATCCGCAAGCAGCGCGAGGCCGGCGGTGGTTCGTCCGGAAACGGCACCAGCGGGCTCTAGGCGCCACAACGTCCGGCGCGTCAGTGCGGGCGACCCGGAGCCCTGCGGACCAAGGGATCGGTCCAGGCCGGCGGCAGGATGCCGAACAGCCAGGCCGCCGCGGCGAGGCGGAGGGGAAAAGCGATCCGCGCCCGGTTGCGCGCAAGTCCTCGCTTGATGATCGCCGCCGCGCGGTCCGCGGGCATCAGGAAGGGCATGGGAAACGGGTTGCCTTCGGTCATCGGGCTCTCGACGAAGCCCGGACAGATGACCGAGACCCCGATGCCGTGGCGGGCCATGGCCGGGCGCAGCCCCTCGCCCAGCGACCTGAGCGCCGCCTTGCTCGCGCAATAGGCGGGCGCCGTCGGCATCCCCCGGAAACCGGCGAGCGAGCTCATGATGGCGATCTGCCCGCGCCGGCCGGTCGCGGGGGCGGGCATCTTCAGCATCGCCTCCAGCGCCGGGTAGACCGTGTTGACCACGCCCGCGACGTTGACGGCGAGGATCTTCCCGGCAAGGGCGTGCGCCTCGCCGGGCCGACCGTCCGGCGTGCCGCTCGCGGCCTTGGCCTCGCCCGAGATTCCGGCATTGGCGATGACGAGGTCGAGCGCGCCGCCGGCGCACGCCTCGGTGATCCAGGCGGCCATGCCCCTCGCTTCGGCGACGTCCTGGCACCGCGTGACGGCGCGCGAGCCCCGGGCGCGGCAGTCGGCGGCGACGGCCTCGAGCCGGTCGCGGTCGCGCCCGCCGAGATGGAGCGTGACCCCCTCCGCGGCATAGGCCCGGGCGAGCGCCGCGCCGATCCCCGACGATGCCCCCGTGATCAGAATCTCTCTCGGCCCGTGGCGCTCCATGGCCGGAGCTTAGAGCAGGGCGGGCGGAAATGGCACGATTCCCCGGCCGCCCGGGGATTTCCAGCCTTGTTGCTCCGGCGTCCACAGGATATAGTGGGCCCGCATTCCCCCAGCCCCAACATCAGCGAGACCGCGGGACCATGTCGATCCAAAGCATGACCGGCTTTGCCCGCGAGGACGGCGCGTTCGAGGCGTATTCCTGGCGCTGGGAGCTGCGCAGCGTCAACAACCGCGGCCTCGACGTCCGGGTGCGGCTGCCGGCGGGCATGGAGAGCTTCGAGATCCGCGTGCGCGACAGCGTGACCAAGCGGTTCAAGCGGGGCAGCTTCAACATCTCCCTCAACCTCACCGAGACCCCCGGGCTGGTCGGCTACCGGCTCAACGAGGCGCTGCTCGACCGGGTGATCGCGATCGCCGAGGAGGTGCGCGCGCGGACCGGCGGCGCGGCGCCGTCGGCAGAGGGATTGTTGCGCCTGCGCGGCGTTCTCGAGCCCGAGGAGCCCGCTTCCGACGACGAATCGCGCACCCAGCTCGAAAACGCCATGGCGGACAGCCTGGGCGCCGCGCTCGAGAAGGTGGCGCTCGCGCGCGGCGAGGAGGGTGCGCGCCTCTCGGGCGTTCTCCGCGGCTTCCTCGACGAGATCGCGGACCTTGCCGTCCGGGCGCGGGGACTCGCCGCGACCCAGCCCGAAGCCATCGGCGCCCGAATCCGTGCCCAGATCGAGGAGTTGCTGGGCGGCGAGACGGCGGTCTCCGAGGAACGGCTCGCCCAGGAGATCGCCCTCGTCGTCGGCAAGGCCGACGTGCGGGAGGAGATCGACCGGCTCGATGCCCATGCCGCCCAGGCGCGGGAGCTCCTGGATGCCGGCGGCGCCATCGGCCGGCGGCTCGACTTTCTCTCCCAGGAATTCAACCGGGAATCCAACACGCTCTGCTCCAAGGCCCAGGACCTGGAGCTGACGCGCACCGGGCTCGACCTCAAGGCGGCGATCGAGCAGTTCCGGGAACAGGTCCAGAATATCGAATAGCGGCGGGCGGAGGGAGCGAGGGCGAGGAGGTCCATGAGCGGTGGGGGAATAAAGCGCCGGGGAGTGATGCTGATCCTGTCGTCGCCGTCCGGCGCGGGCAAGACGACGATTTCGAGGCTCCTTCTCAAGCGCGATGACAACCTCAGCATGTCGGTCTCGGTGACGACGCGGCCCAAGCGGCCCGGCGAAGTGGAAGGGGTCGACTACCGGTTCGTCGACCCCAGCGAATTCAACCTGATGGTCAATCGCCGGGAGTTCCTGGAATACGCCAAGGTGTTCGACCATTACTACGGGACACCCCGCGCGGCGGTGGAGGCGATGATCGCCGCGGGCCGGGATGTCCTGTTCGACATCGACTGGCAGGGCACCCAGCAGCTTGTTGCCAACGCCGGCCATGACGTGGTGACGGTGTTCATCCTGCCGCCATCGACGACCGAACTCGAGCGCCGTCTCAAGACCCGGGCCCAGGACCCGCCGGAGGTGGTCGCGCGGCGCATGGCCAAGGCCGCGGACGAGATCAGCCACTATCCCGAATACACCTACATCATCGTCAACCGCGACATCGAGGAAAGCGTCGCCGAGGTGCAATCCATCCTCGCCGCGGAGCGGCTCAAGCGGGACCGGCTCACCGGCCTCGGCGAGGTGATCAAGGCGCTGCGCGAGGGCCGCTGATCTAGACGGGCTCCCCGCCGAGCGCGCGCGCCAGCGCGCAGAACTGGGCGACCTCCAGGTCCTCCGCCCGCAGGCTGGGCGCGATCCCCGTGGCGGCGAGCAGGTCTTTGCCCGCCGCCGGTCCCGCGATCCCGCGCAGGCTGGAGCGGAGCATCTTCCGCCGCTGGCCGAAGGCGGCGCGGGCCACGGCTTCCATCTCCGCCCAGCCCGCGGGCGCGAGCGGCGTTTCGCGGGGCGTGAGGCGGACCACCGAAGAGGTGACCTTGGGCGGCGGCGTGAAGGCCCGGGCATCGATGTCGAAGCAGTGCATTACCTCGGTCAGCCACTGGCACATCACCGAAAGCCGCCCGTAGGCCTTGCTCCGCGGCGCGGCGCAGAGCCTGTCCGCGACCTCCTTCTGCACGGTCAGCACCAGGCCGTGATAGAGGCGGGGGTCGGCCGCGATCTGGCGCAGCCACTTGACGATCAGCGGGGTGGAGATGTTGTAGGGCAGGTTGCCGATGAGGCGAAGCTCCCGTTCCGGCCCCCCGTGGGCGCGGGCGAGCGCCACTTCGTCGGCCTCGAGCGCATCGGCGTCGATCACCGCGAGCCGGCCCCCCGCGGCCCCCACCAGCGGCGTGAGCGCGTCCCGGCACCGCCCGTCCTTCTCCAGCGCGATCACGTGCGCCGCGCCCGCCGCCAGGATCGCCCGCGTCAATCCGCCGGGCCCGGGCCCGATCTCGATCACCGTCGTCCCCGCGATCGGCCCCAGGGCGCGGGCGATGCGCCCGGTGAGGTTCAGGTCGAGGAGGAAATGCTGGCCGAGCGCCTTGCGTGCCCGAAGCCCATACTCGGCGATCACATCGCGGAGTGGGGGCAGCGTCCGGATGGCGGCCTCAATCGCCGGCAAGGACGGGCCTCTCCGCCCGGGGTTCCGACGCCGCCCGGCGGTTTTCCGCCATGGTCCGGGCAAGGCGCAGGGCGGCCAGCAGGCTGTCGGCCCGGGCCACGCCCCGGCCCGCGATCTCGAACGCGGTCCCGTGATCGGGCGAGGTGCGCACGATCGGCAGGCCCAGCGTGATGTCGACGCCATGGTCGAAATCGATGGTCTTGAGCGGGATCAGCGCCTGGTCGTGATACATGCACAGCACCGCGTCATAGCCCTCGCGGGCGCGGGCGTGGAACAGGCTGTCGGCGGGCGTCGGGCCGGTGACGGTGAGGCCCTCGGCCCGCAACCTCTCGACCGCGGGGGCGATGATCTCCTCCTCCTCGCCGCCCAGCTTCCCGCCCTCCCCGGCGTGGGGATTGAGCCCGGCGATCGCGATGCGCGGGGCATCGATCGCGAAATCCACCTTCAGCGCCCGGTGGGTGATGCGGGCGACGGCGATGATGGCATCGGCGGTGATCTGGCCGATCGCCTCACGCAGCGGCGCGTGGATGGTCACGGGCACGACGCGCAGGCCGGGACAGGCCAGCATCATCACAGGAAGCGCGGTGCCGGTCAGCTCGCCGAGATACTCGGTGTGTCCCGGATGGCGGAAGCCGGCGTCGGCCAGCACCTTCTTGTGGATCGGGTTGGTGACCACGGCGGTGGCCTCGCCTGCGCGCGCGGCCTCGACGGCCCGGGCGATGGAGCCGAGCACGGCCTCGGCATTGGCGGGGTCGGGCCGCCCCGGCCGGACCGGCCTGATCCAAGGCAGGGGAAGGACGGGCAGGGCGTCTGCGAAGACGGCCGGGGCGTCGGCGGGCGCGTCGATGGTCCGGACGGGTGTCTCGAGACCGAGGTGGCGCGCCTCGGCGGCAAGCCGGTCCGGATCGCCGATGACGAAGAAGGGCCCCGCCCCGGCCCTTTCCGCCCACCACGCCTTGAGGGTGATCTCGCCGCCGATACCGGCGGGTTCGCCCATGGTGAGGGCAAGGGGCAGCGGCGCTGCGCTCACCGGAAGGTCCGGAACTCGATGACGGCCGCCTGCCTGAGGTCGCGGAGGTGACGCCGCGCCCGCGCCTCGAGGTGCCGGCCTTGGAGGATGCGGCGGATCCGGGCCCGGCTTGGCAGGTTGCTCGTCGGCGCCGAACGGTCGCAGACCATGATGACCCTCAGTCCCCCCGCGACGCGCTGGGGATCCGAGGCCACGCCGATCTTAGCCGACGACACCGTGCTGCGGAGGTTCTCCGGCAGTTCGCTGGTCTTGACGCGCCCCAGGTTGCCCGAGAGCTGCGATCCCAGTTCCCGGGAGATGGTGGAGAAATCGGCGCAGCCCTTGGCGGTGTCCTTGATCGTCCTGGCAAGGGAGGCTTGGCTCGACCAATCCGCTTCCGTCGCCCCGGCGGGGACCGGCAGCAGGATCTGGCGCAGGACCACGGTGGCTTCCTCGGAAATGCCCGACGCGGCCCGGCGCTTGCGCAGGAGAACGATGTGATAGCCCGTGGACGTGCGGATCGGCGGTGTGGCCATGCCGGGCTGCAGCTTGAGGAGCTCCGCCTCGACCTCGGGCGGCAGTTCCCCCGGCTTGACCCAGCCGAGATCGCCGCCGGTGCGCGCGGAGGCGCTTTGGGAGAACTGACGGGCGAGCAAGGGGAAGCTCGCCCCCTGCTTCAGTTCGGCGACGATCTTTGCCGCGTTCTGGCGGACAAGGTCCTCCTCGTTGGGATCGTCCACGGCGAGGAAGATCTCCGCCGCGAGGTGGCTCGGCTTGTTGAGCGATTCCTTGTATTGCACGAGAGACTTGTCGACCTCTTCCTCGGTCACGACGATCGACCTCAGGAACTTGCGGCGGATCACCGCGGGCCAGCCGATCGCCGCGCGGATCTGGCGGATCAGGGTTTCGGGCGCGATGCCGCGCGATTTCAGGAATGGTTTGATCTGTCCCGGGGGCAGCCGGTTCTGCCTTTCGACCCGTGCGAGCGCCTGGTTGATCTCGCCTTCGGTCACGTTGATGTCGAAATTCTTCACTTCCTGCAGCTGGAGGGCTTCGTCCACCAGCGAGCGGAGGACCCGCGGCGCGAGTGCGCGCCGGGCTTCGACCGTGTCCTGGAGTTTGGAAAGGCGGATGATGAAGTTGAGCCGCTGACCGAGATCGAAGGCGGAAATGGGCTCGTCGTTCACCACCGCGAGGATCCGCAGCACCGCCGTGGGCGCCCCTTGCTGCGCCTCCTGCGCCAAGGCCGCGGTCCACAGGGACGCGGCGAGGGCGCAGCCCAGCGCCAGGCGTACCAGGGAGACAGGGGCCGGAGAATGATGCCTGAGCGCATGGACCGTCAGGTTTCGCCTTGTTTGTGCCATTTGGGACGACTCGACTCGCTCTACGCTGCAGTCCGAGACTGCCGATGGGTCAAGATATAACCGGTCAGGGCCGATGTTCAACCGGTGCCCTTGATTTCGCCGAGGTGCTTGAAGATCAGCTTGAAGAAGATGGTGTCGGTGGGCTGGAGGTCTCGGTCCTCGGTGAAGGTCCGCTCCAGCCGGATGTCGAAGATGAAGCACTCGTCCTGGTAGGTGAATCCGAGACCCTCCGCGATCGTTCCGTTCCCCGTCAGATCTTCCTGGATGACTGCGTCGGCCGTCCAGTACTTGCTGAGGATGGCCCTGAGGCCGAAGGTCACCTGCTCGCGGTTGCCGAACTCGCCGGTGCCGGTTTCCTCGCCGACGTAGAAATAGTTGGCGCTGGCCTTGAGCCAGCGGGGGCCGACACGGAACTTGAGCTCGCGGCGCCTCGATTGCCAGTCGTCGGGATCGATGCGGAAGCGGTAGAGCAGGTCGAGATAGTCTCCCGGGGAGATCCTCAGCCGGCCGACGATGTCCGACGTGTGGTCGCGCAGGCCCGAGCCCGGTGCGAAGGTGGAATCGGAATGCAGCCTGTAGCTTTGGCCGAGGAACGCCTCGATCGCGCCGCCCTGGTCGCCGTAAAGTCCCCAGTTGAGCCCGGCGATGGCGCGCTGGCCGCTATCGACCCGGTCGACGCCGGTGAAACGGGAGGGGGAAAACAGATTGGTGTCGTCGAATTCCACGTCCTGGCTGTCTTCGTTGGGGATCTCCTTCGGGTTGCCCCCGTTGGGCGCGAGCACGATGGCGGCCACCGGCTCGAAGAGCTGGCGGCCCCCGGTTTCCTTGCGCACGAAGGGAAAGCGCCACTTGGCCATGACCTGGGGAAACAGCCTGCCTTTGGTGCCGCTGACGGATTTGGAATCCACCTCCGAATCGTTGAACCAATAGAGGTCACCCTGGACGGTCGCGGAAAGCTCGTAGATCTCTCCGGTCCTCGCGGTATAGGGCAGGTGCCAGCCGCCCTGCACCGAGACGCGGCGGCTGTCGGTGCCCTCGGTGCGCTGGATCGAAAGCAGGCTGGCATCGGCGCTCAGGTAGGCGCCCGAGCGTGATGGGTGGGAGACGTAGTGGTACTCGCCAAACGGCATCACGAGCGGGGTCTCGCCGGTGTCGTCCTCGGCGCGCAGCCCCTTGAAATGATATGCGGACAGCTGCGCGTAGTTGTGCCCGCGGAAGCCCTCCAGGTTGAAGCTGGTGGTCAGGGTCTGGTTGTCGGGCTCGTCGAACCGGTAGCGGCGGATATAGGTGTCGTCGCTGGCGAGCTGCACCTGGTACTTGGCGCGCCAGGTCGGGTCCAGGTCCTGGCGCCCGGAGACGAACAGATGGCCACGGGTCTCATGGCCGAGGCCGTTCTGGAGTTCGGGCCGGGTGTAGCTGCCCTCGGCCAGGAACTCGCCATGGGCCAGCCGCTTGCGGTATTCCGCCGCCAGCATCGGGTCCTCCCGGCTGTAGATATTCGGCGTGAGGGTGACATCCTCGGATTCGTTGATTTCCCAGAAATAGGGAACCTTGACGCTGATGCCGAATTCATCGTTGGAGCTGTAGGACGGGATCAGAAACCCGGTGCGCCGCTTGACCGAGGGGTCGGCGTGGGAGAAGTAGGGCAGGTAGAGGACGGGCACGCCGAACATCTCGAGGTAGGCGTCTTTGTATTCGACATCCTTGCGAATGCTGTCGTGAACGACGCGCACCGCGCGCACGCGCCAGAGGGGCGCTCGGGTCGGATCCTTCTTGCAGAGCTCGCAAGGCGAGAACACCCCCTTTCCCAGGGTCGTGACGATTCCGCCGGTGCGCCGCGCGCCGGTGCCGGCGAGCCGGGAATTGTCCGCGAACAGCATGCGGAAGCCTTCGATGAAGCCGTCCTTGAAGCGGTTGGTGAATTCGCCGTGCTCGCCGAAGATGACGTCGCCGTTGGGCTCCACCACGGCGACGTTGCCGGTCGCCTTGAAGGTGTCGGTCTCTTTCACATAGGTGATCTTGTCGGCGCGCAGCAGGCGCAGGCCCTCGCCGACCTCCACGTTCCCCGTCGCCGTCGCGATTCCGGTCTTCTCATCGAAGGTCACCTCATCGGCGCGGAGGATCACATAGGGGTCGACCTCCTTGGCGGCCGGCGCGGGCGGCTTGGCCGCGCCGTTTCCGCTTCCCTGGGCTGACGCCAGGCCGGGGCACAGCAGGAAGATCGCCGCGGCCGCCATGAGTCCGCGCGCCCAGGTGCATGCGCGGGCGAACGCCGTCACCGCCGGATCGACGGGCGGCACGGCTAGCCTTCCTCGATATGCAGCAGGATGGACAAGCCGATCAGCACGGTCACCGAGGCCGGCGTGCACGCCGCGAGCAGCGCGGGAATGGTGTCGGCGAGGCCCAGCGCATGGACCACATCCGAGAGGAACAGGATGAAGAAGCTGAACAGGACGCCGCTTGCGAGCAGCGCGGGCACGCCGCCGCGGCGCGCGAGGCGCAGGGAAAAGCTTGCCGCGATCAGCACCATGGCGCCGAGCAGGACGGGAATCGACAGCAGCGAATACCAGTAGACCCGGTGGCGGGTCGCGGTGAAGCCCGCGCGGTCGAGAAGATCGATGAAGCCGGGCAGATGCCAGAACGACAGCGTCTCCGGCGGCGAGAAGCTGTTCTTGATCTTGTTGGCCGTCCAGTTGGTGGGCAGGTCGTAGGTCGTGGTGCGCTCCGAGGGCTTGCCGGGCGTCGTCACCAGGACGTCCTTGAGCTGCCAGGTGCCCGACTTCAGGTGCGCCTCCGGCGCATCGAGCCGGCGCGTGAACCGGTTCTTGTCGTCGAACAGGTAGACGGTCACCTCGCGCAGCGTCATGTCGTCCGAGGTCATGCGGACCGCGTGGATCACCGATTGGGTCCCGTCCTGCGCCTGGCGCAGCCACATGCCGGAGCGCGACACGGCGAGCTGCGAGGACTGGCCCTTGAAGTAATCGCCGTCCAGCAACTCGTAGCGCAGCAGCATCGTCGAGCCCAGCGGGTTGACGGCGGTGATGAAGACCACGCCGATCAGGGAGGCGACCAGGACCGCGGGGCCTAGGAACTGCCAGACCGATACCCCTGACGCCCGTGCGACGACCAGCTCGCTGCTGCGGGTCAGGCGCCAGAAGACGAACATCCCGCCGAACAGGACGGCGAAGGGGACCGCCTTCTGCAGGGTATGGGGAAACTTGAGGACCGCCATCTCGAGGATTAGCTGGAAGGTGACCTCGGGCCGCGAACTCGCCTTGCGCAGAAGTTCGATGATCTCGGCGAGGAAGATGATGCCGCCGAGCGAGAGCAGGGCCAGCAGGAACCCGCCCAGGAACCTGCGGGCGATGTATCCCGATAGGGTGGTCGAAAGCCGGGCGCTGGTGATCATGGCGCGGACGGGGACGGTTCGGCGCCGTGGGTGTCCGCCCGGGACAGGCTCGGGCGTCGCCGTCTTCGCAGCAGCAGCCAGAGGCAGCAGCCCGTGACCACGACCGGCAGCACGTAGAGGAAGGGGACCGCCGTATCCGTCGTGCCGGCGAGGTGATAGAGGCTGATGCTGATCGTCTGCACGAGCACCATGGCGCCGGTCGCGAGGGTGATCCTGATTGCCTGGCCGCGGCGGTTGAACTCGCCGGGCAGGAGCGCCGCCAGGGCCAGCAGGGCGAAGGTTACGGCGAGAAGCGGCCCCGCGATTCTGTAATGCGCTTCCGCGTGGAACTTGAGCCGCTGGTCGTCGTCGGCATAGCCGTCCTTTCCGGTGGGATCGAAAGTGAACAGCTCCGCCATGTAGCGCTCCCTCGGCTGGCGCGACCGCTCGCCGCTGGTGGCGCCGACGCTGCCGAGGTCCAGGGTGTAGCGGTCGAAGAACAGGATCGAAAGCCTGTCCTCGTTGGTCTTCACGGTCTGGCGGTTGCCCTTGACCATGACCACGCGCGGGCCGGAGTCGGTGCGCACCAGGGCGCCGCGCTCCGCCATCATGGTGACCGGAACGCGCCCCTCGCGCCGGTCATGCACCAGGATGCCGAGGAGCTCCCCCGACGCCGTCCTTTCGCGCACGTAGATCGTCAGGTTGCGTCCGATCTCGTTGAACGCGCCTTCCCGCAGGAGGATGTCGGAATAGTTCTCGCGGATCGACGTCTGCAGGTCCTTGAACTCGCGATAGGCCGTCGGCATGTAGTAGGCGTTGAGCGCGAAGCTGAACACGATCATGACGAGGGCCGCGGTGACCGCGGGCGCGGCCAGGGCGAGGGGGCCCTTGCCGCAACTTCGCCAGACCACGAGCTCGCTGTCCTGGTTCATCTTCGAATAGGAGAAGATCACAACGCCGAACAGGATGATCGGCAGGAACACCGAGGTGAACATGGGTAGGACCAGGAAAGCCAGGTAGAACATGTTGTAGGCGGGAAGTCCCCGGTTGAGGACGAGGTCCACGAACCGGAGCGATTGCGACATCCAGACGATGCCGGACACCACGATCACGGCGAAAAGAAGCGGCCACAGGATCTGGCGCAGCATGTAGCGGAACATACAATTCATCGGCGGCATTATACCGACCGCGCGCGATGCCGCCATATCTACCGCTGTCGAGGAGTTTCCGGCCCGCGGCGCGCGTTGCGGTCGACCATCGCGCCGGCGCCTTCATCATTGCGCGCGACCGGCGCCCGCTTCCCGCGCCCTCGTCTCTGGGGTAGCGTAGGCGGCCGTGATGATCGAGATTGCGAACCGACACTGATGTCTTCCCCCGCCGCCGCCGGAGCGCCGGGCCGTTTCGCCCGTGCCATGGAATGCTGGGCGGAGCCGCGGGCCGTGGTCGCGATCCTCGCCGTCTATTTCGCCGTCATGGCCGTGGCGCTCGCCGTCTTCGCGCCGTCCGGCCATTTCGATGACACCGTCGCCCTTCAGGACGCGCAGTCCTTCCAATGGGGCTACGAAGCCAAGAGCCCGCCGCTCTTCGTGTGGCTCGCCCGCGCGATGATGCTGGCGACCGGGCCGAGGATCGAGACCGTCTTCGCGCTGCGCATGGCGTGCCTGTTCGCCGCCTTCGCCGGGTTGTACATGATCGCGCGCCGCGTGCAGCCCGACCCCCTGCTCGCCGCAGGGGCGGGGCTTGCGATGCTCGCGACACTGCATCTCCACTGGTATTTCCTCGACAAGTACACCAACACCGCGCTGGCGCTGGCGATGATGCCCTATGCCGTGCTCGCCTTCTTCCGCCTACATGGGCGGAGGGGCCCTTCGTCCTACGCGCTCTTCGGCGGGATCGCGGGGGTTGGGCTCCTCAGCCGCTACCACTTCGCGGTGCTGCTGGCCGCCATGGCGATGGCGGCCCTCGGCAATCGGAAATGGCGCGCCGTCCTGTTGGACCGCCGCATGATCCTGGCGCTGGCCATCGCCGGCGTTATCGCCGCACCGCATCTCGCCTGGTTCGCGGCCCGGTGGCCGGCGCTCGCGGGCGACGTGCAGTTCGCCGTCGGCTTCGATGGGGCGGCGGACCCGGTGTCCGCGGCCCTCAGCGGGCTCCGCAATCTCTCGGAGGAGGCTCTCAGCATCCTGATTTTCCCCTTGGGCGTCCTTCTGCTGGGACTGCTATGGCCGGCGCTGGGGCGCGCGCGGGTCGCGGATCCCGACCGGCAGGCGGACCTCGCCTTCCTGCGGGACACGGTGATCTGGTCGCTCGTGCTCATGGCGCTCTTCGCGCTGGCGGGCGCAAGCCGCATCCGCAGCCGCCACCTGTTCTTCCTCGCCCTCTTGCCGCTTTGGATGATCGGGCGCCTTGATGCGGCGCGCCTGCGCCGCTTCGCTGCGCCCGCCTTCCTGCTCGCGATCCATCTCGCGCTGGCAGGCGCTGCCCTCGGCTTCGCCATCAAGGGTTGGATCTACGCCGTGCGCTGCACGGGCTGCGACAAGGTCCTGACGTTCGCCGATTATGCCGAGGCGATTCGGCGGGCCGGCTTCCGGGGCGGCACCATCGTGTTGTCCCGCGAAATGTCGCGGGGCGCGATCCTGCGCGCCTATTTCCCGGGGTCGAGGGTGGTGCAGGACTTCCAGTACCAAAAGAGGCGCGTGCCGTTGCGGGACGGTGAGGGGCGGGACTGCGTTTTCGTCTGGCGCAAGGTGTCGCCCGACCTGGTCGGCGCGCGTTTCGAGCGGGGCGCCCCGGTGCCGGGCGTCGGCCTCCCGCTGCCCTCCCATGCGGTCTTCGGTTCGGCGCCGGGACGCATCGCCCTTTCCGGCCGTCCCGCCGTGACGCTCGGCTTCGCGCTGGTGAAAGGCGGGCTCGGTACCTGCCGCTGATCGGGATCGCGCCGCCGTAATCTGCACATGACATGCATTCTAGGATTCGATTTTTCTCGCCCGCGCCGGTACACTTGGCGCCCTGCCGAGATTCCCTATTTCCCTTTAATCAGGAGAGTGACGCATGAGGATTGCGTTTTCCAAACCCGCGTTGCCCGACAAGGGGGCGGTCGTCGTGTTCGCCAGCGAGGAGAAGTCCCTGCCGAAGCTTTCGCCGGTGGGACGCTCGCTGGACAGATCCGTGGGAGGCGCGATCGCGCGCGCCCTGACTGCATCCAGGTTCAAGGGCCGCAAGGGACAGAGCCTCACGATCCTGGCGCCGGGATCCTCGGAGCTCACCCGCATCGTCGTGGTCGGGCTCGGCAAGCCCGCCGACATCACCGATCTGATCGCCGAGGAGGCCGGCGGGACGGCCATCGGTGAACTGCAGAAGACCGACGAGACGTCCGCGGTGGCGCTGGTCGAGGCGCCGGCAGGCTGCAAGCTGGAGCCCGCCGGTCTCGCCGCGCATTTCGCCCTTGGCGCGCGGCTGCGCAGCTACCGGTTCGACAAGTACCGGACCAAGGAAAAGAAGAAGGAAGACAAGCCCAAGCTCGCCCGCCTCAACGTCCTGGTCGAGGAGGCCCAGCCCGCGCGGCGGCGCTTCGCCCGTCTCGATGCCGTGGCCGAGGGCGTCTTCTTCACCCGCGATCTCGTGTCGGAGCCCGCGAACGTCATCTATCCCGAGACTCTCGCCAATGAGGCACGCAAGCTCTCGCGCCACGGGGTGCGGGTCGAGGTGCTCGACGAGAAGCGGATGAAGACGCTCGGCTTCGGGGCGCTGCTCGGCGTCGGCCAGGGCAGCGCCCATCCGCCGCGGCTGGTGGTGATGCGATGGAACGGCGGCCCGCGCCAGGGCAAGGCGGCCCAGCCCGTCGCCTTCCTCGGCAAGGGCGTGACCTTCGACACCGGCGGCATCTCGATCAAGCCCTCGCGCGGCATGGAGGACATGAAGTGGGACATGGGCGGCGCCGGCGTGGTCATCGGGCTGATGCGGGCGCTCGCCCTGCGCAAGGCCAAGGTCAACGTCGTCGGCATCATCGGGCTGGTCGAGAACATGCCGTCGGGCACGGCCCAGCGGCCGGGCGACATCGTCAAGTCCTATTCGGGCCAGACCATCGAGGTCCTCAACACCGATGCCGAGGGGCGGTTGGTGCTGGCCGATGCGCTGTGGTACTGCCAGAAACGCTTCAAGCCGAAATTCATGGTGAACCTCGCGACCCTGACCGGCGCCATCATCGTCAGCCTGGGCCAGTTCCACGCGGGGCTGTTCTCCAACAACGACGAGATCGCGGACCGCCTGACCAAGGCGGGCGAAGCGGTGGGCGAGAAGCTCTGGCGGATGCCGCTCGGCGATGACTACGACAAGATGATCGATTCCAAGGCGGCGGACGTGCAGAATATCTCATCGGGCGGCGGCGCCGGATCCATCACCGCGGCCCAGTTCCTCCAGCGCTTCGTCAACAAGGTGCCCTGGGCCCATCTCGACATCGCGGGCGTGACCTGGTCGACCAAGGGCACGGCCACCGCGGAGCCGGGGGGCACGGGCTTCGGCGTGCGCCTGCTCGACCGGTTCGTCTCCGACCATTACGAGAACCGCTGACGCCGGGAAACGACGGCGTGACCGAGATCGCCTTCTATCACCTGGAACGCTCCAATCTCGAAGGGGCGCTCGCCAAGCTCCTCGAGAAGGCCGTCGCGGGCGGTTACAAGTCCGTGGTCAAGGCGGGGTCCGAGGAACGGGTGGAGGCGCTCAACGCCGCGCTCTGGACCTACGAGCAGGGTTCGTTCCTGCCCCACGGCTCGGCCCGGGACGGAAACGGTCCCGACCAGCCGGTGTGGCTGACGACCGGCGACGACAATCCCGCCACCGGCGACGACAATCCCGCCGCGGCCACGGTGCTGTTCCTGACCGACGGGGCGGAAACGCGCGCGATCGCCGGTTTCGAACGCTGCCTCGAGCTGTTCGACGGCCGGGACGAGGCCGCGCTCGCCCGCGCCAGGGCCCACTGGAAGGAATACAAGGAGGCCGGCCACGAGCTCACCTACTGGCGCCAGGACGAGAAGGGTGCCTGGCGCAGGCAGGAGCTGTGACCGACCACCCGGCCGGGTCGGCCCGCCCGGACCGGGCCTCCCTTGCCCTCGCCCGGCGATCCGTCTATAAGCGCGGCGCGAAATCTTTACGGAGTCCCCGATCCCATGGCTAGTGAACGTACCCTGTCGATCATCAAACCGGATGCCACGGCCCGCAATCTCACCGGCGAGATCTGCGCGCGCTTCGAGAAGGCGGGCCTCAGGATCGTCGCCCAGAAGCGGCTGCGCCTGACCCGCGCCCAGGCGGAGGAATTCTACGCCGTGCACAAGGCGCGGCCGTTCTTCAACGAGCTCTGCTCCTTCATGACGTCGGGGCCCGTGATGGTCCAGGTGCTGGAGGGCGAGAACGCCATCGCCCGCAACCGCGAGATCATGGGCGCGACCAACCCCGCGGAAGCCGCCGAAGGGACCATCCGCAAGGACTTCGCCCAGTCGATCGAGGCCAATTCGGTGCACGGCTCCGACGGCCCCGAGACCGCGGCCGGGGAGATCGCCTTTTTCTTCTCCGATGAGGAAATCGTCGGCTGAAGCCGCGCCGCCCACGCCGGCCCGGCTGCGCTCCTTGATCGGATCATGATTTGTCGGAAACACGTCAGGTTTCCGACAAATCATGTCAATCCTATCCCCTTCAAATGAGTAGAGCAGATTCACATGGATTGCCGGAACGCCTTCGGCGATTCCAGCAATCCATGATCTGCTCTAGAGCAGGAGGATCGCCAGCAGGACGAGGCAGATGACGGTGGTGCTTGCGGCGAAGATGATGATCTTCACGAAGTTCTGCCACATCTCCTCGTGGGCTTTGAGATATTCGAGATCGTCGCTATCGGCCATGGCTGTCCCCCTGCTTCGCCGGCGGTCCGAATCTCCGCGAATCAACCTATAGCCGGGACGGGGCCGAAAGGAAAGTCCCCGGAAATCACGCCGGGGTCAGTCCGGAGGCGAGATCAGCACCGCGTCTCCGCCGCGGGCCGGGCCGCCGATGAGCACGGTCTCGCCCTTCACGGTCACGCGCCCCTCCGCGATGAGCCTGAGCGCGAGCGGGTAGATGCGGTGTTCCAGCTCCAGGATGCGCGCCGAAAGCCGCGCTTCGTCATCGCCCTCGAGGACGGGCACGGCACCCTGCACGATGATCGGCCCGGCGTCCATCTCGGGGCGCACGAAATGCACGGTGCAGCCGGCGATGCGCGCGCCTGCGGCCAGCGCCTGGGCCTGCGCGCCGAGGCCCCTGAAGGCCGGCAGCAGCGCGGGGTGGATGTTGATGAGGCGATCGCGCCAGCGCTCGGTGAAGTCCGCCGTCAGAATCCGCATGAAGCCGGCGAGGCAGACGAATTCGCATCCCGCCTGCCGGAGTGCCGAATCAAGGGCCGCGTCGAAGGCGGCGCGGTCGGCAAACGCCTTGTGATCGATGACCCGGGTGGCGACGCCCGCGGCCTTGGCGCGCTCGAGCCCGAACGCATCCCCCTTGTTGGATATCACGAGGACGATCTCGGCGGGGTCGTCCGGCTCTCGCGCGGCATCGAGCAGCGCCTGCAGGTTGGTCCCCGAGCCCGAGATCAGGATCCCTGTCTTCAGCCGCGCCATGCCGTTTCCATCGCCGCGATCGTCGTCTCTTGCGACTCGCCCGGTGCGCGCTCGACGACGCCGATCCGGTAGACGGTCTCCCCGGCGTCGGCAAGCGTCCGTGTGACCGCCCCGGCCGCCTCCGGTGCCGCGATGACGGCCATGCCGATGCCGCAGTTGAAGGTGCGGGCGAGCTCGGCGCCATCCAGCTTCGCTTCGCGGGCGAGCCACCGGAAGACCGGCGGCATCGGCCAGGCCGCGGCGTCGAGGGCGGCGCGCAGGCCGGGGCCAAGCACCCGCGGGATGTTCTCGACCAGGCCGCCGCCGGTGATGTGCGCGAGCCCGGTGACGCCGCCCGCCGCGACGGCGGCGAGGCAGGACTTGACGTAGATCCGGGTGGGCGCGAGAAGGGCCTCGCCGAGCGGCGTATCCGTGGCGAAGGGCGCGGGGTCCTGCCACCCGAGGCCGAGATCCGCGACGAAGCGGCGGACCAGGGAGAAGCCGTTGGAATGAAGCCCCGATGCGGCCAGGCCCAGCACCACGTCGCCGGCCGCCGTGCGGTCCCCGGTCAGGAGGTTCCCGCGCTCCGCCGCGCCGACGGCGAAGCCGGCGAGGTCGAAATCGGTGCCGTGGTACATGCCCGGCATCTCCGCCGTCTCGCCACCGATCAGGGCGCAGCCGGCCTCGCTGCAGCCCGCGGCGATGCCCGCGATCACCGCGCTGGCGGCCTCCACGTCGAGCGCACCGGTCGCGAAATAATCAAGGAAAAACAAGGGCTCGGCACCCTGCACCACGAGGTCGTTGACGCACATGGCGACGAGGTCGATGCCCACCGTATCGAGCCGCCCGGTCTCGATGGCGATGCGCAGCTTGGTGCCGACGCCGTCGGTGGCGGCGACCAGGACCGGGTCCTCGAAGCCCGACGCCTTGATGTCGAACAGCGCGCCGAATCCGCCGAGCCCGGACATGACGCCGCTACGCGCCGTGTTCCGGGCCAGGGGCGCGATGCGGCGGACCAGCTCGTTCCCCGCCGCTATGTCGACGCCGGCGTCTTTGTAGGTCGGGCGCTTAATGGGTTCCTCCTCGCCTCATCCATGATAGATTTTCGAGAATAAGCTGCCTTCCGATGCCCCGCCGGCCGAGCCGCCGGGCCGGTTGAGCGCGGCGGAGTTGCCACGGCCAAGATGCGAATCCGCGGCTAAAATAATGTATCTCAGACGGTTTGTAATGGCCCAATCACCCGTGTTCGACGTCGCCGCCCCGAAGGGTCCGCCGCCCCGCGCCGGCTCCATCCTCGGCGTGATCGTCCTGGCGGCCGCGCTGATCCTCGGTGCCGGGAGCGGTGCGGCACGGGCCGAGGAGGACGAGGTGTTCACCATCGCCGGGGTCAAGGTGGACGCCACCGCCGCCACCGCCGCCGAAGCGCGGGACAAGGCCCTGGCCGAGGGGCAGCGCAAGGCGATGGACAGGCTGTTCGACCGCATCGTGCTGGGTGGCGACCGCCAGCGCCTCGGTTACGTGAATTTCGCCACCGTCGCGCAGCTCGTCCGGGATTTCGACGTGACCGGCGAGAAGACCTCCTCGGTGCGCTACCTCGCCGAGCTGCGCGTCCGGTTCAAGCCCGACGGCGTCCGGGAGCTCTTGCGCGGGCGCAATGTCGGCTTCGCCGAAACCCGAAGCAAGCCACTCCTCGTCCTGCCGGTCTACGAGCAGGCCGGCGCCTTCTCCCTCTGGGGCTCGCCGAATCCCTGGCGCGATGCCTGGAACAAGGCTCCCGAGGCGGAAGGGCTGGTGCCGCTCGTGCGGCCGCGGGGCGACATCAACGATGTGGCGATCATCGGCGCGGAGCAGGCGGTGCAAGGGGATTCGACGCGGCTCAGCGCCATCGCCCGTCAATACGGCACCATCGACGTGCTCGTCGCGGTCGCGGGTTTCCGCCTCGGCGCGGCGGGGGAGGCCGGCCAGCCGCCGCAGCCCTATCTCCAGGTGACGCTCGCGCGGCGCGGTTCGGCCCTGGCGGAGGGCTCCCGGGTCGAATCCTTCGCCGTCCGGGAAGGGGAGGCGCAGGACGCGGCGCTCGGCCGCGCCGTCGCCGTCATCGCGGCCCAGATCCAGGAGGACTGGAAGCAGAGCAACAGGCTGCGCTTCGGCGCGAGCAGCCAGCTCACCGCGGTGGCGCCGCTCGGCTCGCTCGCCGACTGGCTGGACCTCAAGGGGCGGCTCGGCGAGGTCGCCGTCATCCGCCAGAGCGATCTCATCTATCTCTCGCGCAAGGAGGCGTGGCTCCGGATCAGTTACCTCGGCGACGAGCAGCAGCTGGGCGTGGCGCTCCGCCAGAAGGACGTCGTGCTGGAGCGCGGGCCGGTATCGTGGGTCCTGCGCCGGGCCTCGCGGTCCGGCGGATTCCCGGGGCCGCGTGCCGCTCCGGATCCAGCTCCTGCGGCCCTGCCGGCGCCGGCGCCCGAGGCGCGCCCCGGGCCTGCCGCGTCGCCATCGTCGGCCGCGCCCCCGGCACCGGATGCGGCGCCTGCCGCGGTTCCCGCGGCGCCCGCCGTTCCCGAGCCGCCCGCCGCCCCTGTGTCCCCTGAAAATGCGGTTGGCACGCCTTGAACATCCCGAATTTCATCTCCCTGGCGCGCCTCCTGATCGTGCCCATCGTCGTCTGGGCGATCCTCGATCACCGGATGGGCCTGGCCTTCTGGCTGTTCGTCGGGGCGGGAATCTCCGATGCCGTCGATGGCTTCCTCGCGCGCAGGATGAAGTGCATCTCGGTGGTGGGCCAATACCTGGATCCGCTGGCCGACAAGGCCCTCTTGATGAGCATCTACCTCACCCTGGGCAGCGAAGGCTATCTTCCCAACTGGATCGTCATCCTCGTGGTGTCCCGCGACGTGCTCATCATCGGCGGCGCCATCCTCTATCACCTGCTCACCCAGAACCTCAAGATGGCCCCGCTCTATATCAGTAAGGTCAACACCTTGGCCCAGATCCTCCTGGCCGGCCTGGTGTTGGGCGGGCACGCCCTCGCCCTCGATGCCGAGCGCCCCATCATCCTGGCCGTGCTGCTGGTCGCGGCGACCACGGCGGCGTCCGGCGCGAGCTACATCATCGCCTGGACCGCCAAGGCGGCCTCCTTCGAGGAGGGCTCGCATTGACGGCCTCGCGTCAGGCGCTGTTCTGGATCGCCGGCCTCGTCGCTTTCGGCTTCGTCGTCCGGATGTTCAGCCCCATCCTGCTGCCCTTCGTGATGGGATTCGCCATCGCCTATTTCGTCGACCCGGTGGTCGAGAAGCTCGGCCAGGCGGGGGTCGGCCGGACGCTCGCGACGTCGGGGGTGCTGCTCGCGTTCTTCCTGATGTTCGCCCTCGCCCTGTTCCTCTTGGTGCCGGTCGTGGACCAGCAGCTGGTGGAGTTCTCCGCCAAGGTGCCGAAGCTGATCGAGGCGGCCCAGGCGAAGCTCGCGGCGGTCATCGCCAGGCTCAGCGCCGAGCTCTCGCCCGCGGACCTGGAAAGGCTCAAGGGGGCGGCGGGCACCTTCGCGGGCGATGCGATCAAGTTCGTCGGCCGCGTCCTCAGCGGCCTGTGGTCGGGCGGCCTCGCCTTCTTCAACCTTCTTTCGCTGATCTTCATCACGCCGATCGTCGCCTTCTATATCCTTAGGGATTGGCCCGCCATCATCCGGACGGTGGATTCCTGGCTGCCCCGGGACCACGCCGAGACCGTCCGCGCCCTGGTCTCGGAAGCCGACGAGATGGTCTCGGGCTTCGTGCGGGGAATGGGCGCGGTGTGTCTCATCCTGGCGGCGTTCTACGGGCTGGCCCTGTCCCTGATCGGCCTGGATTTCGGCCTGCTGATCGGCATCGGAGCGGGGCTCATCTCCTTCGTGCCCTTCGTCGGCGCCATCGCCGGCTTCATCGCCGCCGTGGGCATGGCGCTGTTCCAGTATTCGGAGTGGGGCCCCATCGCCCTGGTGGCGGGCGTGTTCGTGGCGGGCCAGGTGCTCGAAGGCAATTTCCTGACCCCCAATCTCGTCGGCGGACGGATCAGGCTGCACCCGGTGTGGATCATCTTCGCGCTGCTCGCGGGCGGCACCGTGGCCGGGTTCGTCGGCGTTCTGCTTTCGGTCCCGGTGGCGGCGGTGATCGGCGTGCTCGTCCGCTTCCTCGCCAGGCGATATGTCTCGAGCGCCATCTACCGGGGCAACGGCCCGGCGTCCGAGGCCGGCGGCGGACCGGGGGCAGGTGACCCGCCGGGGGAGATTGGCCATGACCGCCGCCCCGAGGAATAGGCCCGCCCCCGAGAAAGGCGCCGGCGGCGGCGCGGCGCAACTTCCTTTGCCCTTGCCCCACCGGCCCTGCCTCGACGGCGCGGATTTCCTCGTCGCGCCGTGCAACGAGGCGGCGGTGCGCTGGATCGACCGATGGCCCGATTGGCCCGGGCCAACGCTCGCGGTGACCGGCCCGGCGGGCTGCGGCAAGACCCACCTGGCCTCGGTCTGGGCGGCGGCGAGCGGCGCGCGCTTCATGGGCCGGAACGAGCTGGCCGCGCCCGATGGGGGGCTGGCGCCGGGGGAGGGGGCGCTGATCCTCGACGATGCCGATCGGCTGATGGGCCGCCGTCCGCTGGAACGGGCCTTGTTCCACCTGTTGAACGGCCTGCACGGGTCCAGGGGCCGGCTGATGCTGACGGGCACTGCGCCGCCCGCCAGATGGGACGTGGGGCTGGCCGACCTGCGCTCGCGCCTCGGCGCCATCCCGGTGGCGGAGATCGGTCCGCCCGACGACGCCCTGATCGCGGCGCTGGTCGTGAAGCTGTTCTCCGATCGTCAGATCCGGGTGGGGGGCGAGGCCGTGCGCTTCCTGACGGCGCGCATGGAGCGGAGCTTCGAGGCCGCGTCCAGGCTGGTCGACGCCATCGATCGCCGGGCGCTGGCCGAGGGACGGGCGGTCACCATCCCCTTGATCCGCGACATCCTGGCTTCGGGCGACTGAGGGGCGCAATCCCGGCCCCCGGGCGCGTCTGGATTTCGCTGTGGAAAACCGTTACAAGTACTTCTTGTCAAATGATTTTTGGACAAAGGACCGATTCCATCCCTTGTCACATTGCGGTCGTAATGGATGTGCCACGGTGAGAGGCTTAAGATGGCACTCGACGAAGGGACGCAGGAAATGAGGGAACAGCCCGTCAATCAGCAGCTCGAGGAAAATGCGACGGAAGCGCCGTCGGAAGCGCCGGCCATAGGCTTCGACGATCCCCGTCGTTTCCTCAATCGCGAGCTTTCCTGGCTGGCCTTCAACCGGAGGGTGATCGAGGAGGCCACCAACCTCGCCCATCCGCTTTTCGAGCGGGTGCGGTTCCTCGCCATCTCGGCGGCCAACCTCAACGAGTTCTATATGGTTCGGGTGGCGGGCCTGGTGGCGCAACTCAAGGCGGGGTACGCGAGCAAGTCCGACGACGGCATGACGGCCCAGGAGCAACTGGCCAGCATCTCGACGACGGTCGCGGTCATCCTGGAACAGCAGCAGGAGGTCTGGCGCACCCTGTGCAAGGAGCTCGCCGCCGAGGGCATCGCGGTGGTCGGCGGTGAAGACGTCACCGACGAGGAGCGGCGCTGGCTCGACCGGCATTTCATGGAGAACGTCTTCCCGGTCCTCACCCCGATCGCCATCGATCCCGCCCATCCCTTCCCGTTTATCCCCAATCTCGGCCTCAGCCTGGTCCTCGACATGGACCGCGAGGGGGAGCGCATGCGGGCGCTCGTCCCGCTGCCGCCCCAGATCCCCCGGTTCATCCGGCTGCCGGGCCCGGACATTCGCTTTGTCGGCATGGAATCGCTCGTGCTCCTCTACCTCGACCGGCTGTTCCCCGGCTTCAAGGTCTACGGCCAGGGTCTCTTCCGGGTGATCCGCGACAGCGAGGTCGAGATCGAGGAGGAGGCCCAGGACCTCATCCGGGTGATCTCCACCGCCCTGGAACGCCGTCGCCGGGGATCGGTCATCCGGCTGACCTTCATCGACAGGATTCCCGCCGATCTCCGGTCCTTCGTCATGGCCGAACTGGGCGTTTCGGGATCCGACGTGTTCGACGTCGCGGGACCGCTGGGGCTTGCCGATCTCATGCAGATCATCGCCGAGGATCGCCGGGACCTGCTGTTCGAACCCTACAACGCCCGCTTCCCCGAGCGCATCGCGAACTTCGGCGGCGACGCCTTCGCCGCCATTCGGGAGAAGGATTTCATTGTCCATCACCCCTACGAGAGCTTCGACGTCGTGGTCGAATTCGTGCGCCAGGCGGCGCGCGATCCGGCGGTGGTGTCGATCAAGCAGACGTTCTACCGCACCAGCAAGGATTCACCCATCGTCAAGGCCCTGATCGAGGCCGCCCAGTCCGGCAAGTCGGTCACCGCCATGGTGGAACTCAAGGCCAGGTTCGATGAGGAGGCCAATATCCGCTGGAGCCGCAACATGGAGAGCGCCGGCGTGCACGTCGTCTTCGGGTTCCTCAACATGAAGACCCACGCCAAGGTTTCCCTGGTGACCCGCCGCGAAGGGGCGGGGCTCAAGAGCTACGTCCACTTCGGCACCGGCAACTACCACCCCCAGACGGCGCGGATCTATACGGATCTCTCGTTGTTTACCTGCGACGCCGCGCTCTGCCGCGACGCGGCCCGCCTGTTCAACCTGATGACCGGCTACGCGCGCCCCGACAGGCTCGAGAAGCTCGCCGCATCGCCGCTCAACCTGCGCGAGACCCTGACGGGCCTGATCGAGGACGAGGAGGCGCATGCGCGGGCGGGGCGTCCGGCCGCGATCTGGGCGAAGATGAACCAGCTGGTCGATGCCGACCTGATCGACGCGCTCTATCGGGCCTCGCAGGCCGGCGTCATGATCGAGTTGGTCGTCCGCGGCATCTGCTGCCTGCGTCCGGGGGTCAAGGGGCTGTCCGAGAACATCCACGTCAAGAGCATCGTGGGCCGCTTCCTCGAGCATTCCCGCATCGCCTGCTTCGGCGCCGGCCACGGCCTGCCGTCGCCGCACGCCAAGGTGTTCGTCACCTCCGCCGACTGGATGCCGCGCAACCTCAACTGGCGCATCGAGACCATGGTGCCGGTGGAATGCCCGACGGTGCACAGCCAGGTGCTGGACGAGATCATGGTCGCCAACCTGCGCGACAATCTGCAAAGCTGGGATCTCAGGCCGGACGGCGGTTACGAGCGGGAGGCCCCGGATGGGGAGCCGTTCAGCTGTCACGACTACTTCATGTCGCACCCCTCGCTATCCGGCAGCTCGCTGCGCCCGCCGGAGCCCGGCAACGTCCTTAGAAAGTTCATTTGGAAGAGGTGAGCGAGATCCCGTCAGCCGAGTCGGAGGGCAAAGCCGAGAAGACCAATCGCGCCCCCCTGATCGCCGTCGTCGACGTCGGATCGAACTCCGTCCGGCTCGTGGTGTTTGCCGGCGACGGGCGCTGGTCCGTGCCCGTCTACAACGAACGGACCCTTTGCGGCCTGGGGCGGAAGCTCGGCAAGACGGGCCGTCTCGATCCCGATGGCGTAGGGCTCGCGCTGCGGCACCTTAAGCGCTTCCGCAGGCTCGGCGAGGACATGGGGGTGACCCGCTGGGAGGTGGTGGCGACCGAGGCGGTACGGGTCGCCGAGGACGGCAAGGATTTCGTCGCCGAGGCCGAGACCTGCCTGGGAGCGCCGTTCAGGATCCTCGACGGCGAGCTGGAGGCCGTGACGTCCGCGTGCGGCGTGGTCTCCGGCATCCCCGGGGCCGACGGTCTGACCGGCGACCTCGGCGGCGGCAGCCTGGAGATCGTCACCCTCGAGCGGGGCGAGGTCGGTGACCGGGCCTCGCTGCCGCTCGGGCCCCTGAGGTTCCCCGACAAGGAGCGCGAGGACACGACGCGGGCGGAGGCCCGGATCGACCGGGCGCTCAAGAAGGTCGGCTGGCTCAAGGACATGGAGGGGCGCGACTTCTACCCCGTGGGGGGCGCCTGGCGGGCGCTTGCCAACGTCCATATGGGGCAGAACGATTATCCGCTCCATGTCATCCACCAGTACAGAATGGACCTCGGGGATGCCCTCGACATCCTCAAGCTCGTCGGCCGCATGGGCGCGCAGTCGCTTGGGCGCTTGCCCCGGGTGCCCAAGGCCCGACTCGCGACCCTGCCCATCGCCGCCAAGCTGATGGAGCGGCTCCTGCTCCGCGCCCGGCCCGCCGGGGTGGTGTTCTCGGCCCATGGGCTGCGCGAAGGCTGGCTCTATCGCAGCCTGGCGGAGGAGGAGCGCGCGCTCGATCCGCTGATCGCGGGCTGCGCGGAATATGGCCGCCGCGAGGCCCGCTTCGGCACCCCCGGGGAAGAGCTCGCGCGCTGGACCGCGCCGCTGTTCCCGGAGGAGGGGACGGAGCGGGCGCGCCTGCGCACCGCCGCCGCCTATCTCTCCGAGGTGGGCTGGCGCGACCACCCCGATTACCGTGCCGAGGACAATTTCAGCCGCGTGCTGCATCTGCCGCTTGCCGGGATCGACCACCCCCAGCGCATCATGCTGGCGTTCATGGTTTCGGCCCGCTACGGCGGCGGGCGCACGGGCCTCGTCAAGGCGCGGATGCGGCCCCTGATCGAGCAGCGGGATCTCGATTACGCCCTCACCGCGGGCCGGGCGCTGCGCCTCGGGCTCAGCCTGTCGGGCGGCACAGTGGAGATTCTGCGCAAGACCTCCCTTGCCATGGACGAGGGCGCGGTGACCCTGTCGCTCGGCAAGGGCGCGGACTACCTGCTGGGCGACGACGCCGGCCGCCGCTTCCATGCCCTGGCCAACCGGCTGGGTCGCAAGGCCAAGGTCAAGGCCGGATAGGACTCGATCGCACTCAGCCGCCGGGAACGGGAATGAGCCGAACCTTGGTGCCGTCGGCGGCCAGGGCCAGGGCGCCGTGCTTGATCTTGAGCGCGTGCTCGCCGAACAGCTCGCGCCGCCAGCCCTTGAGCGCGGGGACGTCGGCATCGTCGTCGGCGGCGATGAGCTCCAGCTCCGCCGCCGATGCCACGAGCTTCTGCGCGACCCCGTTCTCGTCGCATTTCATTTTGAGAAGGACGCGGAAAAGATCCACGAGCGGGCCGATCCCCTTGGGCAGCGGCTCGGGCAGCGCGACGATGGGGCAATCGGCCTCGGGCACCGCCCTGCCCTCGGCGACGGCGGCGAGGACGCCTTGCGTCACCGCCGCGCCCAGGCCGTTGCGGCCGACCGTCCGCGTCTTCGCGAGCTCCTCCGGCGAGCTCGGCATCCGCGCGGCGATATCAAGAAGGACGTCATCGCGCAGCACGCGGTTGCGCGGCACGTCCCGCTTCTGCGCCTCGCGTTCGCGCCACGCGGCGAGCGAGCGCAGCACGCAAAGGAAGCGCGGGCGGTTGCCGCGGAACTTGACCCGCCGCCAGGCCAGCTCGGGATCCGCCGCGTAGGTGGCGGGCGAGGTCAGCACCGCCATCTCCTCCTCCAGCCATGGCGCGCGGCCGTTGCGCTCCAGCCGGCGTGCGAGCTTCTCATAGGCGACGCGCAGGTGGGTCACGTCGGACAGCGCATACTGCAGCTGCTTCTCCGAAAGCGGGCGGCGCGACCAATCGGTGAAGCGCATGGACTTGTCGATGCGGGCCTTGGCGAGCTTTGACACCAGGGTTTCGTAGCCGACGGATTCTCCGAAGCCGCAGACCATGCCGGCGATCTGGGTATCGAAGACGGGCGAGGGCACGGTCCCCGAGAGGTGGTGGACGATCTCGATGTCCTGACGGGCGGCGTGGAAGACCTTGAGGACCGGCTCTTCGTTCAGGAGGTGGAAGAGGGGGCCGAGGTCGATCCCCTCGGCCTGCGCGTCGACCACCGCGGCCTCGTCCGGCCCGCCCAGCTGGACCAGGCAAAGTATGGGCCAATAGGTCCGCTCGCGCATGAATTCGGTATCGACGGTCACGAAGTCGGCGCCGGCGACGGACGAGCAGAACCGCGCCAGCGCCTCGGTATCGGTAATGGTGATCATGGGGGCAAGCTATACACGATTTGCCGCGCGCTCCCAAACCCTGCTTGGGTCCGCCCCGGCGCGGGTCAGTTCTTGACAATCGCCCCCGAAGCGTGGCTTTTCCCATGCGGACCCAACCTCCCCTACCGGAGACGAAGCTTTGACCGCAATGCACCCCTACCGGACCCATACCTGCGGCGAACTCAGGACCGAGCATATCGGAGAGACCGTGCGTGTCGCGGGCTGGGTCCACCGCAAGCGGGACCATGGCAATCTCCTGTTCGTGGATCTGCGCGACCACTACGGCCTGACCCAATGCGTCATCGATTCGTCCGCGCCCAACTTCGGCTCGGTGGAGAACGCGCGGCTCGAATACGTCATCGCGGTTACCGGCAAGGTGGTGGCCAGGACCGAGGACACGATCAACCCGAAGCTGCCCACCGGCGAGATCGAGATCGCCATCGAGGAGATCGAGGTTCTGGCCGAGGCGGACGCGCTGCCGCTGCAGGTCAATTCCGATACCGATTACGGTGAGGAAACGAGGCTGCGCTACCGCTTCCTCGACCTCCGGCGGGAAAAGATGCAGCGTAACATGATCCTCAGGTGCGAGGTCGTCGCCTCGATCCGCCGCCGGCTCACCGAGGCGGGGTTCCGCGAGTTCCAGACTCCGATCCTGACCGCGTCCTCGCCCGAGGGCGCGCGCGACTATCTGGTGCCTTCCCGCATCCATCCCGGCCGTTTCTACGCGCTGCCCCAGGCGCCCCAGCAGTTCAAGCAGCTCCTGATGATCGCGGGCTTCGACAAGTACTTCCAGATCGCCCCCTGTTTCCGCGACGAGGATGCCCGCGCCGACCGCTCGCCCGGCGAGTTCTACCAGCTCGACGTGGAGATGTCGTTCTGCACTCAGGACGACGTGTTCGCCGCCCTGGAGCCGGTGCTGGCCGGGGTGTTCGAGGAATTCGGCGGCGGCAGGCCGGTGACCAGGCCGCCCTTTCCCCGCATCCCCTTCGACGAGGCGATGGTCAAGTACGGCTGCGACAAGCCGGACCTGCGCAATCCGCTCGTCATCTCCGACGTCACCGAGGTCTTCGCCGGCTCCAAGTTCTCGTTGTTCGCCAACCTGATCGAGAAGGGCGCGGTGGTCCGCGCCATCCCCGCGCCCGGCGCGGCGGCGCGGCCGCGCAGCTTCTTCGACAAGCTCAACGACTGGGCGCGCGAGGACCAGGGCGCCGGTGGCCTCGGCTATGTCGTGTTCGACGGTGGCGAGGCCAAGGGCCCGATCGCCCGCCATCTCGACGAGGCCAGGCTCGCCCGGCTCAGGGAGATCGCCGGGGTGGGCGACGGCGACGCGGTCTTCTTCGCCGGTGGCGCCGCCGCCGGGGCGGCCGAGCTCGCCGGCGCGGCCCGCACCCGCATCGGCGAGGAGCTCGGGCTGATCGCCGGCGGCCGCTTCGATTTCTGCTGGATCGTCGACTATCCGCTCTACGAGCCCGACGAGGACACCGGCGGCGTCAAGTTCAGCCACAACCCCTTCTCCATGCCCCAGGGCGGGCTGGAGGCGCTCACGACCCAGGACCCGCTCGCGGTCAAGGCGTGGCAGTACGACATCGTGTGCAACGGCGTCGAGCTCTCCTCCGGCGCGATCCGGAACCACAAGCCGGAGATCATGGAAAAGGCCTTCGCCATCGCCGGCTACGGGCGCGAGGAGCTGGAAAAGCGCTTCGGCGGGATGCTCTCGGCGCTCCGCTACGGCGCGCCGCCCCATGGCGGCTCGGCCCCGGGGATCGACCGCATGGTCATGCTGCTCGCCGACGAGCCCAACATCCGCGAGGTCATCCTGTTCCCGTTCAACCAGGTGGCCGAGGACCTGATGATGGGGGCGCCCGCCGAGGTGGAGGCCGCGCGCCTGCGCGAGCTCCATCTGCGCCTTGCGCTGCCGCCCAAGGCCAAGCCCCGCGGCGAAGGCGAGAAGAGCGGCTAAGCCCTTCTCGCTTCGGTAAAATTCGAAACGAACGCGGCGCGGGCCTTAACCGCGGAGCAAGGACTGCCGGGCTAGTCTCGGGCCCTCAGCGGTTGATGGCGCCGGAGGGAGCCCATGCGACGAATAGCGGTCCTGATCGCGCCGATCGTGTTGGCGGGTTGCGCCGCCCTGCCGCCGCAGCTCGCCCTCCTCACCCAGGCCGCCGATGGGGTGAGCTACGTCTTCACCGGCAAGAGCGGCACCGACCAGATCGTCTCCGCGGCGTTGAGTCGCGACTGCGTGGTGATCCGCGCCGTCCAGGGCGAGGCCATCTGCAAGGACCGGTTCGAGGACACGGAACTCGGCCAGTCCGCCCTCCAGATCCAGGGCGGCCGGCCCGGCGCCGCCTTCGACGGCCCGGCGGCCGGCGACCAGCTGGTGGCGCTCGATCACGGGATTTCCCTGTCCGAAGGCGCGGCCCAGCCCGATGACGGCCGGCGGCCCGCCACTGCCCGGCCGGTGCCGCTGCTGCCGGCCTCCGGTGAGGCGCCGCTTCCACCTCCTGCAGCCGCGGCCCCGGCGGAAACCCGTGGTGCCGGCCAAGGCTACTACGTGGTGGTCGGCGACTACCGCGATTTCGACCGGGCGCTCGAGCGCGCCGGGCGGCACCGGAGCGGCATCGCCACCATCGTCACGGCGACCCGCCGAGGGTCCAAGACCCACCGCGTCATGATCGGGCCCTTCGGCCTTGCGGCTGCGCGCGAAGCGCGCCGTGTCCTGCCGCTGGGCGAGGACCGCCGGACCGCCTGGCTGGCCCGCGCCTGCGCGAGCGGCGCGAGCCCGGGCGAAGCTGGGGGTTGCTTGGATCTGGAAAAGACCTGGCGCTGACCGCGCCGCGATGAGGCTATTCGGCGGCGGCGCTGAGCGCGACGGACGCTTTCTTCCGCTTGTTCACGTACATCGACATGTCGGCGCGGGCGACCAGATTGTTGGCTTCGTCGCTGGGGCCGAAGGCCTCGACCCCGAAGCTCGCCCTGACGGGGATCTTCCGGCCGTCATGGGCGACGATGGTGCGGTTCAGCACGTGGTTGAGCATCTGCGCCCGCTTCAGTCCGTCGCGCCAGCTGGTCTGGATCATGAGGATGGCGAACTCGTCGCCGCCGAGGCGGGCGACGACGTCGGATTCGCGCACCTCGGCCTCGATGACCCTTCCCACGTGCCTGAGGACGATGTCCCCGACATGGTGGCCGAAGGTGTCGTTGACGTCCTTGAAGCAATCGAGGTCGCAGAATACCAGGACCCCCTGGTCGCCGTAGCGCTGCGCGGCTGCCAGGGTGCGCTGCAGGTGCTCATAGAAGCCGCGGCGGTTGCGCAGGCCGGTCAGCTCATCGGTCAGGGTCAGGTTCTCGAGATAGGCGAGCCTGGCCGACTGCTCGGTGACGAGGCTCGCCATTTCGGCCGTGGTGAGGAGGATCTGCTCGAGCAGGGGGCTGCCGCCGGGGACCCCATCCTCGCGGCCGCCGCCGGCCATCAGCGATCCGAGGGATTGAGCGGTGGTGACGATCTGGCCGAGGAGGAAAGCCTCGTAGGAAACCGTTCGGTTGTTGTTCACGGGCGACGTGCTTGCCCCCTTCCGTTTGCTTTTCATCAAACCTTCTCTCGTTGGTCGAGTCCTTGGCCGCGCGGGCGTGTCCCGTCCCTCCGTCGGGACACCCGCATCCGGCGACAGTGACGCAAACCCCGTGCCAGAAGACTTCTCCCGGTTTTTCATGAACTTACCGGTTTTGGGGCGGGAAAAAATTTGCCGGCCCGCGGCGCCGGCCCGGGAACAATGCCGGGGCGGGGGGCAAAAATTGCCGGGCGATCGGCGGCCGCGGCGCGGCGTGCGCCGGCGCGGCGCGCTCCATCCCTGCTCTATCTCCCTCCGCAAAACGGTGCCATAATCCGCCCCTCACCCATCTGCCATTCTCGCGAGAACGGAGGTTTCATTTGCTTCGATTGTTGAATTACACCGCGGTGATGCTGGTGCTGTCCTGTATCCCCGCCGGTGCCGCCCCCGTGAGGAGCGGGAGCGGTGTGGAGCTGGCGCCTCACAAGGCCACGTATTCGATGCAGCTCGGGCGCGTGCGCTCGGGCGGCGACGTCTCCGGCGCGAAAGGCTCGATGACCATGGAGACCGTGAAATCCTGCGCCGGATGGACCATCAAGAACAGGTTCCAGCTCACCCTCATCAACAACGAAGGCAGCCGGATCGAGACCGATTCCAACTTTTCCAGCTTCGAATCCCTCGATGGGCTGACCTACCGTTTCACCTCCCGCACCACGCGGAACGGCGCGGTGACCGAGGACATCCAGGGCAGCGCCAGGCTCGACGGTCCGGGCGGCGCCGGCACCGCCGATTTCGAGCGTCCCAAGGGAACCCGCTACGACCTCGCCAAGGGTACGATCTTCCCGACCGAGCACGTGTTGCACCTGATCCGCGAGGCGAAAAAGGGCGCCGACCGCGTGTTCCGCGTGGTGTTCGACGGGCAGACCAAGGAAGGGGCGCTCGAGGTCAACGCCATCGTGACCGGATATCTCGCCGAACCGCCCAAGAGATGGGCCCGGAACAAGCTCACCAAACGGCCGTCCTGGCACATGCGCCTCGCCTTCTTCCCGGTCGCCAGCAGCAAGGCGGAGCCCCAGCATGAGGCGGGCCTCAGGGTTTTCGACAACGGGGTGGCCGATGATTTCGAGTGGGATTGGGGGACATTCACGGTGGAAGGCACCTTGACGTCGCTGGAACCGCTGCCCAAGCCCAAATGCCCTTGACGGGACGCGATCAAGCCTCGGAAACGGGTTATTTCCTGGGCTGACAGAAGATAAAATGTTAACCAACTTATAACGACTGTTGGACCAACATGCGTGGGGTCCCGCAGGCGAATCGGGTGATTCCGCCAGGTTTGGCTGCGTGCCCCGGGGCTGGGCGCCCATGCGCTTTAGTCTTTTGCGTCCGCCCGCCCTTTGGTGCCGAGACAGGAAGGTCCGTTTGATCATGGGTCAAAAAATTCTAATTGTTGAAGACAACGAACTGAACATGAAGCTCTTTCATGATCTTCTCGAAGCCTATGGCTACACCACGGTGCAGACCCAGGACGGCCGAGAGGCTCTGAAGCTCGCGCGGGAACATCGTCCCGACCTGATCGTCCTCGACATTCAGCTCCCGGAGATCTCGGGCCTGGAGGTCACGCGCCTGCTCAAGGAGGATGAGGAGCTCAAGTCGATTCCGGTGATCGCGGTGACCGCGTTCGCCATGAAGGGGGACGAGGAAAAGATCCGCGAGGGGGGCTGCGAGGCCTACATTGCCAAGCCGATCTCGGTCACCAGTTTCATATCGACGATCCAGAAGGTCCTGGAATAGGAAGATGACCGCACGCGTTCTCGTCGTCGACGACCTTCCCACCAACGTCAAGGTGCTGGAAGCCAAGCTTACGGCGGATTATTTCACCGTGATCACGGCCACCAGCGGCAAGGAGGCCCTGGCGGCCGCCAAGGAAAGCGCGCCCGATATCATCCTGCTCGATGTCATGATGCCGGAGATGGACGGGTTCGAGACCTGCCAGCGCCTCAAGGCCGACACCGAGACGGCGCATATTCCGGTGGTGATGGTGACGGCGCTGTCCGACGTCTCCGACCGGGTCACCGGGCTGGAGGCCGGCGCCGACGATTTCCTCACCAAGCCCGTCAACGACGTGACGCTGTTCGCGCGCATCCGCTCTCTCGCGCGGATGAAACGCGCCATCGACGAATGGCGCATGCAGGAAGAGACCTACGGCCATCTGGGCGTGACCCCCGGGGGCGGCGGCCTCGACCTGACGGACCGCCCGACCGGGCAGGTCCTGGTGGTCGAGCCCGACGAATACGTGGGCGAGCGTCTCGCCGCGGTGCTGGAGGAGGACGGGCAGACCGTCAACTGCGTGAAGACCGCCGAACAGGCCACCCAGGCCCTGTTGCGGGGCTTCGATCTCGTGATCACCAGCCTGTACCTAGAAGACAGCGATGGCCTCAGGTTCTGCTCGCAGCTCCGGGCGATCGAGGAGTACCGCACCATGCCGGTTCTGCTGATCATCGAACCGGAGGAGGTGGGCGGCCTGGCCAAGGGCTTCGAACTGGGCATCAACGACTACCTGGTCCGCCCGGTCGACGCCAACGAACTCAAGGTCCGCGTCCGCACGCAGCTGCGCCAGAAGCGCTACCGCGAGAGCCTGCAGGAGAACTACCGCAACAGCCTGTCCCTCGCCCTGACCGACGACCTGACCGGCCTCTACAATCACCGTTACCTCACGGCCCATATGGAGACGGCGCTCAGGCGCGCGGAGGCCAACGGCAAGCCGCTCAGCGTCCTGATGCTGGACATCGATTTCTTTAAGCACGTCAACGACACCTACGGCCACGCCGTCGGCGACCTGGTGCTGAAGGAGCTTGCCGGGCGCATGACGCGCAGCATCCGGGAGTTCGACACCGCCGCCCGGCGCGGCGGCGAGGAGTTCGTCGTGGTGATGCCGGAATGCGATGTCGCAATCGCCTTGAACGTCGCCGAGCGGCTGCGCCAGCTGGTCGCCAATCGCCCGTTCTGCACCGGGGAAGGCCGCGACGTCCCGGTCACCGTCAGCATCGGAATCGCCAGCCACCAGAACGACGCCGACACCGCCGGGCAGCTGCTGGCCCGCGCCGACGAGGCGCTTTACGAGGCCAAGCGCAAGGGCCGCAACCGGGTCGAGGTCGAGGCCGGCACCCGGATCGAGCGGGGCCGCGCGGTCGGCGCCTAGGACAAATCATGATCCGATCTGGGGCCTCGGACAAAACGCAGAAAAGCCGGCATCCGCCGGCTTTTTCCATGCCAGGACGGGTCGCGGGCTACGCGGTCACTTGATCTTGTTTTCCTTGAAAATCACGTGCTTACGCGCGACCGGGTCGTATTTCCGCATCTCCAGCTTGTCGGTCTGGGTGCGCGGGTTCTTCTTCGCCACGTAGAAGTAGCCGGTCCCGGCGGTGGATTCCATCTTGATGACGATCGTGTTCGCTTTGGCCATGGCCTGATCCTCGGTTTCGCGCTGCTCAGCCGCGTGAAGATAGCCGTGTTGCGCGTGCTGTCAAGGGGAACGGCGCAGCAGCGGCTGGGTGGGGGCGGGCAGGGCGGCCTTGTCGGTCGCCAGTCTCGTCGATGACATGCCGAGCGTCCTTGCGTAAAGCGCGCGGTCCTCCAGGATCTTGCGGGCCACCGTCAGGTCGACTTCGGGCTTGTCCGCGCCGTTCGGGCAGACCTTGCGGATCTCCTTGCGCCGCACGTGGTCGAGCCGGGCCAGCGTCCGCCACAGGGTCAGGGTCACCGCGGCGCCGCCGATCATGGAACGGATGCGCGCCCTGATCTCGTTGTCCGGCGTCAGGGCCAGGAGATCGGCGGTGCAGACATTGGGGAACACGCCGAGCTCGTCCAGGACATAGCCGGACGGCGCGCGGAAGCGCGACCAGGTCAGGATCAGTTCGCCGTCGTTGGGCAGCCGGGTGATGTTCTGGACCGTGCCCTTGCCGTAAGAATTGGTGCCCACGACCACCGCCCGGCCGCGGTCCTGAAGCGCGGACGCGACGATCTCCGCGGCCGAGGCGGAACCGCCGTTGATCAGGACGACGAGGGGCATGCCGTCGGTGAGATCCCGCCCGGTGGCGTTGAAGCGCTGGACGCTTTCGGGATGCCGCCCTCCGGTGGTGAGGATGAGGCCGCTGCGCAGGAACACGTCCGCGACCGCGACGGCCTGGTCGAGGAGGCCGCCCGGGTTGCCCCTGAGGTCGAGCACGATGCCCCTGAGCGGGGGGTGCTCCTTGCGGGGCAGGCCGACGATCATCTGTTCGAGGTCGCGGGCGGTGCGCTGGTTGAAGCTGGTGATGCGGATCAACGCAATGGGGCCCTTGCGTTCGTACTCCACGGTCCGGGGGAAGATCAGCGTCCGCTGCAGGGTTTCCTTGATGGGGAGGGGCTGGCCCTCGCGCGTGACCTCGAGAGTGACCGACGTGCCCTCCATTCCCCGGAGGCTCCAGATCACGTCGTGGCGCTCGAGCCCGTCGATGGGCAGGCCGTCGATATGAGTGATGACGTCGCCCTCCTTCAGCCGGCTTTGCGCCGCCGGCGTGTCGGGCTGGACCGCTTCGATCCGCGGCAGATCGCCCTCGAAGTTGAGGCGGATGCCGATGCCGCCGAACCCTTCGCGCTGAGCCCGGGAATCACGGGCCGAGCGCAGCCCGACATAGCGCGAATGGTGGTCGAGCGGCAGCAGCGCGCCGTTGAACACGGCCTCGAAGATGACTTCCGTGTCGGCGGCGTGCACGACCGGGGACGCGGCCCTCGCGGTCAGCACCATGCGCGTCGTGAACTGCGCCCAGTCGTTGGGATCGCTTCCGCCTGGGATCGGGATCTCGCGGGCGGTCCCGTCCCTGCCCCGGATGCTAAGCCCCGTCGCCGTCGCGCTGATGTCGAGGGTGGGATCGATCTCGTCCAGGTTGCGGATGCCGCGGTAGCTCAAGTCGGCGATGTCGACCGGGTCGATGTACTTTTCCTGGATGTTGGCGTAGCCCTCGGCGAAGATCCGCTCCGCGCGGCTCGGGTCGAAACTGGCCGATTCGGCGAGATAGGTGGCGCAGCCGCCGAGGGCCAGCAATGCCGCGAAGGCGAGCGCGGGGACCACGGGCCGCCATGGGCGGCGCGCGCGATCTTGCCCGCCCGCCCGCCGGGCGCCAAGGCGAACTGTCCCCATCATCCGTGTCATCCAGCCTTCGGTTCTGAGCGGTGCCGCCGGGCCGAGGGCCCGGAGCGCGGGTGAGAAAGCGGTACCGATGCTAGAACCAAGCCGTTGCTGCACTGTTAAAAATCCTAAATCGCGGGAATCTGGCCGCGCATTCTATCACGAAACGCGCCGCTTTTTCCCACCGGCCTTGCGTCCCGGCCGCCCGCGGCCGGGCCTCGTGCCGGGTCGGGCGCGGGGCCCGGCGCCGGCCGGCTTCCGTCCCTTGGCGGGATGATGCGCGGTGAGGGTGAGGACCAGGCCGCCGGTGACGGGATTGGCCTCGCGGATCTCCACCTCGACGCCGTCGCCGAGGGTATAGATGGTGCCCGTCGCCATGCCTTCAAGGCAGTGGTGCCGGGGATCGTGGCGCCAGCGCTCCTCGCCCAGGAGGCTCGCGGGGACCAGCCCGTCGGCGCCGAATTCGCCGAGGCGCACGAACAGGCCGAAGCGGGTGACGCCGGTGATGCGGCCCTGGAACCGCTGGCCCGTGCGTTCCCGCAGGTAGAGCGCGAGATAGCGGTCCATGGCCTCCCGCTCGGCGCGCTGGGCGCGGCGCTCGGTGTCCGAGATATGGACCCCGGTCTCGTCGAAGGCGGCGGCCGCTTCCTCATCGGGGGGGAGCCCGCCCGGGCCGAGCTTCAGCGTGGTGATCAGCCCGCGGTGCACCAGCAGATCGGCATAGCGCCGGATCGGCGAGGTGAAATGGGCATAGCGCCGGAGCGCCAGACCGAAATGGCCGAGGTTGCGCGGGCTGTAGGCGGCCTGGGACTGGGCGCGCAGAATCGCCTCGTGGACGATGTCGGCGGACGGGCTGCCGGCGGTCCGCTCGAGCACGCGGGCGAAATCGCCGGCGCGGGTGATGCCGGCGGGCAAAGCCAGGCCGAAGGTTTCGAGGAAATTCCTGAGGTCGGTCAGCTTGGCGGGACCGGGGGGCTCGTGGACCCGGTACATGCAGGGCGCGCGGCGGCGCTCCAGCGTCTCGGCGGCGGCGACGTTGGCGGTGATCATGAAGTCCTCGATCAGCCGGTGGCTCATGAGCCGCGGGCGCCTCGAAATCTCCGCGATCCCCTTGCCGTCGTCGATCCGCACCTGATACTCGGGCAGGTCGAGGTCCAGCGTGCCGCGCGCCTCCCGCGCCTTGGCCAGCGCCGCGTAGGCGCCGAAGAGGTGGTCGATGGTCTGCGGCCGGAGGCCCGAGGGAAGCCCTTCGCCGCCGCCGTCCCTGAAGGCCTGGACCTGGCGGTAGGTGAGCCGCGCGGCCGAGCGCATCAGCCCCCGGGAGAAGCGGTGCCCGATCAGCCCGCCCCCGGCATCGATCCGGAGGTCGGCGGCGAGCACGGCGCGGTCCTCGTCGGGCTTGAGGGAGCACAGGCCGTTGGACAGCGCCTCGGGCAGCATCGGCACGACCCGGTCGGGCAGGTAGACAGAGTTCCCCCTGCGCCGGGCGTTGTGGTCGAGCGCGCTTCCCGGGCGCACATACCAGGCGACGTCGGCGATGGCGACCACCAGGCGCCAGCCCCCCTTGTTGGCGGGATCGCGGTCGGGCTCGGCAAAGACCGCATCGTCGAAGTCCCGAGCGTCCTCGCCGTCGATGGTCACCAGGGCCAGCGCGCGGAGGTCGTCCCGCCCCTCCAGGGCGGCGGGGCGGGCGGCCTCGGCCTCGGCCAGGGCCGCGTCGGGGAAGGCGACGGGAATGTCGTTGGAATGGAGCGCGATGACGCCGATGGCTCCGGGGCTCGACATGTGTCCGATCCGCTCCAGCACCTCCGCCTCGTGCCGGTGCCGGGCGACCCGGCCGGTCACCCGGGCCCGGATGAGGTCGCCGGGTTCGGCCCCTTTCGTCAGGGCCTGGGGCACCGCATAATCGTACTTGGCGCGGCGGTCGGTGGGGACGATCCGGCCGAGGCCCCTGTCCCTCTCGTAGACGCCGATGATCTCGAGCGGCGCGGCGCCGAGCCGGCGCATGGGCGTCGCGTCGTAGCTGCCGTCCTCGTTGCGCCTGAGGCGGGCGAGGATGCGCTCCCCCGGTGCCAGGGCGCCCGCCGGCTTGCGCTCGGGCGCGACGAAGATCTCGGGCAGCGCCGCCCCTTCGGCCCAGCGCACGGGCTTGGCGCGGAGCTCCCCGTCGCTGTCCGGGCCGGTGATCTCCAGCACCGCGACGGCGCCGAGCCTCTGGCGCGAGGAATACTTGCGCCGCTGGGGCGCCTCGATCTGGCCTTCCTCCTCGAGCTCGCGCATCATCAGGCGGAGCGCGGTGCGGTCCTTGCCCTTGACGTTGAACGCGCGGGCGAGGTCGGAGATGGAGGCCGCGCCCTCGTGTTCGCGAAGGTAGTCGAGCACTTCGTCCCTGGTGGGACGCCAGGGCTGGGGGGGCCGGGCCTTCCGCGCCACTTTCAGCGCGGCCCGCTCACGTGCCCGTCCGGGCTTGCGAGGCGGGGCCCTGGGGCTTGGAAGCGGTTTTCGATCGGGTCTTGGCCGCCGTCTTCGGCTTGGCCTTGGCCTTGGCTTTTCCCTTGGCCCGGCCCTTGGCGGGGGCCTTCGCCTGCTTGGCGGCGAGCAGGGCGAGGGCGGCCTCCAGGGTGAGCGCTTCGGCATCGGTCGTCGCCGGCACGGTCGCGTTGACGCGGCCATGCTTGACGTAGGGACCGTAGCGCCCCTTGTGCAGGGTCACCGGCTTGCCATCCTCGGGATGGACGCCGATCTCCTTGCCGGAGCCGCGGCCGCCCCGGCTCTTCGACTGGGCCAGCAGGTCCACGGCCCGGTTGAGGCCGACCGCCAGCACGTCCTCGCCGGCCGGGATGGAGGCGTATTTCTTGTCGCATTCCACATAGGGCCCGAAGCGCCCGATGCCCGCGCGGATGGGCTTGCCCGTTTCGGGATGGAGGCCCACTTGCCGAGGCAGGGAGAGGAGGCCCAGCGCCGTCTCCATGTCGATCGCGGCGGGGTCCATCCCCTTGGGCACGGAAACCCGCCTGGGCTTCGCCTTTGCGCCGCCGTTCGCCTTTTCCTTGGCCGCCGCCTCGCCGAGCTGGATATAGGGGCCGTAAGGCCCCTTGCGCACGGTCACGGGCTCGGCGCTGTCGGGGTCGATGCCGATCTCGATGGGACCCTGGGCGAGCGCCGCGTCGCCTTCGTCTTCGGCGCCGTTGGCGACCACGAGCTTCCTGGTGAACTTGCACTCGGGATAGTTGGAGCAGCCGATGAAGGCGCCGAACTTGCCGAGCTTGAGGCCCAGCCGGCCGTCGCCGCAGCCCGGGCATTTGCGGGGTTCGGCTCCCTCCGCCTGGACCGGAAAGAAATGGGGGCCGAGGTCCTCGTCCAGCGCGTCGATCACCTCGGTGATGGTGAGACCCTTGGTCTCCTCGACCGCCTTGGCGAAATCGGTCCAGAAGTTCTCCAGGACGCCCTTCCAGTCGGCGCGCCCGGCGGAGATGTCGTCGAGCTGCTCCTCGAGCTTGGCGGTGAATTCGTATTCCACGTAGTGGCGGAAGAACGAGGTCAGGAAGGCGGTGACCACCCGGCCCCGGTCCTCGGGCACGAAGCGGCGGTTCTGAAGGGACACGTACTCGCGGTCCTGCAGCACCGAAAGGATCGAGGCGTAGGTCGAGGGCCGGCCGATGCCGAGCTCTTCCAGGCGCTTGACGAGGGAGGCCTCGGTGAAGCGGGGCGGGGGCTGGGTGAAGTGCTGTTCCGGCTTGATCTCCTGCAGGCCGAGCCGGTCGCCCGCTTCCATCGGGGGGAGCACCCTGTCCTGGCCCTCGGCGCCCGGCGCCGCGCCGCTGTCGGGATCGTCCCGGCCTTCCTGGTAGAGCTTGAGGAAGCCGTCGAAGGCGATGACCGAGCCCGTCGCCCTGAGTCTGACCCCGTCGGCGCCGCCGACGTCGACGGCCACCTGGTCGAGCCGCGCGCTCGCCATCTGGCTCGCCACCGCGCGCTTCCAGATCAGCTCGTAGAGGCGGAACTGGTCGTTGTCGAGTGCGGAGCGGAGAGCCTCCGGGTCCGGGCGCCGCGCCATGTTGGTCGGGCGGATCGCCTCGTGGGCCTCCTGGGCGTTGCGCGCCGAGGAGCGGTATTGCCGCGGATGGTCCGGCAGGTAGGCGTCGCCGAAGCTCCTGGCGATGTGCTCGCGCGCCTGGGCCAGGGCCTCGGCCGCGAGGTTCACCGAATCGGTCCGCATATAGGTGATCAGGCCGACCGTCTCGCCGCCGATATCGATGCCCTCATAGAGCCTCTGGGCGATCTGCATGGTGTGGCGGGCGCCGAAGCCGAGTTTGCGCGAGGCTTCCTGCTGGAGGGTCGAGGTGATGAAGGGCGGCGGCGGGTTGCGCCGGGCCTCCTTGCGCTCCACCGACTGGACGGTGAACGCCTCGCCCCGGGCGATGGCCTGGCGGGCGGCCTCGGCCGCGGCCTCGTCGGGGATGTCGTACTTGCCGAGCTTCCTGTCGTCGAGATGGGTGAGCCTGGCCGAGAATCCGCTGTCCGACGGGGTGGTGAAGCCGGCGTCCACGGTCCAGTATTCGCGCGGCTTGAAGACCTCGATCTCCGCCTCGCGCTCGCAGATGAGCCTGAGCGCGACCGATTGCACCCGACCCGCCGACCGGCTTCCGGGCAGCTTACGCCACAGGACCGGCGACAGGGTGAAGCCCACCAGGTAGTCGAGCGCCCGGCGGGCGAGATAGGCCTCGATCAGCGGCTGGTCGAGGTCCCGGGGATGGGCCACCGCCTCCTGGATGGCGGTGCGGGTGATCTCGTTGAACACCACGCGCTTGACCGAGACGCCCGCGAGCGCCCCGCGGGCGCGCAACAGCTCCAGGACGTGCCAGGAAATCGCCTCGCCCTCGCGGTCCGGGTCGGTCGCCAGCAGCAGCGTGTCCGCGTCCCCGAGCGCGCTGGCGATGGCGTCCATCCGGGCGCCCGCCTTGGGCGAGAGTGCCCAGCTCATGGCGAAACCCTCTTCCGGGCGCACCGAGCCGTCCTTCGGCGGCAAGTCGCGGACATGGCCGTAGGAGGCGAGGACGTGGAAGTCCCCACCGAGGTAGTTGTTGATGGTTTTCGCCTTGGCCGGCGATTCGACGACTACGACCTTCATCTGCCCTGCGGTTACATATCCGGCGGCACTGCCGTCTTCCCCTTGCGGGTCCACGCGCCTCAAATTCGCGCCGGCATCATTGTCGACAAGAGGTTAGCGATTGGTCAACGGGTCGCTTACTTGGGGTATCTCTCAGCCAAAAGCAAGGGAAACTTGCCCGCCGGGGGCGCGTTCGAGGCGTCCGGCGAGCTCCAGCTCGAGCAGGACCAGGGCCACCAGGGAGGGCGGAATGTCGCTTGTCCTGAGGATCAGATCGACCGCAACCGGGGCCGGGCCGAGCAGCGCCGTGACCTCGGCCCGGGCGCGGTCGATGGCGTCCTCGTCGAAGCCCTGGCCGGAGGGGGCGGGGCCGTAGGCGGGGGCCTCGGGTTCCCGGACCCGTGCCCGCCCGGCCGGGCTGAGCGCCTCCAGGATGTCGTCCGCGCCTTCGATCAGGAGCGCCCCTTCGCGGATCAGCTTGTTGGTGCCCCGGGCCCGCGGATCCAGCGGATGCCCGGGGACCGCCAGCACCTCGCGTCCCTGCTCGCCGGCGAGCCGCGCGGTGATGAGCGAGCCCGAGCGCAGCGTCGCCTCGATCACCACCACCGCATCCGCCACCCCGGAAACGATGCGGTTGCGGTTGGGGAAGTGCCGCGCCTGGGGCTGGAGGCCCAGAGGCATTTCCGAGATGACCACGCCGCGGTCGACGATCTCCTGGTAGAGGGCGGCGTTCTCCTTGGGATAGACGATGTCGACGCCGCCTGCCATCACCGCGACGGTGCCGTCCTCGAGCGCCCCGCGATGGGCCGCGGCGTCGATCCCCCGGGCGAGGCCCGAGGCGACCAGGAAACCCGCGCCCGACACTCCCCGGCTGAGCGCCTCGGTGAAGCGCAGGCCGTTGGCGGAGCCGTTGCGGGCGCCGACGACGGCGACGGTGGGGCGCTCCAGGAGATGCGGGTGGCCGAGGACCGAAAGCAGCGGGGGCGCGTCGCCGAGCACGGAAAGCGCCGGCGGATAGCCCGGCTCGCAGCTCGCGATCATCTGCCCGCCGAGTTTCTCGAGCGCCGCCAGCTCCTTGTCCGCCGCCGCTCTCGCGCAGACCCGGATCTGCCGCCTCAGCCCGCCGCGGCGCGCGAGCTCGGGCAGGGCTTCGAGCGCACCGCCTGCGCTGCCGAACCGCCCGAGGAGCTGGCGGAAGGTGATGGGGCCGACATTCTCCGAGCGGATCAGCCGCAGCCAGTCGAGTCTCTCCGTGCCGGCGAGCAACCGTGCTTCATCCATGGCGCGAGACTGGGCCAGGACCGCCGAAGTGTCAATCGGTGGGGTCCCGGCTGCGGCGGAAGGAGATCCGGGATTCCTCGCCCGCGATCAGGCGCCGGATGTTGTCGCGGTGCATGACGATCACCAGCACGCCGAGCGAAAGCGCAAGCAGCGCCACCCTGGGCCCGGAAAGCGCCCAGGCGATGGCGGGCGCCACCGCCATGGCGAAGATGGCGGAGGCGGAGGAATAGCGACCGATCAGTGCCGCCGCGACCCAGGCCGCGATGACGCCGAGCCCGGTCGGCCAGGCCGCGGCCAGCAGCACACCCATGGTGGTGGCGACGCCCTTGCCGCCGCGGAACCCGAGCCAGACGGGGAAGACGTGGCCCGCGACCGCGCCCGCGCCGGCGACGAGCCCCGCATCGTGCCCGGACCGCGCGGCGATCAGCACCGCGATCGCCCCTTTGGCCGCGTCCAGAACCAGGGTCGCCAGGGCAAGCACCTTCGTCCCGCTGCGCAGCACGTTGGTCGCCCCTACATTGCCGGACCCCATGCTGCGGATGTCGCCGTGCCCGGCGAGACGCATGAGCAGGAGGGCGAAGGGGATCGAGCCCAGAAGGTAGCCGCCCAAGGCCCAGCCAAGCAGCGGCCAAATCTCGCCCGGACCGCCCATGTCAGGCGTCTTGCGAGAAGACCGTGCGGCCCCGGAACACGGTGGCGCGGCAGCGCCCCTGGACCGGACGGCCGTCGAACAGGGTGTTCTTCGACTTCGACCCCAAGTCCGCCTCGCGGATGATCCAGGGCGCATCGAGCTCGATCAGGACGAAATCGGCGGGCGCACCCTTGGCGAGCCGCCCGGCTTGCAGGCCGAGGATGCGGGCCGGCGCGCAGGTCACCCTGGCGAGCGCCTGGCCGAGGCTGAGCGTCCCCCCGTGGTAGAGCTCCAGCGTGAGCGGCAGCAGGGTCTCGAGCCCGATGGCGCCGGGCTCGGCCTGGGCGAAGGGCAGGCGCTTGGAATCGGGGTCCTGGGGCAGGTGGTCGGAGGCGATGGCGTCGATGGTCCCGTCCTCGAGCCCCGCGACCACCGCCTGGCGGTCGCTTTCGGTGCGCAGCGGAGGAGACAGCTTGGCGAAGGTGCGGTAGTCGCCGACCGAGGTCTCGTTGAGGCCGAAATAGGGGGGCGCGGTGTCGCAAGTGACAGGGAGGCCGCGGTCCTTGGCGGCCCGGATGGCGCCGATCCCCGCTGCGGTGGTCACGTGGGCGACATGGTAGCGGCCGCCCGTGAGCTCGAGAAGCCTGAGGTCGCGTTCGATCACGATCACCTCGGCGGCGACGGGAATGCCCTTGAGGCCGAGGCGGGTCGAGATCTCGCCCTCGTTGATCTGGCCGCCGGCGGCGAGACTCGGCTCCTCCGGGTGCTGCATCAGCGGCAGGCCGAAGCGGGTGCTGTAGGAGAGCGCCCGGCGCATGGTGTCGGCATCGGCCAGCGCCTTGTGGCCCTCGGTGAAGCCGACCGCGCCGGCCTCGCTGAGCAGGCCCATCTCCGTGAGGGTCTCCCCCTTGGCGCCCCTGGTGATGCTGCCGTAGGGGCGCAAGTCGGTGAGGCCGGTCTCCCGCCCCCGGGAGATCAGGTATTCCACCTGGGCCGGCGTCTCGATGGCCTGGTTGGGGGCGGGGATCACCGCCATGGTGGTCACACCCCCGGCGATGGCGGCCTGGGAGGCGGTGTGCAGGTTCTCCTTGTGCGTTTCGCCGGTCTCGTGGAGGGTGACGCGCATGTCGATGAGGCCCGGCGCCAGCACGAGGCCGCCGCAGTCGGTGGCCTCGATGCCGTCCGGAACGCCGTCGGCGAAGAGCCGCGGGCCGAGGTCCTTGATCACGCCGTCCTCGACCAGGACGGCGCCGGGGCTGTCGATGCCGCTCGCGGGGTCGACCAGGCGGGCGTTGACGAAGGCCCTGGCGGGGGCGCCGTTCATGAGCCGCCGTCCTCCGGCGGTACGGCGGTCACCGCCTCGAGGCAGGCCATGCGCACGGCGACGCCCATCTCCACCTGCTCGGCGATGACCGAGCGGTCGATGTCGTCGGCGACCGACGTGTCGATCTCGACCCCGCGGTTGATGGGGCCGGGATGCATGATCAGCGCGTCGGGCTTTGCGGCGGCAAGCTTTTCCTCGTCCAGCCCGTAGAAATGGAAATTCTCCCTGAGCGACGGCACGTAGGTGCCGTGCATGCGCTCGAGCTGCAGGCGCAGCATCATGACGATGTCGGCGTCCCTGAGACCCTCCGCCATGTCGTAATAGACCTCCACCCCCATGCGCTCGATCATCGGCGGGATCAGGGTGGGCGGGCCGACCACGCGGACCCTCGCCCCCATGGTGGTCAGCAGGTGGATATTGGAGCGCGCCACACGGCTGTGGGCGATGTCGCCGCAGATGGTGACGATCAGGCCGCCGATGGCTCCCTTGCGCCGGCGGATGGTCAGCGCGTCCAGGAGCGCCTGGGTCGGATGCTCGTGGCTGCCGTCGCCGCCGTTGATCACCGCGCAGGCCATCTTCTGGGCGAGAAGTTCCACCGCCCCGGAATGCGGGTGACGCACCACCAGGACGTCCGGGCGCATGGCGTTCAGTGTCATCGCCGTGTCGATCAGGCTTTCGCCCTTGTAGATCGAGGACGTTGCCACCGACATGTTGATGACATCGGCGCCGAGGCGCTTGGCCGCCATTTCGAACGAGGTCTGGGTGCGGGTCGAGATCTCGAAGAACAGATTGATCAGGGTCAGGCCGCTGAGCTTGTCGCCCTTCTTCTGGCGGCTGCGGTTGAGATCGACGTAGCCGTCGGCGGCGTCAAGCAGGGAGGTGATGTCCTCGGGCGAAAGCCCTTCGGTGCCAAGGATATGGCGGGGCGCGAAGCGCGTGTTTGCGGCGGGGGCACTCATTAAACCGGCACTATACTGACGCCCCGCCGCCCTTAGCAAGCGCCCGGTGGCGCTCCCTCGGAATAACGGCGGAACCGGCCTCGCGCGGGACGCGAGGCCGGTCCGATCCATGCCCGCGGGTGCGCGGAGCCCCGGTCTAGCGCTTGGCGGTGGCCTTGTCGCCCGCGCGCCGGATGACGATGATCTTCGTGCGCGCCCCTTCGATGCCGAAGTCGTCGTCGTTGATCAGCGCCAGCGACCCGTCGCCGAGGTGCGCGATACCCTCGATCTTGTCGGGCAGGCCCTTGTGATCGTCGGTGCTGAAGAAGAGCGACTTGGGCGTCGTCTTGATGCCGGCCACGGCGGCGGCGGTCTGCTCCAGGCTCGGCTTGGTCGCCGCATCGTCCCACTTGCCGCCGAGGATGTTGGTGGCGCGGGCGAGGTCGATCTCATAGAGCTTGGTGGTCTTGGAGATGCGCTCGAGAACGAGGAGCCGGTCGAGGCCGAGGCCGCTCATCTCGCTGATCTTCACGTCGTTCTGCTTCCGCGCCTTTTTCACGTTGTCGAGCGTGAACGTCCCGGGCGCGTCCATGACGTAGACGTATTCGCCGACGGTCTTTTCCGCCCCACGGTCGAACTTGAAGAGGCGGATGTTCCGGCCCTTCCTGTAGGCGGCGGCATCCGGGTTGTCGAGCGGGCTCTGCATGGCGAAGTAGAGGAAGCGCTCGTCCGGGCTGATGGCGATCGATTCGATGCCGCGGTTGGTGTGCCGCTTGTAGAGGATCGCCGGCAGCTTGCCCTCGACCGTGTAGTTGGCGCCCTTGAAGTCGCCCTCGGTACCTGCGGGGACCAGACGCTTGATCACGCGTCCGTCGGGGCCGACGTGGATGATCGACGGCGCGCTCTCGTCGGCGATCCAGTAGCTCCCGTCCTTGAGCTTGACCAGCGCTTCCGCGTCCACCGCGCTCGGATCCTGGGCGAGGCGACGGCCCTTGCGGTCGAAGGGGATCTCGGTCTTGGCCTTGGTCAGCGGGTTGAGGAGCCCATTGAGCGGCTTGCCGTCTCTGTCCTTCAGTGGCAGCGCCTCGATCACGCGAAATCTGCCGTCCGTCCCGATCTTCACCGTGTAGATGGTGGGCGCGTATTCGGGCACCGGATAGATGCGCGCGCCCTTGGTCTTGCCGCAGAGCTTCTGCTGCGACAGCCCGGTGATCTTGACCCCGTCCTTGCAGGTGAAGTTGGGGCCGCGGTCGCTCACCGTCTGGATGATGTCGCGCGGCGCGTCCGGGTGGCGGAAGGCGCCGGAGCCGATGCCGACCGTGAGCTCGAGCGTGCGGCCGCCCTCGAAGGCGACGGGGCGGAGCTTCAGCATCGAATCGTTCGAGGTCAGCACGGTGATCTGATCGGCGGAGAACGCGGCGGTGGCGGCGATGGCGATGAGGCCGGCGGCGATGGCGGCCAGTGTGCGTGGTGTGATCATGGGACATCCTCGTCAGGGCTGCCCGGGAAGGGGCCGGTCCGGTGGGCCGTCCCCCGTGGGGCTGGGTATCGTCACCTCGCGATCATGTCATGCGGAGATGACAGCTTCGCGACCACGGGGTCAGCGCGCCGCCGGGCCGAGCGCCCAGAGGATCACGGGAAGGCTGGCCACGGCGAGCAGGGTGGTCGCGGTGACCGCGCCCGCCATCAGCGCCTTGTCGCCGCCCATCTGGCTCGCCAGCACATAGGACGATGCCGAGACCGGCAGCCCCGCGTACATCACGGCGACGCCGAAGGCCTGGCCGTCGACGCCGAGGAGGGCCGCAGCGGTCGCCGTCAGCCCCGGGATCAGCGCGAGCTTGGTGACGGAGACGAGGCCGAGCGCCCTCAAGTCGCTCCTGAGGCGGCCGAGCTCGAGCGCCGCGCCCACCGCCATCAGGCCGAGAAGCAGCGCGCCCTTTCCCGCGATGGCGAGCGTCTCCGATGCCCAGAGCGGCAGGGTGAGGCCCGAGGCGTTGATGAGCCCGCCGCCCGCGCAGGCGAGGATCAGGGGGTTGCCCGCCACCGCCTTGACCAGGGGGCGGAGGCCGGGTTTCCGGCCGGCGCCGAGCCTGGCCAGCACCGCGACGCAGAGCAGGTTGACGAGCGGCACCACCGCGGCGATGGCGATGGCGCAGAGGGCGACGCCCGTTGGCCCCCAGATGCCGAGCGCCACGGCGATGCCGACATAGGTATTGGGCCGGATCGATCCTTGGAAGAGGGAGGTGAAAGCCGGCCCCGACAGGCCGAGGGCCGGCCGGGCGGCGAGGGCCAGCGCCGCGGTGACGAGCACCCCGCCCGCCAGGCTCGCCGCCATGGGGCCGGCAGTCTGGACCTCGATCCGGGCATTGGCGAGGCTCTCGAACAGGAGCGCCGGGAACAGCACGAAATAGGTGAGCCGCTCGGCGACCGGCCAGAATCCCGGCCCCGGGAAGCCCCAGCGCCTCAAGGCGAATCCCAGGGCCACCAGGGCGAAGATCGGCGTGAGCGCGCCGAAGGCCGTCGCCATCAGCCCTCGTCCTCGGGCGGATTGCGGGCGATGAAATCGAGGAACCCTTGCAGGATGACCGCGGCGGCGACCTTGTCGATGACCTCGGCCCGGCGGCGGCGCGAGGCGTCGGCGTCGAGAAGCGCCGCCTCCGCCGCGCGGGTCGAGAGGCGCTCGTCCCAGAAGGCGAGGGGGATGTCGATCCGCTTGAGCAGGTCGGCCGCGAACTGGCGCGTCGCCTGGCAGCGCGGGCCCTCGCTCCCGTCCATGTTGATGGGAAGCCCCAGCACCAAGGCGCCCACCCCTTGCTTGGTGATGATCTCGGCGAGGCGGGAGAGGTCGGCGGCGAGCTTGGTGCGCCTCACCGTCTCATAGGGGGTCGCGAGGATGCGCCCGACGTCCGAAAGCGCCAAGCCGATGGTGCGGGTGCCGAGATCGAGGCCGAGCAGGCGGGCGCCGGGTTCGAGCCCTCGGACGAGTTCTCTGGGCTTGCGGATGGTCATGGCCGATGGTAACGTGCCCGCCTTCTGAAGGCCTTGAAAATCGAGGGTTTCCGCGGGTTTCCGGCCATATCCCCGGGCCCGTTTCCACTCGCAGGGACACTTATTACAGATGTCGTTGGATAAAGCCACCGTCGCCCGCATCGCCGCGCTCGCCCGCATCCGCGTGCCGGAGGCGGAGCTCGAGACGCTGGCCGAGGAGCTCTCCAACATCCTCGGCTGGATCGAGCAGCTCGACGCCGTCGACACCGAGAACGTGCCGCCGATGTCGCAGGCGGCGGACCTGAAGCTCCGCTGGCGCGAGGACGTCGTCGACGACGGGGGGATCCGCGACAAGATCCTGGCCAATGCGCCCGACCCCCGGGACGGCTATTTCACCGTGCCCAAGGTGATCGAATGACGGCGGGCGCGGCGCTCACGGACCTGACCATCGCCGAGGCGCGCGATGGGCTGCGAGAGAAGACCTTCACCGCCAGGGAACTGATCGAGGCGCACCTCGCCGCCATGGAGGCGGCGCGCGGGCTCAACGCCTACGTGACGGAAACCCCGGAGCGTGCCTTGGCCTCCGCGGAGGAGGCGGACCGGCGCATCCAGGCCGGCGAGGCGCGGCCGCTCGAGGGCGTGCCGCTCGCCATCAAGGACCTCTTCTGCACCGACGGCGTGATGACCACCGCGGCCTCGCGCATCCTCGACAGGTTCACCCCGCCCTACGAATCGACCGTGACGCGGAAACTCTGGGACGCGGGCGCGGTGATGCTGGGCAAGACCAACCTCGACGAGTTCGCCATGGGGTCCTCCAACACGACGAGCTACTACGGCGCGGTGGAGAACCCCTGGCGGCGCAGGGGCGACAACCGGCCCCTGGTGCCGGGAGGCTCCTCCGGCGGCTCGGCCGCGGCGGTGGCGGCGAGGCTGTGTTCCGGAGCGACCGGGACGGACACCGGCGGCTCGATCCGCCAGCCCGCCTCCTTCTGCGGGGTGGTGGGGCTCAAGCCCACCTACGGGCGGTGTTCGCGCTGGGGCATCGTCGCCTTCGCCTCCTCCCTCGACCAGGCCGGGCCGATCACCCGGACGGTGCGGGATTCGGCCATCCTGCTCACCCACATGGCGGGGTTCGATCCCAAGGATTCGACCTCTGTCGAGCGCGAGGTGCCCGATTTCGAGGCCGCGGCCGGGCGGCCCGTGAAGAGGCTCAAGGTGGGGGTTCCGAAGGAATACCGCGTGGACGGCATGGACCCGGAGATCGAGGCGCTCTGGCAGAAGGGCATCGCCTACCTCACCGACGCCGGCATGGAGGTGCGCGAGATCAGCCTGCCGCACACCGAATGCGCGCTGCCGGTCTATTACATCCTCGCCCCGGCGGAGGCGTCGTCCAACCTCGCGCGCTACGACGGGGTGCGCTTCGGCCATCGGGCCGCGGGCGGCGGCGATCTCCTCGATATGTACGAATCGACGCGCAGCGAGGGCTTCGGCGCCGAGGTGCGGAGGCGCATCATGATCGGCACCTACGTGCTCTCGGCGGGCTACTACGACGCCTATTACCTGAAGGCCCAGAAGGTGCGCACCCTGATCGCCCGCGATTTCGATGCCGCCTTCGCCGATGTCGACGTGGTGCTGACGCCGACCGCGCCGGGCGCCGCCTTCGCCATCGGCGAGAAGGAGGACGATCCCATCGCCATGTACCTGAACGACGTCTTCACGGTGCCGGCCTCGCTCGCGGGGCTGCCCGGCATCTCGGTCCCGGCGGGGCTGGACGGCGACGGGCTGCCGCTCGGGCTGCAGCTCATCGGCCGCGCCTTCGACGAGGAGACCGTGATCGCCGCCGCCGCCGCCATCGAGGACCGCGCGGGGTTCGACGGCTCCCCCGCCGCCCGGGCCGGGCCGGGACTATGACGATCCCTCGTCCTTCGACAAGCTCAGGACGAGGGCCACTGCTTCGACCTCATCCTGAGCCTGTCGAAGGATGAGGCTGTAGAAGGATGAGGCTGTAGAAGGGTTGCGGCTCTTCATGGTTCGACAGGCTCACCATGAGGGTTTGGTAAGGACCTCATCCTGAGCCTGTCGAAGGATGAGGCCCTCGGGGAAACGCCTATGAACGCTCACGTCTACATGCTTCGGTGCGCCGATGGCCACTACTATGTGGGCACCACTCGCGGAAGCCTGGAAAGGCGTGTCGCGGAGCACAATGACGGTACCTTTGGCGGGTATACGTCATCCCGCCGGCCCGTGGAGCTTGTCTATCAGGAGGTTTTCGCCAATATCACCGATGCCATCGCCATGGAGCGCCGTTTGAAAGGGTGGTCGCGGGCCAAGAAGGAGGCCCTGTTGCAAGGCGATTTTCGCGCTTTGAAACGGCTGGCACGGCCGCACTCGTCCTTCGACACGCAAGCTTCGCTTGCTGCTCAGGACGAGGGTGGAGAGTGAACGTCATCCTGAGCCTGGCGAAGGATGAGGCGGCGCAAGGTGGCTGGAAAACTTGCGCGAAGGGACTAAGTCCATAAGGTCGCGCCCAAGGGGCACGCGAAGTTGGAGAACGGGAATTGGCTGAATTGATCCAGGGCGCCACGGGCGAGTGGGAAATGGTGATCGGCATGGAGGTCCATGCCCAGGTCAGCTCCAACGCGAAGCTCTTCTCCGGCGCCGCCACCGCCTTTGGGGCCGAGCCCAACACCCAGGTTTCCCTCGTGGACGCGGCCATGCCCGGCATGCTGCCGGTGATCAACGGCCAGTGCGTCGCCCAGGCGGTGCGCACGGGGCTGGGGCTGAAAGCGCAGATCAACCTGACGAGCGTCTTCGACCGCAAGAACTACTTCTATCCCGACCTGCCGCCGGGCTACCAGATCTCCCAGTTCACCCAGCCCATCGTCGGAAAGGGCGAGGTGGTGCTCGACATGGAGGACGGGACCGAGCGCCGCATCGGCATCACCCGGCTCCACCTCGAGCAGGACGCGGGCAAGAGCCTCCACGACCAGGCGCCGGACGCCACATATGTCGACCTCAACCGCGCGGGCGTGGCGCTAATGGAGATCGTCTCCGAGCCCGATATCCGCTCGGCCGGCGAGGCGGCGGCCTATCTCACCAAGCTGCGCTCGATCCTGCGCTATCTGGGCACCTGCGACGGCAACATGGAGGAAGGCAGCATGCGCGCCGACGTCAACGTCTCGGTCCGCCGCCCGGGGGAGGGCTACGGCACGCGCTGCGAGATCAAGAACGTCAACTCCATCCGCTTCGTCCAGCAGGCGATCGCCTACGAGGCCCGGCGCCAGGTCGACCTGATCGAGGACGGCGGCGAGGTGATCCAGGAGACGCGGCTGTTCGATCCCGACAAGGGCGTGACGCGGACCATGCGCACCAAGGAAGAATCCCACGACTACCGCTATTTCCCTGACCCTGACCTCCTGCCGCTCGAGCTCGAGCCCGACTGGGTGGCCGAGATCGAGGCCGGCCTGCCCGAGCTGCCGGACGAGAAGCGCGCGCGCTTCATGGCCGATTACGCGCTTTCCGCCTACGACGCGGCCGTGCTGGTGGCCGAGCGGGAGATCGCGGAATATTTCGAGACCGTGGCCCAAGGGCGCGACGGCAAGATCGCGGCCAACTGGGTGACGGGGGAGCTCTTCGGGCTCCTGAACCGCGAGGGCCTCGACATCGCCGACAGCCCGGTCTCGGCCCAGAACCTCGGCGGCCTGATCGACCTGATCGCCGACGGGACGGTCTCCATCCGGCTCGCCAAGGACGTGTTCGAGGAGATGGCGGCCTCCGGCAAGCCGGCGGGCCGGGTGGTCGAGGAAAAGGGCCTCAAGCAGATCACCGACACCGGCGCCATCGAGGCCGAGGTCGACAAGGTGATCGCGGGGGCGCCCGAGCAGGTCGCCCAGTTCAAGGGCGGCAACGAGAAGGTCTTGGGCTGGTTCGTCGGCCAGGTCATGAAGGCGACCCAGGGCAAGGCCAACCCCAATGCGGTCAACGAGATCCTCAGGAAGAAGCTCGCGGATTAGGGCCGCCTAATTCCCCGCGAACCTGAGCGTCGCGGGGCTGATCAGCACGCCGAAGGCCTTGCACCAGATGACGAGGGACTTGTAGGCGGCGAGCTCCGTGCCCGCGGGAATGGGATAGTTCTGGCTGCCCTTGAACGCCTTGATCTGGCCCAAATCCAGCGATTTCTCCTCCTCGAAATCGGCGGTCCTCCCGATCTCCGCCCTGGGCGAGAGGAAGACGTGGTATTTCGGCCCGGGCCCGACCTCGAAATCCTTCTCCAGATGCACGAGGTCGGCGAAGACGGTGGCGCTGCCCTTGCCGAAATGGACGGGGTCCGAGGGGTTGGCGTGGATGAAGCTCGCGCGCGCGATCACCGTCTTGTGCTCGCGGCCGGTCACGCTCTCCATCGCGGCGGGAGGCGGGAAGATGTAGGGGAAGATGACGAGCCCGATGGCGATGCCGGCGCTAAGCCCCACGACGGCGCCGACCAGGAAGGCGCCGATGGCGACCCATTTCGATGCCGCTTGTTTCTCTGCGTCCGCCATGGCCCAAGATTCCCCCTGTCAGCGTGCCCGGTTGCGGGCCGAGGCTATCAATCGCGGCGGAGGGAGACCAGGGGAATCGCGTCGCGCCGGAATCGGGGCGCGGGGAGGGCGCTCGCGGCGGCTCGCGGGGAAGAGCCGCTTTCGCCCGCCGCCCCAGAAAAAGTCCTTAATTAACCTAATTATTATATAACAATTTCACGAAATAAAGGCTCTTTTGGCTTCCGGGAGCTACCTGTCGCAGGCGACCTTCATGGCCTCCTGGTCGTTGCCGGGATAGGTGACCTCGCAACGCATGCCCTTCTTCACCGCCTTGCGGCCTTGGCGCTTGCCGTCGACCACGATCGCCGTGCGCGAAGACGACACCCGGACCGTCACCTCCTTGCCGTCCGCCATGAAGCGATAGCGCCGCCCGCCGCGCTCGGCGGCGGTGATCTCGGCCGTAACCGTCCGCATCTTGAGCCCCGTCCCCTTGTACCAGAGCTCGTTCCAGAACTTGGAGAGCGGTTCGCCGTATTTGGACTGCAGGTCGTAGTTTCCGATGACGAATTTCCTGCCCTTGGTGATCTCCGCCAGCGGAAGAAGGCCCTTTTCCCGTAGGTCGGCGTAGGTCGGCCCGTATCCGGTACGTGCGTACTGGGCGAGCTGGCCCTCGCGGCTCAGGAGCCAGTTGGCGTAGACCATCGCCGCGTTGTAGCGGGGCGAAATCTTGATCACCGCGACGTCGGAAAGGCCCACGGCGACGATCTCCGGACAGACCATGGCGAACGGCGCCTTCTTGGCGACGTACTGCCGGCCGCGCCGGGTCGAGCCGGCCAGCACGGCATCGAACTCGCCCGCCACCATCAGTCCGAGCACCGCGTTGGAGCCTTCCTTACGGAGCGAGGGCTTGACCTCGGTGAACAGGCGGGTGAGAAAATTCTTCGTCCAGGCCTCGCCCTTGGCGGCCCAGAGGTGCAGCGCCCAGGCGTCGGGCCGGTTGGGCATGCCGATCTTGGCGCCACGCCAGCGCGGATTGGTGATCAGGTCCTCCCACGTCTTCGGCACTTCCCCGGGCTTCACGAGGCTGGTGTTGTAGGCCATGCAGCGGAGCAGCATGCCCTGGCCGGCCCACAGCCCGCCCGGCCCCTTCATCTCGGGGTCGAGCCCCCGATAGGCGGGCAGCCCCCGCAGGTCCGCGAGCGTCCCCGTCTTCTTCAGCGCGTCGTACTGATTGCCGAGCGCGGCGATCACGTCGGTGGTCACGCGGCCCGCCTGAAGCGCGATCAGCGGCTGGATCACGCGGGTGAAGCGGTTGCCGCGCGCGTAATCGATGCGGATGAAGGGGTAGCGTTCCCGGAACGGCTTGACCATTTCGAGGAACCGCTTCGCATCGACCGAGCTGCCGACCTTGACCGCGCCCTCCTTGCGGGCACCCTCGACCATCGCCTTGGGCAGGGCGAGCGCCCGGTCGATATCCTTCAGCGCCGATGCGTCGAGCTCGAGGTCCTTGAGGATCTGCCTGGTGGCGGCGGGCAGGTCCGCCGCGTTTGTCGACGGGATCTTGACCAGGGCCCAGATCGCCACGGTCCAGAACGCGGCGGCCAGGATAGCCGCGGCGAGGGGAACGATTCGAAAACTCCATAAGCTACGGGACGCGGATATGCTTGAGCGACGCCTGGTCATGGGTGCCTCCCTGATGGTGCGTCTCTGCTGGCCTTACGCCCTGTGAACTTCTCCTCTACGCGGTGGCGCCTGCCGCCGGTCCGGCGGTCAGTCGCCGGCGCCGAGCACGCGTTCGGGCCGCTCGCTCGGGACGCGGGTGTCCTCGCGGCTATCGAAATTGATGTGTTGGTTGGATCCGTTTGGCCCTGTCCGGGTGCCCATCAGCACCGTCGGCCCGTCATGGGTGTTGACGAGCTGGTAGAAGGACCCGCCCTCGATCAGCGCAACGACGCCCGGTTTCATCACCGCTTCGCCGCCGTCGGGGAAGCGCATGGTGCATTCGCCCTCGAGGCAGATGAAGGTCTGGTCGCCGGGATGGCAGTGCATGTCGGTGCCGTCGCCGGGCTCCGCCAGGTAGTGTTCCCAGGCGTGCATCTTGCGCGTGTTCATGATGACCTTGCGCTTGCGCGCGTCGCGCCCGAGGCCGGGGACGTCGACGATCTCTATGGCCATGATTTGTTTCCTCCCGATCGTGTTCTGGGCGCCCGGCGGATCGCTCCGGCCGGGGCCGCGGTTTCAGCCGCCAAGGTTAGCAGAAGACCTCGGCGCGCGGCCACGGATTTCGCGCTCGACAGCGCGCCCTCATTCCCCGGCTAAGGCTCAGCGGGGGAGAGGAAGCGGGGGTTTGTCTGCGCTGGTGAGGATGCCGCGAGGTTTCGCGGCGGTTTTTGGGGCGGGCCGGTGGTCGGGGTGCCGGTTG
>Ga0326597_10000062_pt1 | contig 180445 bp, 168 predicted proteins | sample RVTome_12_FD_203789 | JGI IMG/M metagenome (GOLD analysis project Ga0326597, IMG submission 203789) | Soil microbial communities from uranium-contaminated site in the Upper Colorado River Basin, Wyoming, United States - RVT100D185 | ecosystem: Environmental > Terrestrial > Soil > Contaminated... | reverse complement strand
GGCCGCGGCGGTCGGCCGCGCGGCGATGATCGGCAGTCCACATCGGGCATCCTCCTCCAAAACGGATGCCACGCACAGAATCACAAACGATTCTTCCGATTCAACAACTTTCCGGAACGGCTCTGAGAGAGCCACTATTCGATCAAGAAAGTCGGCCTCCTTCATCCGCCCCAAGTCGTCCGTCGTCTTCGCATTTTTCCACTTGCTATCGACCCTCTTTGCTTCCGCGTTGAAGTCCTTTAGACGCTTCGCATGGACGAGATTGTGCAGCGCGTCAATTGCCGCAATCCAGGACATCACAATCGCCGACCGATGGAGCTCAGCCTCGTAGCACTTGATCGCCTCCTCCGCGAACGCGCGGGTGTTTTCGTCCTTGATCTTTGTGAGCTCAGCGCGGAGATCGGTCGCTATTTGGACCGCCGCCGGGCTAGTCTTGGAGACTCCGAGATTTGAGAGGTGTTGCTTGCCGGCGTCTGTTATCTCCCAGCCTTCCGGGGTTCTTATTGCCAGCCCCTTGGAACTGCTCAATACCTGAGAAATGTTCCATTTCTTGGGAATCCTGAAACCAGCCGCGCTGGCGCGCCCACCAATCTCCTTGACCTGACACGGCCCCTCGAACGTGGCGAGCACAAGAAGGAGCTTGTCCAAGCGCTCAAGGTCTCTATGGAGCCAGGTCTTGAGGTCTTTTTCGTCAAGCAAGGTCCGCTCCGGAAGTGGGATCTGCTATGACCTACTGATCCTTGGCCTGATCGCAGGTCGTCACCTATGTCTTTGTCTTGTATACCCACAATTTCTTGCCATTTACGTCCTTCTTGCTTCGTGACAATCGCTCATCGCGTACGGCGCCCAGAAGATATTTCGGCAAACTGGTCTTCGGGAGGATCAATGCGTCCTCGTGGAATCTGGCCGCCACTTCTGCCAGTGTCTTCTCTTTGTCGAAATATCCCTTACTTACCCAAGAATCGAACTTCGCCTGGATTCCGGCATTCCCTGCCGTCGAAGACCGTGTGCCCTTTTGATTCTTCGATTTCGAATCTGCGGAATCTTTCTTCGCTGGACGCATTTTTCTTCGCGTCCGAGATCGTCGGCTCGTAGAGGATTGTGGTGAGGAATCTAGCTCAGCCTTGATCGAATCCAGACTCGAAGGCCGCACGGAATAGCTTCCAGACTTGGCATTAAGAAGATGACGATCCTTGAGGTCCTTCAATACGGGCCTCAGGGTGCCACCATCAATACCCAATGCATCTGATAGGTCGGACGGTTTAGTCGCAATCTCAATCGCTTCATCAGCGACGAAAGGCCATCCTTGTTGCGCAACAAGATAAACGAGCACTTTCGCCTTATTGGAAAGGCTCGCGGCAGCCGGTGTAAAGACAACTTCTTTTTCATCGACGTCGTACCGAACGTACTCCGCAATGATCGACTCAATCGCCTCTTCGGTGAGAGCCGCCTTTTGAGCAACTAGATTTTTCAATGCCATTTCGTGACCCGCGCAAGGTATTTTTCAACACAAATACACGTAACAACGAATACACGATATGTCAAGGGCCCCAGCGCTTTTTGTGGTTCCTACCCCGCCGCACGCGTCTCCTATGGAGCTCGTCGCTAATTTGGATGAGGTGTTCCTACCGGTCCTCTCCTGAGCTTCAAGCATCGGCCCCTCGCCCGCCTCGGCCAGCTTGGCCCAGGGCATGAACCCGGCAATCTTGCGACATAGCCGCTCGCAGTAGCCACACCGGTACGACGCCCGGCACCCCGCCCCCCGCCTCACCCCGCGCGGCGGCGGGTCAGCGCCTGCAGCCCGGCGAGCAGCGCGATCAGGACAGTGCCAGCGGCATCGAGGAGGGCGGGCGGCACCACCAGCGAGAGGCCGGCGGCCAGGGCAAGGGCGCGCTCGGCCAGGGTAAGCCGGCGGAGCGCGTAGCCCTCCAGGGCTGCGGACAGCACCACGATCCCCGCCACCGCCGCGAGCACGGCGTAGACAATCTCCTGCCAGGTGCCCAGCGTCAGCAGCGCCGGGCGGGAGCCGCATTTGGGTCACCACTGCCTTCGGACAACGGGGCGGTAGGCCGGCTGCAATCACTCGAGCTCGAACACGTAGAGCGCGAAGGCATAGAGAAGCGCGGTCTCCTTGAGCGCCTCGAAGCGTCCCGTCACGCCGGCATGGCCGGCTTCCATGTTGATATTCAGGAGCGCCAGGTTGTCATCGGTCTTGAGGGCGCGCAGCTTCGCGATCCATTTGGCCGGCTCCCAGAAACTCACTCGCGGGTCCATGAGCCCCGTCGTGGCGAGCACGTGAGGATAGTGTTGCGCGCTGACGTTTTCATAAGGGCAATAGGATGCGATGTACCGGCATGCCGACGCATCCTTGATGGGATTGCCCCATTCTTCCCACTCCGGCGGCGTCAGCGGCAGGTCCGGATCGGACATGGTGTTCAGCACATCGACGAACGGCACTCGAGCGATGACGGCCCGGAACAGGTCGGGGCGCATGTTCATGACCGCGCCGACCAGCAGGCCGCCGGCGCTGCCACCGTACATGACGATGTTTCCGGCGGAGGTGTAGCGCTCTGCGATCAGGCATTCCGCGGCGGCGATGAAATCGAGGAAGGAGTTCATCTTTTTCATGAGCTTCCCCTCGCGGTACCAGCGGTGCCCGCAGTCCCGGCCGCCACGGATGTGCGCGAAGGCATAGACGAAGCCGCGATCCACCAGGCTGAAGATCTTGGAATCGAAACGCGAAGGTATGGTCGCGCCGTATGCGCCGTAGCCGTAGAGCAGAAGCGGCGCCGACCCGTCAAGCGCCGTGCCCTTCGCATACAGCAGCGTGACCGGCACGCGGGCCTCATCGTGGCTGACGGCAAAGATCCGCTTGGATACGTACCGTTCGGGGTCGTGTCCGGATGGAATCTCCTGCGTCTTGCGCAGGGTCCGTCTGCGCGAGCCCATGGCGTAATCGATGGTTTGCTCGGGGCTGGTCGGTGAGCTGTAAAGGATCCGGAGCAAGTCCGTGTCGTATTCGAATCCGCCCTCGATCGCCACTTGGCAGGGCTCGTCACCGAACGCGATTTCGTGTTCGTCCCCGTCGGACAGACGCCGAACCTTGATTCTTGGCAGTCCCTCCACGCGCTCGCGGTAGACCAGCCAGTCTTCGAAGACCGACATGTCGAGGATCTGGCGATCCGGTCGATAGGGGATCAGCTCGGCCCAGTTCGCCCTTCCCGGGGACTCGACCGGCGCTTGCACGATCTTGAAATCCTCTGCACCGTCGGCATTGGTAAGGATCAGGAACTGCCCGCGCCATTCCGAGACGTCGTAGGTGAGTCCGGTCCTGCGCGGCTCGATCAGGACCGGCCGTGAATCCGGTCGGTCGGCGTCGACATAGCGGACCTCGGACGTGTCGGAATGATCGTCCGCCACGATCAGGATGAAGCGCCGGCTTTCCGTCTTGGCGATGCCGAGATAGAAGGTGGGATCGGAATCCTCGTACACGATCTCGTCGTCACGCGCTGCGCTGCCGAGGCGGTGGCGGAGGATCCGGTAGGGCCGGTGGTGGCTGTCCAGCTGCGTGTAGAAGAGGGTGCGGCTGTCGTTCGCCCAGACGAAAGTGGGATGGACATTGGTGATGGCTTCGTCGGCGAGCTCACCCGAGGCAAGGTCCCTGATCCGGAGGGAGTAGAATTCGGCCCCCGTCGTATCGGCGGTGTAGGCCAACAGCGCATGGTCCGGACTGTGCGCGGCGCTCCCCAAACGATAGAAGGCGTGCCGGGCCGCCTCCGCATCGGCGTCAAGCAGCAGTTCCTCGGAAGCGTCGTCGGCATTCGAGCGGCGGCACAGCCGGGGGTGCTCGCTATCGCCCGAAAAGCGCTGGTAATAAAGGTAGTCGCGGTCACGTGCGGGCACCGTTATATCGTCGGTCTTCACCCGAGCCCTCATCTCCTGAAACAGGGTTTCGCGGAGAGGCCGGATCGGACCCAGTATCTCCTCGGTGTAGGCCTGCTCGGCCTCGAGGTGAGCCCGGATTTCAGGATCGAGCGCCTCGGGCGCCGTCATCACGTCTTTCCAGTTCGATGGCTTCAGCCATGCATAGGGATCGTCGACCGTCTCGCCGTGGCGCTCGATGACGTGGTGATGTTGCGGGGCTCGGGGCGGCAATGTCACTTTGATATCTCTTTCCTCGATTGGAGAAGGCGCTCGCGGCTGGAGGGTACGAGCAAGTGCGCGCCGGCTCAATTGTCGAAGATCGGAGTTGCCGCTCACGATTGCCGGAGGGGCCGCCTCTCACCTCTCGGAGGGTCCCAATGTTCTCCGCCGCCGCGTTAACCAATTAACTTCTTATTCATTGAGACCACCGCCCGACCATGGAATCATGGTGCGGAAAGCTGACTTTCACATGCATTTATTGGGTGGGTTTAGGCGTTGAGACGTTCCGCGTGCTGGCTTCTTGCTCTGGTGCTTCTGGTCCTGTCCTCGGGGATCGGACGGGCCGCGTACGTGACGCAGCTCGATGTCGCCAACGGCGGATCGGCGACGCCCCCCTTCGCCACCGTGACCATCGAGGACTCGGGCGACGACGCCGGCCTCGGAAGCGACATCAGGATCACCGTCGACCTGATCGGCGATTACGCCAGTCAGGACATCGAGCAGTTCGGCTTCAACGTGAACGGCGTGGCGGTCGGGGATCTCGTCTTTTCGGGTCTGGGCGACTGGACAGCCGACATCACCCCCGCCAGCATGGCGAGTTTCGGCACCTTCGACGTGACGGTGAACGGCGGCACCGGCGTGGATCCGCTGATCTTCACCATCGCCGTCGGCGGCGACAGCATCGCCACCTATACCTCGGCGCTCAGCAGCGGCGGATACCTTTTCGCCGCGAAGATCGCCGCGAGCGGGCCGGGCTCCTTCATCGGCGTCGTGCCGGTTCCCGCGGCGCTGCCGCTCTTCCTCTCCGCGCTCGCCGTGTTCGGCTTTGCCGCCCGGCGGCGGACAGCCTAAGTTCTTACGAAACGATCTTCCAGCTGCCGTCGGCCTGGCGACAGGCCGTGCCGGTCACCCTCTCGCTGCGTCCTCCGACGGATGCGTCCGCGGTGTATTCGCGGCAATAGCGCCCATCGTCCTGCTGGAACGTCTCCCTCGGCGTCACCGCGTAGCGCGCGCCGGTGTCGGGATTGGTCCAGCGGACGGCGCGGCCAGTGGGCGCGTGCTCCAGAGCCTGGCCGACGCAGGTCTCATCGGCCCGGTCCAGGCCGCGCCCGACCTGGCCGCCGATGACGACGCCGGCGACGGTGCCGAGGATGGTCGCGGCGATCCGCCCGTCGCCCTTGCCGAACTGGGAGCCCAGCGCCGCGCCCGCGACGCCGCCGATCACCATGCCGATCTTGTCGCGATGGCAGGTGCCGCGATCGATGCCGTAAGGCGTCGCGTATCTGCCGCGCACCACGTAGTGCCCCGAATGCCGGTGCTTGCGGCGGTAGCCGTGGGCCGGGGCCCAGGGCGGCGGACCGCCGCGGAAATAGACGACCCTGCCGCGCCAATGCTTGTGCCGCTTGTGGCGCTTTTGCTTCCACTTGCCTTTGTCGTGGCCCTTGTCGTGGCGGTAGCCGTCGTCGTCGCGCGCCCAGGGCGGCTTCGCCAGGGCGTCGGAGACGGCGACGGAAAGGATCAGGAGACCCGAGAGAACGAGGATCTTGTGCAACACGGCGACCTCCCTTGGCGGCGGGCGGCGGGGGGCGGGCCGGGCGGGCGCAGGCGGGCGCCCGGCACCGGGCGCGCCCCCGGCGGCGGAAATGGGTTGGCTTGACTGCCCCGAAGTATCCCAGACCGGGCTTGAAAAAGCCTTAAGACCGCCCCACCCGGCCGCGCCCGGGACCGGCTCCGCGACGGGCGCGCGGACAGGCGAAAAATCCAATCAAATTCAGGACTTATACGTTGGATCGATGCGGTCGAGCTTGCGCCGCAGGCCGGGCCATTCGTGCGCGCCGATGGTGCGGTAGCCGTCTTTGGAATTGTTGAACCGGTTGCGCTCGATGGTCGCGCGCCGCACCTCCCCGGGGATCGGGCTGGGTTCCGCCCCGGTCTGCTGGAAGGCCACCTGCATGCGGCAGGCGCGCTCGGCCCGGTAGATCCAGATGAACACCTCGCCCGCCGTGCGCCCGACAGCGAGCAGCCCGTGATTGCGCAGGATCAGGATGTTCTTGTCGCCGAGGTCGCGCGCGATGCGCTCGCGCTCGCCGAGGTCCGTCGCGATGCCCTCGTAATCGTGGTAGGCGAGGTGGTCGAGCACCGCGAGCGCGTGCTGGGTCAGCGGCAGGAGCCCGTCCTTCTGGGTGGAGACCGCGCATCCCGCCTGGGTGTGGGTGTGGATCGCCCAGAGCGCATCGTGCCGCGCCAGGTGGACGGCGCTGTGGAAGGTGAAGCCGGCGGGGTTGATGCTGTAGCCGGTGTCGGAGAGGATGTTGCCCTCTGGATCGACCTTGACCAGGCAGGAGGCGGTGATCTCCTCGAACAGCATGCCGAACGGATTGATCAGGAACTGGTCGTCCTCCCCCGGCACCCGGGCGGAGAGGTGGGTCGCGTAGAGGTCCGACCAGCCGTAGAGGTCGACCAGCCGGAACGCGGCGGCGAGGTCGACCCGGGCCTCCCATTCGGCCTCGCTGATACTCCCCGGTTTCCGGCCTTCGGCCATGACCGCTCTCCCGATCGCCGGGCGCGCGGGCGCCCGTGGCTGCCCGAAGATACTTCTCTTCTCCCCTCGCGCCAAGCGATTGCCCTGCCCGGACCTTGCCCCGGGGCTGCGCGTCGGCTTAGATGGCGGCGAGAGAGGCCTTGCGGGAGAGACGCGGTGAGCGGCGGGGACGAGGACAAGGGCGGCGGCACGCGCAATGTGATCCTCGGCGTGCTCGCCGGCGCCGCGGCCATCATCGCCATCAAGCTGCTGATCAAGTGGATCAACGGCGAGATCTAGATTCCACCTCCGGTCCCGATCGGCCAAGGCCCTCGAATCGCCGAAAGGTGCCGCCCGCATGCGGCCCCGCGACCCGCGTTGCGGCCGTCGCATCGCCTAGGCACTGCCAGGCCGGATCGAAAGGCGGTTTGAATTGCAGATTGCGGGCGGCAGCCAACGGACCATCCTTGGCTGCCGCCCAATGTATGCAACCGCGCCATCGGCGGCACCTCGGTCTCGAGCCGGCATCGTCGATGCTGCTCACCGATATGGTCGACGACGCGCGCCCGCCGGGTGGCGGTTAATCCTCGCCCCATTGCCGGCGTGCGCTTCGTAGGCACTCATTGAACAGGGCAAGGTCTTGAATCCCCTTGCAGTCCTCGGGAACCTGGTCCTGGACCATCTCGTACGGTCCGGCTTGCGCCAATTCGACCTTCCCGATCCTGTCCGTATCACTCACCGCCTGAGCGGCTCGCAGCAAGGCTGCACCCAGGAAACCGGCGGCTGAAGCCAACACAGCAAACTTACGCATGGCAATTCTCCTTCACGACTTACTGTCAACTATTGAGGGGGAAACCACTTCGGAACGCGCGGATTGGCATGCCTGTCCGACTGTCAGCCCGTAGGACACCATGCCTCGCAGGGGGGAAAGCCGCGTCCACATCGAGGTCTTTTCAAGTTCGACCGACCGAAAGGGAGATCTATTCCAGTTTGGGGTTCAGTTTTCGCCGCAGGGGTAGGCGGCGGAGCGACGGAAATTTCGAACACGCCACCGCAACCCTGCCGCTCACGCCAGAACTTATTTGCATGTTCCGATACGGCGCAGCGGCAGTCCCCGGATGGGCCGCTCCGATGGGCGGATGGGAATTACATTGTTTGAGGGGTCCAGCCGAGGCTTGCACCCAAGGCGATCAGGGCTTTCTCGGCCGGGCCGAGCCGCACCGGGGTATCGATCCGCTCGGGTGTGAAGCCGCGCCGCTCGAGGCGGGCGAGCAGCGTCTCGTAGACCCGGCACATCATCAGCGCGGGGCGCGCCGGGCCCCTCGGGCACTGGGCGAGGAGCGCCCGGGCGGCGGCGAAGCGGCGCTCCGCCATGGCCGCGACCTCGGCACAGGCGCGGGGGATGCGCGGGTGCGCCAGCACCTCGGCCGGCTCGCGCGCGGCGATGCCGCTCCGCGCGAGAATCTCGCCCGGCAGGTAGAGCCGGCCGCGCGCCGCGTCCTCCCGGAGGTCGCGCAGCACGTTGGTCAGCTGCAGCGCCCGGCCGAGCGGGCGGGCGAGCGCCCTCCCGGCGGCCGCGGGCAGGCCGAACACCGGGGCCGCGAGCCGTCCCACCGCGGAGGCGGCCCGGCCGCAATAGAGACCGAGCTCGCCCAGGCCCGGCGCCACCATGCGGCCCGCCGCGTCCATCTCCATGCCGGCGATGACGGCGAGGAAATCCTCCGCCCGGAGACCATAGCGCGCGACCGGCCCGGCCAGCGCCAGGGTCGCGGAGCGGCCGGGCTTGCCGCGGTAGAGGGCCGCGACCTCCGCCCGCCAGGCGGCGAGCTCGGAGAGCTTCGCCTCCCTGGATGCCGCGCCGTCGGCGACGTCGTCGACGGTCCGGCAGAAGGCGTAGACGGCGAACATGGCGTCGCGCCGCTCGGCGGGAAGGAGCCGCATGGCCCAGAAGAAGGAGGAGCGCGAGCGCGCGACCTCGGCGCACACCCAGCGCCTCGCCGCGGACATGGCGCCGCGGCCTTGGCCCTCGGCCGGCGGGCGATGCGCCGGCACCGGTGCCCCGGCCCCGGGGCCGGCGGGCCCGGCGCGCCCGCTCGCCTTCATGCCCATGCGGTCAGGCGCTGGAACTCGATGGCCGGGTCGCGGCTTCGCCCAGGGCCGCGAGCGCGACATTGACGATGTGCTCGGCGTCCAGGCCGGCCGCGCGGTACTGGGCGGCGGGGGAGTCGTGTTCGATGAACCGGTCGGGCAGCACCATCGGGCGCAGCTTCGGCCCCGAGTCCAGGAAGTCCCCCTGTGCCAGGTGCTGCATCACCTGGGCGGCGAAGCCGCCGATGGCGCCTTCCTCGATGGTGATCAGCACCGGATGCTCGCGGGCGAGCCTGGAGACCAGATCGGTATCGAGCGGCTTGGCGAAGCGGGCATCGGCCACCGTCGCGGAGAAGCCCCGGACCGCGAGCTCGTCGGCCGCCTTCAGGCATTCGCCGAGCCGGCCGCCGAAATTGAGGATGGCGACGGCGTTGCCCTCCCTAAGGACGCGGCCCTTGCCGATCTCGAGCACCTCGGCCCGCTCCGGCAGCTCGACGCCGATCCCCTCGCCCCGGGGATAGCGGAAGGCCGAGGGCCGGTCGTCGATGGCCGCGGCGGTCGCCACCATGTGCACGAGCTCGGATTCGTCGCCGGCCGCCATCAGGACGAACCCCGGCAGGCAGCCGAGATAGGCGATGTCGAAGGCGCCGGCATGGGTCTGGCCGTCGGCGCCGACCAGGCCGGCGCGGTCGAGGGCGAAGCGCACCGGCAGGCCCTGGATGGCGACGTCGTGCACCACCTGGTCGTAGCCGCGCTGCAGGAAGGTCGAATAGATGGCGCAGAACGGCTTCAGCCCCTCGGTCGCGAGGCCGGCGGCGAAGGTCACCGCGTGCTGCTCGGCGATGCCGACGTCGAAGGTGCGCCGGGGATAGGCCTTGGCGAAGATGTCGAGCCCGGTGCCGGACGGCATGGCGGCGGTGATGGCGACGATCTTCTCGTCCTTCGCCGCCTGCTCGACCAGCGCGTTGGCGAAGATCCTGGTATAGGACGGCGCGTTGGACTGCGCGCGCACCTGCTCGCCGGTCACCACGTTGAACTTGGCGACGCCGTGGTGCTTGTCCGGCGCCTCCTCCGCGGGCGGGTAGCCGTGGCCCTTCTGGGTCACGACATGGACCAGCACCGGGCCCGCTTCCTTCGAATCCCGGACGTTCTTCAGAACCGGCAGCAGGTGGTCGAGGTTGTGGCCGTCGATGGGCCCGACGTAATAGAAGCCGAGCTCCTCGAACAGGGTACCGCCGGTCACCATTCCGCGGGCGTATTCCTCCGCCCGCTGCGCCGCCTTCTTGAGCGGGCGGGGGAATTTCTCGGCCAGCAGCCGGCCGACGTGGCGGAAGGAGCGGTACGACCTCGAGGAGATCAGCCGCGAGAGATAGGCGCTCATGGCGCCCACCGGCGGGGCGATCGACATGTCGTTGTCGTTGAGGATGACAATCAGGCGCGCGTCCATGGACCCCGCGTTGTTCATCGCCTCATAGGCCATGCCGGCGCTCATGGCGCCGTCGCCGATGACGCAGATCACCTCGTTGCCGCGTCCCGCCAGGTCGCGCGCCACCGCCATGCCGAGGCCGGCGGAGACGGAGGTCGAGCTGTGGGCCGTGCCGAAGGGGTCGTATTCGCTTTCCGAGCGCTTGGTGAAGCCCGAAAGTCCGCCGCCCTGGCGCAGGGTCCGGATGCGGTCGCGGCGCCCGGTCAGGATCTTGTGGGGGTAGCTCTGGTGGCCGACATCCCAGATCAGCCGGTCCCTGGGCGTGTCGAACACGTAGTGCAGCGCGACCGTGAGCTCGACCACGCCGAGCCCGGCCCCGAGATGCCCGCCGGTGATGGAGACCGCGTCGATGGTCTCGGCCCGCAGCTCGTCCGCCAGCTGGCGCAGCGACCTCTCATCGAGCCGGCGCAGGTCCGCGGGCGACGTCATCGTGTCGAGCAAGGGCGTCTTGGAGGTATCGGTCATGGCGATAGCCGCCCCCCGTCAAGGGGCGGTTGGGCTAAGGAAATACACATATGCGGATGTACTTTCGCGCATTACGGCCGGAATGCAAGGAAAACCCTGAATCCGGCGGGCGCCAAGGCGGAGAGCGGAGGCCGTCAGGCGCGCTTGCGCCCGAATCGCGCGCCGAGGCCGTGCACCAGGCCCCAGAGGGCGGCGGCGGCCAGGGCCCGGCGGCCCAGGGCGATCCGGCCCGAGAGCGGGTCTTCGCGGCGCAGCCGCGCGCTCAGGCGGCGCGCGATCTCGAGCGTCACCGCGCCTTCCAGCGCCAGGCCCAGCGACCGGGTCGTCGACGGCAGCGGCGCCGCCATCACCAGGAGCCAATCGACCGCGTCGAGCATCCGGTCGAGCACCCGCCTGAGGCCCGGGCTCGCCCCATCGCGGGCGAGGTCGCCGACCCCGGCGCCCTCCTCCTCCATCCAGTCGAGCGGGATATAGACGCGGTCGAGCCCGCGGTAATCCGCCTGGCAGTCCTGGACGTGGTTGATCACCTGCAGCGCCGTGGCGAGCGCATCGGCGGCGGCGCGCGCCCCGGGGTCGGTCTCTTCGTGCAGCGCCATCAGGTAGCGCGCGCAGGGCACCGCGGAATAGCGGCAATATTCCATCAGGGCGCCCCAATCGCCGCAGCGCCCGCGGCACGCATCCCGGCGAAAGGCGGAGAGGAGCTCCGCGCCGTGGACGGTGCTCAGGCCGGTCTGGGCGAGGCTCGCGGCGAGCGCCAGCGCGGGTTCCGCCCCCGGCGCGCCGGCCCCAAGGGCCTCGGCCGCCGCCTCGGGCGCCCCCAGCGCCCGGGCCAGCGTATCGAGGCGGGCGATCTTGTCCCCCTCCTCGAGGCGGGGATCGTCGGCGATGTCGTCGGCGGCGCGGGCGAACGCGTAAAACGCACGGACATGGGGCCTGAGCCGCCGGGTGATCAGCCAGGAGGCGACGGGGAAGTTCTCTTCCCCAGGCCTCTTGGGGGCTGAAGCGATCCGTCCCTCGGTTGCGGTTGAAATGCCGTCCATCGGTTGCCCTGTCCCATCGCCGCGCCGCTTCCGGTGCCGCGCGGCATCCGATATTCTGCAGGCCGGCCCGCGGCGCGGCAAGACCGATTGCGGGGCGCCGACCATAATGTTGCAGTGCATCAAGAGAGGGGACCCGAGATGCAGTCGAGACGCCTGGGAAGCACGGGATTGACCGTCTCCGCCATCGGCTGGGGCGCCCCCACGTTCTCCGGCGACACGCCGCCCGGGGGCCTCGAGAACGCCGTCGCCGTCGTCCACCGGGCGGTCGAGCTCGGCCTTACCCTGATCGATACCGCCGACCACGGCGACGGCAACAACGAGGTGGTGCTGGGCCGGGCGCTCGAGGGCATCCGGGACAAGGTCGTCCTGTGCTCCAAGTTCGGCAACCTGCGCGGCCAGTCCTGGGCCGAGGGACGGACGGTCGACGGCAGCCCGGAATACGCCCGCAAGGCGCTCGAGGCCTCGCTCAAGCGGCTTAAGACCGATTGGCTCGACCTCTACTACCTGCACCGGGTCGATCCCGCCGTCCCCGTCGAGGAGAGCGTGGGCGGCATGGTGCGTCTCAAGGAAGAGGGCAAGATCCGCCACATCGGCCTGTGCGAGGCGGGGCCCGGGACCATCCGCCGCGCCGCCGCGGTGCATCCCATCGCCGCGGTGGAGAGCGAATACTCCCTGATGACCCGGGATTACGAGGCCGACACCCTGCCCGCGGTGCGCGATCTCGGCATCGGGTTCGTCGCCTACTACGCGCTCGGCCGGGGGTTCTTCTCCGGCGCCGTCACCCGGCCGCCCGAGGACAACCGGCGCAGCGTGCCGCGCTTCTCGCCCGAGAACCTGCCGCGCAACCTGGAGAAGTTCCGGGCCTTCGGCGCCATGGCCGCGGACAAGGGATGCACGCCGGGGCAGCTCGCGCTCGCCTGGGTGCTGCACCAGGGCGATTTCATCGTGCCCATCCCCGGCACCAATTCGATCAAGCACCTGGAGGAGAACGCGGGGGCGGCGGCCGTGCGGCTTGACGCCGCGGACCTCGCGGCGCTGGAAGCGCTCTTCCCCCGGACCGGCGGACTTGCCGGCGCGCGTTTCGACCGCGACCGCTCGGATGAGCTGAATATCTGACGGCCGGCGGCGGCAGCGTCCGGCCCCGCTAGGACCGGGGCTTTTCCGCGAGCGCCTTTTCGGCCCGCGACCGCTCCGCCCCGGTCATCGCCTTGGCGAGCGCCTCGAGGGCGGGCCGCGCCGGCGCGTAGCCTTGGTCCGCTGCGCGTTTCAGCCACACCCAGGCCCACGCCCTGTCCTTCGGCACGCCCTGCCCGGCCTGGTAGAGGAGGCCGAGATTGTACTGCGCCCGGGCGAGGCCGCTCTCCGCCGCCTGGCGGTAGAGGATCGCGGCCTGGGCGGGGTTCCTTTCGACGCCTGAGCCCTGGTCGTGGAGCCCGGCCAGGTTGTAGGCGGCCTCGGCATGGCCCGCGCGGGCCGCGGCCGCGTACCAGCGCGCGGCCTGTGCGGGGTCCCGCGGCCGTCCTTCGCCCAGCTGATAGGCGAGCCCCAGGCTGAATTGCGCCGCCGCATGACCCTGGCCCGCGGCCGTTTCGAACCAGTCGGCGGCGAGCTTGCGGTCCTTCGCGCCCCTGAGCCCGCGCCAGTGGATGACGCCGAGATAGTACTGGGCGCGCGGATTGCCGGCACGGGCGGCGCGCTCGTACCAGGACATGGCATCGCCATAACCCTCCGGCACGGGAACGGCGTCCGCGGCCGCCGCCGGGACCGGAACGAGGGCGAGGGCGGCCGCCAACGCGAAACCCCGATGCCGCCGGCGGCGGCGCGAGGCCCCATCGATCGGCACGGACCCTGGACAAGGCTTCATTCTGGCCGGTTCCTTGTGCCCTCGGGATCTCTGGCTCGGGCGAGGATACCCCCGGGGCGCGGGCCGCGTCTATGCGTTGACGTCGATGCTGATGCGGCCGCGCACCCGGCCCGCCAGGATGTCGTCCGCCAGGTCCGGCAGGTCGCCGAGGGCGGCGTCGGTGGTGATCGCCTCCAGCCGCTCCCGGCTCAATGCGCCGGGGATCCGCGCCCAGGCTTGCCTGCGCTCGGCGATCGGGCCGTGGCCGCCTTCGATGCCGATGAGGCGCACGCCGCGCAGGAAGAAGGGGATCAGGGAGGCGGTGACGGTGTTGCCGCCGGCGAGGCCGCAGCTCGCGATCACCCCGCGCTCGTCGAGGGAGGAGATCACGTAGGACAGCGTCGTGCCGCCGACGGCGTCGATGCATCCCGCCCAGCACCGCGCCATCAGCGGGCGCTCGGCGCCGCCCTCCAGCTCCGCCCGGGGGATGACGTCCGCCGCGCCGAGGGACCGGAGGTAGTCCGATTCCGCCATCCGACCGGTGGACGCGACGACCCGGTAGCCCAGGGCCGACAGCATGGCGATCGCCATGGAGCCGAGCCCGCCCGAGGCCCCGGTGACCAGGATGTCGCCGCGCCCGGGCGTGATCCCGCCCTTTTCGAGCTCCAGGATCGAGATCATCGCCGTCACCCCCGCGGTGCCGACCGCCATGGTGTCGCGCGGCGTCCAGCCTTCGGGCACCGGGATCAGCCACTCCGCCCTGGCCCGGGCGAAGGCGGCGTAGCCCCCCGCGAAGGTCTCGCCCGCGCCGTAGCCGTTGAGCACCACCGCATCGCCCGGCTTGAAATCCGGCGAGGCGGAGTCCTCCACCGTGCCGGCGAGGTCGATCCCGGGCACGAAGGGGAAGTCCTTGATTCGGTAGCCGATGCCCTTCAGCATCATCGCGTCCTTGTAGTTGATGGTCGAATGGGAGACGCGGATCACCACCTCCCCTTCCGCCAGGACCGAGGCGGGCACCTCGCCGATACGCGGCCGAGGCCCGTCCCCGCCCTTTTCGAGAAACAGCGCGCGGAAGCTTTCGGGCAGGGTCATAACACCGGTCCCCTACTGGGTGGGCCGATCCCGGCGACCCGCCAGTTGATGGTTTCGCCGGCGAGGAAGGGCCTGACGGCGCCGGACGCGCCGGCCCCCTCGACCTCAATCGTTTCCGGCACCGTCCAGGGCGCGCGTTCCAGGATCAAGGTGTCCTCGTTGACCGGCAGCCCATAGAACTCGGCGCCGAAATGGGAGGCGAAGTTCTCGAGCTTCTCCAGCGCGCCCTCCTCCTCGAACACCGTAGCGTAGGCCTCGATGGCGACGGGGGCGTTGAAGATCCCGGCGCAGCCGCAGAGCGCTTGCTTTTCGGCCACGCCATGGGGCGCGGAATCGGTGCCGAGGAAGAAGCGCGGATGGCCCGAGGCGGCGATGCGGCGGAGCGCCTCGCGGTGGCGCGCGCGCTTCAGGATCGGCAGGCAGAAGAGGTGCGGACGGATGCCGTTCCCCAGCATGTCGTTGCGATCGGCCATCAGGTGATGGGGCGTGATGGTGGCGGCGAGGCGGTCCGGCCCCGCGCGCACGAAATCCACCGCCTCCTCGGTGGTGATGTGCTCCAGCACCACCCGGAGGCCCGGGAAATCCCGGAGAAGCGGGGCGAGCACGCGCTCGATGAACACCGCCTCCCGGTCGAAGACGTCGACGTCGGCGTCCGTCACCTCGCCGTGGACGAGGAGCGGCACGTCGAGCTGTTCCATGCGGGCGAGCACCCCCGTGATCCTCGCGATGTCGGTGACGCCCGACTGGGAATTGGTGGTGGCGTTCCGGGGATAGAGCTTGCAGGCGAAGACGACGCCCGCGGCATATCCCTTCGCCACCTCCTCCGGGTCGCTGTCGTCGGTGAGGTAGAGCGTCATCAGCGGCCGAAAGCGCGCGCCCCCCTTGGGCGCGGCCGCGATGCGGTTGCGGTAGGCGGCGGCATCCCGCACCGTCACCACCGGAGAAGCCAGGTTCGGCATCACCACCGCGCGGGCGAAGGCGCGCGCCGTCGCCGGCAGGACGGCGGCCAGCATGGCCCCGTCGCGCAGGTGCAGGTGCCAGTCATCGGGCCTGCGGATGATCAGCCGTTCGGGGCTCATGGGCTCGCGACGCTTCGGTAGAAGTCGAGATATTGCCCCACCACCGCCTCTTCGGTGAAGCGCGCCTCGAACGCGGCCCGCCCCGCCTCGACCAGGCGCCGGCCCAGGGCCGGGTCCCGGATCAGGCGGCTCATCGCCGCGGCCAGGGCCTCGGCATCGTCGGTCGGCACGAGGAGCCCGGTCGCCCCGTCCTCGACCAGGGCGCTCGGTCCCGCCGCGGCCGCGGCGATCAGCGGCGTGCCTTGCGCCCAGGCCTCGATCATGACGGTGCCGAAGGGCTCGTAGCGGGACGGCAGCACGCAGGCATCCGCCGCCGCGAGCAGCGCCTCGCAGTCCTCGCGCCAGCCGAGCAGCCGGACCCGGGGGCCGAGGTCGAGCTCGGCGATCAAGGCTTCGAGAGCCCCGCGCAAGGGGCCTTCGCCGGCGATCCAGAGATGTGCCTCGGGCAGCCTTGCCATCGCCCGGATCAGGACGTCGAAGGCCTTCTTCTCGTGAAGCCGGCCGAGGGCGAGGAAGAGCGGCGCCCCTTCGGGCGTCCCGAGGCCCGCGCGCGCAACGGGCGCGGCGGTTTCCGCATCCGCGAAGGTGGGAAGGGTGTGCGCCTGGCCCGCCGGCCAGCCCGAGCGGATCTGGTGGGCGCGGATGTCCTCGGTGACGGCGATCAGGTGATCGCAGGCGCGGAAATACGCGACCTCGTAATAGCCGCCGAACCAGCCGACATGGGCGAAGCGTGGTGCACCCTTCGGGCGGGTGACGAACGCCGTCGCCCGGCGCATCCAGCTCTGCACGACGTCCGGGCGATAGTCGGCGATGACGCGGGCGAGCCGGGGCCTAGAGAGGAGGTCGAGGGCACCGCCCATGGCAAGCTCCGCCGGCTCGATCCCGGCCGCGCGCAGCTTCGCCGCGCGGTCCGGATCGCTGCGGATCACCGCCTTCTGGTCGAGCCCGGCGCGGGAGAGCGCCGTCACCAGATCGACGAAATAGGTTTCGGCCCCCCCATGAGCCGCCCCGGCCATGACCTGAAGGACGCGCATCAGGCCGCCGCCCGGGCGCGGGCAAGCAGACTGCGCGCCGCCGCCTCGACGGTATCCACGGTGAGCCCGCCCATCAGGGACCGGAGCGCCTCCATGGAGGCGAGGCGGGCGGTCAGCTCCTCGTACGATTCGGGGGTGCGCACCACGGCGCAATGGGGCCCGAAGGGGGCGTAATGGAGGTCCTGGGTCGGGCCGAAGAGCCCAAGCGTCGGGATGGCGGCCGCCGCCGCCATGTGCATCAGTCCCGAATCGTTGCCGACATAGAGGTCCGCGTGCCGGAGGCAGGCATAGGCGGTCAGCAGGGAGACGCCCGCGAACGCCTCGATCACGCGTCCTCCTGGGAAGGCGTCGATAAGCGGCTTCGCCGCCGCGCGCTCGCCGGGCGCGCCGAGGACCATGATCCGCGCCCCGGGCAAGGGGCCGTCCTCCGCCGCGAGGCGGCGTGCGAGCTCGATGAAGTTCGCGACCGGCCATTCCTTGCAGGGCCAGTTGGCGGTGGGCCCCAGCGCCAGGATCGGCCCGCCCCCGGCGGTCAGCTCCCGCGCTTCGTCTTCGTGCCGGGGGGCGGTCCAAAGGGCGGGGCGCGCCGGCTCATCGAGCCCCAGCACCTGCGAGAGCCGGATCAGCCGGTGCACCGGCCCGCGGTCGGTGTAGTACGCGAGGCGCCGCCGGCGGAGCAGCGCCATGGTGGCGAGCGAGCCGCGCAGGTCGACGATCAGGTCCCAGAACGTGCCCACGGAGCGCGCGAGCAGGGCGAGCCAGTGCCCGGCGAAGGGCTTCTTCTGGAGGACGATGAGCCGCTCGAGCCCGGGGACCGCCTCGAACAGGGGTGCGGCGACGGGGCCGCAGGCGATGGTCAACCGGGCCTCCGGGTGGGATTGGATCAGATGGCGCAGCAACCCCGAGGACAGCACCGCATCGCCGATCCGGGTGGAGGTTACGAACAGAATGCGCATCGGGGCGGTTATACGCACCCCCGCCCCCCTTGCCAAAGGCTTTTCCGTCGGTTACCAGTCCGTCTTCGACCCAACGCCTGTTGAGCCACGCCGTGAGGAGACCGCCGCGATGCTTCCCATGGGCCAGATGACCCTGGCCGTGCTCGAGGACAGGGCCGTGGTGCGCGTCGCCGGCGATGACGCCCGCGACTTCCTCCAGAACATCATCACCAACGACGTTCGCCGCGTCGGCGAGGGCACGGCCATCTGGGGGGCGCTGCTCACCCCCCAGGGCAAGTACCTCCACGACTTCTTCATCGTCGAGGTGCAGGGCGCCATGATGCTCGATTGCGAAAAGGCACGGGTCGGCGACCTGATCGAGCGGCTCAAGCGCTATCGCCTGCGCTCCAGGGTCGAGATCGAGGACGTGACCGACGACTGGGCGGTAGTCGCCCTGATGGGGACCGATGCCGACGCCAGCGCGCTGGTGGGGTTCGAGGGCCGCGGCGGTCCCATCGCCGGCGGCGTCTGCTATGTCGATCCGCGCTACGGCGGCATGGGCGCCCGCGCCCTGGTGCCGCGCGCGGCACTCGGCGAGTTGCTCGCCGTCGGCTTCCAGGAGGTGGAGGCGGAGGTGTTCGACCACACCCGGATCTGCCTGGGCCTCCCCGACGGCAGCCGCGATCTTGCCGTCGACAGGGCGCTGCCCATGGAGAACGGATTCGATGCGCTCAACGGGATCGACTGGGACAAGGGATGCTATGTGGGCCAGGAGATGACCGCGCGCATGCGCTACCGCGCGACCCGGCGCCGCCAGCTCCTCCCGGTCGAGATCGAAGGCGCCGCGCCCGCGCCCGGCTCCGCCATCATGCTGGCCGATCGCGAGGTGGGGGAGATGCGTTCCTCGGCCGACGGCATCGGCCTCGCGCTGATCCGGATCGACGCGCTCGAGACCCTCGGCCGGGAGGGCGGGACGCTCGAGGCCGACGGCGCGGCTCTCCATCCCCTCCGCCCGCCCTGGCTCGCCGCGCCGGGCGGCGGGACGGAGGCGGAGGGCGAGGGCGATCCGCCGCCCGAAACCTCAGGCGCCTGATCCGCGCGGCCGGGCCCTCGGGCCGCGCCGTCCCCTGCCGCGCGTCTTCCACACCCAGACATAGGCCCCGGCGTTCACCGCCAGCACGGCGATGCCGATCAGGGTGAAGCCGATCCTCGGGAAGCCGCCCGGGAACAGGAGGTCGGGGTAGATCAAAGGCAGGAGGTAGTGCTCGACGAAGCCGCCCGTGTAGCCCTCCCGTCCCGCCCGGAGCCTCAGGTGGTTCTCGAGACCGGTGAGCGGGCAGGGCCAGCCGACGATCTCGATCCCCGCCCCCCACAGGGCGATGGGGACATGGACCCAGGCGAGCCAGCGCCAGCGCAGCACGAGGAACCCGCCGAGCAGGACGAAAAGGACGAAGGCGAAATGCGCCGCGACGACGGCGTCGGCGAGGATGCGGTAGAGCATGTCCCGGGCGGCTCGCGTTTGATCCCGCCCCATTAGACCCGGCCGGCCCGGGAAAAGCCATGCCCGGCTGGAGCCCCAACCGATGAGCCGGCCGGGGGCAAATCCAGGGAACTGGTCATCGGCCCGAGCCTGCGCTAGAAAGGCCTTCCACCCCGGCGCGGTCCCGCTGCCGAATCACGGACACATCGCGAACGGCAAAGCCCAATGGACATGGAATTCCTCGGCGTTCCCGGCATGGACGGCCTGGTCTTTTCGGGACTCGCGCTGGCGTCCTTCTGCACCGCTTTCTTCGGGATGATCACCGGCGCCGGCGGCGGGCCGATCCTGCTCGCCCTGATGGCCATGGTGATGCCGCCCGCCTCCCTGATCCCGGTCCACACGGTGGTGCAGCTGGGCGTGGGCTCGAGCCGCACGGTGTTCCTCTGGCGCTTCATCCTGTGGCCGACGGTCGTCCCCTTCATGATCGGCAGCATCCTCGGCGCCGCCCTGGCCGCGCCGATCTTCGTCAGCCTGCCCTCGGCCGTCCTGCAGGGGATCGTCGGACTGTTCATCCTGCTCATCGCCTGGATGCCGGAATTCGGCCGCATCGGGCCGGAGAGGGGGCGCTTCGCGATCCTGGGCTTCGGCATGACCTTCCTCGCCATGTTCGTGAGCTCCACCGGCTCCCTGCTCGCCCCCTTCGTCGCCGGCATCAGCCCCGACAGGCGCAACTACGCCTCGACGACCGCGGGGCTGATGTCCATGTCGCACATCGTCAAGCTGGTCGCCTTCGGCCTGATGGGCTTCGCCGTCGGCGCCTACCTGCCGCTGATGGCGGCGATGGTCGCGACCGCGGCGCTCGGCAACTGGCTCGGGCGCAAGGTGCTGTTCAGGATGCGGGAGGACCTCTTCCGCGTGGTCCTCAAGGTGCTGCTGACGGCGCTCGCGCTCAGGCTGCTCTGGGTCGCCGCCCGGGGCAGCGGCCTGTTCTGATTCTTGGTTCCCGGGCGGGCGGTTTCGTGGTAGTGAGCGCCCGCGCGGCGCGGTCCGCGCCTAGGACAATGCAGGAAGGAGGATAGCCATGAGGAAACGGCGGGATCCGACCTGGCGGTTCCGCCTCGCCTTGGGGCGGAAGGTGGTCAGAGACAAGACCAGATACAGCCGAAAACTCAAGCACAAGCCCCGGCCGCCCCGCCGGGGCTCGTCACATGCGCGCGCGGCTTAGGACAGGGCTCTAGGCCGCGGCCTTCGCCGCCCCGGCGTCGGGCCCCTCGGCATCGGCCTCCAGCGCCTGCGACTTCTCCCGTTCCCATATCTTCTGCCGCTTCAGGCTCGCGCGGTCGGTCAGCCAGCACGAGGCGAGCCACAGCGCGGTCGCGATGCCGATCATCCCCGCGACCATGGAGAGCAGCATCAGGTCCTCATCGGACAGGCCGAGGGACGCCACCGCGGCCCCGGCCCAGAGGCCGGTCACGCTGCTCGCGGGCATGGGTTCGGCGGCGCCCTCGCCGGAATACGCCGCATACACCATGCCGACGCGGCCGTCATCGGCGCTCCGCTCGCCGTGAGCGACGGCGAGCGCCGCCACGAGAAACGGGTCCTTCCCGAGCCCGAGGTCCGAATTGGGAACGATCGGCGGGATCGGATAATCGAGGAGAATCTCGGCGGGCCGTCCGTCCGCCTCTTGGGCATCGCGGCTGCTCTCGAACGCAATCCGGTCCGCGGGCGTCGCCTGGGTGCTGAGCGGCAGGCCGAAATCGGGACCGGCCGCCGCCGCCGGAACGCCGCCGTACCGGGCGGCCCGGCTCGGCGCGCCGCCGTTTCCGTCCCCGGCGCCGCCGAGCGCCGCCAGCGAGGGCTTGCCGCCCACTTGCCGGGCCGCCTTCGCCGCCCCGCCGGTGGCATCGTCGATGACGCGGTCGACCCCGGACCAGGCGTTGCCGGAGGACACGTAGTTTCGCGTCCCAACCGTTGTGCCGGTGCTTTCCCTGGGCGGCCGCGGCGCGGCCGTCCCGGGGGTGGGTTCACGGCTCGTGACCAAGCTCTCGGCGAGCGCCGGGCTCGGCGGGGAGGACGTCCCGGAGGCATCGGCCGCGGCGGCGATGGCGGTGAAGCTGGTGGATGCCTGGAATCCGAGCGCCATCGCCGAGCCGAACAGGACCAGGCCGATCACCGCCGACAGGATGCTGAATTCCACCACCGACATACCGGATTCGCAGGCGGCGATACGGCGCGAAGCTGCCAAAAGGTAACGCACGACTGGTCTCCCTATACCAAAGACCCCAACAATCACCTGCCTCGGAAAATTGAGGCGAATTTGATCGTAATTTGTCTATAACTCGGACATAGAAAATTAACCAAAATGATTCTCTAAAAAATTTAGTAAAAATTTAAATAATATTAATGTTTTATTAACCTTAATTTATGGTTAACCGGCGCCGGCCAGGGCGAAAACGCCGTTTTTCTGACATGAGCCGGGTTCTTTCTTGCCTTTTCCGGCTTCGTACCGCCGCGGCCGGGAAACGTCCTTGACCCCCAAGAGGGGGGGAGTGAGACTATTTTCCGCCGCTCGGGGGAAAACGGGCGCGCCGGCACATCCCGGGAGGCGCCTTGTCCCCGGCACCGGATCCGGGGGGCATCCTTCTCATGACATTGTTCCTGGATGAGGCTTGCGTGAGCCGCCTGATCGACATGGACGACGCGCTCGGCGCCGTGGAAGAGGTCTTCGCCGAGGCCGGCCGCGGCCATGTGACGAACGTGCCGCGCCTGCGCGTGCCGCTCGGGGACGGGACCTTGCGGATCACCGCCGCGGTGCTCGACGGCCTCGGCTATTACGGGGTCAAGGTGTCCCCCACTACCATCTTCGAATCGAGCGCGGGACGGGTCTTCTCCCTCTACGACGCGGAAACCGGGGCGCTCGCGGTGATCGTCCAGGTCTTCGCGCTGGGTGTGCTGCGCACCGGCGCGGCCAGCGGCGTCGCGACCAAATACATGGCCCGCCATGATGCCTCCCGCCTTGCCGTGATCGGCAGCGGCCGCCAGGCGCGCACCCGGGTCGAGGCCATCTGCAAGGTGCGCCCGATCGCCGAGATCCGCGTCTACAGCCGCTCGCCCGAGAACCGGGCGCGGTTCTGCCGCGAGATCGCCCGCCCGGCGGCGGCCGTGCATGAGGCGGCAAGCGCCGAGGAGGCGGTCCGCGGGGCCGACATCGTCGTCACCGCGACGACGGCGAGGGAACCGGTGCTGGCGGGCGAGTGGCTCGCCGCCGGCGCCCATGTCAACGCCATCGGCGCCAACTTCGAATACCGCCGGGAGCTCGACCTCGACGCCGTCGCGAGGGCCCGGGTCATCGCCGCCGACGACCTCGAACAGGTGCGCTACGAGGCGACCGACCTCGCCGCGCCGGTGGCGCAAGGCCTCATCTCCTGGGACGACGTGATCGGCCTCGGCGACATCGTCGCCGGCAGCCGCCCGCGCCTACGCCAAGGCGATCGACACCGGGGCCGGGCAGACGCTGCCCGATCTCGCGGGCTAGGGGACGGACGGACCATGGCGCGCCTTCCCTTCATCGACGCGACGGAGGAGCCGGAGGAGCTCAAGCCCGTGTTCGACCAGCTCCGCGAGACCCGCGGCCGGGTGCCGGGCATGTACCGGCTGCTCGCCCACCAGCCCGCGGTGCTGGCCGCCCACCGCGCCTATTTCTCCGCGGCGCTCGACACCGGGCTGCTCGGGCGCGCCTTCAAGGAGAAGATCGCCTACCGCGTCGCGCGGCTCCGGGGATCGGCCTACTCGTCGGCCTCCCACGGCGCCTACGCCCTCGATCACGGGGTGAGCGAGGCCGAGATCGAGGCCGTGGGGCGCGGCGACTACGCGGGGTTGGACGCCCGCGAGGCGGAGGCGCTCACCTTCGCCGACGACATGGTGGCGCACGCGAGCCACGTGCCGGACGACCGTTTCGAGGGCCTGCGAGCCCATTTCACCACACCGGAGATCGTCGAGATCGTCACCCTGGTCGGCATCATGGAGCTGGCCAGCACGCTCGGCGCCGTCTTCGGCCTGGAACCCGACAGGAGTAAATCCCCATGAGAAGGCCAGAGGTCGACAATCCGCAGCGCCAAGCCATGCCGAGGCCGAGGGCCACCCCCTTGCCGGGCTACCGTCGCAGACGCCCCAACCTGGCCGTCGGCGGCATCCAGCTGATGGGGGATTGCGCCGTCGTGCTCGCGGTGCTGGCCGGCATCATCGGCGCGGTGCTGCTGGTGCTTGGCGGGCTGGCGGCGCTCGAGGTCAACGCGACGGGGCCGAATTCCATCCTCAAGGTGTTCGTGTCCACCGATCTCTGGGTGCGCAGGACCGCGCCCATTTTCCTGATCACGCCGGCGAAGCTCTGGGGGTCCTACGCGCTGGCCCTCGGTGCCCAGGTCACGGGCTGGGCGCTGGCCTCTGCGGTGGTCCTCGACATCATGATCTCGCTTCGGAAGCCGGGCTAGATCGGATCATGATTTGTCGGAAACACGTCAGGTTTCCGACAATCCATGATCCGATCTAGGGCTCCGGGTTTTCAGTCGCTCTTGGGCGCCGCCTTGATGACGGCCTGGGCCGCGGCCAGGCGGGCCACCGGCACGCGGAAGGGCGAGCAGGAGACGTAGTCCAGCCCCACCTCCTCGCAGAAGCGGATGGAATCGGGGTCGCCGCCATGCTCGCCGCAGATGCCGAGCTTGATCCCGGGCCGCGCCGCGCGGCCGCGCTCGGCGGCGATGCGCACGAGCTCCCCCACCCCTTCGACGTCGATGGAGACGAACGGATCGGCGGGCAGGATGCCCTGGCTGCGGTAGGCGTCGAGGAAACGCCCGGCGTCGTCGCGTGACAGTCCGTAGGTGGTCTGGGTGAGGTCGTTGGTGCCGAAGGAGAAGAACTCGGCGCTTTTGGCGATCTCCCCGGCGAGCAGGGCCGCGCGCGGCAGCTCGATCATGGTGCCGACGAGGTACTCGAACCGGGTGCCCGTGGCGGCCATGGCCTCCTCGGCGGCGGAGTCGATCATCGGCTTGAGCACGTCGAACTCGGCCCGGGTGGCGATCAGCGGGATCATCACCTCGGGGCGCGCCGTGCCGGGGGCGCCCGCGTTGACCCGGGCGGCGGCGTTGAAGATGGCGCGCGCCTGCATCTCGTAGATCTCCGGGTAGGTGATGCCGAGCCGGCAGCCCCGGTGGCCCAGCATGGGGTTGGCCTCGTGCAGTTGGTTGACGCGGCGTTCCACCGCCTCGGGCGTGGTGCCGGCATCCGCCGCCAGCTCGGCGAATTCCTCATCCGTCTTGGGCAGGAATTCGTGGAGCGGAGGGTCGAGCAGGCGGATGGTCACGGGCAGCCCCGCCATGAGGCGGAAGATCTCCTCGAAATCGGATTCCTGCATGGGCTGGATCTTGGCCAGCGCCGCCCGGCGGCCAGCCTCGGTGTCCGCGAGGATCATCTCGCGCACCGCGGCGATGCGGTCTTCCTCGAAGAACATGTGCTCGGTGCGCGAAAGGCCGATGCCCTCGGCGCCGAAGTCGCGCGCCGCCTTGACGTCCTGTGGCGTCTCCGCATTGGCGCGCACGCCGAGCCGCCGCATGCCGTCGGCCCAGCCCATGAGTTCGCCGAACTCCCCGCCGAGCGAGGGCTGCACCATGGGAAGCGCGCCCGCCATGACCTCGCCGGCGGCGCCGTCGATGGTGATCTGGTCGGACGGTCCCAGCGTCAGGCCGCCCACCTTGAGCGTCTCGGCCTCGGCGTCGATCACGAGGTCGCCCGCGCCCGCGACGCAGGCCCGGCCCATACCCCTGGCGACCACGGCGGCGTGGCTGGTCATGCCGCCCCGGGCGGTGACGATGCCCTTGGCCGCGTGCATGCCGTGGATGTCGTCGGGGCTGGTCTCCACCCGCACCAGGATCACCTTCTCGCCGCGCGCGGCGCGAGTTTCGGCGTCATCGGCGGTGAAGGCGATGCCCCCGGTCGCCGCCCCGGGCGAGGCCGGCAATCCGGTCGCCAGCACCTTGCGCTCGGCATCCGGGGAGATCATCGGGTGCAGGAGCTGCTCGAGGGTCTGGGGATCGATGCGTCCGACGGCCTCCTCCTTCCCGATCAGGCCCTCGCCGACCATGTCGACGGCGATGCGGATGGCGGCGGCCGCCGTGCGCTTGCCGGTGCGGGTCTGCAGCATCCACAGCCGTCCCTTCTGCACCGTGAACTCGACGTCCTGCATGTCGCGGTAGTGCGATTCCAGGGTCTCGCGGATCGCGTCGAGCTCGCCGTAGACCTCGGGCAGGGTCTCCTCCATGGAGGGCAGCTCGCCGTTGCCCGCCTCCCGGGCGGCGCGGCTCAGGGGCTGGGGCGTGCGGATGCCGGCCACCACGTCCTCGCCCTGGGCGTTGACCAGGTATTCGCCGTAGAAGGCGTTCTCGCCGGTGGCGGGATCGCGGGTGAAGGCGACGCCGGTCGCGCAGTCGTTGCCCATGTTGCCGAACACCATCGCCTGGACGTTGACGGCGGTGCCCCAGTCCGCCGGGATGTCGTTGAGCCTGCGGTAGGTCACCGCGCGGGGGTTCATCCAGCTCGAGAAGACCGCGCCGATGGCGCCCCAGAGCTGTTCCATGGGGCCGGCGGGAAAGGGGCTTCCGGTCTCGGCGGCCACCATGTCCTTGTACTCGGTGACGAGCTCGCGCCAGTCCTCCGCCGTCATGTCGGTATCGAAGCCGTAGCCCGCGTCCTCCTTGGCGAAGGCGAGCAGCTCCTCGAAGCGGTCGTGCTCCAGCCCCAGCACGACGCCGCCGTACATCTGGATGAACCGCCGGTACGAATCCCAGGCGAAACGTTCGTCCCCCGCCGCCGCGGCGAGGCCGGCGACGGTCTCCTCGTTGAGGCCGAGGTTCAGCACGGTGTCCATCATGCCCGGCATCGAGGCCCGGCCGCCCGAGCGCACGGAGACGAGGAGCGGGTTGGCGGCATCGCCGAAGCGGGCGCCGACGGCCTTCTCGACCTTGGCGAGCGCCGCCACGACCTCGGGCTTGAGGTCCTCGGGATAGGTCTCGCCGTTCTTGTAGAAGTAGGTGCAGATCTCGGTGGTGAGGGTGAACCCGGGCGGCACCGGCAGGCCGAGGCTCGCCATTTCAGCGAGGTTCGCGCCCTTGCCCCCCAGCAAGGCGTTCATGGCGGTATCGCCCTCCGCGCTGCCGCCGCCGAATGCATAGACCCATTTGCTCATGGCGCTATCCTAGCCCTCGATCCGCGAAAAGTCGGCGACCTGGTTGAGGGCGGCGCGGATATGGCCGAGCAGTCTCAGCCGGTTCGCCCTCAGCAACTTATTATCGCAATTCACGGTGACGAAGTCGAAGAACGCGTCCACCGGGGGACGCAGCTTGGCGAGCTCCGCCATGGCGCCGGTGAAGTTCTCCGCCGCCAGGAGCGCCTCGAGCCGCCCGCGCGCGAGCTCGAGCGCCTCGAACAGCGCGCCCTCCTCCTCCTGCTCCAGGAGGGCGCGGTCGACCTCGCCCTCGTAGGCGGTCTTGTCCTTCTTCTCCTCGATGGTCACGATGTTGGCGGCCCGCTTGTAGGCGGTGAGCAGGTTGGCGCCGTCTCCGGTTGCGAGGAAGTCGGCGAGCGCCGCGACCCGGGCAAGCAGGCGGACGAGATCGTCCTCCGGCCCGCCGCCGGGCTTGGGCGTCGCGAACACCGCCTCGATCAGGTCGTGCCGCACGCCGTGGGCGCGCATCTGGACCTTGAGCCGGTCGGCGAAGAAGGCGAGCAGGAAATGCGCCAGAGAAGAGTCGGGTTCCAAACGCGCATCCGGCGCAACAAATCCTGCCTCCTTGGCCATTATGTCACCAACTTTCAGCAGATTTTCCCAACCCTCGCGAACGTGGGATAGCTGCAGCTGGTAACCAGTCGAAATGACTTTAGCCAAAGACAGCCTGAGGCCGTTCTCGGTGACGATGCGGATGACGCCGAGCGCGGCGCGGCGCAGCGCGAAGGGATCGCGCGAGCCGGTCGGCTTCTCGTCGATGGTGAAGAATCCCACCAGGCTGTCGATCTTGTCGGCCAGCGCCACGGCCATGGCGGTGGGGGCCGACGGGCAGGTGTCGCCCGGCCCCGCCGGCGAATAGTGCTGGGCGATGGCGTCGGCGACGTCTTCGCTTTCGCCGTCGTGGAGCGCGTAGTAGCGCCCCATCACGCCCTGGAGGTCGGGGAACTCGCCGACCATACCGGTGGTGAGGTCGGCCTTGGCGAGGTGGGCCGCCGAGCGCGCCCTGTCCCTGTCCGCGCCGGGGATATACGCGCAGAGCTCCGCCGCCAGGCTCTCCATGCGGTCGACCTTCTCCGCCACCGTGCCGAGCTTGGCGTGGAAGACGATCTCCTCGAGCTTCGCGACCCGGCTTTCGAGCGGCTGTTTGCGGTCGCTGTCCCAGAAGAAGCGCGCGTCCGCGAGCCTTGCGCGCAGCACCCGCTCGTTGCCCGCGATCACCGCCGTGCCGCCGTCGGCGGTCTCCATGTTGGCGACGGTGATGAAGCGGGGTGCCAACTTCCCGTCCCTGGTCTCGAGCGCGAAATACTTCTGGTGCGCGCGCATGGAGGAGGTCAGCACCTCCTCCGGCACCTCCATGAACTCGGGATCGATGGCGCCCATCAGCGGCACCGGCCATTCGACCAGCCCCGCGACCTCGGCCAGCAGCCCGGGGTCGTCGCGCAAGCGACAGCCCGCGGCCTCGGCGAGCTTGCGGGCGCCGGCCTTGATCATGTCGGCGCGGTCTTCCGCATCCAGGATCACCTTGGCGGCGAGGAGCTTGTCGCGATAGTCCGCGAAATCCGTGACCGTGAAGGGCTCCGGCGCCAGGAAGCGATGGCCGCGGGTTTGATTATTCGCTCGAATCACTGTCCCAGGCTGAGGGTTCATCACATTCACCTCAGATTTAACAAGATCAAAATCTGCCGCGATGACCTCACCATCAAAAATTGCAAGGATGTTGTGGATTGGCCGCACCCAGTGGGCATCTCCGATGCCCCATCTCATAGATTTAGGCCAAGGAAAGTTTTCGTAGGCGGAATAGATTGCATCGGCGGCTGCGCGGACGGTCGGAAGCCCTGAGACAATGTCCGTATGAAAATAAAATTGCCCTCTTTCCGTCTCTCGCTTCTCCAGTTGGTCAACGGACTCCAATCCAAGAGACGACAAGAAGCCTTGAACTGCCTTCTCAGGCGCCCCAACCTTTGGCCCGCGGCGCTCAATCTTCCTACTCTCGCTCTTTAGAGGCAGGCCCTCGACCACGAGGGCGAGGCGGCGCGGCGTCGCGAAGGCGGCGGCGTCGGCGAAGTCGAGCCCCGCGCCCTTGAGGCCTTCGGTCACGAGGCGCTTCAAGTCCTCGGCCGCGCGGGCCTGCATGCGGGCGGGGATTTCCTCCGACAGGATCTCGAGAAGGAGCTGCGCCATGCTCACGCCTCCGCCGGCGCGCCGGCAGCCGCCTGCCGGCTCTCAAGCCAGGCCTCGCAGCAGCCGCGGGCGAGCTCGCGCACGCGGCCGATATAGGCCGCGCGCTCGGTGACGGAGATCACGCCGCGTGCGTCCAGCAGGTTGAACATGTGGCTCGCCTTGATGCACTGGTCGTAGGCGGGCAGCGCGAGACCGGCCTCCAGCAGCCTGCGGCACTCGCCTTGCGCCTTGGTGAAGCCCTCCATCAGGACCGCGGTGTCGGCGTGCTCGAAATTGTAGGCGGAGAATTCGCGCTCGTTCTGCAGGAACACGTCGCCGTATGTCATGCCGCCCGCGCCCTTGGGCAGTCCGTTGAAGTCGAGGTCGTAGACGTTCTCGACCCCCTGGACGTACATCGCGAGCCGCTCGAGCCCGTAGGTGATCTCCGCCGAGACGGGGTTGCACTCGATCCCGCCCACCTGCTGGAAGTAGGTGAACTGCGTCACCTCCATGCCGTCGCACCAGACCTCCCAGCCGAGGCCCCAGGCGCCCAGCGTCGGGCTCTCCCAGTCATCCTCGACGAAGCGGATGTCGTGCAGGTCGGAGGAGATGCCGAGCGCCGCCAGCGAGCCGAGGTAGAGCTCCTGCACGTCGGGCGGCGAGGGCTTGAGGATCACCTGGTACTGGTAGTAATGCTGCAAGCGGTTGGGGTTCTCGCCGTAGCGGCCGTCGGTCGGGCGCCGGCAGGGCTGGACGTAGGCGGCGCGCCAGGGCTCGGGCCCGAGCGCGCGCAGCGTCGTCGCCGGATGGAAGGTGCCCGCGCCCATCTCCATGTCGTAGGGCTGCAGCATGACGCAGCCCTTCTTCGCCCAGTAGGTCTGCAGGGTCAGGATCAGCTCCTGGAAGCTGGGCGCGGCCGTCTTCGCCGCCGGGTCGTTGCCCGCCATCTCTCAACTCCTCACCATGGGGCAGTCGCGCCGCCCCTCGGGGCATCGGCCGAGCCACTCCGTCACATAGGTGCCGCAGGCCGCGCACTGGACGAGGTCGCGGCCGGTCCCGTCGCGGCGCCCGGATTCGGACTCGCGAAGCTTGGCTTTGCGCTCCCTGTCCAGGCGCCCGATCCATTTGAACCCATACCAGATGGCGGCGACGATGAGGATAAGGACGAGGAGTTTCGAAAGGCTGAACCCGAGCATGGCCCATCTTGTAGTGGGGGTTGCGGAAAAGGGCAAGAAAGCGGGTTGGGAGCGCGGCTGAGGCCCCCGCTCAGGTTCAGAGCCCGTAGCGGGACCAGAGGAGCCGCTCCTCCAGCGCCGCGATGACGCCGTCGCCGATCGCCGCCGGGTCCGCCTTCGCCATGCCGAGCCGCGCGCGCAGCCAGCGCCTCGGGCCGCCCACCGGCCGCAAGCGGACACGATCGCCGAAGTGGGCGCGCATGACCGAGCGCAGGTCGCCGAGTCCATCCACCAGGCCGAGCTCCACCGCCCGCTTTCCGGACCAGAAGGCGCCGGAGAAGAGCACCTCCTCCTCCCCCTTGAGGCGGGCGCCGCGCCGGGCGCGCACCGCGTCCTTGAAGACCTCGTGGACGTCGGCCTGCAGCTCCTTCAGCATGGCGACGTCGTCGGCGTCTTCCGGCCTGAAGGGGTCGAGCGCCGCCTTGCGCGTGCCCGCGGTATGGACGCGGCGCTCGATGCCGAGCCGCTGGATCGCGTCGGCGAGCCCGAAGCTCCGGAACAGCACGCCGATGGAGCCGATGACGGAGGCGGGATCGGCGTAGATCTCGTCGCCGGCGAGCGCCAGCCAGTAGCCCCCCGATGCCGCGACATCCCCGGCGAAGGCATAGACCGGCACCTCCGTTTCCTCGGCGAGCGCCCGGATGCGCCCGAATATCTGGGCCGACTGGACCGCCGATCCCCCCGGGGAGTTGACGGCCAGCGCGACGGCCGCAAGACGCCTCAGGGAGAACGCCTGCTCGATCTGCGGCGCGAGCCCCTCGAGCTCGAGCCCCGTGCGCAGCGGCCCGACACGCCCGATGACGCCGCCGAGCCGCAGCACCGCGACGACCGGCGGGGGATCGCGAAACCTCTCGATGGGGATCAACCGCCTCAGATTCATGGCGCGCGGCACCGGGGTGGTCCCTAGAGCCTCAATCCCATGCCGCCGCGCAGCACGGCCTCGGCCTCCGCGGTGAAGCCGCCGCCCTCCTCGTGCAGGGTGAGCCCCTGGGTCAGAGTCAGCGGCGCCTTGGAGCCCTTGATCACCTGGACGATCACCCGCTTGGCGGGGGCGCCGTTGTGGTCGGGCCAGAGCGGGAAGACGATGGCCCCGCCGGCAAGGCCGCTCACGCGGTCGAGGATGTCGAGCATGCGCCCGGCGCGGTGGATCACCGTCAGCGTGCCGCCGTTCTTGGCCATGGCGAGGCCGAACCGGAGCCAGGCCGCGAGGTCCGCCCCCCGTCCCGCCCGGCCTTCCACGTTGGCCGCCGCCCGTCCGGCATCGGGCGAGGCCTGGGCGCGGTCCGCCTCCAGATAGGGCGGGTTCGCCATCACGTGATCGAAGGTGCCGGGCGCCAAGCGCGCGGGGGGCCGGGCGACGTCGCCGACCATGAAGTCGGTGCGGCCCCCGAAGCCGTTGGCCCGCGCGTTGTCGGCGGCAAGGCGCATGAGGAGGGGGTCGACCTCGATGCCCGCGACCTTGAGGCCGTCGATGCGGTGGGCCAGCGCGAGCGCCGCGACACCGACCCCGGTGCCGAGGTCGAGCGCCCGCTCCCCCGCCTCCGCCGGGACGGCGGCGGCGAGGAACAGCGGGTCGATGGCCGCGCGGTAGCCGTCCCTCGGCTGGCGGATGATCAGCCGGTTGTCGAGGAAGCCGTCCTCGGTGACCGCGAGGGGCTCGCCCGCCTTGCGGCCCTCCTCCCCGGCCGGGTCCGGCGCGTGCTCGGGCGCCGGGCTCATGTCCGGTCCTCGTCCTCGTCGTAGCGGATGTCGGCGGCGAGCCGCATCTCCTCCCGGGCCGCGTCGATCAGGCGCCTGGCCACGGGGAAATCGTCATCGACCACCATCAGGCGGCGGGGGATGGCGTTGGCGCTGCCTTCCAGAACCGACATGTTGGCGTCCAGCACGAAGGTTTCGACACCCTCGCCGCGGAGCAACGCCTCGGCCCAGGAGATCAGCACCATGTCGTTGGTCCTGAGAAGTTCCTTCACGCGTGCCTCGTGCCCGGCGGGGGTGGATTGGCGGGGTTGCGGTCCCGGCGGCGCGCTTCTATGCTCCGCCACGCGGGCCCGCCCGTCAAGTCGGCGACGGGCGGCACATCGATCGCGGCAATCGCCTGGGGGAGAATTCTTGGCCATCGTCGTCAATCTGAACAAAAAGCGCGACGGTGCGCCGAACCCTTCCCTCGACGCCCTGCACGCGCTGGTGGCGGACGATCTCGCGCGGGTCAACGCCCTGATCCTCAAGGAGATGGACAGCCCGGTGGCGCTGATCCCGCAGCTCGCCGGGCACATCATCGCCGCCGGCGGCAAGCGGCTCAGGCCGATGCTGCTGCTGGGGGCATCAAAGCTCTGCGGCTATTCGGGCGAACGCAATGTCGGACTCGCCGGCGCGGTCGAGTTCATCCACACGGCGACGCTGCTGCACGACGACGTGGTCGACGATTCGGACCTGCGCCGGGGGCGCTCCACCGCCAATTCGCTCTGGGGCAACCAGCCGAGCGTGCTGGTCGGCGATTTCCTGTTCTCCCGCTCCTTCCAGCTGATGGTGCGCGACGGCTCGCTGGAGGTGCTCGCCATCCTCTCCAACGCCGCCGCCGTCATCGCCGAGGGCGAGGTGATGCAGCTCACCACCGCCAACGACACCACCACCTCCGAGGCGGCCTATCTCGAGGTCATCACCGCCAAGACCGCGACCCTGTTCGCGGCGGCGACGCGGCTCGGCGCTGTGGTGGCCGGGCGCCCCAAGGTGGAGGAGGAGGCGCTCAATGCCTTCGGACTCAATCTCGGCATCGCCTTCCAGCTCACCGATGACGTGCTCGACTATGCCGCCGACGCCGCCACCATGGGCAAGGACGCGGGCGACGATTTCCGCGAAGGCAAGGTGACCCTGCCGGTGGTGCTGGCCTACCGGCGCGGCGATGCCGACGAGCAGGCTTTCTGGCGCCGGACGCTGGAGGAGCTCGACCAGGAAGACGGCGACCTCGCCCGCGCGACGCGGCTGCTGGAAGGACACGGCGCGCTCATGGACACCCTCGCCCGGGCGCGGCACTACACCCAGCTCGCCCGCGATTCGCTCGACATCTTCCCCGCCGGCGAGGTCAAGGGCGCGCTCCTGGACGTCGTCGCCTTCTGCGCCGCACGGACCTATTAGCACCCACGATCGCGGCAGCGAGGCTCGGGCCTCCCACTTCGACGGCCTCGTCCTTCGAGACGGGCCTTCGGCCCTCCTCAGGACGAGGCCCTCATGGTGAGCGTCCTCATCCCGAGCGCGCCGAGGGATGGGTGATGGAGGTCGGCTTTATCAAGCCGCGGCGGGCGGCCCCGAAATCCCCTCCACGGGCGGGTGCGGGGGCTGCTAATCTTGCCGGAAACATGCGCATGCGCGGCGGCGCGGGCGCGAGGAGGGAGGGCGAAGTCGTGACGATCATCGATTCCGATGCCCACGTGGTCGAGACCACGGAGACCTGGTCCTACATGACCGGCGCGGACGAGGCGTTCCAGCCGCAGATCTTCACCCGGAGGGAGGGCGACGGTGCGGCAGGGCCCGAGGGCAGGCGCGCGCGCGAATACTGGGTGATCGACGAGCGGCCCATCGCCAAGGGCGCCAACCAGGGCGAGGACGTGCCCGCCGATTCGCGCGACATGGTGAGCGTCCGCAGCCGGCTTAAGCACATGGACGAACTCGGCGCCGACATCGCCGTCCTCTACCCCACCGTGTTCCTGCGTCCCATGACCAAGGAGCACGACGTCGAATACGCGCTGACACGAAGCTACAACCGCTGGCTCGCCGACATCTGGAAACAGAGCGACAACCGCCTGCGCTGGGCCGCGCTGCCGCCGCTCTATTCCCTGATCGACCGGGGCAAGGTGCGGGCCGAGCTCGAGTTCTGCAAGGCCAATGGCGCGGTCTCGGTCTTCCTGCGTGGCATCGAGTGCGACCGCGTGCTCTCCCACCGCTACTTCTTCCCGCTCTACGAGATGGCCGAGGAGCTCGGTCTCGCGGTGACGCTGCACACCGGCATCAACTCGATGACCATCCATGACGCCTATCCCGCGGGCTACGAGGTCTCGCTCAACCGCTTCAAGCTGCCCTGCGCCACCGCCTTCGCGACCCTCCTGCAGGATGAGATCCCGGCGCTCTTCCCCGGCGTGCGCTGGGCCTTCATCGAGGCGGGCGCGCTGTGGCTTCCCTTCATGCTGAACGAGGCGAGGCTGCGCCTCCAGCGCAAGGGCCGGCGCATGGCGGACGACCCCTTGGGCGAGAACCGCATGTTCGTCACCACCCAGCTGACCGACGACATCCCGGCGATCGTCGCGGCCGTGGGCGATGACAACCTCCTGATCGGCACCGACTACGGCCACAACGACACCGCCACCGACATCCGCGCCCTGCAAAGGCTCGGCCAGGAGGGCGGCATCGGCCAGGGCTCCGTCGACAAGATCCTGGAAGCCAACCCCCGGCGTCTTTACGCGCTCGACTGAGGGAGGGCGCGCGCCCGCCGGATCAGACGTCGGGCCGCTTGTAGGTGAGGTTCGGCCCGCCCTTCTGGGACTCGAGATAGGAGTCCACGTCCGCCGTCGGGTCCATGGCGCGCCGCAACCGCTGGCCCACCAGCTGGTCGAGCTGGATCGCCTGGCTGAGGCCGAGGTCGCGCCCCATCTGCACGGTGATCTTGGCGTGCTCCAGGGGGGCGAGGTGCCGGCTCGCGATCTCCGCGGCGATGGACGTCGTGGTCTCCTCCAGCTCCGCCTCCGGCACGACCTGGGAGACGATGCCGATGGCATCGGCCTCGGTGCCGGACAGGTTCCGCCCGACGAACTGCAGATAGGCGACCTTCTTGATGGGGATGCCGCCGTGAACCAGGGTGCTGGTCACCAGCTGGCCGAAGCTCCCGCGCAGGATCTCGGGCATGCCGAGCTCCGCGGTGTCGGCGGCGAACACCATGTCGTGGCAGTTCATGATGCCGAGCGCGCCGCCCAGGCAGTAGCCGTGCACCTGGGCGATCATCACGCGGGGAAAGGCGCGGATCGCCTCGGCCAGCTGGATGGTCGGCGTCGGCCGGTCCCAGTCCCGGGCGGTGGCGTTGACCTCGCGCAGGAAATGGAGGTCCAGCCCCGAGGAATAGGCCTTGCCCGAACCCCGGGTGATCACCGTCTTGATCTCGCGGTCGGCGCGGATGATGTCGAGCGAGTCGAAATAGGCCTCGACCAGCGGGCCGTTCAGCGCGTTGCGCTTCTCCGGCCGGTTATGAGTGATCCGGGCGACGCCGACGCCGTCCAGCCGTTCCAGGATGAGTTCGGGCCATTCCTTGAGTGTCTGCCAGCTGTGGGCCATGTCTGTCGTCCTCCCTTCGACTCGGTTCGCCGCGCGGGGTTGAAGGCCCCCGCGCCGCCCAAGTTCTTGCGCCAACCGGGCCCGATTGGCAAGGCTGCAAATCCCTGCGCGCCCAGGGCACCCGGCCCGCGCCGCAATGAAAAACGGCTCGGGGGCCTGAAACCCCCAAGCCGTTGCAATATTGGTCGGGGAGAGAGGATTTGAACCTCCGGCCCCCACGTCCCGAACGTGGTGCTCTACCAAGCTGAGCTACTCCCCGAATGAGGCCCGACCTTATACCCCCAAGGCGCGGGCTTGCGCAACGGCGGAACCCGCCCCGGGCGCGATCATGCGCCCGATGCCAGCGCCGCCGAGAGGCTTTGGAGGGCCGGGGCCCAGTCCGGCCCGCGCGCGGCCCGGTGCAGGCGGCAATCGGGGAACCACGGCGAGGCCGCGCCGCCGCCGGCAAAGCGGTAATCGGGGGGCTCCGGCACCAGGAGGTCGGCGGGCCTTCCCGCGGCCTGGCGCAGGTAGAGCCCGACGCCGGGCACGCAGACATAGCGCCCGAGCAGCGCGAACAACCCGAGCACGCCGAGCATATCCTCCATCATGTCGGAGAAGTCCACCACCGGCAGCCCGGCCGCTTGCTCGATCCTGGAAAGGACATCCGAGCCCGCCCCCCGCTGCAGCATGACGATGGTCCCGCCGGCGCCGGCAAGCGCCCCGGCCAGCTCCTCGACGGGGACCGAGGCCGGACCGCCGCGCGCCGCGCCCTGCCAGGTCACGCCGGTATAGGGCGCCTTGCCCGATGCCCTGAGACGGGCGGCGACGGCCTCGGTGCGCGGCCCGTCGGCCATCAGCCTCGCGGGGGGCGGCAGGTCTCCCGTCGTCGATACCCCGAGGAGATAGGGCAGATCGCCGAGCGCGACGTCCAGGACGCCGGGCCCGCCGCCCTCGGGCGCGGCACCGTCGATCCCGTCCATGGCGAGCGCCAGGGCCGCCACCCGCGACCCCGCCCCGATCCGCACCCCGGCGCCGCGCGCCACGAGTTCCGGCACGTATCTCAGGAATTCGAGGTCTTCATAGGCGCTGCCCTCGCCGCGCAGGACGACGGTCGTCCCGCCGAGGTCCGAAGACAGGGGCTGGCGCTGGAGCCCCGCCTCCACCTTGATGACGTTCGGCCGGTTGAGGTAGGCGGCCCAGCCCTCGCCGAGGCGTCCCAGCGCGAGAAGCGCGAAGCTGCGCATGTAGGCCGAACGGCGATGACCCGGTAAGGCCTCGAGGGCGCGGTCGTAATCGGCGAGCGCCGTCTCGTAGGCCCCGAGCTCGTAATGCATGACCCCGAGATTGGCGAGCAGCTCCGGCGATCTCGGCACGGAGGCGAGCCCGCGCTCGAGCGCTTCCACCGCATCTTCGAGCCGGCCCTTGCGCCGGAACGCGTTGGCGAGATTGTTGTAGGCCTCGGCGAAGCCGGGCTTGGCCGCCACCGCCTTCTGGTAGGTCGCGATGGCCTCGTCCACGGCCCCCAGCCTGAGCTTCACGGTGCCCAGGTTGTTGAGCGTCCCGGCATCGCCCGGCGCGAGCGCCGCGGCCTTCTCGAAGGCGGTGAGCGCGGCATTGGGCTCGTTCTGGGCGAGCCGCACCGCGCCCAGGTTGTTGAAGGCCTCGGTGAACTTGGGATCGGCCGCCACGGCGGATTCCAGGTGCCGGCCGGCGCCCGCGGCGTCGCCCATGCTCATCAGGACCGTGCCGATATTGTTGTGCGCGCGGGCATGGCCGGGCTTGAGCCGCACGACATGGCGGAAATGGTCGAGCGCCGTCTTGGGATCCTTCTTTCCGAATGCGATCCATCCCAGCGCATAGAGCGCGTCGACATCCTCCTTGTCGGTTTCGAGGATCTTCTCGCAGATCGCCTTGGCTTCGTCGAAGCGCCCGGCCCTCAGATGGCCGAGGGCCTGTTCCATCGGCTGCCCCCCGCCGGGATTCGCGGCGGGGCCGCTCGCAGTGTCGTCGCTCATGAATTTTCCTTGTCTCGCCGCCGCGCGGCCGTTCGCTCGCGCCGGAGTCTAGAGCAAGGTTCGCCAGGATTGAAGCATTCCAACGGCGCGGATTGGGCCGGGACCGGGGCAGGCGGCACCCGGGACGAAAAAAACCGGCGGCCCGGTTTCGGGGCCGCCGGCCAGGGAGTCCCCCGTCGAACGCGATCAGTTGACGGCGCGGCGCAGGGTATTTTCGCCGGAGACGTCTCCCAGCTTGCGCAGAAGGTACTCCAGGTTCTCCTCGTCGATCTTGAGCTCGCCGGACTCGCCGGACTCGCATTGGGTCAGCACCCGTTCGAGCATGCGGCGGCGGAAGCGTTCGCGGTCGTGGGCCTCGCCGTCGTAGCCCATCTCCCCGGCGACCTCCATGCCGACGACGACGGCGGGATAGAGGGATTCGGGCATGCCCGCCTTCTCCCAGATCGCCTGCAGGCCGCGATGGGTCTCGTCATGCACCAGGATCTGGGCGTTGATCAGCGGCACCTTGGCGAGCCGGGCCAGCGCCGCCTCGAAGAAGGAGAGATCGCCGATGCAGAGCGAGCGCAGGATGATCGAGCCGCTGAGACGCCCGTTCTCCTCGAGCGACCGGACGAGCTGTTCCGCGTCGCCGATGCCGAAGCGGGGGTCGACGAGCCCGAGCGTCGCCCGCTCGCGCACCTGTATGATGAGGTCGGAGGTGACGTCGGAGGACAGGCTCTGGGTGCCCGCGAGATGGCGCTTCAGGTTCTCCGAGACCATGTTCACGAGCCGCTCGGCAATATGCACCGGGAGACCCGGGCGCCGGGTGACCGAGGTGGACACGGCATCGGATTCCGGGAAACGGTCGAGCGCCAGCTCCAGCGTCTCCTCGCTCACCTCGGCGGTCCGGTTGCTCATCAGGGTGGTCACCACCCGCTCGTTGCCGACCATCACCAGGGCTTCGGATACGGAGCTCGACACCGCCTCCCGCCGGGCGACGGCGCACTGCTTGGCCTCGCCCACCGAGCGGATGATCTCGATCAGGTCCTCGTCCGACAGCGCCTTGGATACCTCGAGGAACGGAATCGCCACGGCGTCGACGTCCCGGGCCAGCGCCATCGCGATGTCGCGGGGGATATCCGCGCATTCCTTGAGATGCTCCGCCAGGGCCTGGCGGACGCGCACCTCCGCGTCCCGCGCCATGATCTCGAAAATCTGCAGCGCCATCTCCCGCTGCTCGGGGGTGAAGGTTTTATCCTGGAAGTCTTCCGCGATCTTCCGCGCGGTGTCGGCGCGCGCCTCCGCCGAAGGGTCCACCAGCAGCCGTTCTACGTCTCGTTTGGTCAAGCTCACGATCACCAGGCCCCATCAAGATATCGGCGAGCCTCGCCCGCATCGGCCCTCGTGCCGAAGCGGACCGGACCCACTTTCGAAAACAGCCCCGATTATCGGGTCCAGCCGTTAACGGCCGCTTAATTTCTTGCCCCGAAGCCGCCGGAGCGAAGGCGGAGCGCGGTTTCCGAGGTTGCATTCGAAGGGCGGAAATGATAGTTCACCCGCGACTGACAGAGGTGGCGCAGCCCGGTCCGACCGGCTGCCCCCTATATGACCTTCAGTGGCTGTAGGACGTTAAGGAAACGCCGCCCGAGACCGGTCGATCAAAGGAGAGGGTTCTGATGATGAAATTCGGAGTTTTCGCGGCCGCCCTGGCGGTCGGCGTGGTGGCGTCGGCGGGCGGCGCCCTGGCGGACGGTGATGCCGCCAAAGGCAAGCAAGTCTTCAAGAAATGCGCGATCTGCCACGACGTGAGAGCCGGGAAGCACAAGATCGGGCCCAGCCTGCACGCTGTCTTCGGGACCAAGGCGGGCGACGTCAAGGGCTTCAGGTTCTCGCCCGCGATGAAGAAATCGGGCCTGACCTGGGACGAAAAGACGCTCGACAAGTATCTCGAGAACCCGCGCAAGATGGTCAAGGGGACCCGCATGGTGTTCGCGGGCCTGCGTTCGAAGAAGGAGCGCGAGGACGTCATCGCCTACCTGAAGACGCTCAAGTAGGTTTTCGCGAACCCATCGCAGCCCCCGGGGCCGGACTTGTGTCCGGCCCTTGGTTTGTGCGGCGCTTCGGGCGCCCTACTCCTCACGCACGAGGCGGAAACCGATCAGGATATGGCGGATCGCCTCTGGCCGCCCGTGGCGCGCCGCCGGGCGGCAGATGCCGCATCCCCTGTCGTCCCAGGACCCGCCCTTGACGACGAAGCGGCCCGGCCCCGCGGGCTCGGATGTCCATTCGAAGACCTGGCCCGCGGCATCCAGCAGGCCGTAGGGACTGGCCCCCTTGGGAAAGCTCCCCACGGCCATGGTGTCGAACGGGCCCGCATCATGGCTGTTGAGGCGCTCCGCATCGAAGCGGCCGCCCCAGGGAAACGTGGCGCCGTCCGGGCCCCGCGCCGCCTTTTCCCATTCCTCCTCGGTGGGAAGGCGCCAGCGCCGCCCGGTCCTTAGCGACAGCCAGCGGGCATAGGCCCTGGCATCGGCGTGGGAGACCAGCACCACGGGGTGCCGCCCCCGACCCTCGGGCACCCGCCCGCCGATCCAGGCATGGCGGCGGGTGCGGCCGTAGGGATGGATCAGGCCGTATCCCTTCCAGGTCTTCTCATCGACATCGGGCGCCGGGTGGCCCGTCGCCCTGACGAAGGCGGCGTACTGGCCGTTGGTGATGGGGGTGGCGGTGATGGCGAAGGCGCCAGTGCTGCGCCGGGTCCGCGGCGGCTCGTTCGCGTACCACGCGTCCCGGCGGGTGACGGAATGGCCGTAGGCGGCCTCGTCGAGGCGGTAGGCGGCCTCGCGCTCCGCCCGGTCGGAGCCGGCGATGAAGGGCCCCGCCGGGATGGCGATCAGCCGCGGAACCTCTGCTTCTTGAGCGGCGTCCCGCGCGCCGTCCCGCGCGCCGCCGGGCGCGCATCCCGCGGCGGCCCACAGCGCCGCGAGCGCCAGGGCCGCGGCCCTTCCTCCACGGCCGGACCACCGCGCGTTCGGGCGCACCGGCCGCGCCCCGGCCTCAGGACTCGCCCAGTGCCGCGCGCAGCGCCTGCCAGCGCTCGGGCACGGAGATCCTGAGGAACGACGTGACCTCGAGCTCCCGGCTCTCGTAGACGCTGGACACCGGCCGGCCGGTGTCCTCGTCCATCGGGAGCGGCCGCTTCTCCCAGGCGGCGATCACGGCGTCGCGGTCGCGGAGAAGCTGGGCGATCTCCATCCGGTAGAGGCGCATCAGGGCGCTGAGCCACCGGTTCACCGGCCAGGAGGGCTGGGTATGGGTGATCTCGAACCGGTCCAGCATCCGGATCACATCCTCGGCCGCATACCAGACCTCGCCGGTGACCCAGCGGTTGACGGTGAACAGGCAGATCGCCTTGCCGTAGGAATCCATGGAAATGCCGGCGAGGTGGCTCAATGCGTCGTTCTCGTCCTCCGGCAGCGAGAGGTCGGGGACCGGGGCCGGGCGCACGCCGTCGGGCATGCCGGCGGGACGCAGGAAGGTGTGGAAATGGCCGTGCTCGCCGATGCGCTCGTCCGCCGGATGGGCGTGGTAGTAGAACTGCCCCCCCGTTTCGGGGTCATAGACGTCGCCGTCGGGGTAATGGTTCCACTCGTAGAAGGTTCCGGTGCCCTTCAGCAGCTCGCCGACCACGTTGTCCCCGGTCTTGGCGAGAAGCACCTCGATCTCGAGCGCCTCCTCGGCCGCGGCTAGAAGCTCCTCCAGCTCCGCGCGGCCGGCGCCCGCGGGCGCAAACAGAAACCGGCTTTCCTCCACCCGGGCGGCCTCGGTCGTGGCCATGGCGCATCCTTTCCTGAAGCGGCACGTGGCGCGAAGGCGGCCAGCGCCTCCACCCCCTAAAGGTAGGGCGAGAAGCGGTCCGCCGCCAGCCGGGCGGCACCGGAAACCGCCCCCCTCACGCGAATGTGACCGGGATTGAATTCTTCGTGTGCGGGTGCGCGGCTAGTGTCGGGCCGATGGCTCGGCCGATCGTCGACAGGCATGCGATCCATGAGCACGGCAATGGAAGGGACCAGGTCATGAATAGTTTCCGCAATTCACTTCTCTCCGGCAGCGTGATCCCACTCGCCTTGGGGGCCGGGATCGGACTGGCGGGCCTCGTTGCGGGACCCCCCGCGGCCCCGGCGACCGAGCCGCCGCCCGCGTCCGCCGGCACCGCCGGTTCCATCCAGCCGGCCGTCAGGCCCCTGCCGCGAGCGGTCCCGCGGGGCATCCAGCTCGCGGCCTGCAATCCGTGCGCCGCCAAGGGCGGCGGCAATCCCTGCGCGGCAAAGAACCCCTGCGCGGCCAGGAATCCATGCGGCGCGGCGAAGGCGTGCAACCCCTGCGCGGCCGGGGGACAGGCGGCGTCCAATCGCTGTTTCGTCCCGCGTCTCGCCAAGGCCAACCCTTGCGCCGCCAAGAACCCGTGCGCGGCGAAGGCGAAGTGCAACCCGTGCGCCGCCAAGAACCCGTGCGCGGCGAAGAACCCTTGCGGGGCCGCCAACCCCTGCAGCCCGTGCGGGGCCACCGCCTCGGTCACACTGAGCGACGCGGAATCGACCCAGGTCTATGACTGCATCAAGCTGGAGCTGCTGCAAGCCTATGGGAAGTCCGGCCATCCGGCGGCAACGGCCGCCGCCAAATGGCGCCGCTACAACCGGGTCTCCTATCCTTCCGCCACCCACGGCGGGCGCTTCGTCAACAACTACGCCAACGATGCCGCCCGCAAGTACGGCGCCTTCGAGAAGGCCGGCAGGATGCCCGAGGGCGCGGTGATCGCGAAGGACAGCTTTTCGGTCTCCGGGACGGGTGGCATCGCCGCCGGCCCGCTGTTCGTCATGGAGAAGATGGGGGCGGGTTTCAACGCCGCGTCCGGAGACTGGCGCTACACCATGATCATGCCCGACGGCTCCGTGTTCGGGACCACCAAGGGCCGGGGCGCGGCGAAGATGAAATTCTGCGCCGAGTGTCACGCCTCGGTGGGCGAGGCCCAGGACCACCTGTTCTTCCTGCCCGCCGAATACCGCGTCAAGTGACCTCCCGACCCGGGTCCTCCCGAGTCCACTGGGGGCGGGGCGCATCCCGCCCCTTTTCTTTGGTCAGCCGCGCACGACGAGGACCGAGATGTCGGCGTGGCGCACCACCCGGGCGGCGTTGGGACCGATCAGGAAGTCCTTCAACGCCGGCCGGTGCGAGGCCATGACGATGAGGTCCGCCCCGATGTCGTCGGCGAGGCGGAGGATCTCCTCGTACACCGTGCCGTGCACCACGTGGCACCGGGTCTGGAGATTGGCCGGAACCTGCTCGCGCACCAGCCCATCGAGCTTTTCCCTGGCCTCGGCCCCCGCCCGCTGCTCGAAATCCGGCGGGAAATAGCTGCCGACGACGCCCGTCCCGAACTCCGGCAGGACCGTCGCGAGGTGGAGGCTCGCACCGAAGATCTGGCAGTATTCGACGGCGACGGGAAGCGCCTTCTCCCAGGAACTCCGCTGATCGAGGTCTATCGGCAACAGGATACGCTTGTACATGATCCCCTCCCGTGGCTAGGGACGTCTCCGCCTGTGCCGCTGCAGGGCCCCGACGGCTGCGAGCAGCACCAGCGCCGGAATGAAGGCCCATTCCTTGGCCGGACGTTCGGTCTCGACACTGACCGAATCGATCCGCCAGCCCGCCCGCAGGCCTACCTTTTCCGCCGGACTGCCGAAGGAGACGCTGGTGATGCTGGCCCCCTCCCCCGTCACGCTGAGACGCAGGCCGGCGGCCTGAAGGCGCATCTGGAGGGGTGCCACCTCCCCCATTGGCACGACCACCGCCCGGGTCACGGGCTCCCCCATGGCATCCGGGCCCGAGGCGGTGAGCCTCAGGAACGCGTCCTCGGGCAGCGTCTCGGCCACCCTCAGCACCTCCGCGGCCGGCTGGGACTGGTAGGGCTCATAGACCTTGTCCCAGAAGAAGCCCGGCCGGAACAGGACGAAAGCCACCAGCAGGAGCGCAGCCGTCTCCCACAGCCGGCTGCGATCGATGAACCAGCCCATGGTCGCCGCGGCGAAGACCAGCATGGCGATCAGGGCGCTAGCCACGGTGATGACGAGGTGCGCCGCGTCGTCGATATTGATCAGCAGGAGCTGGGTATTGAACAGGAAGAGGAAGGGCAGCGCGATGGTCCGGGCGCTGTAGAAGAAGGCCTGGACGCCGGTGCGAATGGGATCGGCGCCGGAGATCGCCGCGGCGGCGAAGGTGGCGAGTCCCACCGGCGGCGTGACGTCGGCCAGCAGCCCGAAGTAGAAGACGAACAGGTGCACCGCGATGAGCGGCACCATCAGGCCGCCCTGCGCGGCGAGCGCCACCACCACCGGCGCCATCAGCGTGGCGACGACGATGTAGTTGGCGGTGGTGGGTAGCCCCATGCCGAGGATCAGGCTGATCCCCGCGGTGAACACCAGCATGAGCATGAGATTGCCGCCGGAGATCAGCTCGACGAACTCGGTCATCACCAGGCCCAGGCCGGTCAGCGTCACGGTGCCGACGACGATGCCCGCCGCCGCCGTGGCGATGGCGATGCCGACCATGTTCCGCGCGCCGGCGACCATCCCGCCGACGAGATCGGCGAGACCTTGGCCGAACGCCGCACCGACACCGGTGTCCGACGCGCCGCCGCCCTGGAACAGCACCATGAGCGGGCGCTGGGTGACCAGGATCACGATCAGGGTCAGGGTCGCCCAGAAGGCGCTCAAGCCCGGCGAAAGGCGCTCGATCATCAGGCACCAGACGAGGACCACCACCGGCACCAGGTAGTGAAGCCCGCCCTTCACCGTCGGCCCCAGGAGGGGAAGCTCGCGCGACATGTCGGCGTCGTCGCCGGGGGCGGGATAGCGCGCGGCGAGGCGCAGGAAGAAGAGGTAGGCGAGCGCGAGCCCGGCCCAGGCCGCCCATGGCGTGAGCGGCCCGAGCCAGGCCTTGACCGAGGCCAGGCCCCAATAGACGGCGCTGGCGAAGGCGGTGAGCCCCGCCGCCGCCAGGCCGTAGCCGATCAGCCGGTCCCGGGGCCTTTCCGCCGCCGGGCGCGGCAATCCCTCGAGCCCCGCCTTCACCGCCTCCAGATGGACGATGTAGAGGAGCGCCGCATAGGAGATGACGGCGGGAAGGAAGGCGTGCTTGATCACGTCGATATAGGGGATGCCGACATACTCCACCATCAGGAACGCCGCCGCACCCATCACGGGCGGCATGATCTGGCCGTTGACCGACGACGCCACCTCCACCGCGCCCGCCTTCTCCGCGGGAAAGCCCACCCGTTTCATCAGCGGGATGGTGAAGGTCCCGGTGGTCACCACGTTGGCGATGGAGGAGCCGGAGATCATGCCGGTCAGCCCCGAGGAAACCACCGCCGCCTTGGCCGGCCCGCCCCGGAGATGCCCGAGGGCGGCGTAGGAGACGCGGATGAACCAGGCCCCGGCGCCGGCGCGGTCCAACAGCGCCCCGAACAGCACGAACAGGAAGACGAAGCTGGTCGACACGCCCAGCGCCACGCCGAACACGCCCTCGCTGGTGATCCACTGATGGGACATCGCCTTGGAGAGCGAGGCGCCGGCATGGGAGATCACGTCGGGCATCCAGGGGCCTAGGAACGCGTAGGCCAGGAACACCACGGCGACGACCACCAGGGGCAGCCCGAGCGACCGGCGGGCGGCCTCGAGCAGCATCACCATGCCGACGACGGCGATGGCGATGTCGCGATGGATCGGCGCACCGGGACGCTGGGCGAGCTCCGCCTGGAAAACGAGGATGTAGACCGATGCCGACGCCGCTATCGCGGCGAGCGCCCAGTCGAGCGCCGGCACCCGATGGCGCGGCGAGGCCCGGCCGGCGGGGAAGGCGAGGAACGCGAGGAACAGGGCGAAGGCCAGGTGCAGCGACCGCGCCTCGACGAAATTGAGGTTGAGGACCCCCAGGGCGAAGGGCAAGGGCGAGGCGTACCAGATCTGGAATGCCGACCAGACGAGGGCGGTGGCGAAGAGGACGCGGGCGGCCAGGCCGCGCGGCGCTCGGGCGCCGGTATCTGCGGTTCGGGCGACCTGTTCGGCCAGGCCGTCAGGGGCGGATGTCATCCGGGTGCTTCGGGCAACCGTGCCTCCGTCCGGCGCCCTACAGCATGCCTTTCTCCCGGAAATACCGCTCCGCACCCTCGTGCAGCGGGGCGGTATTTCCGTCCTTCACCAGGCGCTTGGGATCGAGATGCCCGAAGGCCGGATGCAGCTTCTTGAAGGCCGCGAAATCGTCGAACACGGCCTTGACCACCTGGTAGACCGTATCCGCCGGCGTCCGGGTGGAGCTGACGAAGGTGGCCTTCACCCCGAAGGTCTCGACATCCTTGGCATTGCCGCTGTACATGCCGCCGGGGATGATGGCCTTGGCATAATAGGGCGCGTCCTTGACCAGCTTGTCGATCGCCACGCCCGCCACCTGCACGATCACGGTGTCGCAAGCGGTGGTGGCCTCCTGGATCGAACCGTTGGGATGGCCCACCACGTAGACGATGGCGTCCACCTTGTTGTCGCACAGTGCCTGGGACTGCTCCGCGGGCTTGAGCTCGGAGGCCAGCGCGAAGGACTTGTTGGTCCAGCCCAGCGCCCGCATCACGACCTCCATGGTGGCGCGCTGGCCGGAGCCGGGATTGCCGATATTGACCCTCTTGCCCTTGAGATCGTCGAGCACCTTGATGCCCGAGTCCTTCCGCGCGACCACGGTGAAGGCCTCGGGATGGATGGAGAACACCGAACGCAATTCCTTGAAGGGACCGGCCTTGGCGAATTTCGAGGTCCCGCGATAGGCGTGATACTGCCAGTCGGACTGGACGATGCCCAAGTCGAGCTCGCCCGCGCGGATGGTGTTGATGTTGTAGACCGACCCGCCGGTGCTCTCGACCGTGCAACGCACGCCGTGCTTGGACCTGGTCTTGTTGACGAGGCGGCAGATGGCGCCGCCGGTGGGGTAATAGACGCCGGTCACGCCGCCTGTGCCGATCGTGATGAACGACTGCTTGCCTTCCTCCTCGCACCCCGCGAGCCCCAAGGTGAAGACCAACGCTGCGATCACAAATAGTCGGTTCATGACGGTGCGCCCCCTGATTCGCTAGTATTGTGTTCGAGAGATCGTCACGTATTTTAGCAGGAAATCAAGGTATTGGAAAATTCGCCCCCCAGGCGCCGCCTGCCGCCAGGGCGAAACCGGGCCGAGGAGGGACCGCCGGCGCATGGATCTCAAGCAGTATATCGGCGAGGTGCCGGACTTTCCCCAGCCCGGAATCCTCTTCTACGACATCGCGACGCTGCTCGCCCATGCCAAGGCATGGCGGACCGCCATCGACCGGCTGGCCGAAGCCATCGCCCCCTGCCGGCCGACGCTGCTCGCGGGGATCGAATCCCGCGGCTTCCTCGTCGCGGCGCCGCTGGCGCTCCGCTTCGGCATCGGCTTCATCATGGTGCGCAAGCACGGCAAGCTTCCGGGCGCCACGGTCGCCCATGAATACGCGCTGGAATACGGCAGCGACATCATCGAGATCCAGCAAGGCGCGGTGAGCGCCGGGGACCGCGTCGTGATGCTGGACGATCTGCTGGCGACCGGCGGGACGCTTGCCGCCGCCATCGAGCTGATCCGCCGCCAGGGCGCCGACGTGACCGGTGCCGCCTGCATCATCGAGCTCGCCTTCCTCGGCGGGCGGGAGCGAATCGACGTGCCCTTCAGTTCGCTGGTGGTCTACGAGACCGGGGCTTGAGGATCAGGCCGCGGGCTGGTTCAGGGCGTCGTTGACGAAGCGCACCAGGGCGGCGAGCGGCACCGGCTTCTCCAGCACGGCGAAGACCTCCGCCTCCTCGGCATGGGCGCGGTAGACGTATTCGGGGTAGCCCGACATCAGGATGACCTTGGGCGGGTCTTCCAGCTTGCTCACCAGGCGCGAGACATGCAGGCCGTCCAGGCCCGGCATCTTCATGTCCATCACCACGACCTTGGGGCGCGCGCTCTTGATGCGGTGGATGGCGGCGAAGCCGTTCTCTTCGCCCATGACGTCGATGCCCTGGCGGGTGAGGAAATCGACGATCTCCCCGCGCTGCAGGGCATCGTCGTCGACCACCAGAACGTCGACGGTTTCCTCCGCCGCGTCCTCGCCATGGTAGGAGGTATTCATCGCTCACGCCTGCCTTGCGGTTGCCGGGACGCGGAACGTCCGGGACGGCATTTTCCCCGGTCTCGGGCGATCGTACAATGTCCGCCTTAAGGATTTGTCAACCGCACTCCCGCGGCCCGGCCCGGCCGCAGGGGCCAGGGCTCATTCGCCAAGGGCGGGAGCATGGCCCGGCGCCCCCGCGTCGACCCGCGGCAGGGTGACGGTGAAGGTCGAGCCCGCGCCGAGGTTTTCCGCGGCGAGCCGTCCGCCCATGGCGTCGACGATGCCGAAACTGATGGAAAGGCCGAGGCCGGTGCCCTTGGTCACCTCCTTGGTGGTGAAGAAGGGGTCGAAGATCCGCCCCATCACCTCGGCCGGGATGCCGCCGCCGTCGTCGGCGACCTTGATGACCACCTCCGCCGGTGACATCTCGACGCGGACGTCGATGCGGCCGGGGCGGCGCGACCCGTCGTCCGGTTTCGCGCGCCGGGCTTCGAGGATCGCGTCGCGGGCGTTGCCGATCAGGTTGATGACGATCTGCGCGAGCTCGTTGCGCTGCCCCATCACCGGGGCCTCGACCTCCGGCAGGCGGACGCCGAGGTCGATGCCGTCGTCCTCGCACTGGCTGGCGAGCAGCGACACCGCGTCGCGCACCGATTCCCGGGCATCGATCAGGACCCGGTCGCCGCCGGCCCGCCCGACGACGCACATGCGCTGGATGAGGTCGCCCATACCGGCCGCCTGATCCGAGATCAGCTTGAGCTTGCCGTCGATGAAGTCGGGATCGTCGGACTTCGAGTGGCGCGTGAGAAGGACGTTTTCCGCGGCCATGCGGATGGTGTTGAGCGGCTGGTTCAGTTCGTGGGCGACGCCCACCGACATCTCGCCCAGGGTGGCGAGACGCGACACCTGGGCCACCTTCTTGAGGTTCTGGGCCATGCGGCCGAGCTCGCGCGCGAGGTCGCCGAGCTCATCGGCGCGGTCGAACGGCGGGGGCTCGTCGTAATTGCCGGTGCCGATCCGCCGCATGTAGCGGCCGAGCGCGTGGATCGGCCGCGCCATGTCCCGCACCATGACGATGCCGATGCCGAAGCCGATGACGACGATCATCAGCGCGATGCCGACATATAGAACGAGGAAGAAGTGGATGCTGGTCTCCGCGACCGCGTCCATGTAGCCGCCGATGTTCGCGAGCTCGGCCTTGGTGCCGCGCCGGGAGATGCCGACCGTGACGGCGCCGATGGTGTGCCCCGACCAGACGATCGGCGCGCTGACATGGACCAGCGACGCGCCGGTCAGGGTCTGGGTCCTGCCCTCGGAAAGGGTGCGGCGCACCTGACCCTCGGGCGGCCGGGGCTCGGGCCCGGCGGCGCCGGTCGCGGCCTCGGCCTCGGCCGGCACGTCCGTCGACCGGGCTAAGGCGATGGCGCGCCCCGCGTCGTCATGGACCGCGACATAGAGGCCGCCCTGGCCGGCGGCGGCCGATTTGACCAGGTGATCGACCGCCTCGGGCTTGCCGCCGAACAGCGGGTCGGCAAGGAGCCTCGCGAGCAGCTCGGCCAGCGACCCGCCCTGCTTCTTCTCCTGCTCGAACAGGGCGTCGGAGACGGTTTCGTTGGTGGCGTAGGTCGAAGCGTTGATCAGCGAGCGGAAGCCGTGGAGGTGCGCAACCCCCATGAAACCGACGACCGCGGTGAGAATGCAGACCACGGCGAGCGAATAGCGGACCTGAAGAGTGAGTTTCATGATCTTGCCGCCCGGCCCCCTCGGTTCCAGGTCCTAGGATGAACCCCAAGCGGCCCGGCGCCTGCGGCGTCCAGGCATCTTGCCTCACCCCTATAACACCGTTAGTTTAAGATTTCTGAACGGCGTTCCCCAACCTATAAACAAGAAGGACGGATCACCATGAGTCTCAAGAAAATTCTGGGCTTTGGCGTGTTCCTTATCGTCCTGGTCGCGGGCGGCATCATCATCTACCTGTCCATGAACTATAGTTCCATCGTCAAAGCCGGCGTGGAAACCTATGGTCCCCAATTCACCCAGACCGCCGTCAGCCTGGACGGGGTCAACGCTTCGCCCCTCGCCGGGGAAGTCGCCATCGCGGAATTCCTGGTCGGAAACCCCAAGGGCTACAAGACCAGCCATGCCTTCAAGGTCCGCGAGGTCAAGATCGCGGTCGACCTCGGGTCGCTGACCGGCAAGGTGATTCGTATCAAGGAAATCGTCATCGACCAGCCCGACATCATCTACGAGCTCGGCGAATCGGGGGGTTCCAACCTCCAGACCATTCAGCAGAACGTCTCCAAGGCGGCGGGTGCCGGGCCGGAAGCGGGATCGGGCGGCCAGGGCCAGCAGGCGGGCGGCGAACAGACCAAGGTCATCATCGACAACCTCTATATCCGCAAGCCCAACGTCGCGCTGTCGGCCAGCGTTTTGGGAGGCAAGACCGTCGATGTGCCCGTGCCCGATATCCACCTCAAGGACATCGGCAAGGACGCCAAGGGCGGCGGGGGCACGACGATCGCGGACGCGTCGGCGAAGGTGATGGACGAACTCGTGGGCAAGATCACCAATGCCGCCAAGTCCGTCAACGTCGATGCCATCAAGAAGCAGGTCGAAGGGCTGACCAAGGGCACCGAAGGGATCGGCAAGGGCGTCGGCGACGCGACCAAGGGCGTGACCGAAGGGATGAAGGGGATCCTTGGCAAGTAGGCCGAGGGCGTATCCCGTATCCGTATGACGCGTGCTTTCCAAGACCGGCCGGGCATCGCCGTTATCGGCTGCGGCGCCTGGGGCCGCAACCATGTGCGCACCCTTGCGGCCCTCGGCATCCTGTCGGCGGTGCACGATGCCGATCCCCTGGCCGCCCGCGACGCGGCGGAACTGGGCGGCGTCCCGGGCCTCGCGCTCGAGGAGATCCTCCGCGATGGCACCGTTTCCGGAGTCGTCATCGCCACCCCGGACGCCACCCATGCCGGCATCGCCGCCCGGGCGCTCGAGGCCGGCAAGCATGTGCTGGTGGAGAAGCCGCTGGCGATGAGCCCGGCCGACGGGGCGAAGCTTGCCGCCCTCGCGGGGGCGGCGGGGCTCACCCTCATGGCGGGACACATCCTTCTTTATCATCCCGGCTTCCTCCGTCTCCGGGACCTCGTCCGCGACGGGACGCTCGGCACGGTCCGACATATCTCCTCGACGCGCCATCACATCGCCCGCGGCGCGCCCCGCCACGCGCTGTGGGACCTCGGCCCCCACGACGTCAGCATGGTCCTCGAACTGACCGGCGCGCTGCCCGAGTCGGTCCACGCCCTTGCCGCCGCGCCCCTGCACGACGCGCCGCCCCAGCAGGTCGACATGCTGCTGAGCTTCGCCTCAGGCGTCAGCGCCGATATCTCGCTTTCCGCGATCCACCCGGTGAAGCTGCATCAGATCACCGTCGCGGGCAGCGCGGCCTACGGCGTGTTCGAAGACAGCCTCGACTGGGACGAGAAGGTCACGGTGATCCGCCCGGGCCTGGAGGATCCGCGACCGGGGGCGGCGCCGCGGCGCGAGCCAGAGGCCCTCGGCGCGGCCGAGCCGCTGAGGCGCGAGATCGAGGCTTTCCTCGGCGCGATCGAGGGCGGGCGGGCGCCCGCCAGCGAGGTCTCCGAGGCCGTCCGGGTAGTCGTGGTGCTGGCCGCGGCGGAGCACTCGCTCACCTCGGGCCGAACGGTAATCCTTGACAGGACGGGTCATGACAACTTAGAGACATGATCCAACAATCGCGTGGGAAGTATCTGAGACTCAAGGATGATTCCGGCGCTCGCAGCCGCGGCATGATTTACGGGCCGCGGTTGCATCTTGAAAACCTTCTTGGATAGGCTTTCTTAATGGCCAGCAACACCCCCGACAACGTGACGCCTTTTAGGACAGGAGTCGCCACGGCCAACATCCTGTCCACGGCGCCGGCGGACGATCAGCACATCCCCTTCATCGACCTGCAGGCGCAGCGCCGGCGCATCGGCGGCCGCTTGGAAGAGGCCATCGCACGGGTGCTCGACCACGGGCGCTTCGTTGCCGGACCGGAGATCGACGAGCTCGAGGAGAAGCTCAGCGCATGGTGTGGCGCCGAATATTCCATCTCCTGCGCATCGGGCACGACGGCACTGTCGCTCGGGCTGTCCGCGCTCGGCGCCAAGTATCGCGACGCGGTGTTCGTTCCCGCCTTCACCTTCGTCTCGCCCGCCGAAGTGATCGCCCGGCTCGGCTGCATCCCGGTGCTGGTCGACGTCCAGCCCGACACCTTCAACATCGATCCCGACAGCCTGGTGCGCGGCATCCGCATGGCGGAAGAACACGGCCTCACGCCGCGCGGCGTCATCGTCATCGACCTGTTCGGTCAGCCCGCGGACTATCCCGCGCTGCAGGAAATCGGCACCGCCCACGACCTCTGGCTCATGGCCGACGCGGCCCAGAGCTTCGGCGCCAGCCTCCGGGGCAAGAAGGTCGGCAAGCTGACCAAGCTCACCTGCACGAGCTTCTTCCCGTCCAAGCCGCTCGGCTGCTACGGCGACGGCGGCGCCATCTTCACCGATTCCGAGGAGATCGCGGCTGAGGTCCGCTCCCGCCGCCAGCACGGCCAGGGCGAGGACCGCATGACCCATGTGCGCATCGGCATGAACGGCCGGCTCGACACGGTGCAGGCGGCGATCCTTCTGGAGAAGCTCGCGATCCTTTCCGACGAGCTCGAGGCGCGCGACCGCATCGCCGCGCGCTACAACGAGGGGCTGAGGGACATCGTCCATGTCCCGCCGGTGATGCCCGGCCGCACCTCGGCCTGGGCCCAGTACACGGTACGCCTCAGGCGGGGCGAGCGCGACCAGGTGCGCGAGGTCCTGGAAAGGGACGGCATTCCCACCGCCATCTATTACCACACGGCGCTGCATCACCACGCGCCCTACACCGGTTACCCGCGCGCCCATGGCGGACTGCCGGTCTCGGAGAAGCTGGCCAGGACGGTGCTGAGCCTGCCCATGCATCCCTACCTTGAACCCGGCCTCCAGGACCGCATCATCGACCGGTTCCGGGCGGCCGTCGCGAACGTGCGCGGGGGCTGAGTTCCGTCCCGGACGCATCCCGCCTCGGGCGGCCGCTCGTCAGGGGCGGGAAATCCGGCGCCGGGCCGGGAATTCAGCAGGACTTGCAGCCAGCGCGGGCGCGCGCCACCAGTCGCTTCAAGGTATCGAGGTCGGCGTAGCCGGCGTGCACCTCATCGCCGATGATCAGGGTCGGCGTCGCCTCGATGCCGAGCCGCACCGCGAGCGCCTGCGTCTCCTTGAGGATCTCGCTCGCCTCCCGATCCTCCATGTCGGCGCGGAGGCGCGCGGTGTCCAGCCCCGCCTCCCTGGCGATCGCCATCACCGTCTCCGCATCGAGCGCGCCCTGATGCGACATCAGGGCGATGTGGAAGGCGAGATACTTGCCCTGCTTGCGCGAGGCGATCGCCGCGCGGGATGCGATCAGGGAATCGGGGCCGAGGATGGGGAACTCCTTGAACACGAGGCGGAGCTTGGGATCTCCGCCGACGAGGCGGCGCAGTTCCTCCAGCGTCCGCTTGCAGTAGGGGCAGCGGTAGTCGAAGAACTCCACCACCGTGACGTCGCCCTCGGGGTTGCCGAGCACCGGCAGGTCCCCGGCGCTCCTGACCCGGCCCCGCAACTCCGTCAGCAGCTTGAGGGTCTCCGCCGAGCGCTCGCGTTCGCGGCGCCGCTGATAGGCATCGGCCGCCTCGTTGAGGACCTCGGGATGGGTGATCAGGTACTGGCGGACGCGCTCCTCCAGGCTGCGGGGCGGCAGGCCGTCCCCCGCCGGCAGGCCGAGCACCGCGAGCCACAGGCCCGCCGCCGCGGCCGCCGCCAGAAGACAGGACAGAAACAGGACGCGCGCGCGCATTCGGAGCCCTCCCCCGGATCGCCTCAGACGACACCGGCTGGCCCCACGGGGAACCGGGGCCCGGCCGTCTCGCGGCACAGTCTGCACGTTCGCGTGCGGAAGGGAAAGATGTTGCCTTTCCCCGCCGCAAAGGAAGTGTAAAATTCCTCGGGCCGCGTCCGTCCGGGGCCACCGAGGGAGGACATCATGAAAATCGCCGAAATCCGAATCGAACCCTGCTACCTTGCCAAGGACGACCCCGAATGGCGTTTCGCGCTCGCCGCCAATCCGCTCTCCCAGGGCCTGGTGATATCCATCACCGCCGAGGACGGCACCACGGGCTACGGCTACGGCTCGTCCATGCCGCATTACGGCGCGACGGTGGAATCGGTGAAGGCGAACCTGGAGAGCTTCAAGGAGATGCTTCTCGGGCGCGATTCCCGGCGCATCGCCGAAAACCTGTTCGAGCTCGACCGCCGCGTGGTCGGCAACAACCAGGCCAAGGCGGCGATCGACTGCGCCTTGCACGACCTCTTGGCGCGGCGCCTCGGGATCCCCCTCTGCGAGCTGTTCGGCGGCCCCATGCGCGAGGAGTTCGAGAGCCTGCGCATCCTTCCCATCAAGAGCCCGGCGGACATGGCGGCCAACGCCCGCGCGCTGATGGACAAGGGGTTCAACAACTTCAAGATCAAGGTCCATGGCGACGTCGCGGAGGACATCGCCCGGGTTGCCGCGATCCGCGAGGAGGCCGGCCCCGACGCCGGGCTCACCATCGACGCCAACCAGTCCTATTCGCCCAAGGACGCGATCCGGGCGATCACCGCCATGGCGCAGTTCGGCATCGACCTCGCGGAGCAGCCCGTCGCCGCCGGCGATATGGGCGGCCTGAAGCTGGTCACCGATTCGGTGCCGGTGACGGTGGAGGCCGACGAGGCCGCCGGTTCGCTCGACCAGGTCGCCGCCCTGGTGCGCGCCCGGGCGGTGGACGCGGTGAGCCTCAAGATCACCAAGCTGGGGGGGCTGCGCAACACCGTCGCGGCGGCGCGCATCTGCGAGGCGGGCGGCGTGCGCTACCGTATGGGCGCCCATGTCGGGCCCAGGCTGCTCGCGGGCCACGCCATCCACATGGCCGCGACCCTTCCCGGTATCTGGTACACCTGCGAGCTTGCCGAGTTCGACCGCCTGCTCGATGACCCCTTCGAGGGGATCGAGGTCGATCACGGCCTCTTGCGCCTGCCCGCGACGCCGGGCTGCGGCGCCACACCGCGCGCCGAAAGCGCCCTCGCCCGCGCCGCCGGTTGATCCGGGGCGCAGGGGATGGAGCGGGCGGCGCTTGACGCGCTACTGAGGCCGCGCTCGGTCGCGGTGATCGGCGCATCGGACCGCGGCAATGTCGGCGGGCGGATGTTCCGCAACATGGTCGCGAGCGGCTTCGCCGGCCCGGTGTGGCCGGTCAACCCCAATTACGGGACCGTCGGCGGCCGGACCTGCTACCCGGACATCGGCGCCCTGCCCGAGACGCCCGACTGCGTCGCCTTGGCCGTGCCGTATACGGCCGTGTTCGGGCCGCTGGAGGCCGCCGCCCGGCGCGGCGTGCCCGCGGCCGTGGTGGTGGCCGAGGGCTTCGCCGATCACAACACCCGGGCGGGCCGGACGCGCCAGGAACGCCTCCAGCGCATCGCCGCCGAGGCCGGCATGGCCATCAACGGCCCCAACTGCATGGGGATCCTCGGCTTCCGCAACCCGATCGCCACCGCCTTCACCAACCTGCCCGAGGGGCTCGCACCCGGGGGCGTGTCGGTGGTGTCGCAATCCGGCGGACTGATCAACGCGACCATGGAGCTCGGCATCAACCGCGGGCTCGGATTCAACTACCTGATCTCCGCCGGCAACGAAGCCGTGGTCACGGGGGCCGACTACATCTCCTGGCTCGCCGACGATCCTGGGACGGAGGTCATCGTCAACATCGTCGAAGGGGTGAAGGACGGGCGCGCCTACGCGGCGGCGCTCGCCAAGGCGGCGGCGCGCAAGCCGGTGGTGACGCTCAAGCTGGGACGCACGGAGGCGGGCCGGCGGGCGGCGGTGGCCCATACCGGCAGTCTCGCCGGGCCCGACGCGGCGTTCGACGCGCTGTGCCGCGAATACGGCGTGGCCCGCGTCGAGACCATCGACGCCATGATCGAATCGGCGGCCCTGCTGTCCCGGACCAAGGTGCCCAAGGGCGACCGCGTTTTCGTCTTTTCCGTTTCGGGCGGCGCCGCCGTGCTGTCCGGCGACCTCGCCCAGGGGGCCGGGCTCAACCTGCCGCCGCCCTCCCGCGCCACAAGCGAGAAGCTGGGCCGGATCCTCGGCGTGAGCCGCGCCTTCGCCAACCCCATGGACGTGGTGGGCGCGCCCAGGCTGGTCGCGGGGGACAATCTCACGCGCTGCCTCAAGCTGCTCGACCGCGACCCGGCGATCGACGCCATCGCCTTCGTCCTGGTGGTGCAGCGCGAGACCTCGGCGAGCCACCGCGTGCTCCATGAGCAATACCACGCGCTCGCCCCCAGCCTGAGGACGCCGGTGGTGATGATCTCCGAGATGACCTGGCACCCCAAGGATCCGCCCGCGCCGGACGGCCCGCCGGTCGCCTGGACGCTGGACGACGGGCTCCGGGCGCTCAAGCACCTGGTCGACCACGGGGCCGCGAAGCGGCGGCTCGCCAAGCGCAAGCCGCCGGCAAGGAAACCGCCCCGCGCCGCGAGGCGGCTCGAGCTGCCGAAGCGCCCGCTCACGGAGCCCGAAAGCGTCCGCCTGCTCGAGGCCGCGGGCCTTCCCTTCGCGCCCTGGGCCACAGCGGCGACCGCGGCCGATGCCGTCCGCGCCGCGGGCCGCATCGGCTTCCCCGTGGCGATCAAGGCGGTGGCGCCGGGCCTCGCCCACAAGACCGAGGCGGGCGGCGTGCGCCTCGGCATCGGCTCAGCCGCGGAGGTCAGACGCGCCTGCAGGGAGATCGCCGCCGCGGTGGCCCGGGCCGCGCCGGATCACCGCCTCGAGGGCTACATGGTGCAGCAGATGGTCGCCGGCGGGGTGGAGATGATCCTGGGCGCGACCGTCGATCCCCAGTTCGGCCCGCTGGTGATGGCGGGCGCGGGCGGCGTGCTGGCCGAGGTCGCGGGCGATGCCGCGCTGGCGCCGGCGCCGATCGACCGCAGGGGCGCGCGGGAGCTGGTCCGCCGCCTCAAGGCGGACAGGCTGCTTGCCGGCTTCCGCGGCGCGCCCGCTGCCGACCGCGCGGCGCTGATCGACGCTCTGGTCAGGCTCGCCCGCTTCGTTGCGAAACACGAAGAAAACATCGCCGAGATCGACCTCAATCCGGTTATCGTTCTGCCCAAGGGCCGGGGCGTTGCGATCGTCGATGCCCTGATCGTGCCGAAGACCCCTGGAGGCCGAGGAGACGCGCCATGTCCGAGACTCCGATCAATACCCAAGCGCCCGCGCCGTGGGAGGGCGAGGACGCCGTGAAGCCGGGCTTCTTCAAGCTCAAGGCCCCGCTCCTCGATGCGGGGAACACCGAGACGCTGCTCGCCGTCGGCGAGCACCTGTGGCTCAAGATCAAGGTCTATGCCAAGGGTGGGGAGAACAAGCTGCACGCCCACCCCTACCAGGACCATTCCTTCATCGTGCTGGACGGGCGCGCCCGTTTCCACGGCCCGCGCGGCGAGGAGAAGGAGCTCGGCCGCAACGACGGCATCTTCCTGCCGGCGGGAAGCTTCTACTGGTTCGAGACCGTGAGCGAGGAGCCGCTGGTGCTGCTGCGCGTCGGCGCGGTGATAGCGCCGGACAAGCACCCCGACATGCGCATCATGCCCGACGGCGAATGGGCGGTCCGCCGCGGGCGGGCGGAGACCTTCGTCTCGGCCGACGCGCGCTACCGCGAGGACGCCTGCTACGAATAGCGCCAACCGCCGATCGGGCGGCCGCCCGGCGAACTACAGGCCGTAGAGCGCGCGGGCGTTGGCCTCCAGGATCTTGTCGGCGACCGCGGCGGAGACCTTGCCGTCGTTCTTGACCATGCGCAGCGCCTCGATCTCCGAGGACGTATCGGCGTGCCCATAGTCGGTGCCCACCACCAGCTGGTTCTCCCCGGCATAGGGCAGGATGTAGTCGAGCTCGTCGGTCGCCTGGCAGGCGACATAGAAGTTGTTGTCGGCCAGGATGGTGTCCGACATGCGCCGGCCCTTGCGCTTGAAGCGCAAGCCGAGGTCGTTCAGGGCATAGGGGATCCACTGCGCGCTGACCTCGATGAAGCCCCAGCGGAGATCGGGGTACTTCGCCGGAATGTCGTTCATCAGGAGCGAATGGAAGGCGGAAACCACGGGCAGCTTGGACCGCGCGAACCCGCCCTCGGTCGCGTAGATGTTGCGCACCCGGAAGCTGTTGTTGCCGGAATGGAAGCAGATCGGCATGTCGAGCTCCTCCGCGCGCTCATAGAGCGGGAAGAAATAGGGGTTATCGAGCCGCCGCTCGCATTCCAGCCCCCGCAAGAAGATGCCGACGGCACCGTTCTCCTTGGCGAAGTCGAGCTCCTCCATGGTCCTGCCCATCGACTGCAGCGGCGGCATGACGACCCATTTGAGCCGGTCCGGCGCCGCCTTCCAGATATCGGCGAGCCATCGGTTGTAGGACTTGGAGATGGCGTATTCGACGGTCGGGTCCTGGGTCCAGGCGCGCAGGAACACGGTCGGATAGAGCACCTGCACGTCGATCTCGAGCTCGTCCATGTGCTCGAGGCGGATGTCGACGTTCGCCATCTCCCGCGATTCCTTGGTCGTGTTGTGGCCGATGTTCCCTTCCTTGGGCTGCAGGCGGCCGTCGATCACCCAGTATTCCTTCTGGGCGGCGACCCCCTCGTTGTCCATCTCGACCACGTCATCGGATCTCTGCACCATGACCCTGGGTTTCAGGTCGTGGTACTCGGGATCGATGTATTCGAAGGTCCGCTCGCATTCCACGACATGGGCGTCGGCGTCGATGGCTCCCATCCTTCACTCCTTCTTTCTTTGCGGCGCGGGCCCGCGGGAGGCCCGCCCCATTGGGCCCCTAGAGGCCGTAAAGCTCACGCGCGTTGGCGTCGAGGATCCTGTCCGCGACCGCGGCCGAAACCTTGCCCTCGTCCTTCAGCAGGCGGAGGGCCTCGATCTCCGAGGAGGTGTCGGCATGGCCGTAGTCGGTGCCGACCACCAGCTGGCGGTCGCCGGCATAGGGCAGGACATGCTCGAGATCGTCGGTGACCTGGCAGGCGACGTAGAAGTTGTTGTCGGCCAGCACCGTGTCCGACATGCGCCTGCCCCGGCGCAGCAGCCTGAGGGAAATGTCGTTCAGCACGTAGGGCACCCATTGCGCGCTGGTCTCGATGAAGCCCCAGCGCAGCTTCGGATACCGCTTGGGAATCTCCTTGAGGAGCAGCGTGTGGAAGGCGGAGACCACGGGCAGCTTGCCGCGGGCGAAGCCGCCCTCTCCGTTGTAGACGTCGTTGAGCTCGAAACTGTTGTTGCCGGCGTGCAGGCAGATCGCCATGTCGAGCTCCTCGGCGAGCTCATACAGCGGGAAGAAATAGGGATTGTCGAGCCGCCGGTCGCACTCGAGCCCGCGCATGAACACCCCGCAGGCGCCGTTGGCCTTGGCGAAGCGCAGCTCCTCCTCGGCCTTGTCGAGCGAATAGAGCGGCGGCATGACCGCCCAGCGCAGCCGGTCGGGCGCCGTCTTCCAGATGTCCACCAGCCAGCGGTTATAGGCATAGCAGAAGGCGTATTCCGCGGTCGGGTCCGTGGTGATGGGCCTGAGGAACAGGGTCGGATAGAGCACCTGCACGTCGACGCCGAGCTCGTCCATATGGGCGAGGCGGCCGGGGATGTCCTCCATCTCCCGCGATTCCCGCGCCGTGTTGTTGCCGATGTTCTGCTCCTTGGGCTGCAGGCGGCCGTCGATCACCCAGTATTCGCGCATCGCCCGGCCCTCGTTGTCGAGCGCCACCACGTCGTCGGTCTTCTGCACCATGACCCGCGGCTTGTAGTCCTGGAATTCCGGGTCGATGTATTCGAAGGTCCTTTCGCATTCGACCACGTGGGCGTCGGCGTCGATGGCTCCCATGAGGTTTGCCCTTTCCTTATTCCTTGTCGTTTGTACCTAGGCGCGCGCCGCGCACCGGGAGGGTGCCCGTATGATACTTCGAATTCTAAAGACGCGCCAAGCCCGACGCGGGGAAAACGTCGCCGGCGGCTTTCCCCCAACGTCCGGCCCCGGCGCCCGGCCCCGGCGATTGCCGCGGTTGCCGGGGCCGGGCCTAGGGCGCTATGTTCAATCGAACGCGCCGGCGGAGAACGGCGCGCAAGGGAAACCGGAACGGGAGATTGGGCCGTGGCGGGCGCGCTTGAAGGCATCACGATCCTGGAATTCGCGAGCTACGTCTCGGGCCCCTACGCGGGGATGCTGCTGGGCGATCTCGGCGCCGAGGTGATCAAGATCGAGGATCCCAAGACGGGGGATTCGTTCAGGGGCTGGGGGGCGGCCGATTACTCCGCCACCTTCGGCTCGGTCAACCGCAACAAGAAGAGCGTCATCCTCGACCTCAAGTCCGAGGACGGGCTCAAAGCCGCCCGGGTGCTTGCGGCCGAGGCCGACGTGGTGATCGAGAACTTCCGCCCCGGCACCATGGAGCGGCTCGGCATCGGATGGGAGACGCTCAAGGCCGCCAATCCCCGGCTCGTCTACTGTTCCATCACCGGCTTCGGGCGCACCGGCCCCTACGCGGACAGGCCCGGCTACGACACCGTGGGCCAGGCCATGGGGGCGCTGCTTTCGGTGTTGACCGACCTCGACAACCCGCAGCCCATGGGGGTGTCGCTTTCCGACCACCTGACCGGGATCATGGCCGCCTACGGCATCTTGGGCGCCCTGATGGCCAGGGAGAGGACGGGCCGCGGCCAGATGGTGGACACCTCCCTGCTGGCGGCGACGCTGGCCTTCCTCGGCGAGAACGCCGCGCGCTATTTCGAGGAGGGAGATATCCCCAAGCGCAAGACCCGGACCGAGACGGCCCAGGTCTACGCCTTCGTCGCCGGCGACGGGAAGCCCTTCGTCGTGCACCTCTCCTCCCCGCCGAAGTTCTGGGAGGGGCTCTGCCGCGTAGCAAACCACCCCGAATGGATCGAGGATCCGCGGTTTGCGGCCAAGGCGGACCGGCGCAAGGCCTATGACACCATCCACGCGGGCCTCCAGGAGGTCTTCCGGGGCGCGCCCCGCGACCGCTGGCTCACGCGCCTGCGCGAGGCGGACGTGCCGTCGGCGCCCATCTACAGCCTGGACGAGGCGCTGGCCGATCCCCAGGTGCGGCACCTCGGCATGATCACCGAGCTGCCCCACCCCAAGGTCGGCACCGTCAAGCTGGTCACCGGCGCGGTCAACCTCTCCGACACGCCGATCGCGATCACCAGCCCGGCGCCGGGCCACGGCGAACATACCGAGGAGGTGCTGGCCCGGATCAAGGACCGCATCGCCACCGGCGGCGCCGGGGAGGCCGCCGAGTGACCGCGCCCGAGCCCAACCCCGCCCTTCGCGACAAGTACGCCATCGCCGGCACCGGCACCTCGCGCCTCGGCAAGGTGCCGGATATAAGCTCGCTCGGCCTGATGGAGGAGGCGGCCGCCAACGCGCTTAACGACGCGGGCCTCACGGCCAAGGACATCGACGGGCTGCTCGTGCGCGGGCCCGACGATTCCTACACCTTCCACCAGCTGGTGGGCGAGCGTCTCGGCATCAACGCGGGCTTCTCCACCACCACCGCCAACGGCGGCGCGAGCCAGATCCTGTCCGTCATCCTCGCCGTGATGGCGATCGACGCGGGGCTGGCCTCGGTGGTGCTGTGCGGCTTCGCCCGCGACGCCTGGTCGCGCACCCACCGGACGGAACAGGCCCGGATCGCCGGGGCGACGCGGTCCGCGGCCATGGAGGCGCACGAATTCGGGCCCGAATACGGCCTCTTTGGCGCGCCCGCCATGCACGCCTTCGGCGCGCGCCGCCACATGCACGAATTCGGCACCACGCGCGAGCAGTTCGGCGCCATATCGCTCGCCTTCCGCGAGCACGCCCAGCGCAACCCGGCGGCCCAGATGTTCGGGCGGCCGCTGACGCTCGAGGACTACCTCGCCGCGCGCATGATCGTCGAGCCCTTCGGCCTGCTCGATTGCTCGCTGCGCTCCGACGGCGGCGGCGCCGTCATCGTCACCAGCACCGAGCGCGCCCGGGACATGAAGCAAAGGCCGGTGCTCATCAAGGGCTTCGGGACGCACAACAACCTGCGCGGCTGGTTCGACGGCGACAACATGATCCGCACCGCGGCGGGACCCTCCGGGCGCCGCGCCTACGCCATGGCGGGGCTCGGGCCCGAGGACATCGACTGCGCCCAGATCTACGACTGCTTCACCTACATGGTGCTGACCCAGCTCGAGGATTACGGCTTCTGCAAGAAGGGCGAAGGCGGCGAATTCGTCGCCTCGGGCGCGCTCCGCATGGGCGGCCGGCTGCCCACCAACACTGCGGGCGGGCAGCTTTCCGAGACCCACAACGAGGGCATGCTGCAGATTGTCGAGGGCGCGCGCCAGCTCCAGGGCGTCTACGGCGGGGACCGCCAGGTCGCGGGGGCGGAGACCTGCCTAGTCTCGGGCCACGGCGGCAACACGGTGTGCCATTCCTCGCTCATCCTGGGGAGGGCGTGATGGCCGGCGACTACAGGAAACCCATCCCCGTGCCAGCGCCCGAGTCGGAGCCCTTCTGGGCGGCGGCGAGGGCGCACAGGCTGGAGATCCAGAAATGCACCTCCTGCGGGCGCTTCCGCTTCCCCCCGGCGGCCCACTGCCCGGAATGCCTGTCGGCCGACCATGCGTGGGTCGAGGTGTCGGGCCGCGGCCGGGTGTTCTCCTTCGTCACCTACCAGCGGCTCTACAACAAGGGCTGGGAGGGCGAGATTCCCTATGTCGTCGCCCTGATCGAGCTCGAGGAGGGGCCTAGGCTGCTGTCCAACCTCACCGGCGTCGCGCCGGGGGATGTGACCTGCGACATGCTCGTCCGCGTCGTCTTCGACGATGTGACGCCCGAGGTGACCCTGCCCAAATTCGCCCCGGCGTGAGGCCGTTTCAGGCTTCCTCCGGCGGCGTTTAGCCCTCCGTCGGCGCCTCGCCGGCCGCGAGCTCGTCGATGGAGCGCTGGTGGGAGGCCCAGCCCTGGGCCTCGATGAAGACCCGGGTGACCTGGGGATAGGCGGTCTTCACCTTCCGCTCCAGGCCGGTGATCGTGGCCTCCACCTCGCCCGAGGCGATCCCCTCGCGGAAATCGATCGAGATGTTGGCGAGCACGTCGTTGGGCCCGAGATGCATGGTCAGCACCTCGTTGATGGCGAGGATCCCGGGCTCGCCCGAGAGGATGTCGCGGATGCCGGCGACGGTCTCGGCGCTCGCCGCCTCGCCGATCAAGAGCCCCTTGCTCTCCATCGCCAGCAGCACCGCCGTCAGGGCGAGGATCGCGCCGATGACGATGGAGGCGACGCCGTCCATGATCGGCAGGTTCAGCACCTGGGCGGCGAGGATCCCGAGGAAGGCGGCGAGAAGGCCCAGCATCGCCGCCGAATCCTCGAACAGGACGGTGAAGATGGTGGGGTCCTTGGAATGGCGCACCTCCTCCAGCCAGCCGCGCCCGCCCTTCACCTTGCGGAATTCGCGGACCGCGACGCCGAGGGCGAAGCCCTCGAACAGCATGGCGGCGGCGAGCACGGCGTAGTTCACCTCGGGGCTCAGGACGGGATGGGGGTCCATCACCTTGATCACCCCTTCGTAGATCGAGATGCCCGCGCCCAGGGCGAAGATCAGGATGGCGACGACGAAGGTCCAGAAATAAAGCTCCATGGCATAGCCGAAGGGGTGGCCGGAATCGGCTGGCCGGGCGGAGGCGCGGATGCCGTAGAGCAGCAGCATCTGGTTGCCGGTGTCGACCACCGAATGGATGGCTTCCGACAGCATCGCCGAGCTGCCGGTGTAGGCGGAGGCCATGAACTTGATGACGGCAATGGTGAGATTGCCGAACATCGCCGCGAATATGACCTTCTTTGACGCCGGGGATGCCATGGTGGTGGGGCGAGCCTATCCGCGCCGTCCCCATATCACAAGGCTGGCGCTCAGGGGTGCTCGTGCTCCAGCGCCTGGCGCATGGAGCCGCGCCGCGGCAAGGTCGGAAGCCAGACGGCCAGGCCGACCGCGGCGGCGGCGGCGAAGGTCCAGCGCAGGCCCGCGAATTCGGCGACGGCGCCGAGCGCCAGCGCGCCGATGGCCGGCGTGCCCCGGTAGATCAGGGTGTAGAGCCCCATGACCCGGCCCCGATGGGCGTCGTCGACGGCATATTGCACCAGCGCCTGCGCCCCGGTCGACATGGTATTGAGGGCGAATCCAGAGGCCGCGGCGAAGAACACCGCGATGGCAAGAAGCGGCGTCGCCACCAGGCCGAGGGTCACCACGTTGAGGATGAGGAAGGCCCCGGCGATCGCCATGGTGAGGCCGGCGACGCGGCTGCGCAGGGCGATCCAGACGGCGCTCACCATGGCGCCCGCGCCCATCGCCGAGGTGAGCCAGGCGAGCCCCACCGCATCGCTCTTGAAGACCGCCCCGGCGAAACCCGGCAGCATGTCCTGCACCGGCCGGAACAGGATGGAGACCACCGTCAGGATCACGAACAGCGGCCCGATGCCCGCGTGCGACCGCACGTAGGCCAGGCTCTCCCCGACATCGGCGAAGACGCTGCGGCGCCCGCGGGGCTCACGCACCGGCGGCGCGAGGTCCATCATGAACAGCGCCACGAGGAACACGACGCAGCCGAAGGCGTTGGCGAGGAAGGTGCCGCCCACCCCCGCGAAGGGGATCACCAGCCCGGCCGCCGCCGGGCCGACGAAGCGCGAGGCGTTGAAAAACGCCGAATCGAGGGCGATGGCGGTGGCGAATTGCTCCCTCGGCACCGTCGCGGGAACGATGGCGTGGCGCGACGTGGACGCCAGCGTGTGTGTCAGCCCATGGAACAGCGCGAAGCCCAGCAGCAGCCAGATATCCATCCAGCCCGCGAGGGTGAAGGCGGCGAGGCCGAAGGCATGCAGGCAGGCGAAGGCCTGGGTGATCTTCTGCAGGGTCAGCGGCACGTGGCGGTCGGTGATCGCGCCGGCGATGGGCGCGAGGAACAGCATGGGCAGCAGGTCGGCCGCGGCGATGACGCCGAGCCAGGTGGTCGATTCCGTCAGTTCCCAGGCGAGCCACCCCACCCCCAGCCGCTGCATCCAGATGGTGATGAGATTGGGGCTCATGCCCCCCATGTAGAAGGCGTAGTTGCGGTGGCTGAAGACGCGGATGATGGGGGCGAAGCCCGCGAGCTGCGGCATCCTGATGGCGTGTCCTTTGTGGGGTATAAGGGACGGCGCCCTCTCTTAGCACGGTTTCGGCGGCGCGCCTCAGCCCTTTGACGCGCCCACTTCGTCGAAGGACTTGTGGAAGGGAACGCGCGGCTCCCCGCCGGCGCGGAGGTCTTTCCGGCTGTCGTAGTTGATGTGCTTGATGTTGTTCTGGTTGCCCGAACGGTTGCCCATCATGACCATCGGCCCGTCGCCGGAATTCTCCAGCATGTAGAACGACCCGCCGGTGATCAGCGCCGCCATGCCCGGGCTGAGCACCGCCTTGCCGCCGTCCGGGAAGTGCATGGTGCACTGGCCCTCAATGCAATAGAAGGTCTGGTCCTCGTTGTGGCAGTGCATGTCGTCGTGGTCCCCCGGATCGGGATAGAAATGCACCCAGGCGTGCATCTTGCGGGTGTTCATGACGACGGTGCGCTTCTTCTCCTGCCAGGCGAGCTTGGGGCAGTCGATGATCTCGATGGCCATGGGGGTCCCTCCGAAAGCTGGATCGTATCTTGGGCCTCAGTCTAGTTCCACCGCCAGACGCCAGCAACCGGCGCGCCGAGGGTGACACCCCGCCCGGCAGCGGGATAATATGAACTCATATTGCGCCGCCCGTCCCCCGCCGCGGGCCGGGGATTGGGCCAACCTGTTGGAGTCGCAGAGATGGGCTGTATCGACGCCGATGCCCACGTCATCGAATCGCCGCTGACCTGGGCGCACCTTTCCCCGGAAGACGAGCGCTACCGTCCCCTGGTGGTGACCCAGACCTGGGGCCGGGAGATCAAGAGCAACGAAGGCGGCACGGCCCGGGAATACTGGCTGATGGACAACCGCATCCACGCCAAGGACCGCAACGTCGGCTCCGACACCACCGTGGAATCGCGGGAGATGCAGGACGTCGCCGCCCGGCTCGCCCATATGGACGAGCTCGACATCGACGTCCAGGTGCTCTATCCGACGGTCTTCCTGCGCCCCGCGGTGCGCACCCGGGAGGCGGAGCTCGCCATGTGCCGCGCCTACAACCGCTGGCTCGCGAGCATCTGGAAACACGCCCCGGAGCGGCTGCGCTGGGTGGCGATGCCGCCGCTGCTTTCCATGGACAAGGTCGCCGACGAGATGGCGCGGGCCAAGGACAACGGCGCCTGCGGCATCTTCATGCGGGGCCTCGAATGGGACCGCAACGTCGCCGATCCCTACTTCTTCCCGCTCTATGAACTGGCGGGCGAGCTCGACCTCGCGATCACCTTCCATTCCGGCAACAACTCCATCCTCCACCACGATTTCTTCCTGGAGGACACCACCTTCACCAAGTTCAAGCTGGCGGTGGTGGGCGCCTTCCATACGCTGATCGAGAAGAACATCCCCGCCACCTTCCCCGACATCCGCTGGGGCTTCGTCGAGATTTCCGCCCAGTGGGTGCCCTATGTCTGCCACGACTTGCGCTACCGGCTCCTGAAGCTCGGCCGGCGCGTCCCCGACAAGCTTCTCGAGACCAACCGCATGTGGGTGGCCTGCGAGGTCACCGACGACATCCCCTACATTCTGCAATACGCCGGCGAGGATCACCTGGTGCTGGGCACCGACTACGGCCATCACGATCCGTCGGCGGAAATCAACGCCTTCACCATCCTGCGCAACCGCACGGACATTTCGCCGGAGGCGATCACCAAGATCACCGACACCAACGCGCGGGCCCTTTACGGGCTCTAGCCGCAACATCGCCGGGGAGGAACCGCCCAAGTGACCGATCTTCATTCGGAAAGCCTCGACGCCGCCATCGAAGAGGACGGCGCCGCCATCCAACGCGACCATTTCAGGCCCGGCGACCTCTGCGTCGTCACCGGATGCGCCAGGGGCTTCGGGCGTGCGATCTCGCGGCGGCTCGCCCGCGAAGGTGCCAGGCTCGCGGTCTGGGATCTGCTCGACGACGAGGGAGAGGATACCGCCCGGCTCTGCCGCGAGGCCGGGGCCGAGGTCGAATTCTTCCACTGCGACATGGCCGACCCCGACAACATCGCCTCCGCCGCGGCCGCGGTGCACGAGCGTTTCGGCCCCGCCTACGCGGTCGTCAACAACGCCGGCATCAACCTGCGCACCCCCGCCATCGACCACCCGGTGGAGATGTGGAACAAGACTCTGGCGGTCAATCTGGTGGGCTCGTTCCTGTGCTCCCAGGCCTTCGCCCGCGAGATGATCAAGGCCGGACGCGGCGCCATCATCAACTTCGCCTCGGGCCGCGCCATCGAGGGCGCGGTGAACTCCATCGCCTACGCCGCCTCCAAGGCGGGCATCATCGCCATGACCAAGACGCTGGCGAGCGAATGGGCGCAGTACGGCATCCGCGCCAACGCCATCGTCCCCGGCGTCTCGGAGACGCGCCAGCCGCTCGAGGCCGGCGGGACGCTGGAGGAGCTGCGCCAGCGCGGCAAGACCATCCCCTTGGGCCGCGTCGGCCATCCCGACGATATCGCCGGCATGGTGATGATCCTGCTCTCCGAGGATGCCGCCTACATCACCGGCCAGTCGATCGCCATCAACGGCGGTCGGATCATGCTGCCTTAGCCTTTCTCGGCAGAAGCCCACCGCACCCCCGACATCCTTGGCCCCGGACCGCGGGACGGCGATCCCGCCCGCTCCCGGACGCGCCTCCCGACGCCCCGCGCTCCCGGCCGGGGCGGCGCCGTGCCTTACCCCAATTCAAGGTGATGTTAACCAATAGCTCCAACATTACTTGGTATGCCGGAGTGGCGGGAATAAGGATAACTCATTGATATATAAAGTATTTATTGCATATGATTTTATGGTTAAAAAATCTCTAAAATTTTAATTAAATTTCTTGCGAATAAATTTGACTAAATTGGCAAATTCGACAAATATTCGATCCATCATGTAGCGGTATTCACCGTCACCCGCCGCTCATTTACAGTTAGAAGCTTGAATTATATTTAAATACCCGCGTATATGTCCAGGTTTTATTAGTAAAAGTAGCGTATATTCACCGCCGAGTAACGTAAGAGCAGATCGACCGCCCCTGGGGCTTCCCCTAGTCGTCCTTATGACGATTGCCCCGGGGGCGGTCTTTATCTTTCCGCCCCGTTGCCGCCCAAAGCTGGCCCGGCGAAGTGGTGCGCCGCGCGCCGATCCACTAAACTGCCCACGTCATCAGACGCCCCGCGTCCCTCGCGGGGCGCGTCGCAGCGTGGGGGGAACGCATGATCGCACCACCGGCGGCCCAGGACAGGGCCGGCATTCTTCATTGCATGATCCTGATGCGCCGCTTCGAGGAGGAAGTGCTGCGCATCGCCCAAGACCACCCCTATGTCGGGCGTCAGCACCTGCATATCGGCCACGAGGCGACCGGCGCCGCCGTGGTGTCCCAGCTCGGCCCCGACGACCTGTTCCATACCACCCACCGCAATCACGGCTATATCATCGCCCGCGGGGCGGACCCGGGCCGGGCCTTCGCCGAGATCATGGGCCGCAAGGACGGGCTCAACGGCGGGCGCGGCGGCCCCTGGCATCTCTGCGACCGCAAGGCCGGCTTCCTCTCGACCTCCGCCATGGTGGGCGGCAGCGTCGGCCTCGCCGTGGGCGCGGGCTTCGGCCTGAAGACCCAAGGCTCGGGCGCCGTTTCGGTCACCCATTTCGGCGACGGCACGCTGGACGAGGGCATCTGCTTCGAGGCGCTCAATCTCGCCTCCATCTTCACCCTGCCGGTGCTGTTCCTGTGCGAGAACAACGCCAAGGAGGGCCAGCGGCCGTCTTCGATGCTGGCGGCCAAGGCGCTCAGGGACCTGCCGGAGGCCCTGCAGATCCGCGCCATCGTCGTCGACGGCCGCGACGCGGACGCGGTCGCGGAGGGGGCCAGGGAGTCCCTCGCCCATATCCGGGCAGGCGAAGGGCCGGTCTTCCTGCAGGCCAACCTGGAGCGCTGGCCCGGCTCGCATCAGACCAGGCCCGAATTCCCGACCGGCGTCACCGACCTGGCGCTGGCCTGGGAGGAGGAGCGGATCGCGGGGCCGCATGCCGAGTGGGTGCGCGATCACGACGGGCTCCGCGCCTTCACCAGGACGCTCGTCGATGACGGCACGCTGAGCCGGGATCGGGTGCTGGAGATGGACCGGGACGTCCTCGACCGGCTCGAGGCGGCCCGCGCCTTCGCCGAGGCGAGCCCCTATCCCGACCCGTCCAGCCTGATGACCTGCGTGTTCGCGTGAGGGCCCCGAGATGACCAGGAAATTCTATGCCGAGGCCCTGATCGAGGCCTTGACGGACTTCGCCGCCGACGACCCCGGCTTCGCCATCATCGGCCGCGGCGTCCTCGGCCACGGCGCCCAGGCCCATTTCGACAAACCTTTGATGGAGCGGTTCGGCGACCGGGTCACCGACCCGCCCACCTCCGAGGGCGCGGTGGCGTCCATGGGGATCGGCGCGGCCATGGCCGGCACCAGGATGTTCTGCCATTTCGGCACCGCGAGCTTCACGCTCGAGGCCGTCAACCAGCTGGTCAACGAGGCGGGCGTCGCGCACTCCATGTCCGGCGGCCAGATCAAGGTGCCCATCGTCTTTCACATGTACCACGGGCTCAGGCGGGGCGGCGCCGGGCAGCATTCGGCAAGCCCGCAATCCATGTATGCCAACAATCCGGGCCTGCAGCTGATCATGCCGACCACGCCCAGGGACGCCAAGGGCATGCTGCGCACCGCCCTTCTCAGCGACTCGCCGACGCTGTTCATCGACCACGGCGCCCTGCTCGGCACCGAGGGCGAGGTGCCCGACGGCCCCTACGAAGTCCCTCTCGGCGTCGCAGACATCCGCCGCGTGGGTAGCGACGTCACCATCGTCGCCACCTCGCGCGCCGTCCTGTGGGCGGTGGAGGCGGCCGAGCGCCTCACCGCCCACGGCATCGACGCCGAGGTCGTCGATCCGCGCTCCATCGTGCCGCTCGATGCCGATACCATCGTCGCCTCGATCCGCAAGACGGGCCGGCTGGTCACCGTGGAGGAAGGCTATCAGATGTGCTCCATCGGCTCGGAGATCGCCGCGCTGGCGGCGGAGCGCGCCGCCGACGCGCTCAAGGCGCCGGTCGCGCGCGTCGCCCGGCCGCCGGTGCCTGTGCCCTTCTCACCGCCGCTCGAAGAGGCCATGATGCCGGGACCCGATCGGATCATGGAGGCTGTCAGGACCACCCTCGCCTGAGGGCGTGTCCGCGGCGCAAACGGAGGCACCGTCATGAGCACACCGCTAGCCTCGAGAATCTGCGTCCCCTGCCGGGGAGGCACCCCGCCGCTCACGCCGGAGGCCGCGGAGGCGCTGCATGAGCAAACCCCCAAATGGGACCTGACGGACGGCGCCACCTGGCTGCGGCGCAGCTTCAAGTTCGACAACTTCCTCGGCGCGCTCGATTTCGTCAACAAGGTGGGCAAGCTGGCCGAGGAGGCGGGGCATCACCCCGACATCGCCTTCGGCTGGGGCTACGCCGACATCTCGGTCCAGACCCACAAGATCAAGGGCCTGCACGAAAACGACTTCATCCTGGCGGCGAAGATCGACGCGCTCTCCTGAGACACCGTCGGACAGGCGCGGAACGAGACGGCCCGGCCCCTCGGGGGACCCGGCCGATTCGCGTTAGAAACGCGGAGGCGCTACTTGCAGCTCACTTCCTTGGCCCGCTGGCCGGAGCCAGGATAGTTGAACGTGCAGGTCATGCCGGCCTTGACGTTCTTGCGCTTGGCTGCCTTGCCGCCGATGGTGACCTTGGTGCGGCTGCCCGAGACGCTGGTCTTCACGGTCTTGCCGTCAGCGCGCTTCATCTCCAGCCTGCGCCCTTCCTTGATCACCTTGGTGATGGTCCCGGTTTCCTTGACGAAGGTGATCTTCGCCTTGAGCTTCTGGCCCTTGTAGATGAGCGCGTCGCGCGCGCGGTCGACGGTGCTCTTCGGCGTCTTGTAGGCGTTGGCGACGATCTCCTGGATCTCCGCCCCGCTGACGAGGGCCACGTCCATCTGCGCCTTGCCGAGCTTGGCCACCAGCTCGGGCTCCCGGGTGGTCTTGGCGAAGGCGACCCGCATGGCCTCGACCCGTTCCTTGGGCACGCCCGGGCCCATCAGGTAGGGCCGGCCCATGACCTGGGGCGCGAACAGCAGCTCGAAGACCTGGCGGTCGTCTTTGGTCTTGGCGAGCTCCGTCACCAACGGCACGTCGCCGATCTCGGGCAGCTTCTTCAGCGAAAGCTGCACCAGGATGTTGACCTTCTTCTCCTTGAGCCACCGCCCCTGCTGGTTCTTGAGCGACGTCCAGGACCAGCCGCAGCGGCCCTTCACCTCGCCCCGCTCGATGGCGAGATTGATGCCGGTCCCGGTGTAGCCGGAGATGATCTTGAACTTGGTGCCGAGGACGTTGTTGAGCACGGCGGGGAAGTTCTCCGTGTCGTTGGAGCCGGAGCCGCCGATAATCAGCTCCTTGTTCTGGGCATCCTGGATCGTCTTGATGCCCGAGTCGTGCCAGGCCACGCAGACCGAGACCTCGTTGTTGATCGAGCCGATGTAGTTGAACTTCTGCGGGTCGTATTGCGGCCCCTTCTTGCCGAACAGCGGCAGGAACGGGATGGCCCGCTGCACCGCGCCGAGGACGGTGCCGTCCTTGGCCGCGACGTTGTAGACGAAGTTCGCCGCGCGGATGCTCGCCGCGCCCTGCATGAACTGCGGGGTGACGGAGGGGTTGCCCGGAATGTGCTTGCCGAGGTAACCGGCGAGCAGCCGCGCATAGGTGCCGTAGCCTCCGCCGGGCGTCGCGCCGACGATGATCTTGACCCGCTTGCCCTTGTAGAAATCGGCGATGGGATCGGCCGCGGCCGCGCCGCCGGCCAGGAATGCGGCAGCCACCGCCGCCGCCAGTAATGCCTTGATGGACATGGCTTGTCTGTCTCCCTGTTTGATTTCGGCGTGCGGGCCGCGGGATTCTTGCGCCCGCGACCCGGACGTCTCTCGAAACCTAACAGAGGGCGGCGTCCCCTGTCCATGAAAGGGACGCCGAACCATGACGCGCAAGCGCTCAGCTGTAGATGCCGCCCTTGCGCTCGTTCAGCTCGATCTCGAAGCCGTCGGGATCGAGGATGTTGGCGACATAGGTGTTGGTGCCGCCCTCGGGGGCGATGAGCGGCCGGGTGAAGCGCACCCCCTCCGCCTCGAGCGTGGCGCAGAGCGACTTGAGATCGGAAACGGCGATGGCGATGTGCCCGGCCCAGGGCTTCTCCGCGTCCCCGGTCCCGGCGATCAGCTCCAGCACCGGATGGGTGCCCTCCTCGCCATAGCCGACATAGGAGATCTCGCGCCCGTCGGCGCCCTGGCTGCGCCGGCGCACCACCTGCATGCCGAGAAGCCGGGTATAGAAATCCACCGCCCGCTCCATGTCCGCCACCGGCAGCATGGTGTGGCGGAAGCGGAACTCGAGACCGCCGGCCTGTTGGGGCTCGCTCATGACATCCTCCCTTCTCTGCTCTTCTCTGCGCGGCGCATCCTAGACCCAGGTGAGCCGGCTTTCGCTCCATGTCCTCATGTCGCCCCGGGCCGCGGCGGCCGATGCCAGCCGCTCCTCGAAGGCCCCGCGCCAGGTCGCCGACAACGCGCCGACCGAGAGCGCGCGTTGAAGCGCCCCCCGGTCCGCCCCCTTGTCGGCCCACAGGCTTGCCACCTCGCCGACGCTGAGGCCGGCGGGGTCCCGCGCCTCGCAAACGATGGGATCGCCCGCGCCCACCTCGCCCTCCGCGAGCACCCGGAAATAGAAACCGAGTCGGCCCGCCTTGAAGAAGCGCCGGGGCAGGCCGGGATCGTCGAACTTCATGGCGAGCTTGTGGCACGGCGTGCGCGGCTCGGTCACCTGGAAGCGCGCCGTGCCGATGCAAAAGACGTCACCGATCGCGACCTCGTCGTCGGCCATGCCGGTGACGGTGAGGTTCTCCCCGAAGGCGCCGGGGGCGAGGCCCTGGACGCCGAGGTCCTCTTCCCAGAACCGGTAGTGGTCGAAGGAATAGACGTAGACCGCCATGTCCGACCCGCCGTGGGTCTTGAGGTTGCCCTGACGGTCGCCCTCGATGTTGAGGCGCCCGACCCGGACCCGGTCCGCCACCGGCTCCTTGAAGATCGCGGTGGGATAGCTGCGATTGCGGTATTTCACCGTCCGCGGCAGCCCGACATTGACGGAAACGAGGTTCACGCGGACGGCCCCTCCCCGGGGCGGGTGAGGGTCACGTCGGGGTAGCCGGGCCAGGACTCGGGAATCGCTTTCGCCCGCACGCCCTTGACGACGTAATAGTTCCACATCTTGCGCACGCGGTGCTCGCGGTCCTCGGTCCGGCCGATGCGCTCGAAATCCTCGCCGGCGACGGGATCGATGGCGGGCGCGAAGCTGAGCGCCTGCTTCAGCGCCTTCAGGTTGTCCTCGAAATGGAGCGTATCGACCAGGAGGCCCGGCGCGCTCTCCGCCGTCAGCACCAGGCCGTGGGCGCGCAGCAGGAGCGCCTTGCCGTTGCCGAGCGCCCGGGCCAAGGCGTCCCCGTCCGCCTCTGTCTTGATGTGGCCCACCTCGGGCATCACGGCGACGCTGCCGGCCCAGTGCGCGGCATGGAAATCCATGACCTCGAGCTTCGCGCCCTTGGCCATGGTCAGCGCCGCCGCCATCGGCATGTGGTTGTGGATGACGGCGCCGACATCGGGCCGGGCGCGGTAGATGCCGGTATGGATGACGAGCTCGCTCGGCGGCTTCTCGCCGCCCTCCAGCACGTTGCCGTCGAAATCGACCTTGAGGACGCTCCCCGGCGTCACCTCGGCGCGGCTCTCGTTGCGGCTCTGGATGTAAAGCGCGTCCTCGCCCGGCGCGCGCTCGGACACATGGCCCGAATAGTGGAGGATGCCCGCCATGTTGAGAAGCCGCGTGCAGGCGGCGACATGGGCGCGGATCCGGGGCCCCGCGTCGTTCGCCGTCCGGCCTGCACCGATGGTGGCCATGGGGCGCCCCTCCTTCCCGCCTGCCGGGGCCTAGAGCCCGATATCCCAGCCCTCGGGGACGGCCCCCGACTTGCGCCCCTCGGTCGCGTAGTAGTTCCACATCTTGCGCACGTGGTGGTCGCGTTCCTCGTACTGGCCGACGCGCGCGAGCTCGTCCGCCGTCAGCGGCATGATCTCCTTGCCGAAGCCGAGCGCTTCCTTCTGGGCTTTGAGGTTGTCCTCGAAATGGATGGTATCGACGAGGATCGCGGGCGCGCTTTCCGACGCCAGCACGAGGCCATGGGCGCGGAGCAGCATGCCGTTGGCCTCGCCCAGGCAGGCGGCGAGGGCCTCGCCGTCGGCCTTGGTCTTGATGTGGCCCACCTCGCGCATGATCGGCACGCCGTCGGCCCAGCGCGCCGCATGGAAGTCCATGATCTCCACCTTGGCGCCCTTGGCCATGGTGATGGCGGCGGCGAGCTCCATGTGATTGTGGATGACGGCGCCGACATCGGGCCGGGCGCGGTAGATCTCGGTGTGGATCACGAGCTCGCTGGGCGGACGGTCGTCGCCCTCCAGCACGTTGCCGTCGAGATCGACCAGCAGGACGCTGTCGGGCGTCACCTCGGCGCGGCTCTGGGTGCGGCTCTGGATGTAAAGCTGGTCCTTGCCCGGCACGCGCGCCGAGACATGGCCGGAATAGTGCAGGATCCCCGCCATGTTGAGAAGCCGCGTGCAGGCCGCCACCTGGGCGCGCAAGGCCTGGCCGGAATTCGAAAGGTCCACCGCCGTGTTCATGTCGTTCGCTCTCCCTCTGGCTCTCCGCCGTAACCGTCCGTACCGGTCACTGGTTTTAGAGCCTCGGCACGCCGCCCACAAGCCCCGCCGTCCCGTGCCCGCCGGCCTAGCTCCGCGATTCGCCCCGGGTCATGAAGTAGGTCCCGGAGAAGATGACGGCCGCGCCGATCCAGGTCCATGCCTCCGTCGGCTCGGAAAACAGGACGAAGGCCATCCCCGCGGTGAACGGCAGGCGCAGGAACCCGACGGGCAGGATCAGGGTGGCCTCGGCCATGCGCAGCGACCGGATCATGCAATACGGCGCGGCTGTCCCGAACACGCCGATCAGGAAAAGCCCGGGCAGGTCTCCCCAGCCCGGCCACACCCAGACCCAGACCGCCGGGATCAGCGAGAACACCGTCAGCATGGCCTGGTAGTAGAAGGTGGTGGTCGAGGCGGCGTCCGTCCGCCCGAGCACCCGGGAATAGACGCTGACGCAGGCGTAGAGGAAGGCCGAGGACAGCACCATCGCCGACGCCATCCCCATGGGGATGACGCCCGGCCGGAGCACGATCAGGACGCCCGCGAAGCCGGCGGCCAGGGCGACGATGCGGCGCAGGCCAGGGCGCTCGCCCAGCACCAGAACGGCGAGGATCGCCGCCATCATCGGTTCGGTGAAATGCAGTGCTATGGCCTTCGAGAGCGGCATCATCGTGAGCGCCGTGAACCACAACCACATGCCGACGAAATTGGCGACATTGCGCTGCAGATGCAGGCCGAAGCGCTCGGTCCTGAGGCTGCCGAACCCGCGCCAGGAGAAGAACGCGAGGAACAGGACGAAGCCGATGGCGTTGCGGAAGAAGACGATCTCGATGGGAGGCATCTTCTCCTGGGCGAGGAGCCGGACGCCGACGGGAACGAGAGAGTAGAACAGCGCCGCCACCACCGCCCAAGCGACCGCGACCAGCGCCACCCGGGACGTCTTGGCCCCGGCGCCCATCGTGGGCGGGGAAGACATGGCGGAATACTAGCCGCAAATCCCGGCTAGGGCAGTGAAATCGCCCGCGCCCCGATATTGCCGCGCCGGCGCCAGCGGATACAATCCCCCCATGTGCGAACTTCTCGGCATGAGCGCCAATACGCCCACCGACATCCGGTTCAGCTTCTCCGGCCTGATCCAGCGCGGCGGGCGCACCGGTCCCCACCGCGACGGCTGGGGGATCGCCTTCTACGAGCGGCGCGGCTGCCGCACCTTCCACGACTGCGCGCCGAGCGCCACCTCGGAGGTCGCCAAGCTGGTCGAGACCCATGCCGTCAAGAGCCGCACGGTGATCTGCCATATCCGCAAGGCGACCGGCACCTCCAAAGTGTGCCTGGAGAACACCCACCCCTTCACCCGGGAGCTCTGGGGCCGGGGCTGGGCCTTCGCCCACAACGGACGGCTCAAGGGGATCAAGCGCTGGCCGCTCGGCGCCTACCGGCCGATCGGCACCACCGACAGCGAATACGCCTTCTGCTGGCTGATGGGCCGGGTGCGCCGCAGGTTTCCCGGGCCGCCGGAGAAGGTGGGCGAGCTCGCGGACTATATCCGCGGCCTCTGCCGGACGATCGGCGGGACCGGCACGTTCAACATGATGCTCTCCGATTCCCGGCACCTCTACTGCCATTGCTCGACGGAGCTCTGCTGGCTCACCCGGCGCGCCCCCTTCGGCAAGGCCCGGCTGATCGACACCGAGATGGCCGTCGACTTCGCGGAACAGACCACGCCGAGGGACATCGTCACCATCATCGCCACCCGGGCGCTCACCCATGACGAGCCCTGGCGGGCCATGGAGCCGGGAAGCTTCGCCGTCTTCCGCGCCGGGCGCAGGCTTCGCGCCTGACGGCCTAAGCGTTCCCCGGGGGCGCGGAAGATGGTATCCTCCCCGCGCATCCGGTCCTATGGCCGTTGGGCTTGCCATTCCAAGGGAGGGCGCCATGTCCGAGACCGCCGTCGGCGGCACCGTCGAAGCCACCTTCACCTATCTGGTGAATACCGGGGTGAAGCCGGTGACCTATGTGAACCTGCCCGAGGAAGAGGCGAAGGATCCCGGCGGCACCTACGAGGAGCACACCCACATGGTCCGGGACGCGCGGCTGATCGCCGGGGACCTCGATCTCGACCGCGAGGGCTTCGCGCTCTTCCCCCAAGAGACGGCGGTAACCGACTTCTACGATGCCGACCAAGTCGAAACCATCTACAAGCCGGAGCTCGAGCGCCTGGTGAAGGAGGCGACCGGGGCTAGGCGCGCCGTCGTGTTTGACTTGACGCTCCGGGCCCAGGACGAAGACATCCAGAAGGCCCGCGGCGTGCGCAGTCCGGTCAGGCGCGTGCACAACGACTACACCGAACGCTCGGCACCCAAGCGGGTTCGCGACCTGCTGCCGCCCGAGGAGGCCGAGGACGCGCTCACCCGCCGGTTCGCCATCGTCAACGTCTGGCGACCGCTGTTCGGCCCGTTGGAGAGCCAGCCGCTGGCGCTCCTCGATGCCCGCTCCATCGCGCCCGAGGACCTGATCGCCACCGAGCGCCGGGCCAAGGACCGCATCGGCGAGGTCCAGCACGTCACCTACAATCCCGGCCACCACTGGTATTACTTCCCGCGCCAGGAACGGAACGAGACGGTGCTGATCAAGTGCTTCGATTCGGAAACCGACGGGCGGGCGCGCTTCGCCGCCCACACGGCGATCGACGATCCCAACACCCCGCCCGATGCAAGACCCCGGGAAAGCATCGAGGCGCGCACCTTCGTCTTCTTCTAGCGCCGTCTTCTAGCGCCGTCCCGCAGACCGCGGCGGCTCCGTCCGGCCACAGGGCCCGGGCCGGTGCGGGACAGCGTCAAATCAAGATATTTTATGGTTAACATTTTTCTAACGGATTCAAATAACGGCTGTTTATTTATTTCCGCCGTTTTTCAACGGATTGTAGAAAAAGGCCGGCAATCCTGTTAGAGTTAAGCAGACGTTAATTGAAGCGCCACAGGAAAGGGCGTTACCCGTGTTGCGCAGTCTGGCAAGGTCCGAGAGTGGCGCTACCGCGTTAGAGTACGGATTGGCGGCGGCCCTGGTCGGCATCGTCGTCATCGTCTCGCTCCTGGCCGTCGGCGGCCACCTCAGTCAAGGTTTCTCCTACATCGCCTCCGCCATCGGATCGAGCGATCCGGCGGAGGAGCCTCCCCTGCCGGAAGGCAGCGCCGGCCAAGGCGGAACGGGCTCCGAGCAGGGCGGCGGCGAGGGCGGCTCACCTGGCGGCAAGGGCGCCGGCGATCCCGCGGGCGGCACGGCCGGCGGTCCGGCCGGCGACAATTCCGGCAGCAATGGCGAAGACATCGCCTCCGCCGATGACGGAGACGGGAACCCGGACGACGGGTCGTCCTCCGCCGGCGGTGCTGGATCGGGCTTTGGTAGTGGCAGCAGCGGGTTCGGCGGCAGCACCGGCTCCGGCCAGGGCGGCGGGCCGGTCATCGGCGGCGGCGGGTCGGGCGCGGGCGGCGGCATCGGGTCTGGTGGCGGCGGCGGCGCGGGCTCTGGCGGCGGCAGCTCGAGCACGGGCATCGGCGCCGGCGGCGGCACGGGCGCGGGCGGCGACTCCGGGTCCGGCGCCGGTGACAGCGCATCGGCGGGCGACGGGTCCGGCTCGAACAGCAATGATTCCTCCTCCAGCACTTTGGACGATCCCGGCGCATCGGGCGACGACAACCCCAAGACCGGCGGGAACGGGTCGTCCTCCGGATCCGGAGGCGGCGACACGCCCTCGGCCGGCACGAATGATTCGGGCTCCGGCACCAAGACCGCCGCTTCCGCGAGCGACAGCGGCGGGACGGCTCTGGCGGCCCACAACCTGTCGGTATCCGGCAGCGGCGGCTCCGGCTTTGGCGGCGCACCGGCCTCCTCCCACGGCGACGCTGCGGCGGCGCCCGGCGCCAAGCAGGCGGGGCAGGCCCCGGGAACCGGACGGGCCGCCCGGATCGGGACCACGGCCGAGACCGCGCGGACACCGGCCGGCCGACCCAACACGCTCCCCCCGGGCAGCGGCGAGGCCGTCAACAGCACAGGCGAGGCCGACGAATACCCCGATCTCGGCGAAACCAGCACCGAAACGGACATGGCGATGCTCGCCGAGCTCAAGGACGAGGCCGCGGCTGATAAAAAGGCCAAGGACGAGGAGAAGTCCAAGTCCGGCGCGGCGCGCCCCATCGCTTCGGCCGGCACGCCCGTGGGCCGCACGGCGCCCGGCGGGAACTCGGTCTTTGATGTCTACGAGAGGAACGAAACCTCTATCAACCTGATACTGCTTCTGACGGCGCTGCTCTTGACCGTCTTCTTCATGTGGAGGACCTTCGCCAGCAGGGCCGATCACATAGGCGGGCGTGATGCCGACCGCCAGCGCCACGCCGATACCAGGGTACATGGAAGGAATGCGGGCCATCTGGGCGCGTTCTCCAACAAGAAGAGAGCGGCCTGAAGGACTTAGTCTGGGAGCGTTGGATCGTAGCAGGGTGGAGCCGGCCTCGTTGGCCGGCTCCACCGTTTCTGCGCCGGGACGCCGTCCTGCGATCAGGTCCCGAGACGGCCGAGGCCCGGCAGCCTGAGCGCCATGTCCCGGAAATCGATCCCCGCCGAGAGGCCGAGCAGGTTGATCTCCAGCCCCTCTTCCGCTGACACCAGGATTCCGAGCAGTCCGTAGACGGAGACCTGAAGGCCGCCGCCGGACGGCGTCGCCGCCAGGAAGGAGGGGCCCGGCAGATAGTCCTTGCCGATGGCGGTGGGCGGCAGGTCGGCCTTCAGTTCCGGCACCCGGCGCAGGATATGGGCGGTGAAGGTGTTGCTGTTGGGGCCGGGCCAGGTGCGGTATTCGCCGGCATGGGGATAGCCGGCGACGGCGCGGCGGATCTTGCCGATGGCCCGCTCCGCCTCCCTGCCGCGGAGTTCCGCGATGACCCGTGGCCTGGATCCGTACCAGTAGCGGTCGGGCGCGCCCGCGTGGATGTCGATGGCGCTCGTCCCGTGGTAGAGGTTCCATCCCATGACCTGGTAAGTCGTGTAGGCGGCCGCGCCGGCGGGCTTGACCGCGATCCAGGTATGCACCGCGAAGGCGCCCCGCCACTTGAAGGCACGGGCGGCGTAGACCTGGACCACCGCCTCCCGGTGCAGGGCGGGGTCCGGCGCGATCCTCGCCACCTGCCGGCTGGCCGCGGCCCAGTCGCCATCCAGGGTGACCTTGCCGCAGGCCACCAGGGAGAACGGCCCGGCCAGCAGGAGAAGGATCAGGATCAAGGCATTGCGCAGATGTTTCATCGATCTCCCCTTCGGGCGGCTTGCGTGTCGCTGGCCGGATCGTTTTCCGATCACACTGTGGCAGGGGTGTGGCGCCAAAGGCAGGTTTTGGCGGGTCCCGGCACAAATGATAGAAATAGCCGTCCACCGGTGCGGGCGCATCGGCGGCTGCCCGCGCCCGGGATCGAATGAGGTCTGATCAAGCGATGACCATCCGCAACCTCGAACACCTGTTCCAGGCCAAATCCGTCGCCTTGATCGGCGCCAGCTCGGAGCCGGACTCCGTCGGGTCCGTCATCATGCGCAATCTGCTGGCGGGCGGGTTCGCCGGTCCCGTCATGCCCGTCAATCCGAAGCACCGCTCGGTCCACGGCGTCATCGCCTATCCCGATATCGCGAGCTTGCCGCTCACGCCGGACCTCGGGGTGATCTGCACGCCGCCCGACACCGTCCCCGGGATCGTCGCCGAGGTCGCCGAACGCGGCACCCGGGGCATCGTCATCGTCACCGCCGGCTTCGGCGACTCGGGCTCCGGGCGGGGGCGGGAACTGCGCGAAGGGCTCCTTGCCGCGGCCCACCCCCACCTCGCGCGTATCGTCGGGCCCAACTGCCTCGGCGTGATGATTCCGGGCATCGGCCTCGACGCCAGCTTCGCGCCTGCGCTTCCCGAGGCGGGGAGCCTCGCCTTCGTGGCCCAGTCCGGGGCGATCATCGCCTCGGTGACCGACTGGGCGCGGCTTCGGGGGATCGGCTTTTCCCATCTCGTGTCGCTCGGGAACATGATCGACGTCGATTTCGGGGACATGCTCGATTACCTCGCGAACGACCTCAAGACGCGCGCGATCCTGCTCTATATCGAATCGGTGACCAACACCCGCAAGTTCCTGTCCGCAGCCAGGGCCGCCGCCCGCTCCAAGCCGGTGGTCGTGGTCAAGGCGGGCCGCCGGGCGGAAGGCGCCCGCGCGGCGCAAACCCATACCGGATCGCTCACCGGCGTCGATGCGGTCTACGACGCGGTGTTCCGGCGCGCGGGCATCCTCCGCGTCAACACGCTGGCCGAACTGTTCGACGCCGTGGCGGTGCTGTCCTCGGCCCGGCTGCAGCATGGCGAGAGGCTGGCGATCCTGACCAACGGCGGCGGCATGGGCGTGCTCGCCACCGATACCTTGATCGAGCAGGGCGGCCGCATGGCGGAGCTCGCCCCGGAAACGATCGCCAAGCTCGACGCCGTCCTGCCGCCCACCTGGTCGAGGAGCAACCCCGTCGACATCATCGGCGACGCGCCGGGCGCGCGTTATGCCGATGCCCTCGAGGGCGTGCTCGAGGATGAGGGCGTGGACGCCATTCTCGTGATCAGCTGTCCGACCGCCATGGCCTCCAGCGCCGAGGCGGCCCAGGCGGTGGTGGAGAGCGCCCGCGGCCGCCGCGACAAGCTGATCCTGACCAGCTGGGTCGGGGGCGAGAGCGCGGCGGAGGCGCGCAGGCTGCTGACCGGCCAGGGCTGGTCCAGCTACGAGACGCCGGAGCAGGCGGTGCGCGCCTTCATGTATCTCGTGAACTACTCCCGCGCGCGGGAGCTCCTGATGCAGACGCCGCCGTCCCTGCCCGAGGCGTTCACGCCCGATACGGAAAAGGCGCGGTCCATCGTCCGCGGCGCCCTCGATGCGGGCCGCGAATGGCTCACCGCGTCGGAGGCCATGGCGGTGCTCAGGTGCTACGCGATCCCCACCGTGCGCGAGGAAGCGGCGCCGTCCGTCGACGACGCGGTCGCCCTCGCCGGGCGCCTGGGCACGCCCGTTGCCCTGAAGATCGCCTCGCCCGACATCACCCATAAGTCGGATGTCGGCGGCGTCGCCCTCGACCTCAGGGATGCGGACGCCGTCCGGCGGGCCGCCGTCACCATGCTCGAGCGCGTGAGCGGCGCGCGTCCCGATGCCAGGATCGAAGGATTCACCGTCGCCCCCATGGTCGAACGGCCCCATGCCTTCGAGCTCATCGTCGGCCTGAGCCAGGACCCGCAGTTCGGGCCCACCATCCTGTTCGGGCATGGCGGGACGGCCACGGAAGTGATCAACGACACCTCCCTCGAGCTGCCGCCCTTGAACATGAAACTCGCCCGCGAGCTGATCGGACGCGCGCGCATCCACGAACAGCTTCGGGGATACCGGGACCACCCGGGGGCGGACCTCACCGCGATCGCCGTCACCCTCACCAAGGTCTCCCAGATCGCCATCGATTTCGCGGAAATCGCGGAGCTCGACATCAACCCGCTGCTCGCCGACGAGACGGGCGTGATCGCCCTCGATGCCCGCATCAAGGCGAAGCGCACGGACGCCTCGCCGCTCGAACGCCTCGCCATCCGGCCGTATCCGAAGGACCTGGAAGAGACCATCACCATCGCCGACGGCCGACGGCTCTTCATTCGGCCGATCGTCCCGGAGGACGAGCCGTCCCTGCAGGCGGGATTCGCGAAGCTCACGCCGGAGGAGGTGCGCCTTCGCTTCTTGGTCCCCATGAAGACGCTCAACCACGTGACGGCGGCGCGGTTCACGCAGCTCGACTACGACCGGGAGATGGCCCTGGTGCTGACGGAGCACGGCATCCCCGGCGAAACCGAGATCTACGGCGTCGTCCGGATCTCCGCCGACCCCGACATCGAAACCGCGGAATACGCGATCATCGTCCGCAGGGATCTGACGGGGCAGGGGCTCGGGGCCCACCTCATGCAAAGGATCATCGACTATTCCCGCGGCCGCGGCATCCGGACGATCTTCGGCATCGTGCTCAGGGAAAATTCGCCCATGCTGAATCTCTGCGACCAACTCGGATTCGTCCGCGCCAACGTCGAGGATGAGCCCAGCGTCGTCCGCGTCGCCAAGGCGCTCTAGTCTCTCCCCACGGCGCCCGGAACGGCGCAGAGATCGCGGGGTTCCAAGACGCCGCAAGCCGCGTAGAATGGCGCCGAACCCGCCGCCTTTCCCGGCGGCACAAGGATCATGGAGGATCCCCGATGCAAAGAACCAGGCCGCCGTTTCGCGCCGATCACGTGGGAAGCCTCCTGCGGCCTCAGTCGCTGATCGACGCCCGGGACCGGCACGCGAAGGGGGAGATCGGCGACACGGCGCTGTGGGACATCGAAAGCGCCGCCGTCGAAGAGGCTATCGCCCTGCAGGAGGAGTCCGGCCTCAAGAGCATCACCGACGGAGATTTCCGGCGCGGCCACTGGTGGAACGATTTCGTCCTCGCCATCGACGGCATCGAGATCCAGGGCGGCCTGGAGGTCCATTTCCGCGCGACCCCCGGCGAAGAGATCGCCCATGCGCCGCACCGGGCGGTGGTGACCGCGCGGCTCAACCGGCCGTACGGAATCTGCACGGACGCCTTCCGCTATCTCGCCGCGCATACGAAGGAAACACCCAAGCTCTGCATGCCCTCGCCCTCGATCGTGCATTTCCGCTCGGGTCGCGAGGGCATCGACAAGACCGCCTACCCCGACATGGACGAGTTCTTCTCCGACCTCGCGCGCATCTGGCGCGAGGAGATCGCCGACATCGCGGCGCTGGGCGGGCGCTACATCCAGCTCGACGAGGTCAATCTCGCCTTCCTCTGCGATCCCAAGCTGCGCGACGCCGTCACGCGCTTGGGCGAGAACCCCGACACCCTGCCCCGGACCTATGCCAGGCTGATCAACGATACCGTTCGCGAGCGCCCGGCCGACATGGCCGCCTGCCTGCACCTCTGCCGCGGCAATCACCGCAGCAACTGGGTCGCCGAAGGCGGCTACGAGCCGGTCGCGGAAACGCTCTTCAACGAGATCGACGTGGATGCCTATTTCATGGAGTTCGACAGCCCGCGGGCGGGAAACTTCGAGCCGCTCCGCTTCGTGCCAAAGGGTAAGACCGTGGTGCTGGGGCTCGTGACCTCCAAGTTCCCGGAGCTCGAATCCAAGGACCTGCTCAAGCGCCGCATCGAGGAAGCTGCGAAATACGTGCCGCTCGACCAGCTGGCGCTGAGCCCGCAATGCGGCTTCGCCTCGACGCTGCTCGGCAACAAGCTGACGCTGGAGGACGAGAAGGCCAAGCTCCGACTGGTGGTGGAGACCGCCGATGAGATCTGGGGCTAGGGCGGGCGATGAACTGGATCAAGAGCACGTCGACACGGACCTTCATCCTCTACCCGCCGCTGGTGATCGCTTTCGAATTGCTGGTTCGCGGCGGCGATCTCCCGTTCGTGCCCTGGGGCGTGCCGCTCCTCGCCTGGGGCTATCTGCAATACCTCCTGGTGGGTCGCTACCGGATGCGCCTCGGCGGCGGCGGGCCCGGACTCTCGGTCCCGCCGGAGCGGATCGTCGACCAGGGGCCCTACAGGTTCCTGCGCAACCCCATGTATCTCGGCCATCTGATCTTCATGGCCGGGCTCGCCGTCACCTTCCGGTCGCTGGCCGCGGCAGCCCTGCTAGCGTTCCACATGGCGTGGTTCCACCTGCGGGTGCTCGAGGACGAAAAGCATCTGGAGACGGTCTTCGGCGCCGCCTATCTCGACTACAAGGCCCGGGTGAAGCGCTGGATCCCGGGCGTGCTCTAGCCGCGATCGATTTCGGGGGGATGTCATGGAACAAAGGACCGTCATCGTGACCGGGGCCGCGGACGGCATCGGCTTCGCCTGCGCCGAGGGGCTGATCCGCGACGGCCATAACGTCACGGCGCTCGACGTCAAGCCGATCCCGGCGGGCCTCGCGGGCGCCGCCATCCATTCGACCAAGGACTGGCAGAGCCTGAGCCCCGGGGAATTCAACCGGGTTCTCACGGTCAACGTGACGGGATCCTTCCTGATCTCCGACCGCGCCCGCTTCGTGACCGGCGAGGTGATCAGCGCCTCCGGCGGCGGCAGCGTATAACGCGCGTGACGATGGGTGGCCGGGCGGCATGCGCCTGGGGATCGGTGGATTGACGGTCGGGATCTTTGAACCATGACCCAGCGGGAGGAATGGCGCTCGCACCACGGCTTCACCCTGGCGGCCATCGGCTCGGCCGTCGGGCTCGGAAATATCTGGCGCTTTTCCTATGTCGCGGGCGAGAACGGCGGGGCCGTGTTCCTGCTCATCTACGTCGCGAGCGTCGCGTTGATCGGGCTGCCGCTGATCATCGCCGAGCTCTCCATGGGCCGGCGCGGCCGCGGCGACGCGGTGGCGGCGTTTTCCACGGATGGGCGGGGCTGGACGGCGGTCGGCTGGCTCTGCATCGGCGGGGCGAGTGTGATCCTGAGCTACTATTCGGTGATCGCGGGCTGGGCGCTCAAGTACTTCTCCGCCGCGGCGACCGGCGTGCTCTGGCAAGACGGCGCCGGCACCTACGGAAGCTATTTCGAACGCTTCATCGCCAACCCGGTGGAGCCCCTCCTCTGGCAGGGGCTCATGCTGGCGGCGACCGTGCTGGTGGTCTCGGGCGGCATCCAGGGCGGGATCGAGCTGTTCAATCGGTGGCTGATGCCGCTTCTCGCGCTCATCGTGGTGGTGCTGGCGGCCTATTCTCTGACGCTCGAGGGCGCGGGCAGGGGCCTCCACTTCCTTTTCGCGCCCGACTTCTCGGCCCTCGCCCAACCCAAGGTCTATGTCGCCGCCCTCGGCCAGGCGTTCTTCTCCCTCGGCGTCGGCATGGCCGTCTTCGCGACCTACGGAAGCTACATGCCGCCCGGGTTCTCCCTGCCCGCCTGCGCCGCCCTTACCGTCACGGGCGATACGGTTTTCGCCGTCGTCGCCGGGCTCGCGATCTTCCCCGGCGTCTTCGCCTTCGGCGTCGACCCCGCGGCGGGGCCCGAGCTCGCCTTCATCACCCTGCCCCAGATCTTCCTCAAGATGCCGGGCGGGCTGGTCATCGGCGCGGTGTTCTTCTTCCTGCTGTCGGCGGCGGCGCTCACGTCGATGGTCTCGCTTCTCGAGGTTCCGGTGGCCGCCGTCCTGCACCGGACGCGGCTCGGCCGGCGGCGGACGGCCTGGGGGATGGGGCTCCTCGTCTTCCTGATCGGCATGCCGTCGGCGCTCGGCTTCGGGCCGCTCAAGCACGTCTCCATCGCCGGCAAGGACATCCTGAGCGCCATCGACGCCGCGGTCTCCAACCTCCTGCTGCCGATCGGCGGTATCCTCGTCGCGCTGTTCGTCGGCTGGCACGTCAAGCGCGCAACGACACTGGACTCGGCGGGGTTCGCGACTAATCGCCTCGGCCGGACCTGGCTCTGGCTGCTGCGCACCCTGGTGCCGCTCGCGGTGCTTCTGGTCCTGCTGCACTCCCTGGGCCTCGCCTAACACCGCGCGGCGGCCCGAGAAACGCCAGTGTGGCCGAATCGGCCGGGTTCTGCTTTAACATGGACGAATTCCAAGGCCGGCCAAAAGCCGGACCGCAAGAACGGCCAGTCACGAGGGGGGGGACCATGCCGCAAGACCTGAGCAATGAGAGCCGCGTCCAGTTGTTCGAACGCATGCTGCTGATGCGGCGGTTCGAGGAGACGGTCATCCACGTCGCCAAGGACAACAAGGATATCGGGCGCAACCATCTCTATATCGGCCATGAGGCCACGGGCGCGGCGATCGCCTCCCGGCTCGAACCGGGCGATCTCAGCCACACGACCCACCGCAACCACGGCCACCTGATCGCGAGGGGCGCAGATCCCGGCAAGGCGCTGGCCGAGATCATGGGCCGCGAGGGCGGCCTCAACCACGGCCGCGGCGGCACCTGGCACCTCTGCGACCGCGCGGCGGGCTTCCAGTCGACCTCGGCCATGGTGGGCGGCAGCATCGGGCTCGCCGTCGGCGGCGGCTACGCGCTCAAGGAACTCGGCACGAAATCGGTCTCCATCGCCTTCTTCGGCGACGGGGTGCTGGACGAAGGCATCAGCTACGAAGCGCTCAACTTCGCCTCCCGCTACGACCTGCCGGTCCTGTTCGTCTGCGAAAACAACGAGAAGGAGGGGGCGCACGAGACATCGCGGCTCGCGGCCCGCAGGCTGGTCGACATCCCGCGGGCGCTCGGCATCGATGTGGAGACGGTCGACGGGCACGACGCCGACGCCGTCGCGGTGCTCACCGGCCAAATCCTCGAAAAGGTCCGCGCCGGCCGGCCGCTGTTTCTCGAGGCCCAGCTTGAACGCTGGCCGGGATCCCATCAGGTGAAACCCGATTTCGTGACCGGCGTCACCGACATCCGCCATGCCTGGGACCCGTCGGGAATCACGGGCGCGCACGCCGAATGGATCCGCGAGTCCGACGCCGTCCTCGGCTTCCTCCGGACACTGCTTGCCGATGGCGTCTTGGGCCAGGAGGAGGCGACAGCCATCGACGCCCGCGTCGAGGAGCGGATGGCGGCGGCCCGCGCCTATGCCGAGGCCAGCCCCTACCCCGACCCGGCCGCGGCCGGAGCCTACGTCTTCGCCGAGAGGAGCGCCGCCCATGCCTAACAAGAGCTATGCCCAGGCGATGCTGGACGGCATCCTCTATTCCTTCGAGACCGACCCGACGACGCGGGTGATCGGCCCCAGCTTCGCCCAGGGGCGGGGCACCCCGGAAACCCAGGAAGCCTTCTTCGGGACCTACGGCGACCGCGTCATGCAGCCGCCCATCTCCGAAGGGGTCATTGCCTCGGTCGGCGCCGGGGCGGCCATGGCGGGGCTCCGGCCGTTCGTCAATTTCGGCACCGCCACCTTCGCCTTCGAGGCCATGAACCAGATCGTCAGCGAGGCCGGCAACGCCCACTTCATGTCGGGCGGGCAGATGACGGCACCGGTGATCTATCACATGTTCGCGGGCCTCCGCGGCGGCGGCGGGCCCCAGCACAGCACCAGCCCGCAGTCGCTCTACGCCAACTGCCCGGGCCTGCAGCTGGTGCTGCCCGCTTCGCCGGCCGACATCCAGGGGCTGATCCGCACCGCCTTCAAGGGCGCCAACCCGACGGTGATCGTCAACCACACCAAGCTCATGGGTCTCCAGGGCGAGGTGCCGGAGGGCGATTTCGACATTCCCTTCGGCGTGGCCGACGTCAAGCGCGAAGGCCGGGACGTGACCGTTGTGGCGACCTCGCTGATGGTGGTCCGCGCGCTCGAGGCGGCGGAGGAACTGGCCGCGGACGGCATCGATGCCGAGGTCGTGGACCCCCGGACCATCGTGCCGCTCGACCGCGAGACGATCCTCGCCTCGGTCGCGAAGACCGGACGCCTCGTCGCCGTCGACGAGGCCGGAGGGACCTGCTCGATCGCGAGCGAGATCGTCGCGCTCACCGCGGAAGCGGGGCTCGCCTTGAAGGCGCCGCCGGTCCGCATCACGCGGCCCGACGTTCCGGTCGCCTTCAGCCCGCCGCTGGAGGACAAGGTCAGCCCCGGCGCGGAAGAGATCGCCCAGGCGGTGCGCAAGGCGATGGGATAGGCGGCGCGGGCGTTACTTGATCGAATCCGGCCAGCGCCGGTGGATCCAGTGCCACTGGGCCGGATCCTCGCGCACCCAGTCCTCGAGGGTCTTGTTGATCAAGGCGGTGATTTCCATCACGCCATCTTCGTCGTCGCCCAACCGCTCGGCGTCGATCTGGGGATACACCGTGATCCTGAACCGGGCGCCGCTCTCGCGACGGACCCGCAGGGGAACGATCGGCACGCGATAGCGCAGGGCCAGCTTGGCGGGGGTGGTCGCGGTCTTCACGCCGCGCCCGAAGAACGGCACCAAGGGCCCGTATCGCGGCTTCTGGTCGACCAGGAGGCCCACCGACGTGCCCTTCTTGAGGGCGGCCACCATGGCCTTTCTTCCATGCTTGTTGTCGACCAGGAGGGGAGTGATCTCGGCGCGGCACGCGGCCACGAGTCGGTCGACGAAGGGCGTGTGGATCGCGTGGTAGACGACCAGACAATCGATTCCCATGCGCTGGCCGACCAATGGCCCGAGTTCCCAGTTGCCGAGATGGCCGGCCACGAAAATCACCCCGGGATGCTTCCTGAGCAGGGCCTCAAGCCCCTCCAGCCCGTCGAAGGCGACGTCGGCGTCGCGTTCGCGAACCATCCGGCCGAACACTCCGAGATGGAAGTATTCGCCCACCGTGCGGCCGAAATTGTCCCACATGTCGCTGAGCACGGTTTCCAGTTCGCCGGCGCCGATTTCCGGCAGGGCCTTTCGCAGATTGTCGCGGGCGATGCGATGGCGCCGCAGGCGCGGCCCCAGGGTACGACCGATCCAGCCCCCGAAGGCGGAGGCCGTGCGGTAAGGCATGAGTCGGAAAATACCGGCGGCCGCGGAAGCGGCCACGATTGGCGCAATTGCCCTGAGCCTCATTATCGAGAGGAACCACCGTCTGAGATCGTTGGAGGGAGCATTATAGGCCGCAACGCGCCTGGCCCTGTCAAAGCTTTTTCCGGGCCCCGGCAGCCCCCTCCCCCATCGGCGGCGCGCCGGCGGAGAGGAACCGGATCCGCGAAGGCGGCACGCGCGCGGTGATCGAGCGCTCCGGCCAGTCGGCCGGGGCTCCGGCAGGCGAAGCGCCGCGCCGCCGCCAGGCGGCAAGGCAGAGCACCGCAAACGCGCTCGCGAAAAGCGGCAGGGCGGCGGGAACCGGCGTCGTGATCAAGGCCGATTCGAGGGCCGGGTTGATCGCGCCGGCGAGCGCGAGATGCCCCGCGCTCGAGAAATGCAGCAGGTCGCCGCCGAAATAGCCGGCCGGGTAGCCGTCTCCCAGGAAGATCGCATGCCCGTCGACGAAGGCCACGCCCTTTTCCTCCGCGAGCGCGCGCAGGCCCTCGGCGACGAGCGCGATCCGGGGCATTCGTGCCATGCCGACCCAAATCGGGGCGGCCGAGCCGGCCGGTCTCCGCCCCAACGCCCCACGGACAAGGCACCGCAGCGACGAACAACCCGAAAAAGTATATCGCGGCGCGGAAGGATTCTCAACTTTTAATTGCACACCGGTGCCGGCGCCTGGCGACCCACGGCACTCGACGCAGGCGGGGCAGCTATGCGGCGGCGGCCTGGAACCAGGGGCCCCGCACGGTGATGCGGTGCATGACACGGCGCTGGCTGGGATAATCGTCGAGGGCGTAATGCGCCACCGCGCGGTTGTCCCACATGGCGAGCGAGCCCTCCTCCCAACGGAAGCGGCAGGTGTGCTCCGGCCGGGTGATGACCGAGGAGAGGTATTGCATGAGCGGCAGGCTTTCGGCCCGGGTCCATCCCTCGAAGCGGTCGGAATAGACCGGTCCCAGGTAGAGCACCTTGCGCCGCGATTCCGGGTGGCGGGCGACCACCGGGTGGGTCGCCTCGATGCCGGCGAACTTCTCGAGGTTCTTGGCATACGACTCGGGGCTCACGCCGGGCATGGGCGTGCCTTCGATGCCGTAGGCGTGGGACTTGATGAGGACCGTCGAGAGCCTCTCGAGCGTCGCCTGGAGGCCCGGCGACAGCGCGTCATAGGCCGCGCCGAGATGGGCGAACATGGTGTCCCCGCCATAGGGCGGGAGCTCCTTCGCATAGAGGATCGAGGCGATGTCGGGATGGGGCAGGAAGCACTTGTCCATGTGCCAGAAGCCGCCGACATTGCGCGCGTCCCCGGGCTCGCGGTCGATCGCCTTGATCTCCAAGAAACCGCCCACGGCCGGCAGGTTGGAGGCATGCTTGTCGGCCTCCACGATCCCGAACCGGCGGGCGAAGTCGAGCTGCTCGGCGGGCGTGATGTCCTGGTCGCGGAAGAAGATCGCGCCCCAGTCGAGGAAGGCCTGGCGGATCTCGAGATAGACCTGGTCCTCGAGCGGTCGGCCGAGGTCGACACCGTGGATCTCCGCCCCGGTATGGGCGGACAGCGGCTTGACCGTGATCGCCGTGTTGCGCATCCCTTTGCTCCTCCTTGCCCGAGGCACCGGCCCGCTGCCCGCCTCGTTGCGGCTATGATAGCGCCTCGGGAGATTATGCGAAATCGCCGCCTTTTGCGCATAATGGGGCGGCCGCGCACGGCCGCGGAACGAGAGAACACAACAGAGGGAGAAAGAGATGATACGGGTGGCCTTCGTGATCGGCGAATATCCTCCGGAGGAGCGGCGGCTCAGGGAAGACGTCGCGAAAAGCTACGCGACCGACGAGATCGAGATCGGAATCCTGTCCGTGGGCGCGAGCCCCTACGGCCCCATGGGCATCCCCGCCATCGAGGCGGTGGCGCCGCTGTTCCACCAGGCCTATATCCAGGCCGAGAAGGAGGGCTACGACGCGGTGGTGCCGCTCGGCATGCTCGACCTCGGCGTCGAGGGCGGGCGCTGCCTGGTGGACATCCCGGTGGTGGGCCCGTCGGAGGCGACCTACCACGTGGCCTCGATCCTGGGCGACCGCTTCGGGCTGATCTGCTACGAGGCCTACTCGATCCCCCGGGTCTACGCCAAGGCGCGCTACCACGGCATGCTGGACCGCATCGCCGGGGTGCGCACGGTGCGCATGCCGAAAGCCAACATGACGGCGAACCGCGACAAGCTGACCGAGACCTTCGTCGCCGAGGCGCGCCGGCTGATCGAAGACGACGGCGCCCAGGTCATCATTCCCCACGGCATCAGCCAGTGCCCGATCCACATCAAGCCGGACTGGCTGGCGAAAGAGCTCGGCGTGCCGGTGGTCGAGGGCTTCGGCGCGCCCATCCGGCTCGCCGCCATGCTCGCCGGTCTCGGCTACAAGCACAGCCGCATCCGCTACCCCCTGCAGCGGATCTGAGACCCCGCGGTTTACGGGAACTTCTGCCTGAGGCCCCCGCCGATGCCGGGGACGATGCCGCCGTGGTTGAGGTTGTGTTCGGCGATGAGCCCGCCGCCCATGTCGAAGACCCCGAGCCTGTTGCCGTTCTGCAGCGCGAGGTAGAGCTCGCGCTGCCGCGAATTGATGCCGAGCCCGTAGCGCTCGACCATCACCGCGGCGCCGGTCTGCGGGTTGCTCGGCCGTATGCGGCGCAGCCGCCGGCCCTGCAGATCGATCTCGTCGATCATCCGGCTGCGGATGAACAGCACGTAGATCGTGTCCGTTTGCTGGTCGTAGGCGAGGCCGCCGATCGGCCCGTCGGGCTGGGCGACCCGGATGTTGCGGATGAAATTGCCGTCGATGTCGAGCTCGGCGATCATCAGCCCGCCCGGGTGGTCGAGGAACAGGTGCCGGTCGGCATAGCGCATGGCGAGGCCGCACTGCTGGATGGGAAACTCGTCCGGCGTGATGCCGCCGCAGCCCGCCGGCACCGTCTGGGCCGAGAAGCTGCGCACGCGCCGCCCGGTGCGCCGGTCGATCTCCTGCAGCTGGGTGCCCGGCAGGACGCGAATGAAGAGGCGGTCGACTCCCTCCTCGTAGGCGACGCCCACCAGCGAGGCGCCGACCGGCACGTTGCGGCTGGTGCCGTCGGGGATGACGATGTCGCGCATGGGCTGGCCCGGGGACAGCCCGACATAGGCGTGATCCGCGCAGGCCGCCAAGCCGGCGAGCCCCGCGGCCAGGAAGCAGATGCGGAGGAGAGATGGACATCTGATCATGACGCCGTGACCTCCTGATGGGGAATTCTGGATTGCAAACTTGACACGAACTCGAGGACTTTCCAAGCCTGGCCGCATCGCCGGAACGCTCCGGCGACCGGTCCCGGATGTGCCGCTGGCCTCGAGGGCCGAGACCGACCCACCCCTCAGGCCGCCTCCAGCGGGGTCGAGAGCACGGTACCTTCCATCACCACGCCGCCCATTTCCCGCGCGACGGAGGGCACGAGCGGCCGGTCCCGGGTGCTGAGCCAGAGCCGCAGCAGGTGGCGCTTCCGCGCCGCCTCGGGCCAGTCCTCGTAGCCCGCCCGGGCGTGCAGGGTGACGTGGCAGTTGCAGTAGGTGATGTCGCCCCGCTCCAGCGGCAGGTCGAGGGAGATCTCGGCCGAAAGCGACTGAAACATCCGGATCGCCTCGGTCTGGGCCGCGGTCAGCTTGGGCACGCCGTGGAGCTTCTGGGCGCGGTTGAGCGCGAGGCTCGCGCCGCGGGCGGTGAAATAGCCGTCCTGGATGGAGAAGATCGGCTGGCGGAAGAAGGGGCTGGTCTCGCCCTTCGGGATCTCGCCCGTGCGGGTGCGGTAGAAATCCCAGAAGAGTTCCTCGGCGAGGTCGGGGCGGCGGCGCAGCATCTCGTTGTGGAGCGTCACCGAAGAACAGATGCGGTGCGCCCCCCCGGACTTCGCCGGCTGCACGCAGCAGAGCGAGAGCCGGTCGGCGCGGTCGGTGTGGAAGGCGAGCGCGGTGTTGGTCATGTAACCGCGCTCCTTGGAGGCATCGGCGCCGATGTCCCTGACGTGGCCGAGGAGGTGGCCGCGCCCGTTTTGGGACACGGGATCGCCGAGATGGCGGCCGAGCCCCCAGAAGGCGATCGCCGACTGCCGGAGCGTCAGGCCGTCTGTCGGCAGGCCGCGGATGAGGGCGAAGCCGCGCCCGTCCCGAAGCTCCTCCCGGATGTCGGCGAGCGCGGGCGCGAGGATCGGAACCGGGAAGTCGTCCAGGCCGATGTCCTTGATCTCGATCCCCCTTCCCTCGATCTCGGCAACGGCGGCGAGGACCTCCTCGATCTCGGGGGCCGACAAGCGGTAGACCCACCTATCGGTGCCGCGGAGATCGTCGGGATGCCAGGCCGCGCCCTCGACGATGGGATCGAGCAGATTCGCGGGCTCCCGGTGGCGGTCGCCTGGGGTCCAGGGATTGTCGGTCATGGCCTCCTCCTTCGCGGGCACGGAAAACGGCGGATTTTGCGTCTCCCGGCCTCTCATCGACTGTGCTCCAGCTTAGTCCCCGACACCCTCGCGCTCAAGGGCGGCCAGCGGGGCGAAGCCCGTACTTCCCAAGGCGCGCGCGTTGGTGCTAGGTTCGGAGGCACCAGTCGAAGGGATAGCCCACCGGCGCCGGGCGCACGGCCCGCGCGGGAGCGGCTTCAAGAAGGAGGAAACCATGAGCGTAGATACCCTTGATACCGGCCAGCTCGAGAACGAAACCGAGGAGTTGCGCAAGCGGCGCGAGGCCGTGATCGCCGCCAGTGCGCCGGCGCACAAGTTCAAGCTGCGCACCCAGCTGCTGAAGGAAGGCCGGACCACGGACCTGATCTCCAGCACCGACAACATGCGGGTCCATGTCAAGGTCTATGCCTCCGGCGGCGAGAACGGGCTGCACAACCACACCGACGAGGACCATTTCCACCTGGTTCTGCAGGGCAGCGCGCTGTTCTACGGCCCCCGGGGCGAGGAGGTCCATTGCGGCCCGTGGGAAGGCCTGATGCTGCCGGCCGGCAGCTTCTACCGCTTCAACGCGACCAGCGATGAGCCGCTGGTGCTGCTCCGCGTCGGCGCGAGGGCGGCGGAGCAGACCTCGGAGCACGACCGGCTCAACATCTACGGCGACCCGCTGCCGACCGAGGCGCCGGGCAACGGCCAGCCCAAGAGAGTGGTGCCGCGCGAAGGCGAGTTCTTCGGCGCCACCGAATAAGCGGGCGCCGGAAGGGCGCAATTCATTTTTGGACAAGTTGCGTTCGCGGGGGGCCATCTGGCCCCCCGTCTTACGTCCGGGCCCTTCCTCCAAACCGCGTAGCTCGAACTTTTTTCCTCCCGTGGGACCTTTCCACGGAAGAAGGGCGAAAATACTTATTGCAACTGCTTCGCATTTGCAATACACCTTCCCGCGTGATGTAGGCGGAGTCTGACGCTGCGGTTTCCACGATGGCGGGCGGCGGCCGCCCGGACGAGGCAGGAACGGGAGTGACACGCGTGAAGGATGTGAAATCCCAGGGCGAGGACGGCTCGGCGAACGCTCCGATGCAACGAAACTCGATCGACAGCACGACGCTGTTGGAAGGCAACAACGAGATCGCCATCGTGCACGATGGCCAGGTCTACCGGTTGCGGCTTACCAGCACCGGGAAGCTGATCCTGACGAAATAGGAATTTACCCAGGCGGCAAGACGGCATTCGAGCCGCCTCCTCCGAAACTTCCCAGCCAGTTACCAGCGGTCCCCAGGCCCTAGGCAGCCAGCCAGGAACTCTTTTTCTAGGAGAAGATTTCCATGGCTCAATGCCACCAACGATCCGGCCGTGCGCGAGAGTAAGGATATCGCCGCCGACCGCCTCGACCGGGGGTCGTGCGATGTTTGACGGCGCAGCCGGCCAGAGCCTTGCATTCTGGCAAGATGGGTCGACGCGCCTCTCCAGCTTCCTGGAGGCGGGAGGGCCGGTGGTCCTCGTCCTGGTGGCGCTTTCCGTGCTCGCGCTCGGCATCCTCATCCTCAAGACGGTCCAGTTCGCCCTGCTCCGCCTCGGCGACGAGAGCTTCCTGGAGCCGGCGCTTCGCCGGATCGCCGGCGGCGATGGAGCCGGGGCGCTCGATCTCCTCAGACACGCCCGGAGCCCCCTTGCCAGGGTGATCGAGCCCGCGGCCCTGGCCGAACCGGGATGTCCCCAGGCCATCCTGCGCGAGGAGATGGAGCGCACCGGCCGCGCCGCCCTGCAGGGACTGCGGACCCATTTCCGCACCCTCGAGGTGATCGGGACCCTGAGCCCCCTGCTCGGCCTCTTCGGCACGGTGCTCGGCATGATCGAGGCCTTCCGCCGACTTGAAGCCGCGGGCAGCCGTGTCGATCCATCGATCCTATCCGGAGGCATCTGGGGGGCCCTGCTGACCACCGCCGTGGGCCTCGCCGTGGCGATCCCCACAATCGCCGCGCTCAACTGGTTGGAGCGCCGCGTCGAGCGCCTCGCCCACGACATGGACGATGCCGCCGCCCGCGTGTTCACTTCACGCATCGGACTGGAACGGGTGCGGACGCCAGCGCCGGCGGCCGTGGACAGGCCCGATGCGCGAGCCTCCGCGCCGCTTCCCGGGAAGGTCTGAGACGTGACCGTCGCCGACTCGCTTTCCAGGCCGCCGCGGTCATTGGGGCTTACCCCGCTGATCGATGTCGTGTTCATCTTGCTGATCTTCTTCATGCTCTCGACCGCCTTTACCCGTGAGAGCGGTCTCACGCTCGCCCCCGAGCGCCGAGCCTCCCAGGCGCCGACGGCCGATCGCTTCATCATCGCCGTGGCTGCGGACGGCACTGTCCGGTTGCGTGGCACGGCCCTCGACCTGCCGCAACTGGCCGCACGCCTCCGGCCGCTCCTCCGCGTCAGTCCTGCACCGGCCGTGGTGGTGGCCGCCGAAGACGGGGCGCCCTGGCGCCTGTTGGTCGCGGCCATCGATGCCGCCAAGGCCGGCGGCGCCGACCGGGTCAGCGTCAGGCGGGAGGCACGGCAATGACGATCGCACCGGCCCGCACGCGCTCGCAGAGCGAACAGAACGTCGTGCCACTGGTCAATATCGTGTTTCTGCTGCTGATCTTCTTCATGCTGGCGGGCCGGATCGCGGCTTCCGGCCCGTTCCCGGTCCAGCCGCCGCCCTCCACCAGCGGAGGAGACCTGCAACCCGCAGAACTGAAAATCCTCGTCGCCGCCGACGGACGGCTTGCCCTGAACGGGGCACCGGCGACGGCGGAGACGGCCCTCGAGCACGTACGGGCCGGGATCGCATCGGATCGTGCCGTCCGGATCACGGTGAAGGCGGACGGCGCGGCCGCGTCCGGCCCGGTCCTCGGCCTCCTCGACCGGTTCAAGAAGGCGGGCATCCGGCGCGTCGTCCTGATCGTGGAAGACACGCGATGATCCGTTCCCCCCGCCATCACATGATGCTGTCGCTCTCGGCCGCCCTGCTCGTCCACGGCGCGGGCGCGGCCCTGCTGCTCGATGCCTCGGGACCCGTGGCAAACCCCGGGGGAGGCGCGAGCGGTATCGAGATCGCGTTGAGCGACATCGCGCCGGCCCCGCCCGGCGGATCGCCCGGCGGCGAGGCGGCACCGAGCCCAGAGACGGAGTCTCCCCCGCCCGCAGAGCCCGAGACCCCGAAGACCGCGATGGCCGAGGCCGGTCCCGCGGACCCGCAACCGGTCTCCCCCAAGGAGACAAAGGGGATCGAAGTGTCCGAGGCGGAACCCCTCCCCACGGCCGAGTCCGCCCCGAAGCCGGAGCTTGATCCGGCGGCAACGGCCGAGGCCGAGCCAGCCGCCCCGCCCCCCGCGCCTGTTCCGCCGGAAAAAAGAAGGGTCCCGGCAGCCAAGGCGCGGCCCGTCCCCCCTGAAGTCGCCCGCGCCGTGCCGCCTCGCCGGCCGCTGAGGGAGCCAGAGCGGCACCGTCCCGAGACGTTTGCCGCCGCCCCGCCGCGGGCGGCGGAGAGCCAACCGCAGACGCTGCAAGCCTCGGACCTCATACACCGGAAGGCACCCTCACCCGTCCGCCCCGCCACCGGAACCCCCGGTGGAAGCGGGGCGCCCACGGGCGCGGAAGCGGAAAAGGCCGCGCCTCCCGGCCGAGCACGGGGATCGGCCGCGCAGCCGGGCGTTCCGGCAGACTACCTCGACCAGCTTCGCGCCTGGCTGGAACGCCATAAGGAATACCCAAGATCCGCGCGGCTGCGCCAGCAGGAGGGCACGGTGCGCCTGCGTTTCGCCATGGACGGCACCGGCGCGGTGCTGTCGTACAAGATCGTCGAAAGCTCGGGCATCTCGGTCCTTGACAGGGCCGTCGAGGAAATGGTCGCCCGCGCCCAGCCGTTGCCCGCGCGCCCCGGACCCCGGGCCGAGGGACCGTTCGAGATCGTGATTCCCGTCCGCTTCGTCCTACGATGAGGGAAGCGACGAGGTCACGAGCGGGGAGAACCCCACCGCGCCCCACAGAGGGCGTAACGCAGTCGCCAGCCAACCGTGCATCCCGGGCGCGGCAGCCAGCTCACTTGGAAGAACCAGGAATGGAGTTGGCATCATGGTCGACAATGCGTTGAAAAGAAGCCTGTGCGGCGTGGTCATCGGTTTGGCCGCGGCAGCGGGCCTGCCGGCGGGGGCGGCGGAACCTCAACCCGCAGCTGAGACCCAGGTCGCCGCGCAGGAGGTGCGGCCGATATCCGTCACGGCAACACGAAATCCGCTCGATGCTTTCGATTATCCCGGCATGGTGAGCGTCATCGGCCGGGATGAGATCGAACGCGACCAGCCCTCGAGCCTCGACGATCTCCTGCGCGACGTGCCTGGCACCACCTTCTCGGGCGGCCCGCGGCGCACCGGCGAGGTGCCCAGCATCCGCGGCTTCTCCGGCCCCGACGTGATCCTGCTCCTCGATGGCGCGCGCCAGAACTTCATCTCCGGACATGACGGTCGGATCTTCATCGACCCGTTCTTCCTGCGCGGCGCGGAAGTGGTCCGGGGGGCATCCTCCGCCCTCTACGGCAGCGGCGGAACCGGCGGCGTGATGGAATTCCGCACGCTTCAGGCGCGCGACCTGATCGAACCCGGAAAGAACGGGGGCTACCTGCTGGGAGGCGGCTACCAGGCCGTCAACCAGGAATGGCATACCGGGATCGCCGGCGCCACGCGCGCCGGGCGGAATGCCTCCGTCCTCGGCGGCGTGGTGCTGCGCAGATCCCAGGATATCGAGCTCGGCGACGGTTCCACCCTGAATTCCGAGGACAACATCGTCTCCGGCCTCGTCAAGGGGACCCTCACCCACAACCGGTCCAACACCTCGGAAATCTCCTGGTCGCTCTTCAACAACGACGCGGTGGAGCCCAACAACGGCCAGACCGCCGATGCCACCGACATTGTCGACAAGGAGATCCAGTCCAACACGATCCGCCTCGCCCACCGCTACAACCCCGCCAGCCCGCTGTGGGACCTCGACATCCTCTTCTATCACGTGCGAACCGAGGAAAGGGAAACCCGGCTCGACGGCAACGGTGCCGGCCCCGTGGGCGAGGTTCTCGATCAGAGCCTCTACACCACGGGACTCCGGGTCGACAACCGCTCCCGCGCGGGCCTGGGCCAGGATATCCTCGGCATCCTGACCTATGGTGTGGAGGCCTATTGGGACAAGGGCGAAGGGCGGACGGACGGCGCCCCACGCGACGGCGTGCCCGATGCCAAGAACCGGTTCCTGGCCGCCTACGTCCAGGGTCAGATCGAGTTCGAGAAGCTGCCCGGCGGGATGAGCGCCACCATACTCCCCGGCCTCAGGTTCGACAGCTACAGCTCGGAATCCAGCGGCTCTCCCGAGAACTCCGATCAGGAGGTCTCCCCAAAGATCGCGGTCCAACTCCGGCCCGTCAAGCCGCTCACCCTGCTCGGGAGCTACGCCAAGGCGTTCCGCGCCCCCACCATCGGCGAGCTCTTCCCCACCGGAACCCATTTCGTGATCCCGGGCTTCGGCACCAACAGCTTCGTTCCCAACCCCGACCTCAAGCCGCAGACCACCGACACCTGGGAAGCCGGTGCGAGCCTGCAGTTCCGGGACCTGGTGGACTCGGGCGACCGGTTCCAGGTCAAAGGCGTGCATTACTGGGTCAAGGGCAAGGACTTCATCGACATCGTGGTGTTCCAGCCGGGACCCCCCGCCTGCTTCCCGCCGGCCTGCGACGGCACCACCATGAGCGAGAACGTCGCCAATGCCCGTCTCGACGGCTACGAGATCGAGGCCCGCTACGAAAGCTCCCGCTACCTTTTCTCAGCGAGCTTCGCCCACATCGACGGCGAGGACGAGGATACGGGCGCGCCCCTCGGCGTGCTGACCCCCGATACGCTGAACCTCCATGCCGCGGTGAAGCTGCCGGAACACGACGTCCGGGTCGGTTGGCGCTTCATCCACGCCAATGATTTCACCAATACCGACGACCCGGCGCTCGAGCGCGATTCCTACAACGTCCACAACGCGTATCTCACCTGGCAGGCGCCGAGGACGGGATCATTCCCCGGCCTCGGGCTGTCGCTCGGTGTGGACAACATCTTCGACGAAGCCTACGCGCGGTCAGCCAGCGACGCGTTCGAGCCGGGCCGAAACTTCAAGATGACGCTTTTCTACCGAAAGTCCCTCTAGGGACCTCAGCGCAAGGAAGGGAAACAACATGAGCGAAGTGGAAAACAGATTGGCCGGGAATGGCGGCGGCGACGACATCCTTGCGGCTTGGGCCAAGCTGAAGGAAGGCGAACCGACCATCCGCGCCTTGGACGCCGCCGCCAGACTCGGCATCACCGAGGCCCAGCTCGTCGCCGCGCGCATCGGCGACGGGGTGCGGGCGCTGGCGGGCCCCTTCGGGCCGCTGGTCGAGCGCCTACCCGAGCTCGGGACCGTGACGGTGCTCACCCGCAATCCCTGGGCCGTGCACGAGAAGACGGGCCGGTTCGGGAATGTCTCGGTGATGGGGCCCATGGGGCTCGTCCTCAACGCCGAGATCGACCTCAGGCTGTTCCTGAACCGCTGGCGCTACGGCTATGCGGTGGAAGAAGCGACGCGGAGCGGCCTGCGGACCAGCCTTCAGTTCTTCGCCGCCGACGGGCCGGCCATCCATAAGATCTACCTGACCGAAGGCAGCGACATGAAGGCCTTCGAGACCCTGGTCGCCGATTTCGGAGACAGCAGAGCCGACCGAACCCTGCACGTCGCGAAGCCGGCGGCGGCCTCCCCCGATCCGGCCGACGAGGAGATCGACGTGGCCAAGCTGCACGCGGGCTGGGATTCCCTCAGGGACGTTCACGACTTCGCCGCGCTCCTGAGGTCCGTCGGCGCCGGGCGGGTCCAGGCGCTGCGCCTCGCCGGACCGGAGCGAGCCCGCCCCGTGACCCCGCACGCCTTTCGCAGGGCCCTGCGCGCGGCATCGGAAGGCGGAGTGCCGATCATGATCTTCGTCGGCAATCCCGGCGCCATTCAGATACACACCGGGCCGGTCAACACCCAGCGCGACGTGGGGCCCTGGTTCAACGTGCTGGACCCCGGCTTCAACCTGCACCTGCGCGAAGACGGCATCGACAGCGCCTGGGTGGTGACCAAGCCGACCGCCGACGGTCCTGTCACCTCCCTCGAGATCTACGATCCCGAAGGAATGCAGATCGCCCTCATGTTCGGCCAGCGCAAGCCGGGCCAGGTGGAACGTGCCGATTGGCGGGCGCTTGCGTCGAACCTGGCCGAAACCGGGCGGGCCTGACCATGAGGACGCGCCGCCTGCAATGGGGGATCGCCGCCGCCCTGGCCGCGTTGATCGGGACCGAGGCCGCGGCCGAGCCCGGGCCTCCTGCCCGCATCGTGTCCATCGGCGGCGCCGTCAGCGAGATCGTCCACGCCCTCGGTTTCGCGGACCGGATCGTCGCCGTCGACAGCACCAGCCGGCATCCCGACGCTTTGGCGAAGAAACCCAATATCGGCTACATGCGCCGGCTGTCGGCGGAGCCGATCGTCGCGCTGACCCCCGACCTCGTCCTGTATGACGCGGATTTCGGCCCCGCCGTCGTCCTCCGCCAGCTCGCGGGCGCCGGTATCAGGTTGGTGCGGGTACCGGCGGAGCCGACTGTAGCCGGTATCCGCACCAAGGTCCGGACCGTCGCCGAGGCGCTCGGCGTGCCTAAGAAGGGCGCAGCTCTCGCCGTCAGTCTGGACCGCGAGCTCAAGGCCGCATCCGCCTATGTGGCGCTGGCCGGGAGCCGCCCGCGGGTCATGTTCATATTGTCGACCGGGCGCGGCGTTCCACTGGTCGGCGGCCGGGGGACCGCCGCGGATTCCATCATCCGCCTGGCGGGCGGCACCAACGCCGTCTCGGGCTTCAAGGAATACAAACCGCTCGCGCCGGAAGCGGCGGTCGCGGCGGCGCCCGACGTCCTCCTCGTCACCCGCCGATCTCTCGAAATGGTGGGCGGCAAGGCCAAGCTGCTGGCGATGCCGGGCCTCTCCTCGACCCCCGCCGCCGAGGCCGGGCGCGTGGTCGCCATGGACGGGCTCCTCCTGCTGGGCTTCGGGCTTCGGACCGGCGAGGCAATCTCGACCCTGGCCCGTGCCCTGCACCCCGGCCTCAAGCCCGAAGCCCTCGCGCGGTAACACACCCCCATGGCCACTACAGCCCCTGCGCAGCATACCACCGCCGCGCCGAGACCAGCCGGCAGGATGCCCGCGGCCCTGTCGGTCCTGAGCGGCCTGCTCATCCTCTCCCTCCTGCTCGCCGCGGGCATTGGGGCGCTCGCCATCTCCCCCGGCAAGATTCTCGCCATCCTCGGCGCCCAGCTCGGGCTGGAGTTGCCGTGGAACTTCGCCCCGCGCGAGGAAGCGGTACTGCTGGCCGTCAGGATGCCCCGCATCGTCGTCGGAATCCTGGCGGGAAGCGCGCTTGCCGCCGCGGGCGCCGCGCTTCAGGGGCTGTTCCGCAATCCCCTGGCCGATCCCGGCCTGATCGGCGTTTCCACGGGTGCGGCCCTCGCGGCGGTGAGCGTCATCGTGCTGGCCGGGAGCCTGCCTTGGCTGACCGCCCTGGCGCCCAAGGCCCATCTTCTCCCGTTCGCGGCGTTCGCGGGCGGAGCCGGCGCGACCGTCCTGGTCTACCGCATCGCGACCCGGGGCGGGCGGACGGACGCGCCCACCATGCTGCTGGCCGGGGTGGCGCTGAACGCCGTGACGGCGGCGGGGATCGGCGCCCTCGTGTTCGCCAGCACGGACCAGGAGCTCAGGGATCTGAACTTCTGGCTCTTGGGCGGCCTCGGCGGCGTCACCTGGGATACGCTTCTGCCCGCGGTGCCCTTGATCCTGTCGGGTGTCCTCCTGCTGCCCCTGTTCGGGCGCTATCTCAACGCCATCCTCCTCGGCGAGGCCGAGGCCGGGTTCCTCGGCTTCGACGTGGAGAGGTCCAAACGCTGGGTCGTGACGCTGGCGGCTATGGCCGCCGGCGCCTCGGTGGCGCTGACGGGAATCATCGGCTTCGTCGGCCTCGTGGTGCCGCACCTCGTCCGCCTGACCCTGGGACCGGATCACCGCCTGCTCCTGCCGGCGTCCATGCTTCTGGGGTCGAGCCTGTTGCTGCTCGCCGACCTTGCGGCCAGGATGGTCCTCCTCCCCGCCGAACTGCCCATCGGCATCCTCACCAGTTGCATCGGCGGTCCTTTTTTCCTCTGGCTCCTCCTGCGCCACAGGGCATCGGGGGGCTGGTGATGCTTTGCGGCACTGGGATCCGTGTCCGCTACGGGCGGCGGACGGTGCTGGAAAACCTCACCCTGGAGCTTGCCCTGGGGGAGGTGGTCGTCGTCATCGGCCCGAACGGGGCTGGAAAGTCCACGCTGCTGCGCGCGCTGGCGGGCGAGATCCGGCCGGACGCCGGCCGGGTGGCGCTGGACGGCCGCGTTCTGGGTCTCTGGCGCGCGGCGGCCCTGGCGCAAAGACGGGCGGTCCTGTCGCAGGACATCCACCTCACCTTTCCGTTCCGCGTCGAGGAAGTGGTGCTGCTCGGCCGCTCGCCCCACGCCGGGTTCTCCGACCGGGCCACCGACGAGGCCATAGTGGAAGCCGCCCTGGGGGAGACCGGCGGCAGCCGCCTCGCGGGCCGCGTCTATACCACCCTGTCGGGCGGGGAACGCCAAAGGGTGCAGATGGCCCGCGTGCTGGCCCAAATCTGGCCGCGGCCGGGCGAGCCGGCCCCCTACCTGCTTCTCGACGAGCCTGTCGCCAGTCTCGACCCCGCCCACCAGCACGCCACCCTGAAGCTCGCGCGGCGCTGGGCGGCACGCGGAGCCGGGGTACTGGCCGTCCTCCACGACCTGAACCTCGCGGCCATGTACGCCGACCGAATCGCGATCCTCCACCGTGGCGCCCTCGCCGCCGATGGCGCCCCGGGCACGGTGCTGACCGGCCGCCTGATCGAGGATGTGTTCGGGATGAAGATGTCGGTAGAGCGCCGCCCGGAACGCAACTATCCGGTCCTACTCCCCATCTAGCACCGGCACGCCACCCGCGCCGCCCCGGACGGGGCCAAACCGGACGCGTGTCCGGCGGGGATCAGGAGCCCTCAACCGATCTCGCTCTCCTCGATCCAGCGCGCCACCTGGTGCGGGGCTTCCCTCGCCGGCGCCTCGGGATGATGGAAAAGGTAAACAAGCGTCGCCGTATCGAATGCTTGGGCGTCGCTCACGTTCCTGAGCCGCAACTCGCGATACACCCTGGTGACCGCCGCGTAACAGTCACACCCCTCCGTAGCAAGGCACATCAGATCCTCCGCTATTATTATCCGTTGGTCCAACCGGCCGAACCTGCGCTCCGGGCCGCCCCATGCGGAACCGCCAGCCGATTGACCACGCATTTTGTATGGTCAATTTATGAGAATGCAAACGATTTGCAACTGTTTTTTTCGTGCTATTCTAATCGAAGCTAGGTGGCCCGCCCGGGTTCGAGGCGTCCTCGCGCCGGCCTCGCCCACCCCGGCCGAAAGAGCCTCCCGCCGGACCATGCCGCACATCGACCGGAACCCGTGCCAAGACCTTGAGAATCCGCGACGGGATGGCGGCCGTTCCACGCACTCCGGCCCGCAGCCGCAGGCCGGGCATTGTCCTCGCACGGCTGAAATTCGAAGCAGGAGAGATCGCCCATGAAGGGGAATGAAAAAGTCATCGCCCACCTGAACACCGTCCTCAAGAACGAGCTGACGGCGATCAACCAGTATTTCCTTCATTCCCGGATGCTGAGGAACTGGGGACTCTATCGCCTCGCCCATCACGAGTACGAGGAATCCATCGATGAGATGAAACATGCGGAAGAACTGATCGAACGCATTCTCTTCCTCGAAGCCCTGCCCCAGATGCAGGACCTGCACAAGCTGCTAATCGGGGAAGACGTCCAGGAGATCCTGGAATGCGACCTGAAATTCGAGGATGCCGCCATTCCGGCCCTGCGCCAGGCCATCGCCGACAGCGAGGAAGCCGGGGATTACGTCAGCCGGATGCTGTTCGCGAAGATTCTTGAATCCGAGGAGGAACACGTGGACTGGCTGGAAACCAACCTCGACCTCATCGGCAAGGTGGGGACGGAGAACTACATTCAGTCCCAGATGGGCGAAGACGAGTCCTGAGGCCCGGTCGCGCCTCCCCCCGCCCGCGGCCGGCCTAGGGTTCACGCGGCTCGTCCCCCTGGTCCGGCGAAACGCCCGCAGGATTGATTCGCGGCGATGGTGGCTTCACTCCGTCGCCCGGACCGCCGTCGTCGAACGAGGCCCGCAACCCGCCCGGAAAGAAATAGTCGATGCAGTCGACGATCTGCTTGGGGGAGAGATTCCGCCATATGAACATTAGAGCCCCCTATTCGCAAGGGCCAGAGAGCAGGGCGCCGGTCGCCTCGTGCTCGCGGTCGATGATTTGCTGGGCGCAATCGAGGCAGCGCCCGCAGCACGGGCCCTTGCCCAGGGCGTCATAGGCTTCCAGCGCACACCCGATGCCGAGCTGCGCGACGGAGCGCAGTTCACTTTCCCTGTAGCCGTTGCAAATGCAGACAAACATGGCGTCTCCTTCGTCTTTTGCCGACGAATATGGCTAATTTGCAAATGCAAGTCAATCGCATTTAGCTGCCTCCCGGAGGACGGATGCCAGCCTGGAAAACGCCATCTGCCGCGATTTCGGGTGCGCCCCGTTGGGCCCCGAGGCGAGGCTCGTGGGAAGGCCTGATGCTGCCGGCCGGCGGCTTCTACCGCTTCAACGCGACCAGCGCCACGAGCCGCTGGTGCTGCTCCGCCCCTGCCTTGCTGGGCCTTGGAACAGGGGCTCGTGGGCCCAGGGTCCCGACGAAGTTGCCACCGCGGACGCAGGCAGCGAGGGAGGGCGTTCAATGCGGGCCGTCACCTGGATCGCCGCCTTCGAGCGCGGCAATCATGGCGGACCGGCGGCGAAGTGCCCATGCCCATGCCGACAGGCACGCGACCGCGCTCACCGCAACCGCAAGCCGTAAACCGTAATAGTCGGCAAACCAGCCTGTAAGTGCGGCACCAAAGGCCGGAGAGCCGCGCACGATGATCGAATAGAGCGCCATGACCCTGCCGCGGATCTGACTCTGTACCGCGTATTGGATCAGTGTCTGGGAGCCCGTTCCCGATACCGCCGTCGTAAATCCCACCACGCCGATCAAAGGGAGGGCGACCCAGAAGCTGGAGGTGGCCGAAAACGCGATCATGGAGAGGCCGACGCCGAGGGAAGTCGCTAACATCACGCCCGTGGTGCCGGCAATGCGGCCGCGGCTCGCGAGCCAACCCACCCCAATCAGGGCGCCGAATCCGAATGCCGAGCCCAGCCAGGCCAATCCGCTTGCGCCACGTCCAAAGACCTCATCGGCGAAGCCCGGAAGCATTTCCACCAGGGGCCTCGAAAAGAAGGATATGGCACACAGCATGACCAGGACCGGCGCGATGCCGGCGTGGGATGCCGCATAGCGGAAGCCTTCCGTGATCTCGGCGACCATGCTGCCACGGTTTCCCCGCGCAATATCCGGGATCGTGCCGAGAAAAAACGGAAACGCCAAGATGTAGAACAATTCGCCGGCGGCATGGATGGCGAAGACCGATTCCACGCCCCACCAAACGATGGCGACGCCGGCCAGACCCGGCCCAATGGCCCGGGCCACATTGAAAATCGCCGAGAAGAGGGAAATGCCCGAGAACAACTCCTCCCGGGGAATCAGCCTGGGCAACAGCGTGTGCCGGGCGGAGGCGCCAAACGGCGCATTGAGGCCCGCAATGATGGAAAGTGCGAGAATATATTCGATACGGATCAAACCGCTGTAGGTCAGGATCGCGAGAGCGGCGGCCTGAATGAACTGGACACACTGGTTGACCAGCAGCGGCTTCGCGGGGTTGACGCGGTCGCAGAGCACACCGGTAAACGGGCTCAAGAAAACCAGAGGCGACATCTCGACGAAGGCGATGATGCCGAGCCACGTCGGTGACCGCGTCAATTCCCAGACCAGCCAACCCACACCGATTTTTTGCATCCAGTGGGTGATCATGCTCGGCGTCTGCCCGCCGACGAACCAGGCGAAGCTGGCGTGGCGAAATACGCTGAGGGATAGAGCAAGGTTGGAGTCCCGGAACATAAGGCGCGAGGCTACAGGTTCATGGCGGCCCCCGACACCATGAATGAAGGAACCACGTGGGCGGTCTTCAGGCTTCCGGGAACCGAGCGATGCAGGCTAGCCCCAGTCCTGACGACCTCTTCTGAGGCGCCGACACAGATGTGTTCCGGCTGTCTAGAGTAACAAGCGGACAACAGGGTATTGCGGTGACACAAAATGATACTCCTACTTAGCCCTCCCGCCGGATGAGGGGTGTGAAATTTCCAGTTTGGGCGCATAGAGTTTGCAGACGATGATAAATCTATTTCTCACAATAATTATTCCAATCTATGCATTTGTGAAAATTCAGTGCTTCGGGGAGAATCTGACCGTTAAAGGCAGAGGCGCTCCTGGTCAGGCCACGGACGGAAATCGTGTCCGTCGTGTTCCCAAGGGTTTGGAGACGCCCCTATTCCCGCCATGCGGATCAGGCGGCGCGGTGAGTCGGGGGCATCACTTTGGGGTCATCACAAGGGGCTCCGGTGGCAAGGCCGGAGAGGCCGAATAACGGTCGATTTACCGCCACGTGCCAGTCAGGATGGCCCTTGCGGCCGGTGACCGGGTTATCGCACGATGCCGGCGGAGAGTAACCGGTGAGGCACACGAGACACCCCGGGGAATCGTTGCTGTGCATATCGTTGTTCGGCGGTTGTCAGCCTCCAATTCTCTGGTCGAGGTAAGCGGGTCGATGCCGAGCCCGGCTCTTGGAGGAAACGCAGGCTGAATGCCGACGACAACCGCTGCACAGACCCGTCTGGACGACTGGGGATTGATTCCTGAGGGATCCAGACGTTCGACGGAAACCGGAATGACCGAATTTGGCCCATGACGGCAAACATGGGCCCACGAAAGAGCATTTGAAATGCGAAATCTCATACGGAGGGAACAGCTATGACACGTATATGGCGTCGCTTATCGATTGGTGGTCTCGGCGTCCTTGCTCTGGCGGCGACGAGCGTGGTCGCGCAGGCCGGGGACGGGGTTAATTTCAAAAACAAACGAATCACGATGCTGATCGGATATGCCCCCGGCGGCGGCACCGATGCTTTCGGAAGGGTCCTCGCCACCTACCTAGCGAAGCACCTCCCCGGACAGCCCAGCATCATCGTGAAAAACATGCCCGGCGCGAACGGGATCACCGGCCTCAATTACGTCCTCAGCCAAACAAAGGCCGACGGCATGACCGTGATCACGGGGACGAACAGTCAAATGGACCCCGTCAATTATCGCAGGCCTCAATCGCGCTATACCCCCAACGACTTCATCTATCTCGGCGGCGCGACACGCGGCGGGTATGGGCTCGTCATCCGGAGCGATGCGGTGAAGCGCCTCCACGACAAGAATGCAAAGCCGGTGGTCATGGGCTCGAAGGGGGCCCGGCCCAATCCCGCGATGCAAGTCACCGTCTGGGGGATAGAGATCCTCGGCTGGAACGCCCGTTGGGTCACCGGATACAGGAGCACGAAGGAGATCATGCTTGCTCTCGAGCGTGGCGAGGTCGACATGACGGCCACCGGGAACCTCTTCCTGCTCAAGAAGATGCTCTCCGGAGACAAGTATAAGCTCGTGACCCAATCCGGATCGCTTCAGGACGGCGAGTTCATGAAACGTCCCGATTTCGGAAACGTCCCCGTTTTCGCAAATCTCGTGAAAGCCAAGATGTCGAATCCCATGACGAAAAGCGCCTTCGACTACTGGCTGAGCCTTTCGACGGTCGACAAGTTCCTGGCACTCAAGAAGGGCACGCCGGGGCCAACGGTTGCGGCCTATCGCAAGGCTTTGAACGAATGCTGGAAGGATCCCGCTTTCATGAACGCGGGCAAAAAAATCAGCAAGGAACTCGCGCCTATGGCACATGAGGACCTGGAATCATTGATCGTCGCCTTGGCGAACACCAAGCCCGATACGATGGAATACATGGGCAAGGTCTTTGCCAAGCAGGGCATTCAGGCGAAAAAGTAGGTTCCATTTCCAAACCGCACGGTTCGGGAAATCCGCCTCATGCGGAAGACACAGTCAGCAGTGCGACGGGCAGGCGAAGTTGACTCATCGCCTGCCCTCCCACTGACGACACCAGAGCTCGTCCGGGGCGTTCCGGTCCAGGCACCGGGGCAAATCGAAAAGACCTGAAAATCGGCAAATGAAGATCGATACGGTTTAGGCATAGATTGTACCAATCTTTGCATTGGCGTAGATCGCCACCCTCCGGGAGACTGTACCCATGAATGGGTACGGAGCCCCCAATGAACCGGTGAGGGAGACTGCTTTGGGGGTCCGGCGAGTGTGCCCGGTGCCGTCCGGGGTCATGGGTTTCGGGATTTGGGACTTCGCCTGATGCACAGGCGTCCCGGCCGGGAAAGCGTGGATTCGCGGCCATGGGATCGAGGCCGATCGCGCCCGCAATACGGAGCGAAAGATGGCCAGAATTTTAGTTTCAGGGTAGCCTCGTCATCGTCGCAAGCATCATAATTTTGCCCAGGTAAGGATATCGCAATGGCTCGGACGCGGTTCTCGGGATGGGGCAGCTTCTTCGGCAAGCGAAGGGTTTGGTCTTGTGCCCTGTGTCTCGCGGTCCTGATCGGACTTGTGGTCACGCCGGGCCGGGATGCCGAGGCCGCGGACGATATCGCCGCTTTCTACAAAGGCAAGCGAATGACCCTGGTCATCGGTGGCGGCGCCGGAGGCACCTATGACGTTCACGGCCGGCTGGTTGCCCGCCATCTCGGGCGCGGCATCCCCGGATCTCCCGGCTTCATTGTCCAGAACATGCCGGGGGCCAGCAGCGTAAAGGCCGCCAATTACGTCTACGGCGTCGCCCCGCAGGACGGAACGGTCATAGGGAACCTGCTGAATACGCTGCCACTGGCGGCCGCCCTGAAACAAATGAAAATACAAGCCGATATCACGAATCTCCACTGGATCGGCAATCTGGCGGAACAATCCCAGATCCTGGTCGTCTGGCATACGTCTCCGGTCAAAACCGTCGAAGATGCCCGCAAGACGGAAGTCTTGATGGGGGCGACGTCATACGGCGCCCTCAGCGGCATGCTGCCGAAACTGATCAATCACGTCCTCGATACGAAATTCAAGGTGGTCACGGGCTACACATTTCCGGCCATCGGCCTTGCGATGGCCCGCGGGGAGGTCCAAGGGCAGGCCGGGATCGCGTGGATTGCGAACGGGAAATACGCCGACCGGCTCCGGGCGGGCAAGCTGCGGGTCATCATGCAGATCGGTTTCAGCAAGGCGCCCGAACTACCCGATGTTCCCATATTCCGCGACCTGGTCGGCGCGGGACAGACGCGCGACCTTGCCGACCTGTTCTCCTCACCGGCCTTGATCGGAAACCCGTCCGTGGCCGGACCCAAGGTGCCGCAGAATCGCGTTGCCGCCTTGCGGCAGGCCTACCAGGACACCATGAAGGATGCGAAATTTCTGGCGGATGCGAAGAAGCTCGGAATTGCGATCAGGCCTGTCTCGGGTTCGGACCTCGAGGCCCTCATCAAGCGTATCATCAATACCCCGCCCGCCCTCGTCCAGCGGGCGAAGGCCGCGGTCGCCAAGTAGGAATTGGAGAGAGAATACTGATGCCGGGACCAACTCGCGCCTCGTCATCGAGGCCATAGGACTCCGGCCAGGAGGAGACAGTGGATCATATCGCTTTCCCGTATCGCTCGTTCACGCACCTCACGCTGTTGCACGTGGTGGCGGAATCGGGAGCATGGGAGAAATACCAGCTCGACGTCGATTACAACCGCTACATTTCCTCCTCCGAGGCCCATCGCCTCGTGCCCGACGGCACGGTGGAGTTCGTGGGCGGCAACCATGTATCGACCTATGCTCATCGGGCGCGCGGGGACTCATGGGTGTATCTGGGCCAGACCGTCAATCACGTGGACTGTCAACTTGTGACGCGGCCCGATTCGGGCATCAAATCGATCCCCGACCTCAAAGGCAAGAAGGTCGGGACAAGAGGCTCCCACCCCGAGCTCAACACCTGGCTGTACATGAAGCTGAACGGTCTCGATTGCGACCGTGACGACTACGAACTCGTCAACCAGTTGCAGTACAAGAAGAAGGACGTGGACCCGACCCGCAAGACCGACCCCGAAGGATTGCAGATGCCGCGCCTCTGGGAGCTCGTCAAGGATGGGACGATCGACGCGGGACTTCTGCCACCCCCCGGAGGGCAGATCGCCGCCGACGCCGGGCTCGAGATCATAGATATCGAGCCGCTGCCGATGATCTGGCACACAACCATTTCCTCCAGCCTCGGTTTCGTGGAAAAGAATCCCGACATCGTCGAGCGCCTCCTCAAGGGCCTGATGGAGGGCATCCACTTCTTCAAGACGAGGCCCCAAGAGACCATCGAGATCCTTGAACGCCTTTATACCCAGGAAGGGCAGATGACCCATGAGCAGGCCGCGGCCACATACCAAATGATGGCCCCGCCGCTCGATCCCAAACTGTTCCCGACGATGGGGGCGATCGACAACGTCTATAAGGAGGCGGTGCGGCAGGACGCGGATTCGAGCAAGGTCAATCCCCTCGAGCTGTGGGACCTTCACCATATTCGCCGTATCGACGATTCGGGCTTTACGGACAGACTCTATGGAAAGGCAAAGACCGGTAAGGGCTGATCGGTGACGTTTCGCATCGCGTTCAGGAGACACTCATGGACCCCGTGACCAACCAGCTGGAACAGCGGATTCAGGATCGTCGGCGGTTGCCGGAGGGGCTGGCCCTGGGCCTCCCCAATTTCTGGTATCCCATTCTGAGTTCCCGGGAGCTCCGCGACACGCCGGTGAAGATCGAACGGTTCGGAGAGAGCCTCGCCGTCTGGCGCGGCGGGTCCGATGCGCCCCGCATCTTCGAGAACCACTGTCCACACCGGCGAGCGCCTCTCTCGCTCGGCAGGATCGACGGCGACGAGTTGATGTGCGCCTACCATGGATGGCGGTTCAATGCGTCGGGGGGCTGCGTGGGCATCCCCCTCGAGGACCCCTCGCCGGCGGCGCTCGCACGGCATACGGTCAAGTCTTATCCGGCTGCCGAACGCGGCGGCTATATCTGGATGTTTTACGGGGATCACGAAAAGGCCACCCCTCTGGTCGTTCCTTCGGAACTGGAGGAAGCTGATGAGTGGTTGGGATATCGGGCGGATTATCTTTGGGATACGAACTGGCTCAATATTCTCGACAACGTCATGGATCCCCTCCACGCCATCTTTCTCCATGCAGGGGCCGTCACGCAACGCAAACGGGCCAAGTTCAAGGGCTTCACCGTCACACGCGAGGATGAGCGGGGGTTCAGCCTGGGCAAGCTCGGGCTCCTGGAGGATGGTTCCATCGGCCCGGTGGAAGGCGAGGTCGAATTCCTCCTGCCCAATATCGTGCGCCTGGATATCGCCGACGGGACCAAGGATGGCGTCTACAGGGCGCTGATCATGCCCACGCCGATCGACGAGGGACGGGTCTGCGCGTTCTATGTCCGCGCCAGACGCACGACAGACCCGTGGAGCCGTCTCCGCTGGCAGGCCTGGTGGGCCATGCATGGGCGCCAGGTCCACAAGGTCGCGGCGGAGGACCGCGAAATCCTGTGCGGCATCGAGCCCATAGCGGAAGCGCGTCCCAAGGAACACCTCGCCAGCAGCGACATGGGCGTGGTGAGTCTGAGGCGGAAAATTCAGGCCGCGTTCCAGCAGAACCCGAAACGGTCCGGCTAGGCTCGCCGCTGTTCCATGCGAAACGACGAATTCCTCGGCAAAGTTGCCTTGATAACCGGCGCCGGCGCGGGAATCGGCCGGGCCATCGCGCGGCAATGGGCGGGGCGCGGAGGCACCGCCATCGCCACCGACATCGATGCGGAGGCGGTGGAGAAGGTGAGACAGGAGATCGAGGCAGAGGGCGGTTCGGCTTTCGGCATGACGATCGATGTCCACGACCTTGGCCAGATCCGGACGGGCATCGCCGAGGCCGTCGAGTTGGCCGGGGGGATTGACGCCCTTTTCAACGTGGCCGGGACCAACCTCGCCAAGAATGTCGAGGAAACGGAGGATGAAGAGTGGCACCGCATCCTCGACGTCAACCTGACTTCGGTCTACCGCTGCTCGAAATACGCCCTTCCCGAACTGAAGAAACGCAGAGGCGCGATCGTCAATATCTCCTCGATCGCCGGTCTCATCGGCGAGGGACGGTGCGCGGCCTACTCCGCGAGCAAGGGCGGCGTCGTTCTCCTCACCCGCAACATGGCCATGGATTTCGCCGGTGACGGCGTCCGTGTCAACGCGATCTGCCCCGCCGGAGCCCGTACGCCGAGGACGGAAGGATACATGCGCAGCGTGCCGGGACTCGAGCAGGAAATGTTGAAGCTGCGTCCCATTGGTCGTTTTGCCGAGCCCGAGGAGATCGCGCGTCCCGCGCTGTTCCTTGCATCGGACGACGCCTCCTACATCACGGGCTCCATCCTCGTCGTCGACGGCGGTCTCACTGCCGGATTCCGCGTTCCGGTGCTGGACAAGCTGAAATGACCGGGGCGGCGGCGATCCTCGCCACTCTCGACGATGAACCGGTGTTCCAGGTCGCGATCCCCCGGAATCGGCCGCAGGGAGTGAGGGGGCCCAGCGATCTCAACTCCCAGAGCGAGGCCGCATGACGGGCGGGAATCGCCTGCCCTTCGGACTCTTCAGAATTCATGTGTGTTTTGAATTAATGATGAACCTTTTTGCATTTGTCCACACTCCGGCCTCAGATGATACTGGCGAGAGGCACGAAACCGCCTTCCTGCGGGCCCGCGTCGGTGAGACAAGGTCCGCAACCCTGCCGGCACCACGGCCAATGAGAATCACGAGACTGCTCGAGCCGCGGGTTGCGTCATCCGCCATAGAAATCACCGTATGAATTAGGGAGCCCCAAGAATGGAAGCCGATCCGAAATCAAATACGACGCCTCAATATGGCGACCTTCGGGACTTGATTTGCCGTATCGAGTCGATGAACGAACTGACGCGGATCGACGGTGCCGATTGGGACCTCGAGCTGGGCGGCATCCTCGACATGATCTATCACGAGCGAGGTCAGAATCCGCCAGCTCTCCTTTTCGACAATATCAAGGGATACCCCAAAGGCTACAGGGTCTCGGTCGGATCGACCAATTCGCCCCGCCGATTCGCCTTGATCATGGGCCTGCCCGAACCCGTTCATCCGCTCGAGGCCGTGGCCGGATTTTGCGAGCGTCTTCAAGGTGACTTCCATCCCATCCCGTCGAGGGTCGTGAAAGATGGGCCGATCCTGGAAAACGTCGATCGGGACGATGACGTCAATATCTTGAAGTTTCCCGTGCCGAAACTGCATGAACTGGACGGCGGCCGCTACATCGGCACGAACGATGTCGTGATCATGCGCGACCCCGACACGGGATGGATCAACGCCGCGACATACCGTATCCAGGTTCATGACGAGAAGACGACAGGTCTTTGGATATCCCCCGGCAAGCAGGGAAGAATAATCCTCGACAAGTATTTCGCCCGGGGCGAGCCGTGCCCGGTGGCGATCTGCTGCGGCATCGACCCGATGCTCTTCATTTTCGGGGGCACGAAAGTTCCGGAAGGCGTATCGGAGATCGACTACGCGGGCGGCCACAAGAATTGCGCTTTCGACGTCGTGGAGAGCGAACTGCACAAACTGCCGATCCCGGCGGAGGCGGAAGTCGTTCTCGAAGGCGAAGTTTCGATATCCGACAAGCGGCCGGAAGGGCCATTCGGCGAGTTCACGGGCTATTACGCCAGCGCGGTGCGCGACGAACCGACGGTGAACATCAGGCGCGTCTACCACAGGGATGATCCGATCCTGACGGTTGCCTGCCCGATGCGCCCGCCGACCGATTACAGTGCCGCGGCCAGCATGATCCACTCCGCGATGATCTGGGCCGAAATGGCTCGTGCCGACCTCCCCGGGATCCAGGGCGTTTGGGTTCCTTGGGCCACGCGGCTCGCCTGCGTCGTCTCGATCAAACAGATGTATGCGGGCCACGCGAAGCAAGCCGCGATGCTGGCCGCCAGCGTTCAGGCGGGGGGCTTTTGTGGACGTTACACGGTGGTTGTCGACGACGATATCGATCCCACGGACACCGATGCGGTGCTCTGGGCCATGGCGACGCGCAGCGACCCCGCGAGCGATATCGACATTGTCCGCAATACCTGGAGCACACCCCTCGATCCGATGCTTCCGGCGCCACCTTTTCAGAATACCCGTGCACTGATCGACGCCTGTCGCCCGTGGGAGCGCCGAGAGTCTTTCCCGCCGGTCGCCGAGCCGAGCAAGGAACTGCGAGCGCAGATCCGCGAAAAATGGGGTCACCTGCTGGAGCGAAACTAGGCGCGGTCGCACAACGGCCGACCGGGTTTCGACGGCCCTGGGCAGCGGGGACCTGAGCGGTCACCTGCGCCTGGGAGACGTTTCGCCCTGTATGTTGGCTCAATGTGAAAAATCGTGGGTCACTCAATGTAAGGACGCAACGCTCTCGTCAAATATTGCATTGGTTATCCACTTTTTCGAATCATAGAATTCAACGATTGGTCCACTTGTGAAATTGTCGGCAGATTTCTGGAGGCCTTGCAATGTCATACCCACGCGCATTACTCGGTGGTCTCATCGTCACCGGATTTCTGTCTGCGTCTGCACCGCACGCGCCGGCCCAGGACGCCGTCTCTTTCAAGGACAAGAGGATCAAACTGGTGGTCGGGTCCTCTCCCGGCGGCGGCACCGACAACTCGGGCAGATTGGTCGCGCGTTACATGGGCAAGTTCCTCCCCGGAAATCCAAGTGTCTTCGTCCAGAATATGCCTGGCGCGGGCGGCACGATCGCTCTCGGGTACCTGACCCATCGTGCGAAGCCGGACGGCCTCACGTTCACAATCAGTTCGCAAGTGACGATGGACCCGCTGATTTTCCGGCGTCCGAACATTCGCTACAAACCCCAGGATTTTCCTCTCATCGGCAGCGTCAATCGCGGCGGGAATATCATGTTCGTTCATCCCCGCGCAAAAGACCGCCTCTACGACAAGAGCGCCAAGCCGGTGATCATAGGGAACGTCGGCGCCCTCCCCCGGGCGGGGGTGATGCCGGCCATCTGGGGCATCGAGTACCTGGGGTGGAATGCCAAATGGGTGATGGGCTACCCCGGCACGGGAGAATTGATGCTGGCCTATGACCGGGGCGAGGTCGACCTCGCGGCGACCTCAACGATGCGTCTTCTGAAGGAAAAATTGGCGAAGAACGAGCTCGTCATCCTGAACCAGTCCGGCATGTACACGCATGGCAAGGTCGTGGGTCGCCCCGAGTTTGGTGATGTGCCGGTCTTCTATAACCAGATGCGGAACGTCAAGATGCCGGACCTCGCGAGAAAGGCCCTCGAGTATTGGCTCGCACAGAGGGAACTCGACAAATGGTTCGCCTTGGTGCCGGGCACGCCGGCCAATATCGTCCTACTCTACCGCGGGGCGTTCGACAAGATGTTCGCCGACGAAGAATTCCTCACATCCGGCGTGGCGATGAGCGAGGGATTTGTGGCGATCGGCTGGAAAGACACCGAAGTCTTGGTGCGAAACCTTACGGGAACGTCGCCGGAGACATTGGATTTCTTGAAGAATCTCATGGCCAAACAGGGCATGAAGTCGGTGAAGGCGAAGCCGATCCAGAAGGTGTCGACGGTGCTGTCGGAGGTGCAGAGAGACGGGCGCGTGCTCGTGTTCGACGTCAAGGGTCAGGCCTCGAAAACCAGGGTCAGCGGCAGCCGCACCGCTGTCACCATTGCGGGCAAGACGTCCAGGCGCGGCCAGCTCAAGCCGGGCATGTCCTGCGTCATTGCCTACAGCGGCAACGGCAGCCAGGCGAAATCCGTCGACTGCAAATAGTGTCGGGAGGCCGGCGGCGGGCCGGGCCGAACCAACCGCACGGTACAACGTCGAGGATCCATGACCGAGGGGCGGCCCCCGAAAGCATTTGCCTGCGCTCGACCGCATGCCTCGCTGCACCGATCAGCGCAATCAAGTGAAGCCGCCTTGACCACGTCTCCGGAATTGCGCTTCAGTCTTGACGGACCAACCCAGGACCTAACGATCCGTTTCCCTTGAAAACTCACCTTGGGCTTCTACATAGCGCTCCGCCGCGGCAATCTTGAAACGCTGCGACGAGACATCGATACGGCCGGTGGAGGTAGCATGCGGAGCGAAAGCACCGACCTGTAGAAGCTCGAGGTCGTCATCGCCGCTACTTTCGAACCAATAGCGGCTGTAGGCGGGGGTGATGATGCCCTCGTGGGGGCCGAATTCCCCAAGAAGCTTGTCGCCACAGCCGTAAAATTTGACCCGCCCCTTCAGCACCATCCAGAGGGTGTCCGCTTCAGTATGGTAATGCAGGTTGTTCTCCCCGCCTTCCCTGACCATCTGCACGACGCCTCGGATATTTCCACCTTTGCCCAGCATTACGCGGGCCTTATCGGCACCAAAGCCGTCCGGTTTCCTGTAGCTGAACGTCTTGATTCCTTTCTCCGCCTCTTGGAGTCGCGCTTCCAATTCGGGAGAGAGATCGTATGCGCTTGCCATCGCGTCGCTTCCTTTACTTGCGGTGCCGTTTCCCAGCGAATGGTTGCGCGCCGCTTATGTCTTCGTCGAACCTTGTCATTTGCATGGGGCCCGCAACTCTAATCAACCGCGAGAATCGGGCGCAACCTGTAAGAAAAAATGTTTCATGTGAACCGCATTACTTTTATTGCGATAATAACATTAATTAATCTGTTTTTTCGGCAACTCGCGTTCCGTAGAATTTCTTTGGAAACATTGACGAAAGACAGCTACCCTAGCAGTAGTGCCTCAGACCAGAACCCGATCGAGGTCGACGGATGACGAGACTGGATGAAGTACCGACGATTGACATCGCGCCCTTTCTTGATGGTTCCCAAGAGGGAAAGGCCCGCGTCGCAACTCAAGTCCGTCAGGCCTGCGAAGAAGTGGGCTTCTTCCTCATCTCCGGCCATGGCGTTCCTCAAGCCCTTATCAAGAAAGTCAGGGACGTCGCCAACGGGTTTTTCGACCTCCCCCTCGAAGAAAAGCTCAAGTCGCAAGGCGATTCCAATGTCGTGGCATCGTCGGGGTTCGAGGTCATGGGCAAGACCGCTCTCGCCAAATCCCTCGACAAGGCCACACCCCCGGATTACCGGGAAGCCTATAAGATAGGGGTCATCGACATTCCGGTGGACGATCCTTACTACAACTCAGCGAAAGGAAAGAAATTCTTTCCTCCCGTTGTTTGGCCCAAGAGGCCGGGCGCGTTCCGGCACGTGTGCGAAGAGTACCATAGAACCATGGATCGTCTCGCAGCCCAGATCATGCGGATCTTTGCCTGTGCCCTGGATCTCGATGACGATTACTTCGCCGACAAGATGGACAAGGCGGTCAATCGACTGAATATCCTCCGATATCTTCCCCAAACAGTGCCCCCTTTGGACGGCCAGCTGCGCGCGGGAGAACATACCGACTATGGCACGCTGACGATCCTTCTCGCGGAAGATAAGCCGGGTGGTCTCCAGGTCAGGATGCGCAACGGCACCTGGGTCGACGTGCATCCGTCGGAGGAGACCTTTGTCATCAATATCGGCGACATGATGATGCACTGGACCAACGATCATTGGATTTCCAACCTTCACCGCGTGGCAAATCCCCCGGCCGAGCACGCAGGCGTGCCGCGGCTGTCGATTGTATTCTTCCAGAAGCCGAATTATGACGCGGTGATCCGTTGCCTCGACAAGACCACGGAGCCCAAATACGCCCCGATTACTGCGGGAGACCACTGGTACTCGAAGAACGTCAAGCACCACACGCCGATCGAGGCCGATTGAGCCAAGTGCATGTCGGGCCTTCCCTGCCCCGGCTGCACGCGACGGCAGGGCCCAAGGAGAAGGAACTTCGAATGGCTGCGGTCACGAGCCCCAGGCGGTCTTGCGCAGGCAATCCGCAGCGCGCTTGGGGGAACCGGAGCGTTGCTCACCTCAACGGCCTAGACGCTCCGCGTTCGTCCTCTTTTCGCCCTGCCTTCCCTGCCATATTCCTGAAGCAACATGTCCTTAAGGTATTGGGCGGGAGGCGATAGTCGTCCCTTCCGCCTTTCCACGATGCCCACCGTGCGGAATACCGTGGGTGCGCTGACCGATTTGATCGCGAGCAGGGGATGTTTACCTGCCTGTGTCGCCATACGGGGTAGAACGGCAGGCCCAAGTCCTCCCTCCACCAAATGCAGCGCGGTTTCCAGATTGTTCACCTCGTAGAACCAGTCCAGATCGATCTTGGCCTCCGCCAACGCACTGTCAAGAAATGCTCGGTTGCCACTCTTAGGGCGCCCAACCCGGATGATGCGATGTCCGGCCAAATCGCTCCATTTGAGGGTCTGCTTCCTAGCAAGGGCGCTCCCGCGAGAGCAGGCGACAATATAGGGATCCTCCACGAGCGGCGTAAATGTGACCGCGGCATGCTCTGAGAGCATCATATTGATTCCGAACTCCACTTCACCCCGGATCACCAAATCGAGCGCCTCCTGAGGGGTTCGATCCAACACTCTCAGGCCCATCAATGGAAAACGTTCGTGGAATTGGCTCATGATACCGGGCAGGAGACAGACGACCGCCGTAGGAATAGCGCCGATCGTGACCCGCCCGCTCTGACGCTCGTCACTCCCATTTATCGAAAGCAAGGAGGTTTCAAGCTCTACGACCAGTCGCCTCGCCATCGGCTCGAGCTTCCGACCCGCCTCCGTCGGAGAGACGTGGCGGGTCGACCGCTCCAAGAGAGCCGTCCCGAGTTTCGATTCCATTGTTTGAATCCGGCGAGACAAAGCGGGCTGGGACAGGTTGAGCAGCTCAGCCGCTTTGTGAAAGGTCCCGAGGTCAAGAACCGCGAGGAATGCCCTCAGATCCAACAGTTCGAAGTTGATCGACATCGTCTTGAGGTGTCACACCCCCAACTTCACCAGCGGCGACCGCCGCCCGCCAAAAACGTGGCTCTTCCGCCCCTCACACTCCAGTGATCTCTGCCTGCCCTAGACAAAATGATATTTGGGCAAGGGACCGCCGCACCGACGAACCTAAGAACCCGACAAAACCATGACCAGTGAAAATATAATACTTATTGTTGCGGAATTGTTATGTCTTTCGTCCCCGGCGGAGGACGACGCATTCAGCTCGCGAAAGCCGAAGTGACGCCGTTCCACGGGCAAGGATGGAAAACATCTTTGCCATGGCGCAGGGCTTTCCTTTAAACCATGAATTCGGCCAAACCGCAGTCGCAGCTTCATTTGATCTGGTGATCTGGAGGAGATCGGACTTGGTTCTACGCTACGACGAGATTGGCAACCGCCTGAAGGCGTTCCGATTGGCCACCGGCTTGAGCGCAGAGGAAGTTGCCGCGAAGATCGGAATCTCGCGAACCGCCCTCTACAGGTGCGAGAAGGGCGAGCTCGCCAAGATCGAGACCCTGGAAAAACTTGCGGAGCTTCTCCAGGTGTCGATGCCGACCCTCCTCGGCGTGGGCATCGAGTATATCCCCTCCGCTGTCAGCTATTTCGAGCGCATGAGGCAGATCGAGGAGACCGCCGAACACATCATCGTTCTTGCCGGCCCGATTTCGTTTCTGTTGGCGTCCGAACGGTTCGTGGAAACCCTGGAGTCGGTGCTGATCGAAAGTCTTTCCAAGGACATTTCGAACCGGCGGCGCGCGCTCGACGATATCCAGACGATCATGAAGATCTTGCGGGAGAGGAAGCGTCTCTATCAGGACCGCGAGCCCACGATCGTCAACCTGATCTCCTCTCTGGACATCGAAAGGTTCCTGAGGAATGGCTTCGTCGGCTGCACGACGCTGCCCGAGGAGGTCGTCCAGGAACGCCGGCAGATCGCCAAGGCGGAAGTCGAGCATTTCGCCTCCATCATCGAAAACAACCCGATGGGTGTTCAAATCGGGGTGGTCACGGACATCCTGCCGCATACGGGCTTTCAGATATTCCGTCAGGCGGGTCGTAAGGTCCTGACGATCAGCCCGTTTCGGCTCGGCGAACAGCCCAATATCCGCGTCGGTGTCGCAATGATCACCTCCGCTCCCGACGCGCTTCTCTTCCATGAGAATGCGGCCAAGGAAATGTGGCAGCGGACATTCCGCGGACCGGACGCGGCCAAGCATCTTCGCGATCTCGTCGCGAGCGCCGGTATACGGAGCAAGACCGCGCGCTCCGGACAGGGGACCAAAACGCCGAGGCAGAGCCGGTCCGGGCCCCCTCGGCGCCAGCGATCGAAATGACGGCCGCAACGCTCGGATCGCCGCGGGCGCGACGCAGGGGAACGCCTCACCGCGCTTGAAACGCAGCGCCGCAGGCTCGCGCGGAACGCGGCCTTATCCCTGGAGTCGGGATATTTCTCTCGCTGGCTGGGTCGTTCCAAATTCCGTATTTTTCTACTTTTTGTAACTCTGCCGGCAATTATAATGCCCCGCGCAAATGGAGGGGAGCGAAGATGAAGCTGACGTCCCACGGCCGTTATTCTTATTCGCCGATCGTCAATCGTCCGTCATTCACATGGCCTGAGGGGAAGCGGCTGGCATTCTACGTCGCACTGAACGTCGAGCATTTTTCCTTCGACGGCACGATGGGGCACACGCCCACCGCCCTGAGCCCGCCCCCCGACCCTCGCAACTTCGCGTGGCGCGAGTACGGGTTGAGGGTCGGAATATGGCGGATCTTCGACCTCATGGCCGAATTCGGCCTGCCGATGTGCCACCTCTTGAACGCCTCGGTGTGCGAGAGTTTTCCCGATATTCCCCGCGCCATCCGGGAGCGGGGGGACGAGGCCGTCGGCCACGGCTACAGCAATTCGGAGCGCCAGGCCGATATGGACGAGGCGACCGAGGCACGGATGATCGCCGAGGCGACGGAAACCCTCGCCAAGGCCTGCGGCAAGCGGCCAGCAGGCTGGATGGGTCCCTGGATCTCGGAAACCGCGGTCACGCCCGATCTCCTGCAAGAGGCGGGCTACACCTACCTGATGGATTGGCCCGCCGACGACCAGCCTTTCTGGATGCGGACACGGGGCGGGCGGATCCTGTCCGTGCCCTACCCGATCGAGGTCAACGACAGCCCCACGATGCTGAGCCGGGCGCAATCGGCGACCGACTTCTGCCGGATGATCATCGATCAGTTCGACGAAATGGCGCGGGCCTCGGCGCAACATGCGCTGGTCTGCGGCATTTCGCTCCATACCTTCGTGGCAGGGCAGCCATTCCGGCTTGCACAGCTGAGACGCGCATTGGCGCACGTGACCGGAAGCGCCGAATTCGAGAATGTCTGGGTCACCACGCCGGGCCAGATCGCGCGATACGCCGCGGGGTTGCCCGAAGGCACGTTGGCCGAATAGGGCCCCAGAACGTCCGGGAGGAACGGAGGCTAATCCGCCGGGCCGATGGTCGTTCCCGGGTTCCACCGCCAATAGCGGCTGATGACGCCGCCGTCGACCCTGAGGTCGATGCCCGTCACCATTCCCGAATCATCGGAGGCGAGGAACACCACGCCATTGGCGTAATCCTGGGGGGTCGGGCGCCGCCCCAGAGGGATACCCTGGTCGCCGGCCGAGGTGTCCCGCCGCGGCGCCTCGGTCAAGGCCGGCCGCCAGTTGACCCCCCATTGAGCGGCACGCTCAAGGCCCTCCGCGGGATCGGTCCCCGTGGGGGATAGGCTGTTCACACGGATGCCGTAGGGCGCCAGATCCATGGCCGCGATCCGGGTAAAATGCAACAGGGAGCCCTTGGCCACACCGTAGCCCAGGTTGTCCGGATTGCCCTGGTGACCTTCGGTCGAGCCGATATTGATGATACTGCCGCGGCGCCCGTCCTCGATCATCGCCTTCGCGACATGCTTGGTGAAGAGGAATGCCCCGGTCTGGCACACGTCCATCTGCTTTCGGAACTCGTCCAAGGAAACGTCAAGGAGCCCCTTCCTGATCTGGATCACCGCCCCATTGACCAGGATATCGACGGCACCGAAGGACTTCCGGGCTGCGGCGAGGGAGGACAGAACATCGTCCTCTCGGGTGACGTCGCAAACCGTTGCAAGCGCTTCGCCGCCGCGATCCCCGATCGCCTTGGCGCAAGCCTCTGCAAACGTGCGGTCCACGTCGGCACAAACGACCTTCGCACCCGCATCCGCCAATCCATAGGCAATGCCGCCGTTTATATTGGGACCACAGCCCGTCACGATAGCGACCTTGCCCTGCAAACTCATCGGATCGGCTCCCTCAGTTGCCGGTAACGGGCGGGCGCGATTGAAGCACCCGCGACCCATTCGCCATATCTCTTTCGAACAGGCCGCAACACTCGCGGCAGGCGGTTTCCTAGGAGTCCTTCTTCTCGGTCATCGCCGAATAGGGCTTCCGTCCGAGAGCCTGCCTTTCGCCCGTCTTGTAGTGCTCGCCCTTGACGGCAAGTTCGGCTTCCTCTTCTTCCTCTTCCGTCCAGGCCCCCAAGGACCGGCCCCACCACGGGTCCTTCAGTTCCAGGGGCGGCAGCTGCATTTCTTTCCACATTTCGACGGCGCGCTCCATGAACTCTTTCCTCGGAAGCGAGAGGGGCGGATACCCCCAGGGGATGGTGGCATCGATCAGAAGCGCGCTGGAGCGTTTCGGCGCCTCGCTGTAAAGGCCCTTCGACTCCGTCGGCGGACAGACGGAGGGATCCAGCGAAAACAGTGGCGCGTCCACGACTTCGGTATCCCGATAGGGCTGGCAGCGGAATGCAATGGCCCACAGCACGCTTTCGGCATCCTTGATATTGATGTCATCGTCGACGGCGATGGTGATCTTGCCGATGAAGGTCTTGGCCAGGAGCCGCAACGCATCCTTCGCGTCGTCATCGTGACGCTTCTTGATCTTGACGACGACCAACGCGTTGGATCCACCGCATTCGAGATATTCGACCTGGCTGACGTTGGTGAATCCCTTGTCGTGAAGCAGCTTGTAGGACGCCGCGTTTCTGCCGATGTTCCGCATCTTGCTGCTCTCGCTGGGGGGCAGCTGGCTGAGAATGGAAAGATAGATGGGCTTCTTCTTCATGGTGATCGCCGTGACATCCATGAAGAAATTGTGATCCCGCTGCGCCATGTAGCCGGGGAACTCTCCGAAGGAGCCTTCCATCTCCAACTCGTTGATGGGCATCGTCCCCTCGATGACGATCTCGGATTCGGCAGGCACCAGGAGATCCTGGGTCACGCAGCGCACGGCCTCGATCGGCTGCCCGGACATGCCGCCCGACACGTCGTATTCGCACATATCGTTGGGAATCCGCGTCACCGCGGCATATGTCACGTGAGGCGGCGCGCCGATCACGATGGCCGCGGGCATGCGCTCCTCCCCGGTGAGACGCCACTGGTCGAGATGGTCCCGCAGGCCGACGCCGACCATGCCGGGGGCCGACCCGATGCGGTTTTCCGCCTTCACCTGGCCCCGGTAGTTCCCGACATTGTGGGTACCGGTCACGGGGTGCTTGGTCACCCAATGGGACGCGGAGGTATAGGGGGCGTTGTCGAAGCCGGGCGTCGAGATCGGGATGGGGATCCGGCCGAGGCCGCCACCCAATTTCGTCAACTCGTCACCCGTGATCACGACGTCCTGGCAGGCCCCCTTCTCGACCAACTTGGGCGGGATGGCTTTCGTGAGCGCATCCGCCCAGACTTGCGGAATGTCCTCGACCTTGCAGCCCATGCCCATGGCATAGATATCCGACGATCCCGCAAGGGCCCCGACAAGCACGGGGATGTCGTACTTTCTCCCCGTCACATCGTAGACGTTCTCGAACAGGAACGCCTTGCGCTGGCTTTCCGGTAGCCCCCGGAACTGAAGGCGCACGAGCGGGTGGAGTTCGGTATCCTTGTTGACTGGCGTCGTCACCCGAACCAGCTTGCCAGCCTTGTCCAAGCCATCGACATATTCTCCGAGTGTTGGCCAGAATGAAGCCGCCATAGGTTCCTCCTCCGTCAGTGATGCAGTCCCGGCATTCGAATCGATGCGGGGCGAGGGCCCGGCACCACGGTTAGCGCGGACAGTTTTGGCCCATGGGCCTTTCTTCGACAATTGCAAATATTATTACTTTTATTGATTTATTTCGATCAATCATGGCGATCACGCCAGCTTGCGGTCACGCTGCGGCGTGCCGTCTTTCTTGAGTTCCGTGGTCTGTTTCGATCCCCGGAGATGCGGGAACTCGCCCGCGTCGTTGCCGATCCCGAGGCTCACCGCCCGGTCGTAGACCGCCTTGGCGACGGCGAGATCCTGAAGCGCGTAACCCACCGCCTTATAGAGGGTGATGTCGGAAGCCTGCTTCCTGCCGGGCCGGCGCTTCCCGACGATCTCCCACAGTTCACAGGTGTCCTCCTTGCGGATAGCCTGAGATTTCAGCGCGCTGATACCGTCGCCGGATTCGAAGACGTGCTCCTTGTCGTCGAGGACGACCAGCGTGCTCTTCGTCCACACGTCATCCTCGATCTCCCGCGCCATGGGACGGACCGCGCTGACGGAACAGAGATGCGTTCCCGGTTCGAGCCAGTCCGAGGAAATGACCGGTTGTGCGCCTGCGCGGTAGACGCTGAGGACGAGGTCGCACCCCTTGACCGCGAGTTCCGGCGACTCCACGGGCTTGATGTTCAGGTCGAGGTCCGCGCCCATCTCCTCGGCGAAGCGCTTGCGGTTGGCTTCGGTCGGACTGAATACGTTGACCTGCGAGAGCTTTCTCACCTGGGCCACCGCGGTAAGCATCGCGCGTGCCTGCTCGCTGGATCCGATCACGCCCACCTGGGAGATCTCGGCGGCCGCAAGTTCATCGACGGAGACCGCCGCCGTCGCCGCCGTGCGTTGGGAGGTGATCCAATCGGCATCGAGCTGCGCAAGAAGCGTCCCGGACGGCTGGTCATACAGTGCGATGATGTAGCCGACGCCGACACCGGTCGTCGAATGCATGGCCTTGAAGCCCATGATCTTTGATCCATTCAGGATCGCGGGCATCAACCGCAGCCAACCGTAGCCCGCGGCGGAATCCACGGTGGTCCTGGGCGGCACCTGGACTTGGCCCTGGCTCTGCTCCTGCAGCCCGCCCCTTGCCGCCGCGATCACTTCCGCGGGGGTCAACAAGCCGACGATTTCAGAATGTCTCAGCAACAGCATCCGATAACTCCCTAAATCCCTGTTTCCTGTCCATCCGCTCGGCCCGAGGATCGATGAGGCCGCGGCCCCGACAGCCCGTTTCAGACCGTCCGGCGCCAATCGCGAGGACAGCCCGGCCGCGCGCTATTCCCTGAGGTTCCAAGCCCCCGCGATTCGAACCGAATCGAATCCTGAAACGATCTTTTCCACGTCTCCCAAAGTCCCCGTGCCCGCGAACCGTAGAACGTAGTCGTACTCGTAGATGGCGCGGCCGCTCGCATGAGGACAGGCGGTGACGATCCGGTAGCCCCCACCCGACAACACCTCGATCAGGGTGCTTAACGACCGGTCGTTGCCGAAACGGCCGACCACCACCACACGGTCCGGCCGCTCCGCGAATACCGCCTGGCGAGAGACCGCCCAGTAATTGACGGCTGCGCCGCCGTCGATCTCCGCCGCCAGCTCCACCAGTCCATATTGACGGGCGAGTTCCGCATCGCCCACCGACGCGCGCGAACCGTCGCTCCTGAGAACCTCCCGCGCCGCAACGTCGGAATGGGTGTCGACCACATGGATCTCCGCCCACGGCAGATTCGCCTCCAGCCACTTCCGGCTGTGGGCGATCGATCCGTTATGGCCGGATATGGAACGAATCTGCTCGATGTCCGTGCCCGGCTTCCCAAGCAGGGAGCATCCGTAGGGGCGCGCCGCCTCCGCGATGACGTAAAGCCTTGGCTCGGGCGCCACCATCTTGGAGATCATGCCGGGATGGAAGCCGTTCAGAGACATTTGCTCCGGCGCGCAGGCCGCGTCGACCTCGCCCTCGACCGCGGCGGTCATGACGGCCTCCGACGTCGGCAGGTACACGATCTCATCGAAGAGATCGTAGCGTTGCCGCAAGAGCGTCGCCGCCTTGCCGTTGAATGTGTGGGGACCGCCGAGCGCCGCCAGCTTCATGCCCGCCACCCCTCACCGCGACGCATCATGCCAAGGTCCCGCAGAAGTTCGTCATGGCCGGAACGTCGCGATGACCTTGTTCGAGTTCATCACGTTCGTTTCGATGAAAACCGAATAATCCGGCTTGCGATTCAGTTCCGACATGGCGCCCACCAGGCAGGACCAGTTGAGGATCTCGTGCTGCCCGCTGTCCTCGACCTGGTCCAGGGTCATGGTCCGCCAGACGTCGTAGTCGCCCTCTTCCAGGGCCTTGTGAAGCGCCCGGTCGGATTCGGTGTCAGGATAGAGGTAGGAGTGCTTGCGCGTCAGGAAGGCGTGCGACCAGCTCGACGACGCGACGAGGGCCACCCGCCACGGGCTCTTGATCAGGGCCCGGGCGCAGGCCGCGCCCAGATCGAAGCACCGGGCGGGAGAGGGCGACGGCGGATCGAAATCCGAGGGCGGGATCGGGTTCTCCAGGCTTTCCATATAGCCGCGGCAGACGATGATTCGGCGGCCATAGCAATTGACCGAGATGGGCACGATGGGAATATCCAGTCCGCGGCGGTCCCAATCAAGGAACAGCATCGAATTCGTGAACGCGTGGCCCAGTGACTCGTGCAAGGGCCTGTACGAATACGCGACATCGAAATTGCCCGATAGGAGTTCGCCCGCGAGGTACTTCGCGCCTTCGCGATGCCCCCGCACGTGGAATGTCTTGTCGGCGGGCTCATCCCACACGTTGGTTGGCGGCACGCCCTTGGCCCAGGGCTGTACGTCGACGGAATCGTAAGCGAGCACACAGAATGCGGGGATAACGTCTTCCTTGAAGTTCTCGTACTGGTCGTCACCCCAAACGATCATGAAATCGGGCTGGAACTCGTCCAGCGCCGCCCGCGCCTTCCTGATTTCTCCGATCACGTCCTGGCGGTGCCGCTCGGCGAAAGACGCCCCTTCGTCGTCCCCCCATTCCCGACGCATCAGGTCGGGCCACGCATCGGGCGAACGGAGCGTCTCGTCCAGGCCCGGGTCCTTGAGCAGGCGCAACAGCGATATCGGCACGGGCTTCCGCGGAATAAGCCCCGGATAATGCGTGATCCCTATGCCGAGAACGTCGCCCATTCGTATCGGCCGGTCACAAGATGATGCTGATGGCGCCGTGGTCGCTCAGCCGCTCATGGGCGAGCTCCGCCCGCCGATAGCGGATCAGGAACCTCCCTTCGCCCTGACGAACGAGCCTGTAGCGAAGCACGCCCACATAGGGCGCCATGACCTCGTCGCGCGCCCGATAGACGACGAAGGGACAATCGACGGCCACCTCCTCCGCATCGACTCGGGCCAACCTGACGAGCCCCATCAGGCGTCTCGTCTTCGAGTAGGGATACTCCCGATGCTGATGCCGGCCCATCAGCCTTTTGACGCGTCCTTCGAGATGCGCATAGTCGTCGTCGACATACACCATGTCGCGCTTGGGGTTTGCATCGGGGCAGTCAAGCGCGGGGATGACGTATTGCGCGTCTTTTGTGAACAGGGCCAGCCACTCATCCAGCCGCCAGGCGTCGAGAAGCGCCGATTCCTCGGCGAGAAACTGCTCGACGGACGCCCGCAGCAGCAGATTTTCCTCCGTCGGCGGGACCGCGAACGGCACGCGCTCGGACTCGGATTCAAGCATCGTCGCCACGATCAGCCTCCCACTTCAGCCCTTGCCGGCAGCCAGCGGATACCGCGGATCGCCGACCCGCTCGGCGCCGGGCTTGAACTGAATCATCGCGATCCACTGCCGCCAGAAGGCGCGGGAGGTCAATTCGTCGTCATCGCGCGCATCCCGCCGCATGCCGCGCGACGCATCGGACCACTCGACCTCCTTGGCGGCGAAGCCGGCCTGACAGGATTCCAGTCCCTCGATGTCGTCGGGCGTGCCGAACCCTCCGGGGCCCTGGAACGTGACGGAACCCTCCATGCGCGCCGCGCGCACGTCCTCACGCTCCTGACGGGGCACGAGCTCCCACTGGTTCACCGACATGAGGCCGGGCTCCACGGGCCAGCACTGGCGAATCTTGAACCCGGACTGCGTGTCATGGATGCAGACGTTGGGGAAGAGGATCAGGAAACGGGAGACATCCGCCATCTCCGCGCCCCGGGCTTCCCCATATCTCTCGATCAGCGCGCCGCGGATCCGGTTGACCTCCTCGGTCACCTCCGGTGACCACCGCGGGGCGGGATTTGCGATCGTCCGTCCCCGGGCCGGCGATAGCATGGCGACGTGCCCGTTCCCGAGCGCAACGCCGCGCGGGTGCCCGCGCTCCTCGAAGGATGCCTGGGTGTTGCCGACGCTCCGTCTCTCGCCCCGGAAGTCGAGGTAGGACTGGTGAATGGGACGGTAGTGGTAGTTGTCCACGCTGTTCTCGAGCAGAAGCTTCCAGTTGGCGCGGATGTTGAACCTGGCCGATCCCCTGATAACTTCCCATCCGCCAAGCATCTCGGCCGAATCCAGGGACAGGTCGATGAGCTCCCGCGCGTCGCCGATGAAATCGACGAGAGACGGGGCGTGCGGATCGAAATTGACGAAATACAGGCCGCGGTAGCTGTCCACCAAAGGAGGCTCCATGAGGCCGAGCTCGGACTGATCCAGGCACCCCGCATAGCCTTCGAGATCGGGCACGCCGGTCAGTTCCCCGCGGTCGTTGTAGACCCAGCCGTGATAGAAACACATGAACGCCCTGCTGTTGCCTTCGTCCTGACGGCACACCAGGGCGCCCCGATGGCGGCAGGTGTTCAGGAACACGCGGATCTTGCCGTCCTCGCCGCGCACCATGAACAGGGGGCGGTCGGCCACGATGCGCCGGCGAAAATCGCCGGCCTCGGGGACTTCCGATTCGTGGCCCACGTAAAGCCAGCATCGATCGATGATGCGCGCCTTCTCCAGCCCCATGATCTCGTCCGAGGTCATGGTGGAGCGGTGAATGCGAAAGGTGCCGCCGGAGGCGTCTTCTTGAATGAGCTCGGATAGGTCCATGTTTTTCGCTCCCCCACTAGGTGTGAGCAGAGTCGCCGAAAGCGATTGCGCCCACTCAGCTGCCCCGGGACTTGCCCTCATAAAGGGAATCGATGAAACCACTGTCATCGATCCTCCGGAGCAGATGGAGATCCCACAGCTCCATAGGATTGACCCTGACGGAATCCGCGTCTTTCCGGATCGCTTCCTGGTAGACGTTGCTGATCGCGTCCATGGTGGGGAACAGGCGCGGGCTCAGCATGTCGTTGACATCGTGATAGAGCCTGGTCGCCAGCTCGCGGTTGAGCTTGCCTTCTTCGTCGTAGCGCTCCTCGATGATCTTGATGGCGCGCTCGGGCTCCGTCTTGAAGAACGCGATGCCTTCGAGGATGCCTTTCAGGAATCGTTCGACCAGGTCCGGGTGCTTCTCGACGAACGGCAGACTGCTCGAAATGGTCGTGAACCAGATCATGGGCATGGGTTCGACGTCGATCACGTCGAGACCGGCCTGTTCGGCGAAGTCGGTAGAGGGCGCACATACGAATACCGCGTCGCAGTCCTTTTGCTGCACCATGTCGACCAGAACGTTGCCGCCGTCGACCTGCATCAACAGGGGCTTGCCGTTCCTCGTCACCTCATGCGGTTCGATGATCCCGACCTGGTCGAGATCGACATCAAGGCCGTGTTGCTTGAGATACAGCCAGACGTTCAACCCCGGATGACTCCCGGCGGAACCGACCAGCTTTTCCTTCAGGTCGGAAACCTCTTTGATTCCTGAATCCGGCCGGACGACCATCTTGTGCCGCAGGAGATTGACGGTCTGGCCCAGGTAGACCCAGCTGTCCCCCCTCGCCCTCTCACCGTAGGTGGAGACGTGGTTGCCGCCCACGAACTCGACCTCGCCGGCGGGGATCTTCCGGTGGGCATCGGCAGAGGAAATCCGCTCGTTGTAGAGAACATCGAGACCATACTTCTCCCATGCGCCCGATTCCGAGATCACATGCAGCAAAGGCAAATGGACGTTCGCGCGGTATGGGAAAGAGACTTTGTCCATTTCGTTCTCCCCGTGAAATTAGAGATTCGCATTCACCCATGGAGACCGGCGCGGAGCCCATTTGCACGGGCGCCGACCTCTCAGGCGGGATTCCGGCCGACGTAATAGGAATCCAAACTGAAATCCGCCGATTCGGGGACCAGCCCCGACTTCACCGCAGCATCCCGCAATCTCTTCGTCGGGCCGTCCATGAGGCGCATCACCGGCAGGCGCAAGGGCCCGCCGTTGAATCCATTGAGCCACCCCTGATACTTCCAGCTGGCCCTGTGGATGAAGTTCGCGCCAGCGAAGGACTGCATGTCGGCCAGGCGGGCGGTACGGCATGGATGGATCTTCCAATACCCTTCCAAGCCCTCCTTCCACCGGCCTTCCTGGAAGGCCTTGAAGTACTTGGGCACCTCGCCGCCGAAATATTCGAAGTTGCTGGTCCCCATCCATTGCATGCCGAAGAACTTGACCCAACCGGGCGCGCTCGATTCCCTCGGATCCGAGATCAGCAGCCGGTCTCCGCACCGGTCGAGGATTTCCACCAGCGCGCCGTTGCCCGGAGGCGCCCCCTCGCACTTGATCGCGACCGCGTTCGGCGCATCGGCCAGACGGTCGACAAGGTTCGGGGACAGGGCGGCGGGATGGACGCGATCGAAGTTCCACTGATGGACCGCAAAGAGGACGGTGGCAAGGTCCGTCGCCTCGAGAACCTTGTTCGTATACTGGAAGATGTCGTCGTCGTTTCGGGGATAGAAGGTCGGCGCATAGGACAGGAGCAGAAGTTCTGCACCGGCCGATTCCGCGTAATTGCAGATTTCTATGACGTCGTCGACGGTGTCGAAGCTCCCCTGGACGACGGCCTTCAGCCTGCCCTTCGCCTCGTCGATGAAAATGTGGAGAAACTCGCGGTATTCTTCCTTCGTGGTGCCGCATTCCGAAACCGCCAAGGCGCCCCAGAATCCGAGCTCGATGTCGCGGCGGACGTCGTGACGAATTGCCTTTTCGTTCAGTTTGCGAAGGTCACTGGTGAACGTCGGCATGATGACGTTGCACACGCCCTTCATGTGCTCTCGTGCCCACTCTTTCGCTTCGTGCTTTTGGTAGTCCATCTCTCATCCGTAAAAAAAGAATCGCGGCTCCCGTTCAAGGCAGAGCGCCCAAGATGCGGACACGCACTACGCTAACGTCGGGCGAAGCCCATATCAAATTCAAATAATACCTCGATTATTTTGATCCTCGCATTAATTCAAGCCGCGTGGCCGGATCAAGCATTAAAGGAATCCGGGGCCCGCCGTCGCGGAACCGCCGGACGAGGGCCGGCACCCAGGCCGCGGCCGGATCGGGTAACGAACGGCATCGGGCGAAAGCGACAGACGGCGCAGATGGGCGGCGGCGCTGGGCGGCTTGATCCTTAGTCTTGTGAGGGAGGACGGACCAGTGCCGAGGCACCCGACAGGAGACATTCCCCGCCTCCGGTCCGCGGACAAATCGATTGGGATCCGCAGCCGGCCGTCTCTATAGTAAGCCCGGTCAGCGCAGCCACGGTTTTTGAATACAATTCGAGAAGCGGCCGCTTCGATGCAAGACACTCGGGACAACTTTCGGGACCTCGCGGCAAAGGCGGTGCGGCTTCATGAATCCGGCCGGCTCGATTCTGCCGCCGCCGCCTATCACGAGATCCTCGCCCTTCATCCTCAGCACGCGGCGGCGCTCCAGAACCTCGGCATCATCGCGGCCGTCCAGGGGGAGCACCGATCGGCGATCGCCTATTTCGACAAGGCGCTGGCGGTCGATGACCGTTACCTGCCCGCGCATTTTCACCGCGCCATTTCGCTCGAGGCCTTGGGCAAGGCAGATGACGCCATCGCCGGGCATCAACGGGTCTCACGCCTCGATCCCGGCCACTACGAAGCCCATCGGCGTTTGGGGTTCCTGTGGCTGGCAAAGGGCGACATCGGCCGGTCCCTCGATCATTTCGGCCGCACCTACGAACTGCGCCGGGGCGAGGACAGATCGCGCATGGCGGCCCGCTCGCTGACCCATGCGACCCGCGCCAAGCTGCTCCATGACGCCGAGCAGTTCCGCGCCCTCGCCCTGGACCGCCCTCATTGCACGCGGTTCGCCGAGCTCGCGCACGCCTATGAGGCGCTTGCACGGGATTTCCCCGAGGCACCCACCGAACTCACCGACACGCAAATCCAATTCCTTGGCGAGGACTACAATGCCGCCATCTACTCCGCCGACGCTCCGGAGCTCGAGGGTCCCGTCCTCGCCCCCCGCCCCGGCACGGACGGGAAGGGCCTCGGCTTCGACACGGGGGTCCCCGACGTCGTTGTCCTCGATGATTTTCTTGCGCCCGAGGCCCTCCGCAACCTGCACAGGTATCTCCTCGCCAGCACGATCTGGCACGACTTCACCCACATCCCAGGGCACGTCGCTTCCTATCTCGAGGATGGGCTGGCCTGTCCGCTTCTGCTGCAGATCGCCGACGCGGCCCGCCGCAGTTTTCCAGACGTCCTCGGGCCCCACCCCTTGAACCAGGCCTGGGCCTTCAAGGGACTTCGAGCGGGATCGGCAATCGGCGCCCACGCCGATGATGCCGTCATCAGCATCAACCTGTGGCTCACGCCTCATGCGGCCAACGCCGGACCGGAAGGTGGCATGACCGTGTGCCTGGAACCGCCCCCGCCCGAATGGCACGTGGACGCGTACGCAAAGGACGAAGCCCGAAGTACCGCATTCATGGACCTCCATGCGGGCAACAGCGCGAAGGTCGCCTATCGTGAAAATCGGGCGGTGATGTTCCACTCGCGTCTCCTGCACCGGACCGACGACCCGCAATTCCGCCCCGGATACGAAAACCATCGACTGAACATCACCCTGCTTTTCGGGACGGGCACGCTGCCTAACTAGCAAGGCATTGAATTATCGTTTGTTTTTTGAAATTCCGTGCAGCTTCGAGAGCGCCAAAGCTGTTTTATTAATTGACACAAATCCCAAAAGTGGTACAGTTGTCCGGTGCCCTGCGTCCCCATCGGCCCCCTTTGGGCCCACGGGGCGCTTCCGGCCTTTCACCACCCCAAGAGCAGGGAATCATGGATCCGGATCCGTCGGCAAACTACTGCAATTCCGCCCTCCGAGCAGGCGACCCCGATCCGCATCCGCAAAAGCCCGTGGGTGAGTTCACCGGCGTGGTCGCAGAGAACGACTGGGTCAACCCGGAATACAAGCATCTCATCCTGAAGGTCCATGAACGGGCGCTATCGGCCTATGCCGGGCAGATGTTCCATCTCCTCTGCCCCTCCCCCGACGGGGCGGAGGTGTGGATGCGCCGACCCATGAGCGTCTATCGCGTCGACCAAGCCCAAGGCCGGATCGAGTTCCTCTACAAGGTCGAGGGCCGCGGCACCCGCGGCATGGCGAAGCTGCAGCCCGGCGAGGAGTTCAATGTCGCGGGACCGCTGGGCCACGGCTTCGAACTGGACCCTCGATGGAAGAACATCGTCGTGCTCGGGCGCGGCGTCGGACTCGCGACGCTCGCGCCGCTCTCGCAGCTCGCGGCCGATGCGGGCGTCGGCGTCACGGCGATCTTGAGCGCGCGCAATGCGGGCGTCGTCATGTCGAAGGAGCTGTTCGAGGGCCTGGGCGCGGAGACGATCACCGTGGTCGACACGGACGGCAGCAGCGCCGTGGAGAATGTGGAACGCATGCTGGAAGGGCTTATAGCGGATGGCAAGGCGGATGCGTTTTTTACCTGCGGTTCCAACCGCCTGCTGCAGCTGATGCAAGGGCTCGGCAGGATGCACGGCATCCCCGGACAGGTGGCGATGGAGCAGATCATGGTGTGCGGGTTCGGGGCCTGCTACGTGTGCGTCCGGACGTTCGTCGTCGACGGCGTCAAGACGCTGAGGCGCGTATGCCGCGATGGCCCGGTATTCAACATGCAGGAGACCGTAGGATGGTAGATCTGACCGTCAGGATCGGCGACATCACCCTTCAGAATCCGGTAACCCCCGCGTCCGGGGCGTTTTCCTGGGAATACAACGACGTGATCGACCTCAATCGCCTGGGCGGCCTGGTCGCGAAGACGATCTGCCGCGAACCGCGCCTCGGCAACCCGACCCCCAGGATGGCGGAAACCGAGGCCGGAATCATTCAGTCGATCGGCCTTCCCGGGAAGGGGATCGAGTATTTCGTCGATCACATCGTTCCCGAATACGCGCGTTTCGAGCCGCCGCTCATCGTCAGCGTCTCATCGGAATCCATCGAGGACTTCGCGGCCTTGGCGCACGAGCTTTCCGTCCCGGACGTCGACGTCATCGAGGCCAATATCTCCTGCCCGACGCGGAACAGCTCCGGCGGCAATTTCGCGATGCATGAGGAACACACCCGGGACGTGATCCACGCCATCCGCAATGCCACCGACAAGCCGCTTTGGGTCAAGCTGTCGCCCAACGCCGGCGATATCGTGTCGATCGCCAAGGCGGCTGAGGATGCCGGCGCCGACTGCCTGGTCATCGCCAACACCTTCCTGTCCCTGAAGATCCGCACCGACAACTTCCGTCCCGCCCTCGGCAACAAGTTCGGCGGCCTGGTGTCCCCGGCGCTCAAGCCCATCATCCTGCGCATGGTCTACCAGGTGGCCAAGGTGGTGGATATCCCCATCATCGGGATCGGCGGCGTGACCAAGGCGGAGGATGTCGTCGAATACATGCTGGCGGGTGCCACCGCCGTGGGCGTGGGCTATGCCGCCTTCCGCAATCCGACCGCGCTCATTACCATCATCGAGGACCTGGAGGCCTGGTGCGAGGAGCGCGGCATCGCGAAGGTCACGGAGCTGATCGGCGCGGTCCGCGACGAGGACATGGAGACCGATACGCTCGCCGCCGCGTCCCACGGCGTCTGATTGGGTATTTCGCCCCGCGGCGCGCGAGGCGCATTCCGCACCCGGCACGGTGGAGGCCCAGAGCGGCGAGGACGGTCCCGGCCCCCCGGGTCGATGTTCATCGGAAGCTTATTGCTCTACCGTGCCCTCGTCCGGTGGCCGGCCCGTCACACCGGGGACCACGTGCGGCTATGCAGGCTTGGATATATGCTCTTTTTCTCCGAGAGACCCGGCATGGCCGAATTGATTGGACCTGGTTGATTCCCGTTCGTTGACGGTCCTCCCATCCCATCGGTAGCACCGCGAGCGCGACATGAACATCAATTTTCAACTGCTGGACCTGCGGGCCTTCCTGGCGGTGTTCGACTTCGGGAACTTCAAGGAAGCGGCATCCTTTCTCAGCCTCACTCAGTCCGCGCTGACCCGCCGGATTCAAGCGCTCGAATTCAGATTGGGCGTCGCTCTGTTCGAGCGCTCCACGCGGCGCGTCGTTCCGACGCTGGCGGGCCGCAAGCTGGAGCCGATCGCACGGCGCATGCTCGATGAGCTGGACCTGTCCATCCTGTCCATTGGCGACATGGGGGCCCAGCAGCGTGGCCAGATCTCCATCGCATGCATTCCCGCCGCCGTGAGTTCCTTCCTGCCGAAGACGATTAAGGCATTCAACCGCCGCTTTCCCTTCATGCAGATCAAGATCCTCGATCTTTCCCCCTTGGATGGCTTGGAAAGCGTCCTCCATGGCGAGGTCGAGTTCGGAATCAATATGGTCGGCGCGACCGAGCCCGACCTTGAGTTCTGCCCTTTGATGGACGATCCCTACGTCTTCGTCTGCCACCGGTCGCATCCGCTCGCCACCAGGAAGAATTTGACCTGGTCGGACATGGAGGAACACGTGCTCATACGGATCGGGCGGCCCGACAGCGGCAACAGGGCCGTTCTCGATAATGCGCTCACCAAGGCGAACCTCCAGCTCAACTGGGTCTACGAGGTGAACAACCTGACCACGTCTTTGGGCCTGGTAGAGACAGGGCTGGGGGCTTCCATACTTCCTCGCCTGGCCACCGAAACCCGGCACAAGGGCGCCATCGTGACCAAGCCCATAACTTCGCCAACCGTGTTTCGGACCCTCGGCCTCGTCGAACGCCGCAAGGGGCACCTGTCGGCAGCCGCGAGAATCATGCGGGACATGATCGTCAAGGACATGCAGTCCGAACGAAAAACCGCGCGCACATGAGCCGCGGCGGCCGCGTGCCAAGGATGGAGATCGGCTTTGATCGAACCTCACACGCGATGTCGGCGGCCATGGCGACAATCGGGGTATTTGTGGTCTGATAACCTCGGTTCTGGTTCATTCGTGGGGCAACGGCCCCGTTTCCCGATGCCGGGTTGGGGCTGAAACGGGCCGCTACGGAATGGGGGAGACGCGAAGAAGTCAACTGCGATGGAAGACCGTCCGTTGGAAATTCAGCCGCTGATCGAGGACTTGGTCGTCGCGAGCCATATTCTCTACGACCAGAACGTCCTCGATTGCTACGGACACGTAAGCGCGCGTGATCCGAGGGATCCCGACCGCTTCCTCCTTTCGAGGGCGCGGGCCCCGGGTCTGGTAACGTCTTCGGACATCATGCTCTTCTCCTTGGACGCGGAGCCCGTCGATGACGACGACCGGCCGGTCTTTTACGAACGCTTCATACATTCCGAGATCTACCGGTCGCGTCCCGATGTACATGCCGTCGTTCACAGTCACTCTCCGACCGTCCTGCCGTTCACGGTAACCAAGACCGCGCTCAGGCCGATCTTGGCAGCGCCATTCCTGTACCCCGACGTTCCCGTCTTCGACACGCGTGACGCCGCCGGTCCCACCAACCTCTTGATATCGAGCGGCACGCTGGGGCGCGCGCTCGCGGAGAAGCTCGGCAGCAATTCCGTCGTCCTGATGCGCGGGCATGGAAATACCGTTGTCGCCCCGGACGTGCGAACGGCCGTCTACCGCGCGGTGCTGACGGAAATGAATGCCAAGGCCCTGCTGCAGGCCGCGATGCTCGACGGGCCGATCACCTATGTCGCGCCCGAAGAGGCGGAGGCGATGACCGCTTCCCTGAAGACCCGAAGTTCCGGCCACGGGGCCAATCGCACCTGGGAGCTCTGGGCCGCCGAGGCCGCCCGGCACATCAAGCTCCTGTGAGACCGCCCGTCGCGCCGTCCGTACATTGATTTTTCCGGCGCCGCCGCGGAGGAAGTGCCGCGGACACAACCATCAGTCCCGAATGTCCTGCAAAAACCAATCGGTCGGGATCTCGCGGCCGAGCCGCTGCTCGAGGCATTTGCGGTAGACGACCTGGCCCACGGCGGAGAATTGAAGGCCCTGATTCCCCCCATTGCGGTAATAGGTGACCTGGTCGGAGCTGGTGCGGCCCTTGACCTTCCCCGAGACGAGGTCGGCGAATTCGGGGAGGCCGCCGCTCGTGCCGCCGTCTTTGAGATCGGACGCGTCCCCCCAGAATCCCGGCTGCCGGTTCTTTCCCGGGAGGCGCGCCATTTCCTCGGCCGTGCCGCCGACATAGGCGACGGGTGACAGACCAATGCCCGCCTGGACGCGTTCGGACGTCTTGAGCTGCAAACCGTTGGTTCCCTGGCGGATGACCACATCGAACATGCCCGCCGGAATGTCGGGCATTTCCCGACTTCCGACGTTGGTGACATGCATGCCCCGCTCGATCCACTCGGGGTCGAACACCGAACTCATCGAATCGGTGCAGACCGAAAAGATGTCGGCCCCTCGGACCGCATCCCGCGGATGGTCCACCGCGACCACCTCGATGTTCAGGCGCGCCGACATCTCCTCGGCGAACTGCTCCCGGTTCTGCGGCGTCGGGCTGTAGACCCTGCACTGACGGATATCGCGAACGCATTTGAATGCTTCGAGAAAACTCCGCGCCATGCCGCCGGAGCCCAGCATCCCCACCACGTGGGACTCCGGGCGCGCGAGGTGTTTCGCCCCCAGTCCGGCGCCGCCGCCGACCCGCACATGCTGCAAGATGCCGTCGTTGATGAAGGCGAGCGGTTCTCCGTTCTCGGTCGAGACCAGCAGGATCACCCCGCAATAGGTGCCGGGCTCGCGACAGTACTTTTCCTCCGTCCGGTTGCCGTTCTCGTCCGTCGGCCAGTGAACGATGTCGGATTTCATGCGGATCGCGAAGAAGCCGTCATTGGCACCCTCCATGGTGCCCCAACGGAAGTAGCCATTGTCGCGCCGGCAGGGGAAATACATATCGATGCGCGGCCGATGGATCGCGCCGCCCGCGGGCAGTTTCTCGAATGCCGCCTCCTGGGCCGCGATGGCCTCGTCCATGGTGAGGACCTGCGAGACGACGTCATTATTGATGATCAGCATCGAAAGCTCCCTGCCGGCATGATCGCCGCACCGTGTCGACGGCGTCCTTTTGCCGCCAACACGGATCCCTGCTCCGGCGAAGCGGCAAGGGCGCACGATGCCGCCCTCGCCGCTTCCCGATCCTATTTGCAGGCGATGGATTTCGCCTCGCCGCCGCTGCCGGGATAGGCGATCTCGCAGGTCATGCCCGGCTTGAGGTCGCCGCGCTTCCCCTTGTTCCCGGCGATGGTGATCGCCGTGCGGCTACCGCTGACCTTGGTATTCGACGCCTTGCCCTTGACGTCGAACACGAGGACGCGGCCGCCGCCTTGAACTTTCGACAGCTTGGAGGTGACCTTCTGGAGTTCGACCTCCTTGAGGGTCACCTTCATGTCGCGCGGCTTCACGGTGATCATATTCATTTTTTCGACCAGGTTCTTGGGCGCCGCGTAGATGTCCTTGACCAGCGCCTCCACTTCGGCGCCCGAGGCGGGATCGACACCGAGCCCGGTCTTCTGCATCTCCGAAAGGAACGCCCGATCGCGGACGGCGGCATCGAACGCCCCGCGCAGGGCGGCGACCCGTTCGGCGGGGATCGCCGGGGGCCCGAGCACCGGACGGCCGGCGAATTGCGGCCCGAGGATCATCTTGAGGATGCTGCGCTGCTCGTCATTGGTTGCCAGATCCATGACCGACGGGGTGTTGGGCAGGCTCGCAACGCGCTTCAGGCCGATCACCACCAGCGGGTTGATCTGGCCGGTCTTCAGCCAGTCCGGATGACGCGACTCGATGGACGTGACCGAAGGACACACGGCCTCGACCTCACCGCGTTCCATGGCGAGCTGGGCGTCGCTGCCATCGGGGAAGCCCGCGATCAGCTCGAACTTGGCCCCGAACATGTTGCGCAGCATGACAGGCCATGTGTAGTAGCTGGTGCCCTGGGCCGGCGCGCCGACCACGAGCTTCGTGGTCAGGAGCTGATTCCAGTTCTTCACCTTGGCGGTCTTCCAGGACAGACAGAAGCTGTCTTCCTTGTTGACGCTGCCGATCCAGATGAATTTCGAGGAATCGAACTTGGCGGATTTCTGGCCGGTGAGTGGCAAGGTGATCATCGACCGGCTCACGGTGCCGATCGTGCTGCCGTCCTTGGGCGCGATGTTGTAAAGCAGATTGGATGCCCGGATGCCGCCGCCCCCGGGCATGTTCTTGACGATGATCCTGGGCATGCTGGGGATGTATTTCCCCATGTGGCGGGCCACCGAACGGGCGTAGAGGTCGTAACCGCCGCCGGCCCCGGAGCCCACGTAATGGGTTATTCTCTTACCTTTGAAGAATTCGGCTACGGGGTCCGCAACCGCCGGCGAAGCGGCAGCGAACAGAGCGGCAACGGCAATGACGGACCGCGGCATGAAAAGGCCCCAACGCGGGCGAAGTGTTTGAAGTGCCTTCAATGTATCCTCCTCGATGTATTCCCTGGACCGATTCCAATGGCCCCCTTCAGGCGCACGGGAACGCAGGGAACGTTCGTTAAGATGGGGCGTTGCCGCGATTTCATGCCTTGCGGTTCGCCGCCGTAGTGTTGTGGGCCTGCCACGCCAAAGCCGGGCGAAGGATCGAAACCTCGTGGTCCCCCGGCCCGGCCAGCGGCGACAAGACATCGGAGCGCGTCCTTCTATTCAGGCTCCCGCCTTGCAGATGTATTCATCCATATCGGGCTCGATGCCGGACTTGGCGAGCTCCTCGGTGAAGATGCGGTGGATGCGCGGGTCCTGGTCCTCGTACTCGATCTGGTTGCCGCCGAGTTTCACGTCCTTGTCGATGCCCTGGTAGACCTTCCACATGTTGTCGGTGAAGGGATAGCGCACGCTGCCATGGCCGATCGCAAGGTAGCGAACCCGCTCCGCACCGCCATTGAAATGCTGATGGAACATCATGTCTGCCGGCGCGAATACCCAGCCGCGGGACCAATCGATCCGGGTGTAATCCTCCTCGCCGTCGTACCAGAACAGCGAATAGCCCTGGCCATCGATGATGTAGACATGAACGTCGGGTCCGTGGCGGTGGGCCTTCTTGTAGGTGCCGACCGGCATTTCCGAAATATGGGCATGGAGGATGCCGTCGGCCAGGATCAGCTGGATGTGCGAGCCGCCGGCCCCGCGCGCCGCCCATTTCTCAAGCTTCAGGTCCGTGGCGTCGGGCACGAAATTGGTCTCCCACATGTGCTTGCCCGCCCGCACGGAGATGAAATCGCCTTCGCCTTGGAAATGATTGGCCCCGCCCTCGCGCTCGGGGAAGGTGCAGGGATTGTCGAAGACGAAGGATTCGCTGTGGAACAGGTTGAGGACCGCGGGCAGGTTGCCGGACACGGCGATTCGCGCCGGTTCCGTGCCCGAGCCGTTGAAATGCTGGAAACGGGTATTGAGCGGCGGTGCGAAGACGCTGTCGGGGCCCCATTCGAAGGTGTGGGATTCGCCTGTCGCGCTTTCGATCCGGGTGCTGCCGTGCCCCGACAGCACGTAGACCGCCTCCTCATAAAGGTGGCGGATCGGCGCCGTCTTGCCGCCGGGCGGAATCTCGATCACGAAAACGGTCATGAAGTCGCCCCGCCCCTTCAGATGGGCGATGCAGCCGTTGGCATCGAATCGGTCCCAGGGCGAGACCTCCAGGGTTTGAAGATCGAAACCGAAATCTTCATGGACCGGGACGCCCTCCCCCTTCACCCAGTCGAGGTAGGGGTTGACCATGAACTTGCCTTCGGGAACCTGGGCCTCCGACATCGATGCTTGCCTCCTTTCCTCCGTTGTGTCAGTAAACTCGGCGCGCCGCCGCTTTGCCGATCATAGCGACGCGGCGTCAGCCTTGCGGCCAATCGTACATCAGATCGCCGATCGGCGGCTCGTAGTCTCCGTTCCTGTCCGTAGCCATGCGCAGCTCGTCCGGCCGGTCGTATTTCGGGCAATAGAGCTCGAACAGGTTGCCCGAAGGGTCGCGGAAATACATCAGCGCCGTGATGCGGTCGCGGGTCCAGAACGGATGCGTCCTGACGCCGGCATCCTCGAGCCGCTTGCTCAGCACCCGCATGCCCTCGGGCGTCGCGGTGAAGGCGTAATGCGGGTAGGCGACGGTCGTGTCGATGACCCCCGGCTGCTCGAAGAACGCCAACACCACCCCGGATAGTATGACGTGGAACAACTGGCGGCCCGGGCGATCGCGGAAGGGCTCCGCGTCGAACAGGTCCATCCAGAACGCCGTCGCCTCGTCCACGTCCCGGACGTGGACCGAGATATGGGCGAGGCCGGTGATGTACCGGTCCTCGCTGCCGACCCGCCCCTCTCGAGGGGAAGCATCTTCAATGGTCATTGGGCGGCCTCCCAGTTATCGAAGTTGGAACATCTGCGTCCTGCGCTTCCAACGGCACCAAGGTTCCCCGTCCTTCCCTTGAAAATACCGCCGCTTGTCCGGTGCGAGGCCCGATAGCGAGCCGCGGACCCGCGAGCGTCCAGTGGCCAGGAGTCCCGATCACGGCGGCCGTCAGGCGGTCTTCCGCGGTCCCCTGCTCCGGCCGCACAGAGTCTGGCGGCAAACCCGGGCCCCAGCAAATGCATAAATTGAAATTATTGATACAGATTCTGCATGCACCACCATCCCGCAAAACGCGCCGTACGCCTAGGCGAGAGTCTCGATCCCGCTATCGCCGATCCGGACCGTATTGCCGGCAATGGCGCCCGTGCCGTCGCCGTGCAGGACGGCGCGCAACGCGAGCGTCGCGCCGGCCGCGAGGGCCGCATCGTCATGCCGGCCGACCAGGGGGTATTCCTCCGCGTCGAGCCCGATGCCATGGGCGAAGCCGTAGGCCTCCGCCCGTGCCGCCATTGCCGCATCGCCGATGGCCTCGCGGGCGGCAGCGGCGATATCGGCAATGCGTGCCCCCTCCTTCGCCGCCCCCTCCATCGCCGCAATCGCGGCCTCTGCCCGGGCGTTCAGGCCATCCGCCGCCCCGCCTCCGCCGCCGACCGTGAAGGTTCTACCGAGCTCCGCCCAATAGCGCTGGCGCTCGACCGCGAAATGGACCATGACCGTATCCCCGGCTTCCAAGACGCGATCATCGATGGGTCGAAGCGCCACTCCCGACTGGGAGCCGCCGGCCGCAAGGATGCGCACGTCTTCCGCGCCGCGGCGCCGCGCCGCACCCTCGAGCCGCGCGAAGGCCTGGCGCAGGGTGACCCCGGGCTCGAGGGCTTCGTTCGCACTCTCGAGGGCGGCACGGGCCACCTCTCCGGCGGCGCGCATGGCGGAAATCTCCGAGGCGTCCTTGACCGCCCGCAGCCCATCGAGCGCCCCAGAACGCCCCTGCCAGCGCACATCGGGCAGGGCGTCTGCGACGGCGTCCCACTCGGCGACGGGCATGGATTCTTCGAACCCGACCAGGCCGACCCTGGCTTTTTCCAGTCCCTCATCGGTGATCAGCTTGGCGACCGACGCGGGCACCCGCCCGAACACGCGGATCTCATCGACCCAGGTGAGCGTCTTCGCCGCGGGAATATCGCGAAGCCCGATGCTGGCATAGAGGACCGGCGCTCCTTCGGCCGGCACATAGGCCATGGCCGAGCGCACACGGGGCAGGAAATTGGTGATGTAGGTGAGGTTCCCGTACCGCGCGACGTCGCCGAAGACGAGCCAGGCATCGTCGCCGCTCTTGCGCAGGATCTCCTGGATGCCGGCGTAGCGCCGGGCGTAGGTCTCGGGCGGCAGCAGGTCACGGTCCCAGAAAAGGCCGCCATGCTTGAGGATCGAGTGCAGCGTGCGCATGGTCAGTTCCCCCTCCAGAAGAGCCGCCTCGGCGTCTTGGTCAAGGAGCGCGGCCCGCCCGCTTCGATGACCACCGTGTCCCCCAGCATCATGTATCCGGTTTCGGGAATGTACTGATTGGGATGGATGACCATGGTCATGCCGGTCTCCAGCGTCGGGCTCGAGCTTTCGGTGACGTCGTAGGGAACCACGCCCCCCATGCCGAGGCCGTGGCCACGGGTGCGCATGTAGGGCTGGCGGCAGTATTCGCCGTACCCCGCGTCGCCGATCACCTTGTTGACGGCGGCGGCGATGCCGCTGGAGGGATTGCCGGGCTTGGCGGCCTCCAGCCCCGCCACCTGGGCGCGCAGCAGGAGGTCGTATTTCTCGCGCTGCAGATCGCTGGGCTCGCCCAGGATGTAGGTGCGGCAGAGCTGGGCGAAGTAGCCTCGGTAGCACGGCGTGATCTCGCCGACGATGACGTCGCCCTCCTCCAGCCTGCGGTCGGTGACCGCGCGGATCGCCACGTTGTGGGCGCCCGCCGACATCAGGCCGAAGTTGTCTTCGGAGCCGAGCGCCTCCATCGCCGAGTTCATCTCCGCGGCGAGCTCGTATTCCCGCATCCCCACTTCCGCCACCCTTCTCAGGGTTTCGAACCCGGCATCGGCGATGCCGGCCGCGTAGGTGATCCGATCGAGCTCGCCCTCCGTCCGGGTGGCGGCGGTGGCACGCACGATATCATCGCCATCGAGGGGAGGCTGCTCGAAAGCGCCGTAGAGATCGCGGGCGAAGCCCATGGGCATGATCTCCCGCCCGGTGAGCGCGAGCGGCTCGGGCATGTCCTTCGCACGGCGCGCGATTTCCCCGGCAAGATCGTCCTCCGCGACCGCGACGACATCCTCGAAGGCGACCTTCTTTTCCGCGCGCTCGAGGTCCCAGGGCGGGGAGAGAATGAGGCTGGGCGCGCCGGTCCTTCGAAGCAGGAGCGCGCAAGGTCCGATCGCGCGGAAATCCGCGAGCAGCAGGATCGGGTCGGTCCTCAGCATGTTGTGCTGGGCCCCGTAATAGATGATCAGTCCGCCGTAGCCGCGTTCGGCCATCGCGTCCTGGACCCGCGCCACGCGGTGTTGAAGGTCCGCTTTCATGTCCATTTCCCCCTCACCCTCCTTCGCCCTTTGAGCTTCGCTCGGCCCGCATCCGGGTCCGCAACGCTTCGGTTTCCTTTTCATCGACGGTTCCCGTGGCGGCATCGATCACCACGCCGTAATCCTCGCGCGCGGCTTCGACCGTGATGAGCTCGTCCAGCGTGTCGTCCAGCACGCTCTCCGGCTCGCGGGTCAACGGATCGCCCCAGCCGCCGCCGCCCGCGGTGGCGACGCAGACGCTCGACCCCGCCGCCGAGAGCAGGCGGACGGGGTCCTTCGGCGCGAAATCATTCTCCCCCGCGGCGCGCATGGTGTTGACCGAGGCCGCCCCCGGACCGCCGCCGGCGAGCCCCCAAGGCGGGCACATCCGCCGCCCCCGGTTGGACAGGCTCCAGCGTCCTTCGACCAGGTTGGTCATCTGGGTTTCCATGCCGAGCCCGCCGCGGAACCGGCCGGGGCCGCCGGACCCCTCCCGGAGCGCGCGGCGATCGACCCTGACCGGCGTCTTGAGCTCGATGGTCTCGACCGGCGCGTTGCGGACGTCGCCCTGACACACCGACACGGTCGCCGATTCGCCGTCCTCCCAGGGCCGCCCGCCCCAGCCGCCGCCCTCGATGGTCTGCAGCACGAAATCGCGCCCGCTGTCGGGATCGCGCCCGAAGAAGGTCATCGATCCCCCGAGGGTGCCGAGATGGGCCGCGGGAATGCGCTCGGGCATGGCGTCCGCCAGCGCCTTGAGGATGGTGTCCACCACGGTGGGCAGTCCCCGGCTCCATCCCGCCATGGCCGCGGGGTAGCGCGCCATCATGAAGTTGCCTTCCTGGATCACGACCTTGAGCGCCCGGAACGAGCCCTCGTTGACCGGTTCGAGCGGTCCCGTCAGCCCCTTGTAGGCGATATAGGGACCGGCGAGCGTGCGGGCATTGATCGCGCTCGCGCGCTGGGGCGAGCAGCCGGTGAGGTCGATGGTCATGTCGTCGCCGGAGATCGTCACCTTGGCGTGGATGGGAACCGTATCGGAGCCGGAGCCGCCGTCGGGGTCGAGGAACGAGCTCGCTTCGAAGGTCCCGTCGGGAAAGGACCTGACCACGTTGCGGCACTTGGTCTCCGTCTCATCGAAGATGCGCTCGAGGGCCGCGAAGATGGTCTCGCTGCCGTAGCGGACGAACAGTTCCTCGAGCCTGCGCTCGGCCAGCTTGCACGCGGCGAGCTGCGAGCGCAGATCGCCCATGGAGGAATCGGGGAACCGGATGTTGTCACGGATCAGGCGCAGGATCTTCTCGTCGGGCACGCCCGCCTCATGGATCTTGATCTGATCGAGCTGGAGCCCCTCCATCCAGGGGTCGCTGACCATGGAGGCGGCGCTGAATCCGGTGGAAAGGCCGCCGATATCGACCCAGTGCGCGCGCACCACGGCGAAGGCCCGCAGGGCGCCGTCGAAGAAGAAAGGCGTATAGACGCAGACATTGTTGAGGTGCTGGCCGGCGACGCGCTGGTGGTTGGTGACGATGACATCCCCCGGCGCGAAGCCATCGCGCCCGTAGCGCGCCACCCCGTCGCGGATGACGACGCCGAGATCGGCGACGAAGTGCGACACGCCGCCGATGTTCTGGCTGATCAGCCGGCCGTCGACATCGAGGAGGGCGCAGCAGTAATCCTGCACCTCATAGATCATCATGTTGTAGGAGGTGCGCTGAAGGTCGACCGCCATGTCGCCGGCGATGGCGGGGAAGGCATTGCGCAGCACCTCCAGCGTGATGGGATCGATGCCATGGGATGGGATCATGCGATGTCTCCCCCGCCGATCTGAATCATGAGCTCGCCGCCGGGCATCACGGTCAGGCTGTCGCCCTCGAGCAGCACCGTGGTCGAGGCGTATTCCACCACCGATGCCGGCCCGGCGAACGACGCGCCGACATCGAGGGCCTCGCGCTCGTAGATCCGCGCCGATACCGGGTTGGCCGGGTCATCGTGGATCACCAGGCGCTCGCCGATCAGCGCCGTCTCGCCTTGGGATCCGAACCCCGGCAGGCTGACCCGCTTGCGGCGGCCTGTGGCGGTGAGGCGCAGGTTCACGATCTCGACCGGCTCATCGATCGCCTGATGCCCGAACCGGCGGTCGTGGATGGTATCGAAGGCCTTCCGAAGAAGATCGGTCTTCCGTGCCGAAAGGCTCGCCTCGTCGACGGGGGTCTGGATGGGAAATTCCTGGCCGATGTAGCGCATGTCGAGATGGCGCTGGAACGACATGTCGGGATCACTGACGCCCTCGGACCGGAGCACCGCCCTGCCCTCGCCGATCAGGTCGTCGAAAATCGCCTCGATCTCGTCGAAGTCGCTCTCCCCCAGGTCACGGTAATAGGTCCGCACGTAATCGTGGCGCAGATCGGCGAGCAGCATGCCGAAGGCCGAAAAATGTCCCGGCAGGCGGGGAATGATGACGCTCGGGATATGCAGTTCGCGGGCGATCTCGGCGGCATGAAGGGGCCCGGCGCCGCCGAAGGCGACCATGGCGAAATCCCTGGGGTCGTAGCCGCGCCCGACCGACACGGAACGCACGGCGAGAGACATCTCCGCGATGGCGATACGCAAGATGCCGAGCGCCGCCTGCTCGACGGTCATGCCGAGAGGTGCCGCGATCTGGCTTTCGATGGCACCCCTGGCGGCGGCCACGTCGAGGGGCATCTCGCCGCCGAGGAAACGGTCGGCCACCAGCCGGCCGAGGACCGCGTTGGCGTCGGTCACCGTGGGAAACTCCCCGCCGTGCCCGTAGCAGACCGGGCCGGGATGCCCGCCGGCGCTCTTCGGGCCCACCTTCAGCGCGCCGACCTCGTCGAGCCAGGCAATGGAGCCGCCGCCCGCACCGACCTCGACGATGTCCACCACTGGATACATCACGGGATGGCCTTCGGCGGGCCCGCCGATGAAGTAGCCCTGGGCGATATCGGGCTGGTTATCGCGCACCAGGCTGACCTTGGCCGTCGTCCCCCCCATGTCGAAGGCGATGACGTTGCCATAGCCCAGCGGACCGCTGATTTCCGCGGCAGCGATGATGCCGCCGACCGGCCCCGATTCCATGGTGGCGACGGGGATGCGCTTTGCGGTCGCGGGCGACATCGAACCGCCGTTGGACTGCATGATCAGGAACCGGCCCGCGAATCCCTCGGAGGCGAGCAGCGCCTCCAGGTCCTCGATGTAGGCGCTGACCTTGGGGCCGACATAGGCATTGAGCACCGTCGTCGACATGCGCTCGTACTCCCGGTATTCGCGCAGGATCTCGTGGGACAGGGACCGGAAGGCCTGCGGCGCCGAATCGGCGAGGATTTCCCCCACTTCCGCCTCATGGCTTGGATTGGCCCAGGAGTGAATGAAGCAGACGGCGACGGCCTCGACACCCCGTTGGGCAAGGCGGCGCGCGATCTCGCGGGCGGCCTCCTTGTCGAGGGTGTCGGCCACCTCGCCCGATGCCGCCATGCGTTCCGGGATCTCGAAGGTGGCGCGTCTCAGGACATAGGGTCTCGGACGGTTGAAAAAGAGATTGTAGGACTCCGGCCGGCTGCCCCGACCGATCTGATAGACGTCCCTCATGCCCATGGTGACCAGCAGCACGGTGTCCGCTCCGGTCCGTTCGATGGCGGTGTTGATGGCCACGGTGGAGCCGTGAACGAAGGTCTCGGCCGCGGCGATGGCGAGGTCGCTCTTTTCCAGCGTATTTCGGATTCCGACGCCCAGATCATACGGGGTGGTCGAACTCTTCGCCTGCTGCACGGTCCCCGCAGCGAGGTCGAAAGCGACCAGGTCCGTGAAGGTTCCCCCGATGTCCAATGCAATGACTAACGACACAAATCAACTCCTCCCTGTTGCGGCGCTTCGGGTGAACGCGTGCAAGGTGTGGCTGTCCGAATATCTCTGGGCTTTCGGTCAGCATCTTATGGGCGGTCCCAGCCGTTCGTCCACTGTCGCGAGTACGGATGAGAGGGCGGCCAACAGCTTCCCCGGGGACCGCGCCGCAGGCAGCGCGCGGCAGGCGTCTGCCAGGGGATCGAGCGCGCCCGCCGGCAGCCCGGCAGCGGCATTTATCTTTCCCTCGACGGTGTCCCAGCCGAGCGGATGGCGGGCGTCGCCCGGAACGTCCGTGATCTCGGCGGCATGGCGGGCGCCGGCGGCGGTCTCGAGGGTGATGCGCGCCGGCCACCGCGCGGGATACGGCGCCTGGAAATCGTCGGTCGGCTCGATCCGGATGATCCGGGCAAGGGCCTCGAAACGTCCATCGATGCGAAGGTCCTCGCGGCGGACGTCGGTCAGTCCCTCGGGCGCGAAGGCGGCAAGGCCCAGTAGATAGCGGAGGTTGGCTAAGGTCCCGGGCCGCGCCGCCGGCAGGCTTTTGTGGTCGATCATCGCCGCATAGGCCGGGGGAACTTCCACCAGGATCCGCTTCAGGGCCGCGGGGTCCAGGCCATGTGCGCTGCAAAGCTTCTCGAATCCGGCGATGGCCGCCATGGTCTGGCGCGCGGCGCACCAGGGCTTGAGGCCAAGCTCCGAAGCCAAGAGGGTGCCGTCCTCCTGGGGGACAAGGGCCGCGGGGTCGAGCTCGATGCCGGTCGCCTTGCTCCAGGACCCATCGAGCAGCGACGGATCGCCCTTCATGCCGCCCTCCGCGGCGCGTGCCGCGAGAAGCCCGTCGCCGACCGCGCGCCCGAAGATCAGCCAGCGTGAGGAGGGAACGCCACCGCGGGGCGACAGGCCGCCCGCCATCGCGGCGGCGATGGCGAGGGCATGGGCGGTTTTCTCGCCGTCGAGCGATAGAAGCGCGGCGGCGGCCGCGGCGGCGCCCACCGGCGCGCAAAGGCGGGAGGGCCAGATTCCCCTTTGCATCAGGCGGGGCCCTCCGGTGGCGACGGCGAAGCGGATCATCGTTTCAAGCCCGCAAAGGTAGGCGGCGAGCAGCCGCGGTCCGGTGATGTCGTCGAGCCGTGAGGCGAGGTGGAGCACGACGGGAACGATCGCGGCCGATGGGGTCACGCAGGCCGAGAGATGGATGTCGTCGATCTCCGTGCAGCGGATCGCCGCCGCGGCGCAGGACGGGCGGGAAACGGCAGCGCCCGGACCGGATCCCGCGCCGTCGTCTTCCTGTGGCATCGCGGCGATGGCCCGGGCATCAGGGACGCACATGCCGGCGGTGAGCGCCCCCAAGGCATCGAAAAGGTGCAGGGAGAGCTTGCCCGCGAGCGATGTCTCGAGCGCGCGGCACGCCACGGCGTTCACGAACGCGGCAAGACGGGAAACGGTGCTCATGTCGTTGCGGCCGCGGACCGGCGGCGCGCGGCGGGGGATCGTTCCGCCCGCCGCCACACGCCGTACGCCGGTTTGAGAACTACGAAGAAAACGCTATTTGCAGGCAAGGGTCTTCGCGAAATCCCCGGCCCCCAGGTAGCGCGCCGTGCAGGCCATGCCGGGCTTGAGCGCGCCGGCCTTGGCCTTCTTGTTGCCGACCAGCACGGCCGTCCGGCGGCCGTGCACCTTCAGCTCGGTCACCGCGCCCTTGGAATCCTTGAGCGCAATCCGTTTCGGCGAAACCTTGGCGATCGTCGCCTCGAGGGTCTTGAGTTCCGCTTTTTCGACCTTGCCGATGACGAGCGCCTCACGGGCCTTCGCGATGGCAGCGGGCGGGATCTTCATGAAATCGCGCACGAAGGCCTCAACCTCTTCGCCCGTGCCGGGATCCAGCTTCATGTAACGGCGGGCGGCCTCCTCGCGCAGGCCCTTGTCGTTCATCGTCGCCATGAAGGCCGCACGCAGGATCTTGGTCCGTTCCGCGGGCAGGTTCGGCGGCCCCGCTACCGGACGGCCAAGTACGTCGCGACTGAAGATCAACTTGAAGACCTCCTTGTTGTCCGCGCCGCCGGCGAGATCGTCGACATGGGGCACGTCCTTGAGTTCCGCGCTCTTCTTGGAGAACTGCATCAGCGGCTTCAAACGGCCCGCGCTGTAGTCCTGGCGGTAGACCGACTTGAGCGACCCGAGGAGGTAGCCACAATACCCCATCACCTCGCCCCGCTGGATCGCCAGCGTGACGCTGCTCGAGCCGTTATAGCCGTGGATCACCCGGATGCGGGTTCCCAGGAGCTTGTTGACGGCACGGGGATATTCGCTGTCGAGGCCGTTGGGCCCGGACGCGCCGAATATGACGTCGCGCTTCAGGAGATCGCTGAAGTTCTTCAGCCCCGAGGTATGCCAGACCGAGCAGGTGCCCGTGGCTTGGTCCATGTTGCCGATCCACGTGAAGCCGTCGGGCTTGAATTTCGAAGCCTTCGTACCGAGCAAGGGAGAGAACGTCGCCGAGGCGGAAATCATGCCGATCACCGTGCCGTCCCGCGGCGCCTTGCTGTAAAGGTAGTTCGCCGCCCGGATCGAGGAGGCGCCGGGCATGTTCTGCACCACCACCGTGGGCTTCCCGGGGAGGTGATCCCTGAGATGCGCGGCGAGGGTGCGGGTGTAGCGGTCGAACCCGCCGCCCGCCGCATAGCCGACGACCACGGTGAAGGTCTTGCCCCTCAAATAATTTTCATCGGCGGCGCGGGCCGTCCCCGCGATGAGGGGAACCAGCGCCACGCAACCGGCAGCGAAACAAAGATCGGGCCGCAGGCGGCCCGGATTCCGATGCTCTCGCGTCATTGCACTCTCCTTTTTCGGATCATTTCCGTGGCCGTCATGGGCCGGTCCCGCGACCGTGTCGTATGAAGACTGCCGAAGGGGCCGATGCGCCAGCGCGGTCCCGATGTCCTGCAATCTCCGCAGGGGCTTGGCCAGGACCCGGGCGGCGGCCGGGATCGTTGCCCCGGCGCGCCGCCCCGCAAGGTCCTCAATATCGAGCGCCTACTTCTTCGCCTTCGTCAACTCGCGCACCCGGGCCAGCACTCCGGGCTTGGCATTCACCGTGGCGAGGATGAGGTCGTGCGCCTGTTGCCAGGTCCGCGGCTCCACCTGACGCTTGGTCTTCGTCATGCGGTCGATGAACCCCTTGTCCTTGACCATCGCCGCGAAAGCCGCGCGCAGCGCCGAGACACGGTCGGCGGGAACGCCCGGAGGCGCCATCACGGCCTTGCCGGTGATGCGGCTGTAGATCAGGAACTTGATCGCTTCCTTGTCGACGTCCGACTTGGCGAGGTCGTACATCATGGGCACGCCCTTCAGCGCGGGATGCGGCTTCAACCCGAGCTGCGCCAGGAAGTTGAGCCTGTTCTCCTTGACCCACTGGGGATGGTGCTGGAGGTAGGTGACGTAGTTGGTGAACAGGCCGTCGATCTCGCCGCGCTCCATCGCCAGGAAGACTTCGGTCGAGCCCTTGTAGCCCGAGATCAGCTTGAATTTGGCTCCGGCCGTCTGGTTGAGAACGTGCGGCAGGATATACTGGCCCGACCGCGTGCCGTTCGAACCGAGAACGATCTGCTTCTTCACCGTCTCCTGAACCGTCTTGACGCCGGACTTCTTCCACACGCCGAGCGCGGCGATCAGGCCCTGGTCGATCGAGCCCAGCACGATGAAGTTCCGCACGTCGAAATTCGTCTTCTGCAGCCCCAAGGCCTGTGCGGTCGGGATGCCGTCATACATCAGGCCGATGACCGAGCCGTCGCGGGGAGCGACGTTGTAGAGGTAACCCGCCTGCACCGTACCCGCCGCACCCGGCTTGAACTGCGGGACGCCCCTGGGCTGGCCCGGCAGGTACCTGGGCAGGTATTCGGCGATCATGCGCGTGAGGAACCCGTAGCCGCCCTTGGCGCTGTAGGGACACATGACCGTGACGGCTTTGCCTTTATAGAACTTTTCGGCACTCGAACTGTCCTGTGCCCTCGCGCTCACCGCCGCCAGCACGAACGCGAGTCCCAGGGCCGAAATACGAATATGAGAAATCATGGCACTCTCCCCTTCACTCCCTGATTTGTTAACTATTATAAGCGTGCGCTTGCCCATGATAAACGCACACATGTCGGTAATCGATATGCCAGTCGAGTAAGAATTAACCGGCAGGCGCCGCGGCTTGACGAGTGACCAAGGCTTGCCCGATGGGCTCGCCCGGGGGCGCGAGATAGGGGAAGCGGACGTACAAGCACTTGATTTAAACGAATAAATGGGCAAGGGGCCGTGACCTCATGCGATCTGCGGATATGCTTCCCTGACCCCGATCGACAATGTGAGCAGGAAATTGATGTTTCGACCGCATGAATAACGTCAAATTTCCTATTAATCGTTTGCCGCTTGATGACCGACACTGAATTGACGATGATTTCGAGATCATTCCGACGAACCTTCCGGCCTATGGCAGGCACGGGCGGCGGCGGATCGAGGGCCAGGAGACAGAAATGCACATTATCGACTCCCATTTCCATTATTGGCCTCGCGCGTTCTTCGATCATGTGTGCAAGCGGAATGGCTATCCGCACGTCGAGAAGAACGACAGGGGCGGCTTCACCTATTGGCGCAAGGAAGGCAAGGAGCCGACCTTCAATTGGGGGCCGGTGTGGTTCGACCTCGACAAGCTGATGGAGCGCCTCCAAGAGGACGGCCACGAGGTGGACGTGATCTCGTCGCTCGGGCCGATCTCCGTGCATTTCTCCGACGTGCCGCCGGAGATCGGGCGCGACGACGCCATGTTCTGGAACGAGGAGATCGCCGCCGCGCAGCGTAAATATGCAGGCCGCCTCTGGGGCATCGGCGCCATCCCGCTGACCGATGGGGAAGTCGCGGTCGAGGTGCTCGACCACGCGGTCAAGAAGCTCGGCTTGTTCGGGGTCAATCTTCCGGGCAGCGTCGGTGACGGCGGGCGGATCGACGATGAGGGCCTCGAGCCGTTCTACGACCGGGCCGAGGAACTGGGCGCCGTCCTCTTCCTGCATCCGACGGATACGCTGTTCTCCGACCTGCTCCAGGGCTATGACGGCGCGCTCTACCTCACCCTCGGCCGGGTGATCGATGTCAGCGTCGCCGCCACGCGCCTCATCCTGTCGGGCATCATGGAGCGTCATCCGAACCTGAAGATCTATATGTCCCACACCGGCGGCGTGCTGCCCTATCAGTCCGGCCGCATGGACAGGCTCAGCCCGGAGGCAGGCGTGGGAAGCTTCTCCAGGGGCATCTCATTGCCGCATCCGCCCAGCACCTATATCAAGCGGATGTACACCGACATCGTGCAGCCCGACCCGAGCGCGATGAAGTTCGCCCTCGATTATTTCGGCATCGACCACATCATCTACGGCACCGACTACCCCTGCTGGAATCCGACGGTCGCGCTGAAATTCTTCAACGCGATCGGGTTGAGCGAGGCAGACCTGCAGAAGATCTTCTACGGCAACGCCAAGCGTTTCTTCGCGCTGCCCGATGCCGATGCCAAGACGAAGGAAGCGGCTTCGCTCTGAACCCGCGCGGCCCGCCTGCCCCGGCCTGAACGAAGGGGGCCCGAGCCGGCCTGAACGAGGGAAGCCGGCCCGGGCCCTTCGCGCGCCCGGGCGGCACCCTCAGGTCGATCAACTGGGCCTGGCATTTCACCACCGTCGCGTCGGGCCCCATTTTTCCAGGGAGGTCCCGTGCTGAAGACGACCCGCCGTCCCTGCCTGAAACGCAAAAAATCGTTCGCCTACGAGGGCCCGCACCACCGGCTGTGCCCCCGCTGCCGCGCGGCCAACCGGCGCGATCCCGACCCGGCCGAGGTGTGGCCCGGCGCGGGAATCCGCGACGGCCATGGGTCGGCATAGGCTAGAGCTCGTCAAAGGAAGAGACCGCTTCGTCATTTTCCTGACGGTCGCCACCCCGGCGGTAGTTGTCATCTGCTGGTCCGGGCCCTGGGACCGGGGCCGACTTCTTCCTCGTCCTCTGGTGGGCTGCCCCGCCTCCTGAACTCGAGATGAGCCCGAATAGGTTTATCGCGATGCGATGCCCAGACACAAACGTAGACGCGCTGAGAATCAGCCCTCTCACGAAGATCTTCGTCTTCAAGGATAAAGCCCTTCCACTGCCCACCAGGTGGCAGTAGATGTGGGATCGGTGCCGAAGGTGGGCCGGTTAAGACCACTGCAGCCCATGCGTGTGTACCTCTTAGACGGTGCCACCAACTGGAATAGCTGATCATCGAAAGATTGTTGATGGTGGTCGGGGCAGCGCCCCTGTTATGGACCGTGACTGACACCAAGGTTTCGCCTTGGGTGTGAGGTACGCCTACGGTGACCATCCCTGTCGCGATATCGATATACAGTCTCGGTCGCGACTCGAACCAGCGGCGAATCTCAAGGAATAGTGCCCCTGTTGCGACGACCGCAGCGTAGACCGCTATCCATTCCCCCCAAGAGAGTTGCATCGTCCTACCCCTTCCGGTGTGCTGGCGCGATGCGCGCACCGCGTGCAGGGACTGTCCATCACTAGGAGACGCAGCCTTTGACTTACCGTTATGCGAGGTTGCAGAATTTCGCCCCATAAACAGGAAAAGGCAAGGGCGTGTTATGGTAGGCAACGACCCAAATCCTAAGAAAGGCAGAATTGCAGATTTTCTGTCTAATCCGATAACCGGCGGTATCGGTGTGATACTCGCCATAGTCGGTTTGGGATTAGCTATCTGGATATATTTTGCATCTCAAGACGAGCGAGCGCTCACCTATTTCACGCATCCAGTTAAATCGATCGTGGTGGACTATGGAAAGACCCCAAAGCTCCAGGTTCAGGCTGGCGGCAAATTGATCCAGGGCAGCATAACATCATCCCAAATTGCATTTTGGAATGCAGGGGATGCGTCGATTAGGCCACAGAATGTGTTGAAGCCATTCGTGGTAGAAGCCCGACCCAAGGTCCGGATCGTGGACGCAATCCTGAAAAAGACGTCTAGGGACGTCGCCGGCATAAAACTAGACCTCACTCAGTTGGATCAGGGCCGTATCCCTGTATCATGGAAAATATTGGAGAACGGTGATGGCGCCGTAATTCAAGTGATTTACGTGGGCGAACCGTCGGTGTCTCTACAAGGCTCCGGGATAATCGAACAGCAAGGAGATATAAAAAAGCTCGAATATAATAAAGCAATAGGCTCTAGATTTACAATATATGATGAGAGGAGGAGGATAGGTCCAATAATAGGATGGGGAAGCATAATTCTTGGCCCCATTGCGTTAATCTTTCTAGCTCTAGATTTCTTCTCAGTTAGTTGGTTCAGGGGTGCTGCTAGCGGATTATTTAACATTCAGAACCTGAGGTTTATTATTTTTATTAATGGAGTAGGTTATCTGGTATTGGGGATTTACATCCTATGGACCACCCCGATCAGTGGGCCCCCGTTTGGGTTTTAATTTGTTCCTTTCTCTTGCTACAGGCCCAACTCTTCGAGCAAGTTTTCAGTTATTTAGCAAGAGGTTACTTAGAGCCCAAAATCACAAAGCCTCAGAAACCTTAATGATTTCTGAGGCTTAAGTGGGGGGCGATCAGGGACTCGAACCCTGGACCCGCTGATTAAGAGTCAGCTGCTCTACCAACTGAGCTAATCGCCCGCAGAACCCTCTCGGGCCGCCATGGGGCCCGCCGGGAAGGGGATGGATATAGCAAGTGACCGGCGGTTTGTCGAGGGTTGGGGCCCGGCGCCTCGACCCGCGCTTCAACCCGCGCTGCGGCTTGGCCTTGCGGGCACCCGGCCCGGCCCCCCCCGGCCCCTCGCGCCCCCGGCTCAGCCCCGGCCGAGGCCGAGCTCGGCGCGGCCGATGGTGATGTCGCGGTGCACGTGGACCCCGATCAGGATGCCGAAGCCCATCATCAGCGTCACCATCGACGTCCCACCGTAGGAGATCAGCGGCAACGGCACCCCCACCACCGGGATCAGGCCCATCACCATGGCGATGTTGATGAAGATGTAAAGGAAGAACGCCGCCGTCACCCCCATCGCCACCAGCCGCCCGAACTGGTTGTGGCAGCGCAGGGCGATGAAGAAGCCGTAGGCCAGCACCAGGCTGTAGAGCGCCAGCAGCACGATCCCGCCCGCCAGGCCGAACTCCTCGGCCAGCATGGTGAAGATGAAGTCGGTCTGCTTCTCGGGCAGGAAGTTGAGGTGCGCCTGGCTGCCGTGGAGGAAGCCCTTGCCGGTCAGCCCGCCGGAGCCGAGCGCGATCTTCGACTGCAGGATGTGATAGCCCGAGCCGAGGGGATCGGATTCCGGGTCCAGGAAGGTGAGGATGCGCTGCTTCTGATAGGGCTTCAGGAACTGCCAGCCGATGGGGATGGCGCCGAGGCCGAGCCCCGCGATCAGGGCGAATTTCCAGAGCCGGACGCCGGCCATGAAGAACACCGCGGCGCCGATCATCAGCAGCATGACCGCCGTGCCGAGGTCGGGCTGGCGCAGCACCATCGCCGCCGGCAGCAGTGTCAGGACCGCCGGCCAGATCAGGAAGCGCATCCGGGTCACCGCGTCGTCGGGCAGGGAATGGAAATAGCGCGCGAGCACGATGACGAGCGCGATCTTCATCAGCTCCGACGGCTGGATGTTGACCGGCCCCAGGCTGATCCAGCGCTGCGCCCCCATGCCGGTGGAGCCGATGAACTCCACCGCCGCGAGCAGGGCCAGCGTCCCGAGATAGAGGACGTAGGCGTTGCGCATCCACACCCGGATATCCACCAGCGCCAGGCCGATCATCAGCGCGAGCCCCAGCAGGAAGCGCGCCATCTGGCGCGAGGCCCAGGGGTGGAGATTCCCGTTGCCCGCCGAATACAGCATCGCGAATCCGACGCACGCGATCACCGTGATGACGGCGACGAGTCCCCAGCTCACCTGCCCGAGCTTCTGGACCAAGGGGATCTCGGGCGACTTGAAGAACCCGGAGAGGATCATCGCCGCCCACCCTTCCGCCCGCCGGGCGGACCCTCGCCCGCGAACGAAGCGAAACCCCCGGGCGTGCCGGGGGCCTTCGCCTCCCGCGCCTTCGCCCTGGCCGCCTTTTCGGCGCGGATGAAGGTCTCGCGCAGGATGTCCCGCGCGATCGGCGCCGCGGCCTTGGATCCGCCCCCGCCGTGCTCCACCACCACCGAAGCGGCGTAACGCGGGGCATGCGCCGGGGCGTAGGCGACGAAGAGCGCGTGGTCGCGCTCCTTCCAGGGAAGCTTCTCGTTCTTGATGACGCCGCCGCGGCGCTCGCTCAGCGTGATGCGCCGCACCTGGCTGGTGCCGGTCTTGCCGGCCATGCGCCACGCCTCCTCCTCGATGCGCGAGCGGTAGGCGGTCCCCCTCCGGGTGTTGGTCACGGCGAACATGCCCTGGCGCACGGTATCCAGCGCCGATTCGGAAATGCCGAGCCCCGGCCAGGAGGGCGCCGCGGGCGGCACCCCGTCCGGGCCCGCGAGGGCGGGGGTGAAGATGCGCGGCTCGACCGCGCGCCCGCCGTTTGCGATGCGGGCCGTCATGACCGCGAGCTGCAGGGGCGTCGCCAGCACGAAGCCCTGGCCGATGCCGGTCACCAGGGTCTCGCCCCCCTGCCAGCGCTTGCCCATGACGGCGAGCTTCCATTCCCGCGTCGGGACCAGGCCGGGCTTCTCGCCCGGCAGGCCGATCCCGGCGGACTTGCCGAGCCCGAGCTTCTCGGCCATGGCGCCGATGCGGTTGACGCCGAGCCTCCGGGCGAGATCATAGAAATAGACGTCGCAGCTCTGCTGCAGGGCGCCGACCATGTCGAGGGTGCCGTGGCCCCATTTTTTCCAGCAGTGGAACCGCGCCTTGCCGAGCTGCACGTGGCCCCGGCAGAAGACCTGATGCGCGGCGTCCACCGCCCCCGACTCGAGCGCGGCCAGGGCGACGACCACCTTGAAGGTGGAGCCCGGGGCGTACTGCCCGGCGATCGCCTTGTTGGTCAGCGGCGCGCGCTCGTTGGCGTTGAGCTCCCGCCAGTAGGCCAGGCTGATCCCCTCGTTGAAGGCGTTGGGGTCGAAGGCCGGCGCGGAGGCCAGCGCCAGCACGTCGCCGCTCTCCACCTCCATCACCGTCACCGCGGCGCTTTCGGAGCCGAGGCGCGCGTGGGCGAAGTCCTGCAGCCCGATATCGATGGTGAGGCGCACCGGGTCGCCGGTCCGCCCCTCACGGCGCGAAAGCTCCCGGATCACCCGGCCGGTGGCGTTGACCTCGACCTCCGACCGGCCGCCGCGCCCGCGCAGCTTTTCGTCGAACACCTTCTCCACGCCGTTCTTGCCGACCCGGAAGGAGGGCAGCTCGAGCAGCGGATCGCCGGTCTGCTCCGATTCCGAGACCGCCCCAACGTAGCCCACCAGATGCGCCGCCGAATCGGCGAACGGATAGAGGCGCGTCTGTCCCACCTCGATCAGCACGCCCGGCAGGTCCGGGGTATGGACCTCGATCTTGGCGACCTCCTCCCAGTCGAGGTTCTCCCGCAGCGTGACCGGGACGAAGCCCCGCTTGCGCCGGACCTCCTTCTTGACCCGGTTGTGGTCGGCCTCCTCCAGCTCGATGAAGCGCGCGACCCTTAAAAGCGTCTCCTCGATATCCGGGCTGCGCTCGGGCACCAGGATGAGGCGGTAGTTCTGCCGGTTGGTGGCGATCTCGACGCCGCCCCGGTCGAGGATCGCGCCGCGGAGCGGTGCGAGCAGCCGCATGTTGATGCGGTTGTCCTCGGCGAGCGTCCGGTAGCGCTCGGCCTCCACCACCTGCAGGTAGTACATGCGCCCGGCGAGCGCCGAGAACAGGGCCAGCTTGCCGCCCGCCAGCAACACCGCGCGGCGGGAGAAGGTGCGATAGCGGTCCTGGTCGCGGATCACCTCAGTCCTCCCGGGGCAGGCACTTGTGCACGCCGTGGAGGATCCCGGTCAGCAGCGGATAGACGGCGATGGTCACCAGCACCTGGACGAACGCCGCCCCCGGGGGGATGAAACGGCCGCCGAACAGGCTGGCGAGCGCCCAGGCAAGGAATCCCGCGCCGAGGGCGACGATCATGAAGCTCCACCAGATGACCAGGAAGGACTTGTTGCGGAAGAACACGCGCTGGCGCACGACGGCGCCGTAGGCGAGCAGCAGGACCACGGCGCCCTGTCCCAGCTGGGCGCCGGTCAGCACGTCCTGGACCAGCCCGATCAAGAAGATCACCAGCGGCGGCAGCAGCGAGGGGTAATGGACCGCCCAGAAGAACACCGAGCAGAGCACCAGCATCGGCACGATGGCGGCGTATCCGGGGATCGGAAGTGGGATCACGGTGAGCATCACCAGCACGATGCTCAGGCCCGCGGGGATCATGCGGCGCGCCCAGACATCGAGCCGGTGCCACAGCGCCGCCATCACGGCCGCCCGCGGCTCTTACCTTCCGCCTGGGCCTCGTCATCGGGCGCGCCCACCGAGGCGAAGGCGACGATCTGCAGGTATTCCAGGCGGTTGAGATCGACGAGCGGACGCACCCGGTAGACGCCGGCGCCCGCCGCCTCGATGCGCCCCACCGCCAGACCCGGCGGCAGCACGCCGCCGTGACCGGAGGTGACCACGTGCTGGCCCGGCTTGGCGCCCACGTTTTCGGGAAGGAAGCGCAGCCTGGGGCGCGCGGAGTTGTCGCCGACCAGGATGGCCCGCGTGCGGGTCTCGGCGATGACCACGGGAATCCGCGAGTTGATGTCGGTGATCAGCAAGACCCTCGAGGACCGCGCGCCGGCCAGGGTCACCCGCCCGACGAGCCGGCCATAGGCGGTCGCGGCCTGGCCCTTGGCGGCACCGTCCCGGGCGCCGGCGTTGACCAGGACGCTGCGGACGAACGGTCCGCGCCCGTCGGCGATGACCCGGGCGGTGATGAAGCTGTGGCGCTCCGGCCCCTTGTAGTTGAGCATCGTCCGGAGGGCGCTGTTCTCGGCGGCGAGACTCTGGGCGGCGCCGTGCCAGGCGCGGAGCCGCGCCACTTCCTGGCGCAGGCGGGTGTTTTCCGAACGCAGATTGACGAGCTCGCGCAGGTTGGCGGCTCCCCTCTCCACCGCCTCGACGGGATGGATGGCGGACTCGAGGATGGGCGTCGCGACATCGGCGACGGCGATGCGGATGCGGTCGACGAAGGCGGCACCGCCGCTGCCCAGCAGCAAGACGCCGAAACCCGCGATCACCAGGGAAGCCAGGATGAACCGCTGGCCCATGCCCCGGAAGGGCATGGCAAGCCTCGTGATCAGTCCCGGCCTCCGGTATTCCATGGCTCCTTGCCTCGGCTACCTGCCATCGCGGCGGTGTGCTAGTAGCGATCGAGAACGTCGCGCAGGGTCTTGGTCTCCTCGAGCGCCCGGCCGGTCCCCAGCACCACGCAGCTCAAGGGCTCGTCGGCGATGGACACGGGCAGGCCCGTGGCGTGCCTCAGCACGTAATCGAGATTGGAGAGCAACGCGCCCCCGCCGGTCAGCACGATGCCCTTGTCGACGATGTCGGCGGCCAGTTCCGGCGCCGTGTGCTCGAGCGCGACCTTGACCGCCTCGATGATGGCGCTCACCGGCTCGGCCAGGCTTTCCGAGATCTGGCGCTCGGAGATGATCAGCTCCTTCGGCACGCCGTTCATCAGGTCGCGTCCCTTGATCTCCATGACGCGGCCCTCCTCGCCCTCGGGCGGCGGGCAGGCGGAGCCGATCTCCTTCTTGATGCGCTCGGCCGATCCCTCGCCGACCAGGAGGTTATGGTTGCGGCGGATATAGGCGATGATGGCCTCGTCCATCTTGTCGCCGCCGACGCGCACGCTGCGGGCATAGACGATGCCGCCGAGCGAAAGCACCGCCACCTCGGTGGTGCCGCCGCCGACGTCCACCACCATGGAGCCGGTGGGCTCGGTCACCGGCAGGCCGGCGCCGATCGCCGCCGCCATCGGCTCCTCGATCAGGAAGACCCGGCGGGCGCCCGCGCTCTCCGCCGATTCCTGGATCGCCCGGCGCTCCACCGCGGTGGAGCCCGAAGGCACGCAGACGACGATCTGGGGATGGGCGAAGGAGCGGCGGTTGTGGACCTTGCGGATGAAGTGCTTGATCATCTGCTCGGCGATCTCGAAATCGGCGATGACGCCGTCGCGCATGGGCCGGATCGCCTCGATGTTGCCCGGCGTGCGCCCCAGCATCATCTTGGCCTCGTCGCCGACCGCCAGCACCTGCTTGTGGCCCTTGATGTCGGCGATGGCCACGACCGAGGGCTCGTTCAGCACGATGCCCCGGCCCTTGACGTAGACGAGCGTGTTGGCCGTGCCGAGGTCGATGGCCATGTCCGCCGATAACATGCCGAGTAGTCTGGAAAACATGAAACCTAGCCTCTCACCTTAGCGGGGCCGGCTTGCGCGCCGGCCCCTGAAATCCCCACGGGCGCTTACGCCGATAACGCGGACACCGATTTCTCCCGTTTCACGAGCAGTTTGTTGAGCGCATTCACGTAGGCCCGCGCCGAGGCCACCAGGGTATCGGTATCCGCGCCCTGGCCGTTGACGGTGCGCCCGTTCTCCTCGAGCCGCACCGTGACCTCGGCCTGGGCGTCGGTGCCGCCGGTCACGCCGTGCACCTGATAGAGCTGGAGCCGCGCGTCATGCGGGAAAAGCTCGCGAATGGCGCGGAAGGTCGCGTCCACCGGGCCGTCGCCGGTGGCCTTGGTGCTGCGTTCGGCGCCGTCCACGGTGAGCGTCAGCTCCGCGGTCTGCGGGCCTTCGGTGCCGCAGACGATCTTCAGGTGCTCCACCTGGATGCGGTCGTTCGACCGCACCACGGCTTCGTCGACCAGCGCCAGGATGTCTTCGTCGAAGATCTCCTTCTTCTTGTCGGCGAGATCCTTGAACCGCCGGAACGTGTCGTCCAGCTGATCCTCGCCGACGTCGAGGCCCAGGTCCTTGAGCTTCTCGCGGAAGGCGTGGCGGCCGGAATGCTTGCCCATGACCAGCTTGGACTTGGTGAGGCCGACGTCTTCCGGGCGCATGATCTCGTAGGTCTGGGCGTGCCGCAGCATGCCGTGCTGGTGGATCCCCGATTCATGGGCGAAGGCGTTGGCGCCGACGATGGCCTTGTTGGGCTGGACCACGAAGCCGGTGATCGCCGAAACCAGGCGTGAGGCGCGCATGATCTGGGTCGTGTCGACGCCGGTCTCGTAGGGCAGGAGGTCCTTGCGGGTCCTGAGCCCCATGACGATCTCCTCCAGCGCCGCGTTGCCGGCCCGCTCGCCGAGCCCGTTGATGGTGCACTCCACCTGGCGCGCGCCGGCGACGACGGCGGCCAGCGAATTGGCCACCGCGAGGCCCAGATCGTTGTGGCAGTGGACGGAGACGACCGCCTTGTCGATGTTCGGCACGCGGTTCAGCAGCATCTCGATCAGAGCCCCGAATTCCGCGGGCAAGGCATAGCCCACGGTGTCGGGAATGTTGATCGTGGTGGCGCCGGCTTCGATCGCCGATTCGACGCAGCGGCAGAGGAAGTCGTGCTCGCTGCGCGAGCCGTCCTCGGGGCTCCATTCGACGTCGTCGGTGTAATTGCGGGCCCGGGTGACGGATGAGATCACCGCCGCGTGCACCTCCTCGGGTTCCATCTGCAGCTTGTACTTCATGTGCAGCGGCGAGGTGGAAATGAAGGTGTGGATGCGCTTGCGCCGGGCCGACTGCATGGCCTCGGCGGCACGGTCGATGTCGCCGTCATGGGCGCGGGCGAGGCCGCAGACGGTGGCGTTCCGCCGGCTGGCGGCGATCTCGCGCACCGCCTCGAAATCGCCGTTGGAGGCGATGGGAAAGCCGGCCTCGATATAGTCGACGCCGAGCTCGTCCAGCACCTCGGCGATGCGCAGCTTCTCCTCGAGCGTCATCGATGCGCCCGGCGACTGCTCGCCGTCGCGCAACGTGGTGTCGAATATGATGATCCGGTTGGGGTCTTTGCTCTCGGTCATGGGTCGATCCTTACGAGATTAGGCTAGAACGGTATCACGTCTTCCCCCGAACGACGGCACACGGGCCGCGGTTCAGGGGCGCCTAAGTCGCAGCCCTCCCGTCTTTCGGGCACCAGGACAGACGGCCGGGCGGACCCGCCCATGGCGCGCCGCCGGAGCCTCTGCTCCGGGGCCGATCCATCGAGATCTGATCCGCCGATCCATCATCTTCCGTTTGCGGCCCGCCCTGTCCGGCAGGCGACACCCAGGTTCGTCCAATCAATCCTGCACGGGAAACAACCGGTTTCCACGGCGGCAGGCTGGAGGTCCGGTGTTCGGGACCACCCCGACTTCCGCACCATTAATCCACAAAAACCTTAAAAAATTTGGTTAAGGGGCTCTTTTTACGCTTTCTTCCGTCCGGTCCGCAATGGCCAAATGGAAATCGGCCCCGCTCCCGGCCCAAACGCCGCCGGCCGCGGCTCGATCGCCGCGGCCCGGCCGGTAAACCCCTAAGAAACGGCTCAATTCTTAGACTTATCCACAAGGCGGTTGCTGGATATCCAGGGCATCATGCCGCGCAGGCTCTCGCCCACCTCCTCGATCGGATGGGCCGCCTCGCGGCGGCGCATGGCCTTGAAACTGGCCTGACCGGCGCGATTTTCAAGGACCCATTCCTTGGCGAACCGGCCCGACTGGATCTCTTCCAGGATCTCCTTCATGCGCGCCTTGACGCCCGCGTCGATGAGCCGGGGACCGCGTGTGTAATCGCCGTACTCCGCGGTGTTGGAGATCGAATAGCGCATGTTGGCGATGCCGCCCTCGTAGATCAGGTCGACGATCAGCTTGACCTCGTGCAGGCATTCGAAATAGGCCATTTCCGGCGCGTAGCCCGCCTCCACCAGGGTCTCGTACCCAGCCTTGATCAGGCTGGTCAGGCCGCCGCACAGCACCGACTGCTCGCCGAACAGGTCGGTCTCGCATTCCTCGCGGAAGCTGGTCTCGATGATGCCCGACCGCCCGCCGCCGATGGCGGAGGCGTAGGACAGGCCGATGTCATGGGCGTTGCCCGAGGAGTCCTGATCGACGGCGATGAGGCAGGGCACGCCGCCGCCCTTCAGGTATTCGCCGCGCACCGTGTGGCCCGGCCCCTTGGGCGCGACCATGAAGACGTCCATGTCCCGGCGCGGCTCGATCAGGCGGAAATGGATGTTGAGCCCGTGGGCGAAGGCCAGCGCGCCGCCCTTATTCATGTTGTCCCTGAGCTCGTTGTCATAGAGGTCCGCCTGCAGCTCGTCGGGGACGAGGACCATCACGACATCGGCCCATTTGGCAGCCTCCGACGGGGTCATCACCTTGAGCTTCCCGGCCTTGGCCTTGGCCGCCGAGGACGACCCGGGCCGCAGCGCCACCGCCACGTCCTTGACGCCCGAATCCTTGAGGTTGAGGGCATGGGCATGGCCCTGGCTGCCGTAGCCGACGATCGCCACCTTCTTCGTCTTGATCAGGTTAACGTCGGCATCCCTGTCGTAGTAAACGCGCATGATCCGTTCCTCGTGGTTGGCTCCCCGCCCGCTTCGGGAAGCCCAGTTTTAGATGGGCTTTTCGCCGCGGGCAATAGCGACGACCCCGGTGCGGCAGACGTCGACCAGCCCGAGCGGCTCCATGAGCCGGACGAAGGCGTCGATCTTCTCGGTCGCCCCGGTGATCTCGAAGACGAAGGACTGGGAGGTGGAATCGACGACCCCGGCGCGGAAGACATCGGCGATGCGGAGCGATTCGACCCGCTTCTCGCCCCGGCCCTTGACCTTCACCAGCGCGAGCTCGCGCCCCACATGGGGGCCCTCATCGGTGAGGTCGGAGACCTTGTGCACCGGCACCAGCCGGCCGAGCTGGGCCTTGATCTGCTCGATGACCTGGGGCGTGCCCGAGGTCACCACCGTGATCCGGGAACGCCCCGCCTCGGGGTCGACCTCGGCCACGGTCAGGCTGTCGATGTTGTAGCCGCGCCCGGAGAACAGACCGATCACCCGGGCCAGCACGCCCGCCTCGTTGTCCACCAGCACGGCGATGATATGGGTTTCGGTGCCGTCCACGCTCACGCCTTCACCTTTCCGCTCTCGGCCCCGGTCTAGACCAGGACCATGCCTTCCTCGGACACCGGCTTGGCCGCGCGATCGGCGGGGCCGAGCAGCATGTCGTAATGGGCGGCGCCCGAGGGGATCATGGGGAAGCAGTTCTCCGCCGGGTCGATGCGGATGTCGGCGATCACCATGTCGTCGGTCTCGATCATCTGCTTGATGACGTCGTCCACCTCCGAGGGCTTCTCGGCGATCAGCCCGGTGCCGCCGAACGCCTCGGCCAGCTTCACGAAGTCCGGCAGGCTCGCCATGTCGCTCTCCGAATAGCGCCCGCCGTGGAGCAGCTCCTGCCACTGGCGCACCATGCCCATGTAGAAGTTGTTGAGGATGAAGACCTTCACCGGCAGCCGATACTGGACGGCGGTGGAGAACTCCTGCATGTTCATCAGCAGCGAGGATTCACCGGCGACGTCGATGACCAGGGACTTGGGATGCGCCACCTGGACGCCGATCGCCGCGGGCAGCCCGTAGCCCATGGTGCCGAGCCCGCCCGAGGTGAGCCAGTGGTTCGGCTTCTCGAACTGCAGGAACTGGGCCGCCCACATCTGGTGCTGGCCGACCTCGGTAGTGAAATAGACGTCCTTGCCGCGGGTCAGCGCCTGGAGACGTTCCAGCGCGTATTGCGGCTTGATGACGGTGTCGCTCTTCTCGTAGGCGAGGCAGTTGCGCCCCCGCCACTTGGCGATCTCGTCCCACCACCGCTTGAGCGCCTTCGCGTCCGGCCTGGCCTTGACCTCGCCCCATCGCTTGACCAGCTGCGCCAGCACCGTGCCGCAATCGCCGACGATGGGCACGTCGACCACGACGTTCTTGTTGATCGAGGACGGATCGATGTCGATATGGATCTTCTTCGACTTGGGCGCGAACTCGGCCAGCTTGCCGGTGACCCGGTCATCGAACCGGGCGCCGACGCAGACCATCACGTCGCAATTGTACATCGCGAGGTTGGCCTCGTACGTGCCGTGCATGCCGAGCATGCCGAGGAACTGCTTGTCGGTCGCGGGATAGGCGCCGAGCCCCATCAGCGTCGAGGTGATGGGGTAGCCCGTCTTGCGGACGAGCTGGGCGAGCAGCTTGGCCGCCCTGGGCCCGGAATTGATGACCCCTCCGCCGGTGTAGAAGACCGGCCGCTTGGCGCCGGCGATCAGGTCGACGGCCTTGGCGATGGCGTCCGCCTCGCCGCGCACCCGGGGCCTGTAGGAGGCATGGGTGATGCGATTGACCGCGGGCGGCCTGGTGTAAGTGGTCTTGGCCTGGAGCACGTCCTTGGGCAGGTCGACGACCACCGGGCCGGGGCGGCCGCTGCGCGCGACGTAGAAGGCCTCGCGCACCGTGCGGGCGAGGTCCTCGATGTCCTTGACCAGGTAATTGTGCTTGGTGCAAGGCCGGGTGATGCCGGTGGTGTCGGCCTCCTGGAAGGCGTCGTTGCCGATCAGGTGGGTCGGCACCTGGCCGGTCAGGCAGACGATGGGGATCGAATCCATCAGCGCGTCGGTCAGCCCGGTGACCGCGTTGGTGGCGCCGGGGCCCGAGGTCACCAGCACCACGCCCACCTTGTTGGACGAACGCGCGTAGCCCTCGGCCGCGTGCACCGCGCCCCCTTCCTGGCGCACCAGGATGTGGCGGACCGCCTTCTGTTGGAACAGGGCGTCGTAGATCGGCAGCACCGCCCCGCCGGGATAGCCGAAGACGACCTCGGTCTTCTCCTCCTCGAGGACCTTGAGAAGAATCTCCGCTCCGCTCAACTTGCCGTTCGCCATGGTTCAACCTCTTTGCCCAGGGCCCCCGGGAAGAGCCCACAAAAAAACCCGGAGGACGTCCGCCCTCCGCCGCTTTGGAGGACCCGGCCCTCCGCTTCCGACGACTGCCCTGCCGAATTCCGGGATCCGGGTCTCCGCCCGGTGGAAAGGCCGCCAAACTAAGGTGCCGGAACGCGATGGTCAAGCCCTTTTATAGAATTTTCGAAAAGATTTCTTCCTGCTCTCTTTCCGAAAATTTCGTTAAGAACATGAAATCCGCAACCATCTGGCCTTGGAACCAGGTGACCTGCCGCTTGGCATAGTTCCGGGTCGCGGTCTTGAGCCGCTCCAGCGCGGCGTCCAGCGCCACCTCGCCCCGCGCGGCGGCGGCGAGATCGGCAACCCCCAGCGCCTTCATCGCCGGCAGACCGGGGGCAAGGCCCCGCTCGGCAAGGGCGGCGGCCTCATTGAGCGCGCCGGCCTCGACCATGCGCGCGACCCGCGCCTCGATGGCGGCGTACATCGCCCCGCGCGGCGGCATGAGGAGAATGGTCCGGAACGCGAGGTGCCCGGGCGGGCCGTCCGCGGCCGCGGCCTGCCAGGCCGAAAGCGGCCGGCCCGTCGTCTCCAGCACCTCCGCGGCGCGGATCATGCGCTGGGTGTCGCTCACCCGGATCGCAGCGGCGCCCCACGGGTCGCGCTCGGCAAGGAGGGCATGAAACGCGCGGTTGCCCAGCGCCGCATGGCGCTCCCTGACCGCCCGGCGGATCTCCCCGGGGATTTCGGGTACCGGGGCGATCCCCTCGACCAAAGCCTTCACATACAGCCCGGTGCCGCCGACGACGATGGGCGGGCGCGAGGCCCCCAGCGCCGCCTCGATCGCCTCGAGCGCCAGCGCCCGCCAGCGCCCCGCCGAACACGCCTCCGCCGGGTCGAGGACGCCGTAGAGGCGATGCGGCGCCCGGGCCCGGGCCGCGGCGTCGGGCTGGTCGGTCAGCGTTTCCAACCCGCGATAGACCTGCATGGAATCGGCGTTGATGACGGTGCCGCCCACGCGTTCGGCGAGCGCCAGCGCCAGCGCCGACTTGCCCGAGGCGGTGGGCCCGGCGATGACGGTGACGGTCTGTTTTTCGCGTTGCGCCATGGGCGTCCCTCAGGGGGCCCGCGGCGGGCGTCAGTCGAGGGCGAGCGACACCAGCCCGTCGGCGAGCTTCGGTTCGAACCAGGTCGATTTCGGCGGCATCACCTCTCCCGAATCGGCGACCGCCATGAGGTCCTCGAGCGAGGTCGGGAACAGGGCGAAGGCCACCGCCCAATCGCCGGAATCGACCCGCGCCCGCAGTCCTTCCAGGCCGCGCACGCCGCCCACGAAATCGATGCGCTTGTCGGTGCGCGGATCGCCGATGCCGAGCACCGGGGCGAGCAGCCGGTCCTGCAACAGGCCGACGTCGAGACGGGCGAGCGGCGGGGCCTCCGGGCCGGGCGGGGACTTGAGCGCGAGCCGGTACCACCGGCCGGGAAGGTACATGCCGAATTCGTGGGCGCGGGCGGGCTTGACAGGGGCGTCGCTGGCCGCGACCTCGAACGCCGCGCCCACCCCGGCGAGGAACTCCGCCTCCGGGAGGCCCGCCAGGTCCTTGACCACCCGGTTGTAATCGAAGATCTGCACCTCGTCGGCCGGGAAGCTCACGATCAGGAAGAAGTCGTAGGGTCGCGCCCCGTCCGCCTCGGGGCCGGTCGCCGCGCGGGCGGCGGCGACCCTCGATGCGGCGGCGGAGCGGTGATGGCCGTCGGCGATGTAGATGACGTCCATGGCGTCGAAGGCGGCGTTGATCGCCTCGATCTCGGCGGCACCCGGCACCACCCAGAGGGTATGGCGGGCGCCCGCGAGCTCGACCTCGTAGTCCGGCGTCCCCGCCGTGACCCGCGCCGCCACCGCGGCCAGCGCCGGATCCGGCCGGTGGGCGGTGAAGACCGGGCCGGTCTGGGCGCCCACCGCCTCGATCTGGCGCACCCGGTCGTCCTCCTTGTCGGGCCGGGTGAGCTCGTGGCGGCGGATGCGGCCCGCGCCGTAGGCCGCGACCGAGCCGCCGCCGGCGATCCCGGTCTGCACGTGATCGCCGAGACGGATGCGGTAGACGTAATAGCAGGGCGCGGGGTCGCGTCTGAGCACGCCGTCGGCGATCATGCGCCGCAGGTTCTCGGCCCCCTTGGCGTAGACCTCGGGCGCGAAGGGATCGGTGCCCGGCGGCAGATCGATCTCGGGCTTGGAGATATGCAGGAAGCTCAACGGCCGGCCCTCTGCAAGCCGGGCCGCCTCGGCGGTGTTGACCACGTCATAGGGGGGCGCGGCCACCTCGGCCGCGTATCGCGGCGCGGGACGGAGCCCCCGGAACGGCCGGACGAGGGGGGAATCGGTGTCGTTCAAGAAACTCTCCTGGCGGTGAACGCTCTCGCCCGGCGCATCGGGCGCCGCGGACGGGCCTCTTCTTACCCCCGCCGGGCCGCCTTGGCCACCCCGTTGACGGGCCCGGGCAACGGAGACGTGGCGGAGGAGGCGCCAAAAGAAGTGCGGGGCCGAAAGGCCCCGCGTCGAAACCGGTCTCGGCCGCCCTCAGGTCACGGGCAGGACGATGAACTGGCGCACCTTCTTGCGTTCGGTCAGCAGCAGCACCGTCTTGCGCTTGTTCTTCCGCGCCTTGGTGATCCGCTCCTTGAACTCGGCGGGGGTGTGCACCTGGTCCGGCGCCACCTCGACGATCAGGTCGCCGGGCTGCAGCCCGCCCTTCTTGCCGGCGCTGCCCTCCTTGACGTCCAGCACCAGGACGCCCTTGGCCCGCGAATCGAGCTTGTAGCGGAGGCGGAGCGCGTCGTTCAGCTTGGCCAGCGTCATGCCCAGCAGCTCCACCGCGGTCTTGTCCTCGATCCCGGTGATCTCGGCGGTCTTGATGTCCTCGGGCAGTTCGCCGAGCTTGACGGAAATCTCCTTGGCCTTGCCGTTGCGCCAGACCTTGAGCCCCACCTCGGTATCGATGGGGGTCTCCGCCACCAGGCGCGGCAGGTCGCGCATGTCCTGGACCGGCTTGCCGTCGAACACCAGGATGACGTCCCGGGGCTTGAGGCCCGACGTCTTGGCCGGGCCCTTCTCGTCGATGCTGGCGACGAGGGCGCCGCGCGGCTTGCCGAGATCCAGGCTTTCCGCGATCTCCTTTGTCACAGTCTGGATGCGGACGCCGAGCCAGCCGCGCCGCGTGCGGCCGAACTTGCGCAGCTGATCGATCACCACCTTGGCCTGGGAGGCGGGGATGGCGAAGCCGATACCGATGGAGCCGCCCGAGGGTGAATAGATCGCGGTGTTGACGCCGATCACGTCGCCGTTGAGGTTGAACATCGGCCCGCCGGAGTTGCCCCGGTTGATCGAGGCGTCGGTCTGCAGGTAGCTGTCATAGGGGCCGGAATTGATGTCGCGCTTGGAGGCCGAGATGATGCCGGCGGTGACCGTCCCGCCCAGCCCGAAGGGGTTGCCGATGGCGAGAATCCAGTCGCCGACGCGGACCTTGGTGGAATCGCCCCATTTCAGGGCCGGCAGGGGCTTTGTCGTCTCGACCTTGAGAAGGGCGAGGTCGGTGCGCTTGTCGCGGCCGATGATCTTGGCCTTGAGATTGGTGTCGTCATGCAAAATGACGGTGATTTCCTCGGCATCCTCGATCACGTGGTTGTTGGTGACCACGTAACCCGACGGATCGATGATGAAGCCGGAGCCCAGCGAGTTCGACTTGCGCGGCTGGGAATCGCGCTGGTTGCGGTCGAAGAAATCACGGAAGAATTCCTCGAATGGCGAGCCCGGAGGGAACTGGGGCATTTCCGGCAACCGCCGCTTCTTGCTGACCTGGGTCGCAGAGATATTGACCACGCCGGGAAGCAGGCGATCGGCTAGGTCGGCGAAGCTATCGGGCGCGCCGCGCGCCGCAGCGGGCCCGGCGCCCAGCGGCAGGGCGGGGATCGCGAGCGTCAAAGCCAGCAGTGCCACCACCAGCCGTTTGCCCGCCAGCCGTTTACCCGTGGGCCGTTTACCCGTGGGCCGGCGCGCGGAGGCGTCATCGCGCGGGCCGCAAACGGTCCGGGAGGGGCATGGGAACATGGGGCTATTCAATTTCCTTACTCCGTCCTACAAAGAATCATCGGGCTCCGATCACCCGGCGGGGCACCTGGCCCGCTCTAAAGCGTCCCCGGGACGCCCCCCTCGCCTGGATCGGAAAATGGGAAACCTCGGCTCGCTGTTTCCAGGTGGCGGTCCCCGTTTATGGGCGCGAGTGATAGGCGACGAATATGGTGCAAATATGGCATCTGGCGGCGGTTTCCGCCAGATGCATTGGCTAAAAAAGTGCCGCGATGAAGGCCCGGGTCGCGGGAAACGCGAAGGTCATGCCGCCGACCCCGCCATCGCCGCCCGCGCGAGAGAGGGTGACCAGCCCAAGCGCCGCGACCGCGGCGGCGCCCAGGCCGATGAGGCGCAACTGCTGCGGCGCGAGCGCGGCGAAGCGCGCCATCATGCGCCTCAGGCCGCCGGGGAAAAGGGCCAGGGCAACGCCCTCTAGCAGGAAGGCGAGCCCCAGAAAGGTCAGCAGTTCGAAGGCCATTCCCGCGCCCCACTGCTAGCGCCCGGGGCCCGGCTTCCTCTGTCTGCCCTGGAAATCGGTCAGGAAGCGGAAAAAGTCGCTGTCGGGCGACAAGACGAAGGTCGTCTCGCCGTTGACCAGCGCAATTCTGTAGGCCTGCATGGAGCGGTAGAACTCGTAGAACTGCCGGGCCTCGCCGCCATAAGCCGCGTTGGCGATGCCCGTGGCCTCCCCGTCGCCCTCGCCGCGCAGCTCCTCCGCCCGCTTGCGCGCCTCGGCGAGCAGCACGGTGCGGTCGCGTTCCGCCTCGGCGCGGATGCGCTGGCCGATCTCGGCGCCCTCGGCCCGCGCCTCCTTGGCCTCGCGCTCGCGTTCAGACTTCATCCGGGCGTAGACGGCCTCGGAGTTCTCCTGCGGCAGGTCGGCGCGGCGGATGCGGACGTCGACCACCTGGATGCCGAACCGCACGGCCTGCTGGTTCACCCGTTCCTGGATCTCGGCGAGGATCTTGATGCGCTGCTCGGTGAGCAAGGCGGGCAGGGAATAGTTGCCGATCACCGAACGCATCGAGGCGTTGATGATGCGCCCGAGCCGCACCCTGAGCCCCGCCTCGGTGCTGACCGACTGGAAGAACTTCAATGGGTCCACGATCTTGTAGCGGGCGTAGGAATCGGCGACGATCCGCTTCTTGTCGCCGGCGATCATCTCCTCCGCCGTCGGGTCGAGGTCCAGCACCCGGCGATCGTAGGACACGACGTTCTGCACGAACGGGATCTTGAATTTCAGGCCGGGCTCGTTGACCACGCGGACCGGCTTGCCGAACTGGAGAACCAGGGCCTGTTCCGTCTGGTGCACCGTGTACACCGACGACATGCCGACGACGCCGAGGGCGATGACGACGACTCCGATGATCGCGAGGGACCGGTTCATCGCGTGCCTCCCTTCTGGCGTTTCTGCAATTCGGGCAGCGGCAGGTAGGGCACCACCCCGGAGGTCGAGTCGATGATGGTGGGAGGATTGCTCTTGATCACCTCCTGCATGGTCTCGAGGTAGAGACGCTGGCGCGTGACCCCCGGCGCTTTCTTGTATTCGTTGTAGATCGCGCGGAAGCGGCTGGTCTCGCCCTGGGCCTTGGCCACCACCTCGCGCTTGTAGGCCTCGCCCTGCTGCTCGAGCTGCGCCGCCTCGCCGCGGGCGCGGGGGAGAATGTCGTTGCGGTAGGCCTCGGCCTCGTTGCGCAGGCGCGACTTGTCGGCCTCCGCCCGCTGCACATCGCGGAAGGCATCGATCACCTGGCCCGGCGGGTCGAGCTCCTGGATCTGGACCTGGGTGATCTCGATCCCCGCCCCGTAGCTGTCGAGAATCCTCTGGAGGAGCTTGGCGGACTCCTGCTCCACGTCACGCCGGCCCTTCTCCAGGATGTCCTGGATCAGCACGCCGGACGCCATCAGCTTGGCCGCCGCCGTCCCCTCCCGCGACGTCGAGACCTGCCCCGGCTTCTGGATCGCCGAGCGGCCGATGACCTCGCGCATGGCGCTTTCGGCCGCCGCCTTCACGGTCTGCTCCGGGTTGCGGATGTTGAAGAGGTACTTGCCCGCGTCCTTGATGATCCAGAACACCGAGAAATAGACCTGGACGATGTTCTCGTCCCCGGTCAGCATCAGGCTTTCCTCGGGCACGTTGCGCTTGGCATTGCCGGAGGCACGGAAACCGATGGTCTCCTGATTGACCCGCGTGACCTTGGGCGTCAGCACGTTCTCGATCGGGCCCGGCAGATGATAGCTGAGGCCCGGCTGGGTGGTGCGCTCCCACTTGCCGAAGCGCAGCACGACCCCCTGCTCATCGGGCTGCACCAGGTAGAACCCGGAGGCCAGCCAGATGGCGATGCCGATCAGGAGGATGAGGATGATGCCGCGGCTCGAGCCCACGCCGCCCGGCATCATGCTGCGCAGCTTGTCCTGGACGCGGCGCATCAGGTCCTCGAGGTCGGGCGGCCTGCCGCCGGGCCCGCCGGGACCCCACGGGCCCTGGCCCCGGCCGCCGCTTCCACCTCCGCTGCCCCAGGGGCTTCCGCCCCCTCCGCCTTGACTGGTCCACGGCATCGGTCTCACCTCTCTCTGCGAACGGGAGTGATCGATCCGGCGGCCCGGCAAAATCCCGTCTTTCCTTTGCAAACGGGCCCGCCTCCTCTATATCGAGCGTTATACGGCAGCTTGGCAGGGGAAGCAACGCCACCTCCCGGAGCCGAGCGGCGCAAGTGGCGTAGAAATCACGACGGACGGACCATGGACAGGAATCGGCCAGGGGTGAGCGAGGAGGACGTGCGCAAGGCGCTCGCCCGGGTGCGCGATCCCGATCGCGGCGACGACATCGTGAGCCTCGGGATGATCCAGGGTCTCGTCGTGCGCGACGGCAATGTCGGATTCGCCATCGAGGTGGACCCGGAACGCGGCCCCAGGCTCGAGGGCCTGCGCAAGGAGGCGGAAGACACCGTCATGGCGCTTAACGGCGTGGTTTCGGTCACGGCGGTGCTGACCGCGGAACGTCCCGCGCAAGCCACCGCCCCGCGCGCCGCGCCGCCGCCGGGCGGCGCGCCTGGACACGGGCCCGGGCCGCACGCCGGGCAGCAGGCCGCGGCCCTGCTGCCCGGGGTCAAGCACATCGTCGCCGTGGCCTCGGGCAAGGGCGGCGTCGGCAAGTCGACGGTCGCCGTCAACCTGGCGCTGGCGCTGGCCGCCGAGGGCCATGCCACCGGCATCCTCGACGCCGACATCTACGGGCCGTCGATGCCACGCATGCTGGGCATCACCCGGCGCCCGGAATCGGCCGACGGCAAGATCATGGAGCCCTTGCAGGACCACGGCATCAAGGCCATGTCGATCGGCTTCCTGATCGACGAGGACACCGCCATGATCTGGCGCGGACCGATGGTCATGGGGGCGCTCGAGCAAATGATGCGCGACGTGAACTGGGGCACCCTCGACGTGCTGGTGGTGGACATGCCGCCCGGCACCGGCGACGCCCAGCTGACCATGGCCCAGCGGGTGCCGCTGGCCGGCGCCGTGATCGTCTCGACGCCCCAGGACATCGCCCTGATCGATGCGCGCCGGGCGGTCGCCATGTTCGGGAAGGTGAACGTCCCGATCCTCGGCGTGGTCGAGAACATGTCGACCTTCATCTGTCCGCACTGCGGCACGGAAACGCAGATCTTCGGCCATGGCGGAGCACGGCAATGCGCGGAGAAGCTGGGCGTTCCGTTCCTCGGCGAGGTGCCGCTCGACATCGAGATCAGGGAGATGTCCGACGGCGGCACGCCGGTGGTCGCCGCACGCCCCGATTCCGATCATGCCGCGCGCTTCCGCGCCATCGCCGAGGCGGTGTGGGACGGGTGCGAGAAGGCCGCCGCCGGCCGGGGCGGCCCGGCCATCGTGGTCGACTAGATCGGATCATGATTTGTCGGAACGCCTTCGGCGATTCCGACAATCCATGATCTGCTCTAGGCGCGCAGCCCCGCCCCGGTCGCGGCCGCTTTCAGCAGACCTCGCGGAGCGCCAGCTCCACCTTGCCGTCCATGCGATCTTTGAGGAAGCGCCAGAGGCTCGTGATCTCCTGGGCGGCCTTGGAGGATGGATAGAGTTCGTTCGCCGTGCCGCCGTCGATCATGGCGCTCGCGTACCCCACCCGCTGGTGGACGATCACCGGGGCGACGGGGCCGTGCTGGGCCAGCGCCAGAATCGCATCGGCGCAGATCCGGGTGCGGACGGTGGCGCCGTTGAGGACGAACATGGTATCCTTGGCGAATGCCCGCGCAAGCGCCACGGTGGCGGCGCTGGCCCGGAGATCGTGCGGCGAGGGACGAACCGGGATGAGCACGAGATCGGCGAAGCGGACGGCTTCCTGGATCTCGGTGGAGAGGCCCGGCGGGGTGTCGACGAAGACGAAATTGGCGCCGTACTCGCGCATGCTCTCCATGTCCGGCAGGAGGTTGAACTCCGATTCGCCGGCCGCCGTGCCGGTCCGTTTCAGGAGGCCCGGCGTGAAGCTCCCCCCGGCGCTGCGGTCCTCCCACCACTGGGTCAGCGTCCGCTGGGGATCGGCATCGATCAGCATCACCGGCCCGTTGCCGGCTCTCTCGGCCTCCACCGCCAGATGGGCGGCGAGCGTCGTTTTCCCACTCCCCCCTTTTTGCGAGGCTACGGCGATCAACTTCATGGAATGAGGGACTCCCTTGTCCTTGACTTCCTTCCGTGGAAGGATCATACGCACCATTTGGGACAGGAAATCGCTTCCTGCGGGGCGATTTGCCCCGAATCCGAGCCAGAAACGGCGATTTGAGCGCTGTTCGCCCCGAGCCGATCCGGTCAGTCTCATGTCCCGCACCAGGAGATGGACGAAGACGAATTTTAGTCTATACGGCTCTCTCCCTGGCAAACTACAATGACAGTGTATCAAACGACTGTATCTTGTATAGTTCAAAATATTGCACCACCACATGTGGAAAAGATGACGTATCGTTTTGCCGCCGGCCTGGACAAGAGCTCGATTCCCACGCTTCTCGCGCGGGACGGCACCCTTTCGGCCGAATGTCTCAGGGTCGCCATCGCGCTCCATCGGCACGTCACGCAATCCTCTCGGGTCTCGGCCACCCTGCAGGATCTCCAGGATTCGACCGGCCTTTCCCAGGACCAGGCGCGGGCCGCCCTTCTGGTGCTGCGCCAGGCGGGCTACGTGGAAGGGGACGCGACCGGCGCCCCGCCGCCCTCCCCCGCCTTCCGCTCGCGCGAGCCCGAGGATCAAGGCATCGCCCCGCCGGGCGCCGGTCCGGACCGCGCCCGGAGCGGCCGGCTCGAGTCCGGGATCATGGACTACGAGATGGATATCGAGGGGCTGATCCGCGCCGGCGACGCCAATGTACGCGGCACCCGGCCGCAGCCCACGGGCCGGGAAAGCGCGCGCGGCGGCGCCAACAGGCCGCCCGAGCGGCGCGGCGGAGGCGAAGGCGAAGGCGGGATCGATCCCCTGATGCGCGATGATTCCCAGCCGCCCGCCATGCGCTTCATGACATGGCTACGTTTCGTGATGGGCACCGAGGAGCTCGAGGCCTGCGACCGCTTCGCCCTCGACTACCCCGACGAATGGGCGACCTGGATCGAGTGCTTCGGCGCCGCCAAGGCGGTGGGGCGCGAGGAGGAGCTGCTCGAGGACATCCGTCAGCGTCTGAACGAGGTCTCCCCCGGGATTACCCTGGCGCCGCCCAAGCCGAGGGCCTCCGGCCGCCGGCAGAGGACTCACTGAGCGGGCCGCCGGCAAGGATCATGAGCGAGCCCTTCCTCGACGCCTGGCTTGGAAAGCGGGACCGCCCGCAGGTGGTGGTGCTCGGCAACGAGAAGGGCGGCTCGGGCAAGACCACCGTCGCCATCCATCTCGCCTTCGGGCTCGCCGCCGCGGGCCTCAGGGTCGGCACCGTCGACCTCGACGGGCGCCAGGGCACCTTCTCGCGCTTCATCGACAACCGCCGCAAGTTCGCGCTGTCCGAGCTCGAGGCGGCGCGGATGAAGTTCACCGATCACCGGCGCATCTCGCTGTCGCGCAACGCCCAGGAGGATCACCTCACGGACGAGAAGCTGCGCCAGCTGGTGACGGCGCTCGACAGCCTGTCCCATTGCCAGTACGTCGTCGTCGACACGCCCGGCAGCGACCACATGCTGTGCCGCGCCGCCCATGTGATGGCCGACATCCTGATCACGCCGCTCAATTCGAGCTTCCTCGACCTCGACGCCCTGGTCCGGGTCGACCGGGAGGCGAACCAGATTTCCGGCCCCAGCGCCTACAGCGAGATGGTCGTCTACATGTCCGAGGCGCGCGCGGAGCTGGGCGGCGATCCCATCGACTGGCTGGTCGTCACCAACCGCATCCCCAACGTGCCGACCCGGGTGCACCGCCAGGTCACCGACGTCCTGCAAAAGCTTTCCGAGCGGCTGGGCTTCTCGTTCCTGCCCTCGCTGCACGAGCGGGTGATCTTCCGCGAGCTGTTCCTCAAGGGCCTGACCGTGCTCGACATCAAACAGGAGGAGGCCCAGGCGCAGCAGACGGCCGTCGCCACCGTCACGGCGCGCGAGGAGGTCGAGGCCCTGGTGGACGGCGTGCTCGCGCGCGGGCCGTTCAGAACGCTGGCGCTGGAACGCGCCCAGGCGCGCAAGCAGCCGAAACCCGTGCGCCGGAAGAAGTCGGCGATATCGTTCGAGAATTTCAATCCGACGATCCGCTGACGCGGCGCGCGCGCCGGCGGGTGTCCGGCCATGATCCCGGTTCTGGCGGAGAGGCATGCAGGACGCAGATACGCCGATCAAGGAGGACTGCCGGGCCACCATCCTGGTGATCGAGGATGACGCGCTCAATACCGCCCTGTTCAAGGAGATCCTGACGGCGAAGGGCTACCGGCTGATCATCGCCCGCACCGGCGGCGAGGCGCTCGAGACCCTCAAAACGATGCGTCCCGACCTGATCGTCATGGACATCGTCGTGCCCGAGATCTCCGGTCTCGACCTCACCCGCCTGATCAAGGGGGACGAGGCGCGCAAGACCATCCCCATCGTCGCCGTCACCAGCCTGCCCGCGAGGCTGTATAAGCGCGAGATCATGGAGGCGGGCTGCGATGCCTATGTGGCGAAGCCCCTTTCGGTGACCACCCTGTGGGCGACCATCGAGCACCTCTTGACCGAAAGCCGGGCCGAACCGGGCGCGGACAATCCGCTCGCGCGCATCATGGGCCGGACGAGCTAGGGCCTCACCCCTCCCGCCCCAGCGCCGCCATCATCTCCCGCCATTCGCGGGGGCTCAAGCCCGAGTCCTTCTGGGTCACCTCCTCCCCCGCCAGCATGCGCTTGACCGCCGCCAGGCCTTTTTCCGAGAGGTGGAAGCCGCCGAGGCGGTACTGGCAGAAGGCGTCATAGGCGATCGGCACCCAGCGCCTGACGGTCTCCAGCATCACGTCGGCATAGGCGCGGATCTCGTACTGGGCGTGGGGGTCGGCGCGTAAGGACAGGAAGTTGAGCAGGTTGTGGAGGTCGATCTTCCAGTACCACTGGGTATAGAAGTTGAGCGTGAGGTTCATGCGCGCGAGCTCGCGCGCGAGGCCCTTGCGGCCGGGGTCCCTCTGCTCGCCGGCCTCGTCCTCGTTGAGCATCTCCGCGTAATGGGCGTAAGTCTGCTCGGCGTCCTCGCGCAGGAGCGCCATCACACGCTCCCCCTCCGCCCCGGCGAGCGCCTCCCCCCGGCCCTGGCGGTTGTCGGATGACTGCACGCCGAGATGCTCCGGCTTCGGCAGGTAGAACTCGTTGTCGAGGATCGAATAGCGGGCGGAGTATTCGTTGACGTTGGCGGTGCGGTGGCGGATCCACTGGCGGGCGACGAAGATCGGCAGCTTGACGTGGTACTTGATCTCGCACATCTCGAACGGCGTCGTGTGGCGGTGGCGCATCAGGTAGTTGATCAGCCCCGCGTCCTCCGACACCCGGCGCGTGCCCTTGCCGTAGGACACCCGGGCCGCCTGGACGATGGCCCCGTCGTCGCCCATGTAGTCGACGACCCGGACGAAGCCGTGATCGAGCACCGGCAGCGCCTCGTAGAGCACCTCCTCGAGCGCCTCGACCGTCGGCCGCCTCGTCGCGGCGGAGCTTTCACGCTGGGCTTCGATTTGGGCTTTTTGGTCTGAGGTCAAGGGCATGAAGGGCGGGCGATGCCGGTTGTCAGCTGGGCTTCGCACTCTAGCCGCAAAGCCCGGAAAGGGGAAGCCGCGCCCGCGCCCTCATTCCCCGGCTAAGGCTCAGCGGGGGAGAGGAAGCGGGGGTTTGTCTGCGCTGGTGAGGATGCCGCGAGGTTTCGCGGCGGTTTTTGGGGCGGGCCGGTGGTCGGGGTGCCGGTTG